>Ga0182016_10008580_pt1 | contig 10300 bp, 6 predicted proteins | sample 712S2MmetaG_FD_120491 | JGI IMG/M metagenome (GOLD analysis project Ga0182016, IMG submission 120491) | Permafrost microbial communities from Stordalen Mire, Sweden - 712S2M metaG | ecosystem: Environmental > Terrestrial > Soil > Wetlands > Permafrost | place: Sweden: Stordalen | collected... | reverse complement strand
TGTCCGCAATTCGGGCCGAAAGAAGGTGCACGCAAATTGGTTTGAGTCAGGGAGGCTTGAAGCCTTTTCCGCGGACCGGATGCGTCCCTCTCGCTGAAAAAATCGTACCAGAACTTTGCAGATTATTTCGCAGAAACGCGCACAATTGATTTATGGACTCGTACAGTGTCAGTTGTGTCTCCCGGTTCAATGTGTCAGGTATGTGCCCAGTCCGTACCCCGCTCAATTTACCCCACCCCTCCCCCACTTTCCTCCCACGCACATGAAAACAATGATGTTACACCCCAAAAAGCCTAAATGACCTACCGAAACAAACGACTTACGAGCCATAAAGAGAAAGAGTTCGCATCGGAGAAATAACATTGAACCAACACAGGTCCATCGTCGGTTCGTGCAATTGCCCACGGATTTCCCCCTTGTCTTCGCCGCGATTCGGCGATACCCTCAGATATGGGACCATCTTCCTCCGGCCTCAACCTCCGCATTTTCCCTGTTTCCGCTGCGCACTCGCGTAGAACACGAGTCTCTGTTCCTTCCATCCCAGTCTTACCTATCCCTGCACCAAGGAGCCTTGCCAATCATGACACCGCCTGTTGTTGACCCCATTGGTTGTAGTGGCTTTTCACGCCGCACCTTCTTCCGCTTTGCCGCTGGCGCCTCCGCGTTGGCCACCGTCCCCATCCTCACGGAAGCCCACCTCGCAATGGCCCAGCGGCCCCACTTCGCCGATCCCAACAAAGGCATTCACATCGACGCCAATGAGAATCCCCTTGGCCCCTGCGACGCTGCCCGCCAGGCAATGATCGATATCGTTCCCAAGGGCGGGCGGTACCTGATGGAAATGGAAGAGGACCTTACGTCGACCTTCGCCAAGATCGAAGGCCTCGATCCAGCATCGGTGATGGCGTTTGCCGGATCCAGCGAGCCGCTGCACTATACCGTGCTCACGTTTACTGACAAAAGCAGACCGCTCGTCGTAGCCGACCCCGGCTATGAAGCGCCCACGTGGGCCGCGCAGATTGCCGGCGCGCAAGTCATCAAGGTGCCGCTGGCCGACCCCAAGGGCGAAGCTTCACATGACATCAAGGCCATGGTCGCCGCCTCCGCCACACCCGGCGTCATCTACATCTGCAATCCCAACAACCCCACGGGCACGTGCACTGCGCGTTCGGACATTGAATACGCCGTAGCCAACGCGCCAAAGGATTCGATCCTGCTGATCGACGAGGCCTACATTCATCTTTGCGATCAGCCGCGTTCCCTGGATTTCGTGAAGGAAGGCAAGAATGTCATCGTGCTACGCACCTTCTCGAAGCTCTACGGAATGGCCGGTGTCCGCATGGGCTTTGCTGTTGGACGCCCCGACCTGCTGAAGAAGATTTCGGTGCATGGCGGATTCAACGCCCTGCCCATCACCGCAGTGGCCGCCGCCAAAACCAGCCTGCTGCAACAGAACCTTGTCGCCGAGCGCAAAAAGATCATCGGCGACACGCGCGTGGAGACAATCGCCTGGTTGAAGAGCGAGAGCCATGCCACCACGCCCTCAGAAAGCAACTGCTTCATGCTTGAAACGGGCCGCCCCGGCAGGGAAGTGCTCGCGGCCATGGCAGCCAAGGAAATCTACATCGGCCGCATCTGGCCGGCGTGGCCCACCCAGGTACGCATCACCGTTGGCACGCACGACGAGATGCTTGCCTTCCGCAAGGCATTCAAAGAAGTCATGGCCAGCAACACCGCAGGCCTTGTGCCGCCTCAACTTCCCGGTAGACTCGCGGAGCATCCATTCACGCATAAGTCATAAAAGACTATTACCAAGACCGTGGGATTGCGTCATTCTCACTCCAAATGTGGGTGCCCCAGAGCCTGTCCTTAGCTTGTCGAAGGATCTCGAGTTTGAGACCTGGGAAGCTACCAATCCAAACGGCCCTCTTGTGCGCCTTCTGGAGCCCGTCAAGCGGGAGTGGTTCGCATGAACGAGCAGTCTTCAAATCGGCGCGGCCTCTCTGCGATGCTCGTGGCCTTCCTGGCCTTGGCGCTGAACCCTGCGCCGGGATCGGCGCAACAAACCCAACAGGCTCCGATGGACTTCGCCGACCACCAGGGCTACACATCGCTCTTCGACGGCAAAACCCTCGCAGGCTGGGATGGCCAACCGGGCCTATGGCGCGTGGAAGACGGGACGATTGTGGGCGAAACGATCAAGGAGAACTATCCTCCCTGGGCCTTTCCCAACACCAATCTCATCTATCGCGGAGTCACGGCAAAGGACTTCGATCTGAAGCTCGAAATCAAGGTTGAGAAGGGCGGAGGCAGCGGAATCCAGTACCGCAGCAGCGTCGGCTCACAGCCCGGCCAACCACCGGGAAAAGCCAATGAGGGCCGCGATCCGCGTTGGGCCATGATCGGCCCGCAGGCCGATTTCTGGTTCCCAGTCGACGAGAAAGCAAAAGACTACAGCGGCCAACTCTACTCGCAGAACACCGGGCTCGGCATCGTCGCGTGGCGCGGCCAGGTGGTTCACTCGCTGCCCGGCAAGCCGCCGCAGTTAGTTGGCAACATTGGCGATCGCGGCAAACTGGGCGCCTTTGTCAAAGACGGCGAATGGAATCAGTACACCATCGTTGCGCGCGGCAACGTGATCCTGCACATCCTCAACGGCCAGCTAATGGCCGTGTTGGTAGACGACGATCCGGCCTCTTCCAACAACGTCTCCGGTCTCTTCGGCTTGCAGATTGAAGGCGTGCCCTGCAAAGTGTCGTTTAGGAATCTTTGGCTCAGAAAAATCAATTAAACAATTCCGGCATTACTTGTCAGCTCGTTCAAGTTAGTTGCAATTCCGATTTAGAAACCGTCCGACCCAAGAAAAACCCCGCCTCGCAGCGGAGTTTTTCTTGATGGTAGATTCTCTCGACTACAAACTGTCATCTGTAACCTGTCATCTGCACTTAGAAAATGATCTTCAACGCAAATTCCGCGTTCAGCGGCTCGCCTGGACCGATTCCGGGATTGCCGAGGTACGGTCCAAGTGTCGATCCAATTTGGCCGCCTTCGCCGGAGAAGGGGAAACCCACTGGCGCAAGGTTTGTGCGGTTAAAGATGTTGAACACATTCACACTGAATTGCGCTGCCACCCGCTCGACGATCTGTGTCGTCTTGAAGAACGCCACGTCCACCGAGTTGTACCCCGGGTTATAGTTTTGTCCGCGTCGCGTGGGCGAGTATGTGCATTGTACGTTTGGAGAGGAGTTGCAATCCACGAAGGATCCGGGACTGAACCACTGGACCACACCTGGGTTAACAGCTCCTATGCCGTGCGAGACGCCGGCCTTCGGGTTCGCAACCACCTGCACTGCGCGGTCTGCGCCTTCCCCGTTGCCGCTGGGGTTATTGGCCGATACCACGGTGAAGGGCGTTCCACCATGGAAGGAGAAGCCAGAGTTGATTTCCCACCCATTGGTCAGGCGCTGAGGTCCTTTGAAGGTGGGCACATGGTAGTCGGCATAACCTGTGAAGGTATTTCGAACGTCAAAGTCCGAGTTGCCATACTCGGCCGCCTCATTCGTCGGGTCTTGCGCAACGTAGGGCAGCAAGCCAGTCTCGTAGTCCAGCGAATGCGCGTAGGTGTAAGCCAACTGCGCAGACAGGTTATGGTAGTTCTGTACGCGCAGGGTGGTCTGGAGCGAGTTATAGTTCGAGCCCAGGTTACTGCGCGCTTCGTCGATCACCGAAAACGGGAACGTTCCAGGAGCACATGTTGTCCCCGGAGCGCAGTAGTAAGGGCGCGTGAGGTTTGGATCGGCCAACCCCGCAGTACCAGGCAGTGCCGGGTTGATGTCAAACAAGCCCAGCAGATGAGTCCCCTTGGTTTCAAGATAGCCCACTTGCCAAATTACTGAGGGCGTAAAGCTGTGTTGAACGTTCAAATCAACGGACTGCGTGTAGGACGGCCGGAATTTCTTGTCGAACGTTGAGATCTTGACTACGCCCGCGCCCGCCAGTGCCTCTGAAAGTGTCTGGAAGATCGGCGTGCCCGGTTCGATCACCGTGTTGGCGATACCCGAAGCCTGCGCAACCTCCTCCGAACCGGCCGGGTTCAGGCCTGGACCGAATACAGAGATATTCTGCGCTCCGTTGTTCTGCAGAATCGACTTCATATAAATCGAATCGTAGTAGAGGCCGTATCCGCCGCGCAGCACCGTCTTTTGCGCATTATCCACCTGCAGAGCGAAGCCTACGCGCGGACTGAGGCCGGCATAGAACTTGTTCCAAAGGTTCGGCACATCCTGACCCACAACCGCAAGGCCAGTCGCCTTTGAAGGATCGAAGACCGAGAGATTCGGCGACCCGGAATGCACCGGCCCCTCGTAGTCGTAACGAAGCCCGTAATTCAGGCTCAGCCGCTTGTTCACTTGCCAGGCATCTGCACCCGAAAGCGACCAGGTGTTCACGAAGACCTGCCGCTTGGGATCGCCCACTACGTTTTCCGATGTGGACGGATCGAAGCAGCCGGCAAGAAAATCTGCCAGGAAGAGTAGGTTCGGGTCCGAAGGCGCGCTTGCCAGGGGTGCCTTTCCATTTCCGCTCAAAGCAGCGCAGGCGGTAGTGGTTGAGACCCACGGTCCCTGCGATCCATCGAAGTAAATCGTGCCGCGCTCGCCCGTCTGGTAGAAGTCATCCACCTGCGCCTGGCGGAATTCGCCGCCAAATCTGAACTGATGCGCACCCTTGGTCCACGCAAGGTTCTCATCCAGATGACCGGTTATGTCGTTGCGACCTGAGGGAGCCGTAACGCCCAGCGGATCGAAGCCGCTGCCGCCGGCCGTCAGGCCCACGCTCGCTGCGGTGGGTCCGATAATCAGGTGCGGTGAGCCGGCGAGCGACGGGTCGGTAATCCCAGTGTTCAATCCCAGCCCCATCGGATCGAAGGCGATGTCGGCATCGGAGAAGACCTGGTTGAAGTAGCTCACACCAGCAGACAACTGGTTCGTGATGCTAGTGGACAACACCCGGTTATAAACCAGCGAGAAGTTTTCCACGTGAATGGGAGCATTCTCAAAGTAGGGCGCAAGCGCCGAAGAAGTGGGCGCCGTTTGTGTTCCTTCGCCTGCGAACCAGCTTGCCGCCAGATGGTCCTTGTCGGAGAGTTGGTAATCGAACTTGACGATGCTGTTGTAGCTGTGACCGGTCAGGTCGCCGGTGGCCGCGTAGTTGTTGGAGTTTGCCGGCCCGGTCAACGCATTTGTCGGCCAAAGGCCGGAAAGATTATTAGCACCGTTCAATAGGTTTGAGGCAACCACGTTGTGAGGCACTGCATATTGGTCGAGAAGCGCGTAGGCCTCAGCCTGATAGGCAGCGGACGGCTCTGTTGCCTTGGTCTCAGCCCCAATCAGGAATCCCTGATGCTCCCCCGCGGTGAAGAAGAACAGTTTGTCCTTCCAGATCGGTCCCCCGAAGGAAAAGCCAATGTGTTGGTTGCGGGTTGCAGTCTTGCTGCTTTCAAACGGGTTGGTTCTCTGGAAAAACTCGTTGTGGTTGTAATAGTAAGCCGTTCCGTGCAGCGCATTGGTGCCCGACTTGATGGTCAGGTTTGCGGTGCCACCCGAATTTCGGCCCAGTTCCGTTGAGCCCGCCGTCACAAAAGAGAAATTCTCGATCGCGTCAATGGGCAGAATCACGCCGGCAATCGACGAAACGCCGCCCTGATTCACGGCGGGAATGTTCCACCACAGATCATTATTGTCCGTGCCTTCAATCTGCCAGTTGACCGAGTTGGATCGCGTCCCGTTTACCGCTCCCACGCCTGCGCCGCCACCTGTGGAGAGGCCTGCAAAACCCGGCGTCTGCGCCAGCATCTGCGTAAAGTCGCGCCCGCTGTTCGGCAGGTTCTGGACCACCTCTTCCGGAAGCGCAGTGGATTGCGTGTCTGTGACCGTATCGAGGCTGAGCGAGTCTGCCGTGACCTCGACCGTCTCTCCCGCGGAAGCTACAGCCAGCTTCACTGGCAGTGTATAGGTTGTACCCGCAGTCACCGGCACTTTGTCCACCCTCTCGCTCTTGAATCCTGAGGCCGTAATAGAGATGGTGTAGCTTCCCAGAGGCACGTTCGAGAATGCAAACTCACCTGCGCTGGAGCTTACTGTCTTGGACGTTGTGTTGGTGGCCGATTCCACCGCAGTAATCTGCGCGCCCGGCACAACCGCGCCCGATTGATCGGTCACTGTGCCGCTGATTCCGCCGCGAAAGGTCTGGCCAAATGCTGTTGCCGGCAGTACGACAAGCACCGCCAAAGCCAACAGCATGGCTGTGAATACACTTCGAGTGTTTGAATACGACATTGCGCCTATCCTCCAGATGATGCAGGTGAAGTTGTGGTGTTGAGCGCCCATTTAAAGGGTTGAATAAGTGCAGATGAGCGGGCGCTCATGAACGCACGGGTGATTATTTTTTCTTGGGGTGTCTACAAGGATGGAATGTGTTTAGATGTAATTCCATGAGCTACTGTACTAACAAATTACATAAAGAATCAATAAAGAAATGCGAAAAATATTTTGATTCAGGGCAACGTCTGCGAATCCAAAGAGGATTTGGCCCGGACCTGGTGCTGATAATTCTGCAGGGCTTGTCCTATTCCTGGCTACATTCCTGCTCCCAGACGCGCACCAGCATCTCCCCGGCAATGTGGCGAAAGCCCACGATCAACGAATCTTCAGTCGAGGCGAGACCACAGAAGCCTGCCTTCTCCACCTCCGATTCGGGCACCGTCATCGAGCAGGGCCGGGGCAACGAGGACTTGAGCGTGCCCGCAATCATATTGGCGATCTCCTTGGTTGCATCCAGTGCCTCGGCCTCACCCACGGTGTCCAAGGGCTGCATCATCATCGCGGCGGTCGCTTCGTATGCCAACCCGTCAGCCATCCGGACTTCGATCCGGCCCTTCCACGCGCCCGCAAGAGCCACGCTGCCCACCATGTGCCCGGCGCCGACACAGAATTCCTCGGAGGAGGCCATCGTCTCCAGCGTCATGGCCAGCATCTGCTCCCAGAACTGCGCATTGGCCTTCACTACGCTCTGCTTGTCCAGACTTGCCTTCATGGGTGCTTTCCTCAAAAGCAGATGGTCCGCGATTCTCAGTTTCTGCTTAACTTATCGAGCAAGTTTCTGAATACCTTAAGATTTGTCAGAGTTTTGGAAACTGCAACGTCATTAGAGAGCGCTAATCGCGCAAGTGCTCCGAGAAACTCATAGTGAGCTAAATCACTCAACTGGGTGCGCCCTGACACATCGATACTCTGCAATCGGTGACACGATTTCGCATGCGAGATGAGTGCCATGAAGGATTCAGCCCCTGCGCCAAGCCTTGATCCATCGTCAGTCCAACCCCAAGATGCAACGGTCTTTGGCTGGACTCATCCCTCTGTCATTCTTGTCGCCACGGACCTGAGCGATCTCCATCGCCTGGCGCCGTTTGCCTTCGAACAGGCAGCTCAAACGGGGGCGCATCTGCTTCTGTTGCACGTTGTCTCCGGCGTTAGAGCCGTGGCGACCGATCCGGCAGGAATGCCCTACTTCGATCCCGCCGCAACATTCGATTTTGTGGCCAAAGAGCTGGAGTCCTGGTGCGAGATGGCGCGCGAGCAGAAGATCGCCTGCGAAGCCCTGGTACGCGAAGGAAATCCAGCCCAACAGATTGGGGCCGTGGCCCGGCAGTTCAAGGCTGGCCGCCTGCTCCTCGGTACCCGGAGCCGAAGCAAGCTGGGTAAGTTGCTCCTTGGCTCCGTGGCAGAACAAGTGCTGCGCTCGGTCAACCTCCCGGTCATCACCGTGGGACCCGAGGCTCATCTCCAGGTGGGCAGGGACAACGAGGAACGCACCGTGCTCCATGCCACCACACTTCGAGAGGCCTCTCGCCCGAGCGCTGCACTTGCTTGTCAAATCGCGGCCAGCCAAGGAGCTAAGCTGGTCCTGCTGCATGTTCTGCCGCCCACGGAGGAGTGGGCATCGCAGAAACCAGGACGCAGCGGCCAGCCTGCCAGCCTCGACACCGCTGCGCTGCATGAACTGCAACTACTGGCTGCGGAGACCAGCTCCGCGTGTGACGCGATTGTCGAGCCGCATGTGGTTCACGGCGACCCATCCATCGAAATTCTCGCGGCAGCGTCGGAGCGCAATGCAGACTTGATCGTTCTGGGGGCGCGGCATCGCTCGATCTTCGAAGACTTCACCCGCGACCGTACCGTTTACCGCGTGCTGGCCCATGCGCGGTGCCCTGTGCTCACCTTGCGCGAACAGGATTCCACGCCAGCCGCTCTGAAGAGTGAGTCGCTGACCGCTTCTCTTTGACGCGCGTCCGGAACTCTTGCGAGGACGGCTTTACCAGCCGAAAAACCGCTGTATTTCCGGTGCAAAACGGGTGATTCCCCGACTGTGGCCCCTCGTAAGTCGTTTGTTTGGGTAGGTCGTTTAGGGTTTTTTCGACGTAACGCTATTGTTTTCATGGACGTGGGAGGAAGTGGGGGGAGGGGTGGGGTAGATTGCCGTCATCCCTGACAGGTTGAACTGAGGGATTGGGAGCGGAGAGATTTGATACGCTTTCGAGGCCATGAGTTCATTGTGCGCGTTTCCGCGAATTAGAATGCAAATTCCGGGAAAATATTTGAGATTTTCTCCAAGCTTCTTTTCAACCTTTCGGTTGGGTGGCGGCGCGCTGGTGGTTGAGGGCGAGGAGGCGGGCGAGGATTTCTTCTTTGGAGAGGTTGGCGGGCCAGCCGTAGGCGGCAAAGACGGCCTCGTCGAGTTTTCGATGGGCGTTGGAGAGCCACTCGGGACGCAGGTTGTAGAGGTTGGTGAGGGTGCGCCTGGGAAGCTCGCGCGGGTCGATGTCCGGGGGGTTGAGCCAGGCATCGCGTAGGCGGACGAGGGAGCGGGCGGCGTCGGCGATGGCTTTTACGCGCGGGTCGGCTTCTTCGGTGGGCTCGGTGCCGGGCGGCCAGGGGAAGGGGAAGGTGTCGAAGGTGGACGTAGGTGTGTAGCGAAAACCGCTTTCCACTTCACGGAGCTGTGTTCCTTGCGCCCGCGCCCAAAGTTCATGGATGCTTGAGTGCAACACTCCCATGAAGTAGTCGTCCTCTCGGGCGAAAATGTAAAGTTGGTGGTCTGGTAATACGGAGTGGTCTAGCCAGACAAATGGCCTATGCTTCCCTGTTGCGATAGTCGCTATATACCTCCGGAGGCTTGATGTAGCATTGCGCATCTCCGAACCGGGACGCCGATGCAACCACCAGCGAGTTCTAGGCATTGTTGTCCTTCCGCTCGATGGGCCGAAGGTGAGCTCTGCCTGGATCCGTTTCCGCAGCGTTTCGAACGGCCATTCATACATTGCGGCTTGGGTTTGTTCCAAACCGTCGAAGTCAATAATCCACATTCCGCGCGGGCGCCCCACGATGTCCGATGCGTTTACCCAACGGCGCACCACGTCTGAATTCGGGCGGCCATTAACGTTCAACGGAGCGGAGAGCATCTTTGAAGCGACAGGGTCTTCTATATCGAATGGACCACCCTTCTCGTCCGCTCGAAAACAAAGCTCGGCGTTCTCGCTGAGTATTTGTGCGCCTGTCGTATCTATATCGCTTGTCAAGTCAGCGTTGATCCTGGTGACGCTTTTCCCGTCTAGAAGCCTTTCCTCTTCGATTCCCGTGTCGAAACCGATCATCGAAACATGTACCACCGCGCCTTCAAGTAGCCAAGGCCGATCACTCCAGGCCATGAAGATATTGCCAGATGATTTGATGGCTTCCAAAACGCGGCGGTTGACGCCGCCGCGAATCCCCTGCGTGGCCAGCAAGCCCGCTCTTCCGTTGCCTTTCTCATGGACGGCGACGCGCGCTTTATCAAACCAATACGTAACAAGGTCCGCCCCGGCTGGAACCCGCCCGGAATAAATTTGTTGCAGGAAATCAATGTACTTGTCTCCCAGTTCTTTTCGCATCTTGCTGCCCCCCAAGAACGGTGGGTTGCCGACGATGAAGTCTACCTCCTGCCATTGGGGTTCGTAGGGTTTGCCCTCTTCGTCGTAGCGGAGGATGGCATCGCCGTGCTCAATGTTGGAAAGCTTTTCAAGGACGGGCTCGCGGTCTTCCTGAACGCCGTGTTCGTGCTTCCACTGGAGGAAGCCGATCCAAACGACGATGGAGGCGAGTTCGTGCGCGTAGAACTCGGTCTCAATGCCGTAGAGCTGACTGGGCGAGACCATTTTTGTAACGACGAGGGAGATGCCGTGCTCGGCGGCGAATTGTCGAGCCTC
>Ga0182016_10008579_pt1 | contig 10300 bp, 13 predicted proteins | sample 712S2MmetaG_FD_120491 | JGI IMG/M metagenome (GOLD analysis project Ga0182016, IMG submission 120491) | Permafrost microbial communities from Stordalen Mire, Sweden - 712S2M metaG | ecosystem: Environmental > Terrestrial > Soil > Wetlands > Permafrost | place: Sweden: Stordalen | collected... | reverse complement strand
GTTTCGATCTGGGGACCGGCCTTCACCCTCCCGATAAAGACAGTCTCGAACGAAAAAAGAATACAGCCTTCAGACGCTTCGCGCCACCCGTCCATCTAAACTTTGGCCGGTATAAAGCCGTTTTTGTCCCCAATGCCCGTTCCACGGAGCCAATCCCAAAGACGGGCGCCATGATATGCTCGTTTCGAGCCCGTGAAAAACCCCGCAAGATTCGGCATCGCAATCGGCGCATTCTTGATCTTGGTTCTCGGCGCCGCGTACATAGTCCTTTTGCGAGAGCCGGGATCCCTCTTTTACCCGTTCGCAGCTCTGATTTTCGTCGTCGCTCCGCTAATCGGAGCAACCATAGCGGCGCTCAAGGCGTACACGAATAAGTTTTTCGTTTTCCTGCGCGCCGCCGGCACAGTATTCGCATTATCGGCGCTGTCATTCATCCTGACCTATGCCGTCTATCCGGCATCCCAGCGGACCAGCGTTCTGCTCCCCGCATCCTGCGGCGGTTTTGCAGGCGCCCAATCGCCGGCAGGCTTCGTATACAATCTTCCGGGGGTTGGGCCCGTCATGCTCGTTACCAGCGATGCACGGTCGGCCCTCCTAGCTGCAATCGATTTCCGCAATCCCCCCTTTCCGAGCACGGTATATCTCGTGCGGAAGAGCGACAACCACATCCTATGGAACGCGCATTTCGCCAATGACATCATCGCCGCTGTCGGTGGCGGCGAAAAAGGGTGCCAGTTTGGCGGGCGAAAGGGAGCCAGTTGTGAGGTTACAGTCTGGCCATTTTTGCTGGTCCTGCGGCCCCGCTACGGCGCATGTTTTCTGTAGCCAGTTTGTGCCAGTTCCCGGGAACTGCATCTGGCAAGCGCACAATCGACTGCTCACGGCTCGACGGTGGGCTCGGGCGACACATCGGGTCGAGACCGGCCTGATAGTGCCACTCATAGTGGCTGCTGTTTGAAACCAGTGCGAGTCACGGCGCTACGCCCCGCGCAGGACTGTTCCCAAGCAGGTTCCGCGCTGGCTGATACCAACCATCCCCAGCTTCATCTTCCAGGGGCTCCTGGTTGCCCTGCGGCAACTGCGCCACAGCCTTTTGTAAGGGCGCAAATCGTCGGAGGTGTTCTCATGATTTCCGAAGTGCGACCTGGAGTCAAGCAGAATCTTTCGGAAACTTTCAGAGGACGTTTTGGTCACCGCTCAACCGCCACCGACCATTGGCGGAGTGGTCCCCGCCGGCCCGCCAAAGCGGCTCCCTCCCCGGCCGCCACTAACACGCCGCGGAAATAGACGATGGAACGCTTTATATCTACAACGACAAGCTCGGATTCTGGATCGACTTGCGCACCGGCTTGCCCGAGCGAAAGATCCTCACCATCGACAATTACGGTGGGATTTCCCAATCCGATCGTCCCGTAATCGCGTCGGCAGCTTCCACCGGCCGCTGGTACATGGAAACCTCGGCCACGATATCAAGCTGGAATCAGGATGGCTCGGTTGTACCCCGCCGCCGATTGATCTTTAATGCCACCGCATTCAACTGCTATATAAGTGGCGCCACCCGAGGCGTCGAGCAGCTTTGGAGCCATTAAAAGCTAAACCGAATCGATACTCGAGTTCTATCGCGACGGCAAATTAATGAAGACGCTGCGGGCTGGGCGACGAAGATATTATGATCGGACATTTTAAGGAATTGCTTTCATAACCGAACGGTCACGGGGACGGGTTATGGACGAAGAGTGGGCTTTCCGGAAAAGTGCCCTGCCGAACGGGACCGCCAGTGTCCACTTTCCGGAAACCCCGTTTTCCTGCCCCTAACGCTTTTGTGCCAGACCGAAAGATAGGTAAACACTTCGGGACCAGGGAGGAGCTATGTGCTCAGAACGTCAGGTTCGGGACCCACCCGCCAAGCCAAAAGTCCGAGATGGCGATTTATACGCCCATGTGGATTCTCGGGCCCTCGCCCGGAGGGTTGAGTTCCTAAAAAAGGAACAGTGAGGTGAAAACCTCGTCCTGGATTCTCTCCACGTATTTGGCCGCGATCTCCTCACTCATGGCGCAAGGCAACCATCACGTCCACCCGCATCGCACGGCGCGCCGGCATATATCCGGCCACCAACGCGAGACCGCCCAAGAGCGCGGAAACTGCGGTATAAGTCATCGGATCAGAAGCGCTGACTCCCACTAGCAAGCTGGAAATCGCCCGTGACACGGCCAGCGCTATCCCCAGACCGATCAGCACTCCGGTTCCGATTAACCTCAACCCCTCGCCAAGTACCATCCGGAGGATGTCCTGGCCGGTTGCGCCCAAGGCCATGCGAAGGCCGATCTCATGAGTGCGCTGGCTCGCCGCATAGGAGCTTACGCCGTAAACGCCAACGATGGTCAGGAACAAAGCAAGTATTCCGAGTCCCGCCGCCAGGTCTGCTCCTACCCGGAAGAGAAAGAAGCCCATCGTTCCTCCAAGGGATTCTTCCATCGTGCGCACATCGTACGTGGGCAGGTCTGGTGCAAGCGCACGGATCTCGTGCAGTACTTCGCGCTCAAGGGCCTCCGCAGGGCGTGAGCTCCGAACCTGAAGCGTCATGCGGGCTGTGTAGTTCTGCGATAGAGGTACATAAAAGTAGGGCTCTGCTTCGGGAGTTGGCCTTACGAATTTGGCATTTCGCGCCACGCCGACCACCTCCAGCAAGGGATTGGTCGGCTTCGTGATCCTAAATCGCTTCCCCACCGGGTCCTGTCCCGGCCAGAAACGCTCCGCCATTGCTTGACTGACAATCGCCACAGGTGGTGCCGTCTCGTTGTCGGCCTCGTTAAACCCGCGACCGCGCAGGATGGGAATCCTCAGAGTCTGGAAGAGGGCAGGGTCGATAACGTTGTAAGACACGTCCGAAGGCGCCGCACCTGGCGAGAGCGGCCGGCCTTCGATGTGAACGGTGCTCAGGAACCGATCGTGAAAGAACGGGACCGAGAAGACGAAAGCGGCCGATTCCACGCCGGGCAGCGCCCGAGCCCGCGCCAGCAGTTCCCCGTAAAAATTCTTCCCTCGGGATTCGTCATAGCCGATCTGGTGGAGATCCATGCTGAGGTTGAGCACGTGATGGGGATCGAAACCCAGGTTCATCCGCTGCGCTCCTTCAAGGCTGCGGACTAACAGGCCCGCCGCAATCAGCAGCACCATTGATGCGGCAACCTGGGTAACGACCAGCACATTGCGGCGATTTCTCCTCCGGCTACCGGATAGCGCGCGTCCGCCCTCATGCAACACGATGCTCAAATTGGAGCGCCAAGCACTTCGCATGGGGCCAAGGCCAACCATGAGACCGGCCAGCAACGCGACCCCGAACGCATAAGCAAAAACCCGCCAATCCGGGCGAAAATTTAACCGGACCATCGGGAGATCGATCGGCGTGCAAATCGAGCTGAGCACCATGGAAATCCACGTGCTTAGCAAGATTCCAGCCGCGCCTCCCACAATCGCTAGCAGCACATTCTCAGTAAGCAACTGCCGCACCAGCCGGCCGCGCGCCGCACCCAGGGCGCTCCGGACGGCCATCTCGCTTTCGCGGGCGTTCCCTCGCGCACGCAGAATGCTGGCGAGATTCACGCAAGCCACCAGCAGAACGATGAATGCCAGAGTGAGGAAGATGCCCACCATGGCAGGCCAGGAGCCGGCCGAGTCGGGTTGAGGCCGTGCCCGCCACTCTGGATAGGCTTCCATCGAAGTGTACTTGTTCGTATCGGGATACTGCTCGGCGAGGCTTCGCGCTATTACTTGAAGTGAGGCGCGTCCCTGCTTCAGGCTCATCCCAGGCTTGAGCCGGGCAATGGCCCGGAGTTCTCGCTTGCCCCGTGCCGTCCAGAAACTGCTGTCCTCGATCGCAAGCATGCCTACCGGCAGGTAAGCATCCGTCTCCGCCAATGAGAAGGTACCGTGGAACTGTTCCGGCGCTACGCCCACGATCATGACGGCGTGCCCATTCAGCCGCGCACTCTTGCCGATGACTCCAGGGTCGCTGTTGAATTGCCGCTGCCAGCAGGTGTATCCGAGCACCAGTACCGGCGCAGCGCCGGGCGTCTCCGCTTCCGCCGGCTCGATAAACCGCCCGAGTGCCGGCCGCACGCCCAACATCGAGAAATAGTTTCCCGTGACATAACTGGTAAGCACTTGGTGGGTCCCCTGGTCCACGGCTATCCCATCCATCCCAACGGCGAAGCCCAGCATGTCCGAGAATGCTCCGGCGTGAGCGCGATAGTCCCGATAATCCGGGGAGGAGAGATCGTGGAACTCCGAAGAGCCTCTTTCTCGTGGGGCCAAGACAACCAGCCGATATGGGTCTTGGACCGGTAGTGGCCGAAGGAACAAGGAGTTCACCACGCTGAAAATGGCTGTGTTCGCCCCGATCCCTACTGCTAGCGTCGTGATCGCCACAGCCGCGAAGCCCGGGTTCTTCCGGAGCCCGCGAAACGCGTAGCGCACGTCTGCAACAACAGCATCCAACGATGTCCACTGCCATGTCTCCCGCGCGTTCTCCGCGGCCAGCGTCAGGTTGCCGAGTTCTCGCTCGCCCGCGATCTGCACTAGCGCGTCCAGCTCCTCCTGCATATCACGCTCTTCTGCGCGCCTGCGCGACGGCAAAAGGTGCTTCAGCCTTCTCCAAATCATCGTTCCACCTCGCCGGGAGCGTTCCCCATCACCCGGGTTATCGCGTCCACAAACTCCGTCCACTTGGAATGTTCCCGCGTGAGCTGCTTCCGCCCCGCGTGGGTAAGCCGGTAGTATTTTGCGCGCCGGTTGTGCTCGGAGGTTTCCCACTTCGAAGCGATCCAGCCCTTTGCCTCCAACCGCTTGAGCGCCGGATACAGCGAGCCGAATTCAATCTCCAGCATCTCGTTGGATGTGCTGCGAATCGCCTTCGCGATGCCATATCCGTGAAGGGGTCCGAAAAGCAACGTTCTCAGTGTCAACATGTCCAGAGTGCCTTGCAGCAGCTCCATACAGAGTCATTCTATATGAAGGCACTCTCTAGATCAAGGTCTTAATCAACCTAATCAACCGTGGCGCAAGACTACAGGGAGGTGTTGGCTGATCGTGGGCTGAGACGAAGCGCCAGAACCCGGAATCCACCCCTGGCGCCGGCGAGCTTCTCGCGGTAGTTCCGGGGCATCCATGCCGCGGGGGTTGGCGCACTCCCGGCCATAGCCAACCCTCCTTTCCCTTTCCCGGGCGAAAGACCGACGTTTACAACTACCGCGAGGTCGGGTCACGCTCGCTTGCTGAAAGGACACAATGCAATTGGCCGTATCACGCGCGTTGTTGACATTTGCTGGGCACAGCGGGATAGATCCTGTCTGACGGCGTAGCGTTTACGAACCCAGTTGGGAGCGCCCATGGCAAGTTCCTCGAAAGTGGGCTTATCGTACATTGGCAGCCCGCACCCGGAAGCCGACACCAGGTCCACTCAAAATCGCACTCAGCAGGCCGGCGGTGTCCCAGATCCTTGGCGTCGCCTCTCAATTATTGATCGCCCGGAGATTTGCACCCCAACTATTGGTTTCGGGCACCGCAGCATTTCTTGAATTTCCTGCCGCTTCCGCAAGGGCATTGGTCGTTCCGCCCAACTTTTGGTCTTTTGTCCGCGGTGACGCTGAGGTGATTATGGAGCGGTTGTTCACCTAAAATGTTCGCTGCCGTTTGAGCCTGTTGCCCGAACTCCGCGGCCTCCTGTTCCCGTCCCAAGGTGCGTAACAGATCCGCCAAGCGCTCCGCGATATCGGAGTAGTCCCTGACCCCCGCAATCGAAAGTCCCTCCCGCAGAAGCTGCTCACTCCGATTCAAATCGGCGAATTCGGTCTTCGTAAACCGGTAGCAGTCGGACCAGCCGATCCAGCCCCACCCCCACTGCGGACTGTCTTCTAGCCAGCCGCGAAAGAGCGCGTCGGCTTTCGCTGTCTGGCCCAGTTCGAAATAAGACTCCGCCAAGGCGCGCCGCCTGTTCTCGACCGTGAGGTCGTCTTGCGGTTCAAATCGCGTCTGCGCTTCTTCGCACAGGGAAACCCTCTCTGCTAGGAGCCTGCGGTCGAACACCCCACCACTGCTCAGCTCGTCTTCCAGGTCCTGAATCCAATTGAACAGCGATTCGGTACCGCTGAACCGATCATCGAATTCGTGGATGGATCGAATGCCGCTCTTGTCGCAGATGCGGACGACTTCGCTCCAGGCGTCGAGCCAGATGCGGCAAGCCATGACCGGGCCGCCAACTTTCCGGGCTTTGTAGCCGGCCTGCATCTTGTCGTCCAGCATTTCGAAATTTGGCTGGTCCGGAAACCATCGCTCCCACAGGGTCGCGACGCAGATCCAAATCCAGTCCTTTTCCTGCCCCTGGCCGGGGGCGTCGACCAGTTGACCCAAGAGACGCTCGGCGATCTCCTGCGCGGAGAGGGCTTGTTCGCAAAGCCGCCTGAGTGACGGCCGGTCAAAGTTGATCCGGAAGGCCCGGAGTTTGTCGAGCAGTTCCGTATCGGTGCAGTATTTCGTATCCGCCCGAAGCGGTCTTCCCTCCGTCTTCTTGCGGTATGCCGGATCGGTCGCCCGGCGTTCCTCCACAGCTCTTTCCATCGCCACCCAAGAGAGCATGTAGTCACGTTCCCAATAGCTTGCTCAATGACATGATGGGGGATGCCATCCTTGTTTTGCTCCCGTATCGGCCCTCAAGAGATTCCATCCGGCGTCCGCGGGCATTCCAGCCCATTCTAATCCTGCGACCACCAGATTGCGTGTGGGTTTCCTGAAGCATGCACTCCGAACTCTCAGGTTGCACCACGAGTGCGCATGGGGCCAATATCGGCGGCACGGAGTACACTATGGATTCAAGCTCTGCGTAGGGGGCGAACTCTATGCCGACTGCCCAAAAGGACTGCCTCGCTGCCGAAGTACAGGAGCGCTGGATTGAGTTTCAGATAGCGCTATCGGATAAACGGAAATATCCAGTCCAACAGTTTCGCCAGTTCTGGGAAGCGGGGCGCCGATACGCCGAGTTGACGAAGCGCGACGCGCTGATTCACCGCACGGTGGTCAGCGCCGTAAACGGGTTGACTGAATTCCTGATGGCCGAACGTAAACGAGTGCCGGAACAGGTCGTCCAGGATGCGCAACGCCTGGAGTCGCTCGTTTTCAGCGGCTACGATTCATACTTCGAAGGAGATGAACCGCCGGGCATGTAGCCGTCGAGGCCAGGCAACCACTTTCCGATATGCCCACTTGTCGCCCGGAAAGCTCCGAATACGCATTCTGCCGCTGTAGCGCTGTTGCCCCGGTGCTAATGCCGAAAGCAATTAAGACTCGGGAAAACCATCTCACCAGGCCCGTCTGAGTTGTTACCGGTAACCCCGTTTTTGTTCGATTATCGGAAAGAGACGCCGAGCCCAGAGGGCGAGTTCCCGTGGGAGGGGACTAATGCCCCGAATTGTGGCGCGGGACCTCCCAGCGGACGGTCCACACCGGGTGTCAACCTGCTGTAATTCCCCCGAACGCCGTCGTGACCGACGGCAGTGTCACTCCCAATGCGATATCAGATGGCGTCGCGCTCCGAATGTTCTACCTGATGACAATGCCGAGGAATGGCACCTCGTCATCGGCGGTGCCGAAGTCCGCAACACTCTTCTTCTCGCAGCTAAGTGCTGCCGACCAAGCCGTACTGCTGAATCGCATTAACCTTTGGGCCGCTCAGAATCCGCCTAATGTTCCGTCAAACCAGACTATAGAGAGCCTGACGGCACTGATTGAAGCGGACCTGGTTGTGTTACATGCCAGGCTCTCACCAGCAGGGTGGACAGCACTTGATACCGAGCTTGCTCGACGCAAGCAGCACATCAAGATCTACCAGGTGCCGTCGATGGACATGGGAGCGAAATAGAAGGAGAAGCCGATGTTCAAGAGACTACTATTTCTCATGGTTTTGAGTGTGATCCTGGCAAGCGCGCAGAGCTACACACTAACGTTTGCGGTTGACGCAAGCAGCGACGACACGTATGTCTATAACACGGTTATCATGGACTATGCACCGGGGCAGAATTGCCCGATGTGTTCGGAAGCCAGTCACACGTACACTGGAACTCAGGTTCTCCAAGGCGACGATGGGTCATACAATTCGTGCAGCTGGAATACCGGTGGTCCCGGGACTCAATCTATCAACACCGGCTGCGAGGTCGCACTGCCGCTTCCCGACATCAATTCGGGTAGGGCGGTCACCTACACCGGCTACACAACAGCTAGGAACTTATGTACTGTTATTGGAACCTTCTTCTCCATATTTAATGCGGTTGTGGCATCCCCGGCAAAGCTGTACTATACGGCCTACCAGGAAACGGAGTGCACGCCAGGAGGACTTTTTTGGTATTGCGATGTGATTGATTACGGGCAGGGCTGCCCGGGGACGTGCTCTGGCAAGAATAGCTTGCAACTGTCGTTAGGATTAGGAGGAAAGCCGCTTGGATACGACCAATGCAGGAACGTCATGATAGGCGGTGTCTGCGCAGGTCCGTGCAGGACGCAGAGTTCTGCGGGTTTCTGCTCAGGAGTGCACTAACGTTATGACCGAAGGGCGGAAATGGCTTGCAGCAGTTCCGCCCTTCGATTCTTGAGGTCGGACAGGAACCCTGGAAACCATTCACAGGATGAGTAACCAACGTCCTCAACCTCAAGCAGCTCTATCACTTGGCTGACCTCCCCGAGTTCTTTCTCAGAGATTGCGCGCAGTTCAGCAGTCGTCATTTTACTGATAGCCATATCCAAATCCTGCACTAAATAGATTCTACACCCTTTCGATGTATTGCGAGGGTGCTGTACAGTTTGCTGTACGCCTGTATTTGCAACGCTGGATGGACGAACAGGAGCGACACACCGAAAGCCGAATCTGTAGAAGGCGTCTGCCGGATCGTATTTGATGCGAACGGAGGCGCGGATGAACTGCGGATCGCTGATCCAGTTCCCGCCGCCCCTCCGTGCCAATATGAGTGAGACACTTCTCGTCGCTTAATTAAAGAGCAGGGCGAGAAAGAATCTCCTAAAGTGAAAAACAACCAGGTACCAGCTTCTTCTTCCCCCGTGGTGTTGCCGCCGGTGGGACGGAGGGAGCCCGAGCGTAGCGAGGGTGACCGGAGCGCCACCGGCGGCAACACCACCGCCCATGCCGATCCGGAGGTCGTCGCGCAGGCCAAGCGTCGCCGCTTCACCGCCGAATACAAGCAGCAGATCTTGTCCGCCGCCGACCAGGCCAAGGGCACCGGCGGTATCGGGGCACTCCTCCGTCGCGAAGGCTTGTATTCGTCCGTGTTGGCCACTTGGCGCCGCGAGCGGGACGCCGGCGTACTGCACGCCCTGGCGCCGCAGAAGCGCGGCCCCAAGTCCAAACGCAATCCCTTGGCCGAAGAGAATCTCCAACTACGTCGCGAGACCGAGCGTCTCATCGAAGAATGGAACAGCCTATACTTTTAGTTATCGCTCTGCAAACCTAACCCCGGAAGCGTTCGGAATTCAACACATCATAATTGGAGCTTCCCGACACAGGTGGCTGTCTTGGACGGGCGAACTGGAATGTTGGTGAGCGAGTACTGGCATCGCGGGCATCTGCTCCACATGGCCAGTGCCGATCTGGACGGCGATAGTGAACCGGACATTCTTTTCGGCGGCGTGAACGATTCGCGGGAATATAAGCGGGCTACGCTGGTCATCTTTGACCATCGGAAGATTGCCGGAGCTTCCCAGAATCCTAAAGGCGGCGTCTACTACCAAGGGATGAGCCCCGGCACCGAAAAGCGGGTGGTCTTCTTCCCCCGCACCGCCATAAGTAAAGATCTGGAATTTAACCGGGTATCCGGGGTAACGCTAGCCTCGGGAAGGATTCGGGTCATCGTCAACGAATCGACTGACGAGCATGATCCGTATGTCGTCTATGAGCTCGATCACCAGCTGAGGCCGATTAACGTTGCGCTGTCAAATGCCCTTATGGAACAGTACCGCCTGAAACAGGCGAATGGATTGCTGCCCAAGGAATCACTAGATAGCGTCGCCGAGCGGCTTAAGAGCGAAATGTTGGTTTTATAGCTCTGGGTGCATTGGGAACGGTCCGGTGAAACGTGAGGGACACCACAGCTACAAAATTGACTACAAGAGAATTTCCGGCTCTGAGCGAGATTCCGACGGATGGGCCATTTTAGGCTGCTTTCTTGACGGCGTGAACAGCGATGAATTCGACGTTACTTACAGCCATTCGCTTGGCCTTCAGGAGCAGGTAGCGGAGAT
>Ga0182016_10008576_pt1 | contig 10301 bp, 5 predicted proteins | sample 712S2MmetaG_FD_120491 | JGI IMG/M metagenome (GOLD analysis project Ga0182016, IMG submission 120491) | Permafrost microbial communities from Stordalen Mire, Sweden - 712S2M metaG | ecosystem: Environmental > Terrestrial > Soil > Wetlands > Permafrost | place: Sweden: Stordalen | collected... | reverse complement strand
TCCCGCCATTTCTACACCCGCGTGGACATCTCCGATCCAGGAATGGAGCCGCCCGATCCGCGAGGTGGAGATCCGTTCTACCATCAGTCAATGGAGGGAGTCCTGGGGAAGGGCGGACTAGAGAAGCTAACGAAGTCTCTGTCGGAGGACCAGCAAACGACGATGCGGCTCTATTTCTTTGAAGGCTATACGCTGGATGAGATTGCCATACATCTGGGCCAATCGGTCGGCAATGTCCGCAACCACTACTATCGGGGCTTGGAACGGGTGCGCAAGCAAATTTTCACAAAGAAATTGCAGGCTCACTAAGCAATATGATAAAAGGTAGCTCCAAACGAGGAGCCGTGACATTGCCCCAAAGCGAGTCTCATGACGAGTTCCTTGAACTTTGCGCTCTTGCAACCGCCGGCCCGCTGAGCGAGCAAGAGCAGAAACGATTGCAGGAGCACCTCGAAAGTTGTCTATCCTGCCGGGAAGCGATGCAACAGTATGAAAAAGTTCTCAGCACTGTAATTCCGGCATTGGCACCAGACGATTTTCCCGAAGATCTCCAGCCCGGTCCCTCCTGGTCCCAAGCGCAAGCCGAGACCTCCTTTTTCTCCCGATTGGAACAGGAAGAGCAGTCCAATGGGGCACCGGAGGGTCGTCGAAGTAGGATCGTCGATCCGGCATCAGCCAATAGGCTGCGTTTGGATTTGGGAGACGCCATCTGGCGCCACGTCTGGATTCAGTACGCGGCTGGGATATTGCTGATCATTACTCTGGGGCTGTGTGCCTACGAAGTCGGCATTCGCCATGGCTCAGGACTCGCTACTTCCCAAGGCGCTCCGCCAATCGCCTCCGGGATTCGGCTCGAACAGCAGCCAGTGATCGCCGGTCCTGACCGGGAGATCGTGCCTACCCAGAATGAGCGACCCGACAACACAGTTTCCGAACTCCGGCGACAACTTGCGCAAGAGGGAGCGCAAGTCGCCCGCCTGAAAGCAATGCAGGCTCAGTCGGAGAATGATTTGCGCAACGGCGAGACGGACAGAACTCGCCTGTTTCAGGAACGATCGAATCTGGCGCAGCAACTCGATGCAGCACAAATCAAGGTCCAAAGCCTGCAACACACGCTCGACTCGGCAACACGCCAAACTTCGCAGGAAGCCACGCGAACAGCGGCACTGGAGGCCAAGATCAGTGAATTGGATATTGCCCTCCACGAGCGCGACCAGGATATTTCGAGGCAGCAGGAACTGCTCGCGCACGACCGTGATATCCGAGACCTGATTGGCGCACGAGACCTCTACATTGCCGAAGTGTATGACGTGGCCCGCACTGGCGCGACGCAGAAGCCATACGGGCGCGTCTTTTACACAAAAGGAAAATCGCTGATCTTCTATGCCTATGACCTGGACCAACAGAGCGGCATCAAGAATGCCAGTACTTTCCAGGCATGGGGACGGCGGGGACCGGACAAGCAACACGCAATCAATCTTGGCATCTTCTACCAGGACAACTCTTCGCAGAAGCGCTGGGTGCTGAAATCGAACAATTCAAAGACGCTGGCACAGATCGATGCCGTCTTTGTGACTGTGGAGCCCAACGGCGGGAGCCAACTTCCCAGTGGCAAGCAGCTTCTGTTCGCGTATCTACGGATTGAACCCAACCACCCCTGACATCCTTCGGCTCGGTTTCATGCTTCGAACACGGCGCAGTTTCAATCGCCTTTTCCGTAAAATATTCTCGCAAGGCTGGTTGCCGGAAGGTCGGTCTTCGCGCGCAGGATATGAATCAACACTGCTCTGCATCCAATCATTTGTGAGTACGACGCGCCGTTGAGGAATCAAAGCGTCGCGAGAATTTTTGATAAACAGTAGAGAAGTCCCTCGTAAACGCCGTGAAGAAACACTCATCTGAACGTTGGAGGAGCCACCTTTGCGACCGTCTCAACTCTATCGATTACTGCTCTTGCTTCTTCTCGCGGGAACATCGGCACTGGACCAATCTCCCAATGGAACGATCAGCGGAATTGTGCTTGATCCTTCCGGGGCGGCGGTCACGCACGCCGACATTCAGATATTGAATGACGCCACGGGAGTGAGATATCCCGGTGCAACGAATGCCGAAGGCATCTATGCGGTTCCGAATCTTCCGCCGGGGGCCTATCGCATTCAGGTGTCGAAGGTCGGATTCAAGACGCTCATCAAGCCCGACATTGTGCTGAGTGTTCAGGATGCGCTGGCAATCAATTTCACACTGCCGGTGGGAGCGTTGTCGGAGACCATCACCGTCCAGGGTGGGGCACCACTGGTAAATACCGAATCCGCATCGGTCAGCACCGTGATCGATAGGGACTTTGTCGAAAGCCTGCCATTGAATGGAAGGAGTTTCAACTCCTTATTGCAGATCACACCGGGAGTGGTCATCGCGCCTTCGGGCTTGAATAACCAAGGGCAGTTCAGTATCTCGGGGCAGAGAACGACATCGAACAGCTTTGAGATCGACGGAGTCTCTGCGAATTTTGGTGCTGCTCCGACCTTGGGGCAGGGAACGGCTGGCACCGGTGCGGCGCAAGCGTTCAGTGTCCTCGGCGGAACCAGCAGTCTCGTCTCGGTGGAAGCCCTTCAGGAATTTCGTATCGAGACATCTTCGTTCGCGCCGGAATTCGGACGCTCGCCGGGTGGGCAGGTCATGCTTACCACGCGCTCGGGCGCCAACCAGTTGCACGGTGGTCTCTACGAGTATTTCCGTAACGACGTACTCGATGCGAACGACTGGTTTGCCAATCGAAGCGGCAAACCTCGCGCGGCGGAGCGCCATAACGACTTCGGAGGATTTCTTGGAGGGCGGATACAGAAGGACAAAACTTTCTTCTTCGTGTCTTACGAAGCGGCACGGCTGCGGCAGCCCAACACAACAATCGTTCAGGTTCCCTCCGAATATGCCAGAACCATCGCCCCGAGCCAGATCGCTCCTTTTCTAAATGGTTATCCCCAGCCGGATGATCGCACCGTTACGGTTGGTGCATACACCGCTCCTTTTATCGGAAACTACTCGAATCCTTCCACCCTCGATGCCGGAAGCATTCGCATCGACCATGTCTTCACCGATCACCTTTCCGCCTTCGGCCGATTCAACGATGCTCCTTCCGGGACCACTCAGCGAAGCCAGAGCTTGAATGAGCTGGATACCAGCAACGTGGGGACGAAGACGCTCACGCTGAGTGCCGCATATACGCCCAGAACCAATATTTCGGATACGCTTCGAGCCAATTACTCCGTACAAAATTCCAGCCTTGTGAGCAGCCTGGATTCATTCGGCGGCGCGGTCCCACCCGCCCTGAGCGTTCTGGCACCGAATTTGCCAAATGTACAGGATGCCAACCTGTTCTTCGATACGTTCGACACCGGGGCTTATACCACCGGACCGGACGCCAGGAACCGCAGTACGCAGTTGAACTTTGCCAACGACCTGGCGATTACGCGCGGTACGCATCAGTTGAAGTTTGGGGCCGACTACCGCGCAATCTATCTCGATGTGCGGCCTTACCAATCCGGACTGACCTTCGAAGCCAACGACGTGCCTTCCTTGCTGGCGACCAGCCAGATCTCATATCTGATTGGTTCGACCGCGAGGCCATCCTACTTCCTTACCCAAGCAGCCTCGCTCTACGGGCAAGACACCTGGAAAGCCACATCTCGGCTTACCCTTACCTACGGTCTACGATGGGAGCTGAATCCGGCGCCATCGGCCAGAGCCGGAACCACACTCCCGGCGTGGACCAATGTCAACAATCCCGCCGCCATAGGTCTTGCGCCGACCGGAACGGAACTCTGGCACACCACTTTCACGAACTTCGCGCCTCGGTTTGGAGTCGCTTACGGATTGACGAAAAAGGGTGACCTTGTCCTTCGGGCAGGCGGCGGCATCTTCTACGACCTGGCATCGGATTCGGTCGGCAACCTTGCCAACGACTTTCCCAATAACGCAGGAAGTTTTTACTTCGATGTGCCAATACCTCTCGGCAACTCGACCCAGTATCTTCCAGCGATCTCACTGCGGCCCCCCTATCCGAATTCGTCGAGGGGGTATTCCCCAAATCTGAAACTGCCACGCTCCTACCAATGGAATGTAGCTCTGGAAAAGTCTTTCCGCGACCGTCAAGCGCTCACGGTTAGCTACGTGGGACAAGCAGGAAGGAAACTGCTTCGGCAGGAGGCGCTGGAGACTCCGAACGCAAATTTCGCGGGCGCATTGCTATTGACCCAAAACAATGCCCGCTCGAACTATGATGCGCTCCAGGTGCAATATCGCAGACCACTAGCCGACCGGCTGCAAGTTCTGTTGAATTACACTTGGTCGCATTCGCTCGACAATTCGTCGGACGATACCGTGGAAGCGGTATCGAGCGCCGTCGTCTCGGCTGCCAAGGATTATGCCTCCTCTGGATTTGATGTCCGCCATAGTTTTTCGGCGGCCCTCACCTATGCCGTTCCGCCGATCCCAGGAGCCAAGCCAATCAAGCTTGCAAGCAGGGACTGGTCCATCGAGACAATGGTTGTGGCGCGTAGCGGATTTCCCTATAACGCCTCGGTCGCGACGGCCACTATCGGTGGAGCCTTTCCTCGCCCCAACCTGGTTCCCGGCCAGCCAATCTTTCTTTATGGCACGCAGTGCCAGAATACCTATGGGGAGCCCTGTGCGGGAGGACATGCCTTGAACCCAGCTGCCTTCTCGGCACCGGCCGCCGGACAACAAGGTACAGAAGGACGCAACGATATCCGGGGCTTAGGTCTGACGCAGGTCGATCTTTCGCTAGGGAGAAAGTTTCCCATCACCGACCGTCTCAACCTTCTGTTCCGGACCGATGCCTTCAATGTCCTGAATCACCCCAACTTTGCCAATCCGCTTGGCTACTATCTTGGGCCGACGGTTACCGCCTATCTCCAATCGACGCAGATGCTCAACCATGGCCTCGGGGGATTGAACTCACTATTCCAGTCGGGTGGTCCCCGCTCGCTGCAGCTTTCACTCAAACTCAGCTTCTAAGGCGGAGCGCCAATGCCGACCGATACGGTCCAGACCCGACGTGTGTCAATCCGGCTCAAGCTTTTGCGCTTGAGTGTTGTTTCCTTACTTCTTTGTGTGCTCACCGCAGCGTCGGTTGGCGTAGACGAAGCTGCGCCGCCAGCAAAACGCCCCGTAACGGTTGCCGACGCAATTCAAATGAATCACTGGTCGAATGGCGACTACTTTCTGGGCGCAACTTCCACCGACCCGGTTGGGCTGTTCTCCCCCGACAAGAGGAAGTTTGTCGTCGTTACCAAGCGAGGGAATCTCGAACGTAATACCGTTGAGTATTCCCTCCTCCTCTTCCAGACCGCCGAAGCATGGCACTCTCCCAAGCCTGAGCGCCTCATTACCATGTCGTCTTCTTCGAACCGCGAGGGGATCACCAACCTCAAGTGGCTCGACGATAACAGGACAATTGTGTTCCTTGGAGAAAATCCCGGGGAAGTGTCCCAGGTCTACGGGCTCGATACGCAAACAAAGGAGCTGAGAACACGGACGAGTCATCCCACCGCTATCGTCGCCTATGACATCACTCCTGACGGTCGGCTGATCGTCTACGAAGCGATCAGGGAGGAGACCGTCAATCCAGAGGATATCCGGAGAAACGGTGTGGTCATCGCCGCTCAGGGAGTGGAAGACCTTTTAGTGCTGAGCTACGCTACGCCTCGGAAAATCGAAGCACAGGACCGGGAAGTGTTCCTGCAAATGAGGGATCAGCCAGCCGTCAGGATATTATCCCGCGGGTTTCCCTCAGAATCTTCTCCGCCCGTTCTTTCGCCGGACGGGCGCTACGCGGTGCTTGTCGCCAACATCGGGGACATCCCCACCGCATGGTCGAAGTATGAGGACAAACTGCTCCGAACCCGCATCGCAGAGCAACGGAAGACTGGAATTTGGTCCCAAGTCGCTCAATACATGTTCCTCGATACATCAAGCCGAGAACTTTCGCCCTTGCTCGATGCGCCTCTGTTCTGGAAGAACCACGGAATCGCGTGGGCAAAGGATAGCAACTCGGTCGCTGTCTCCGGGACGTATCTTCCGCTTGACGCTGGAAGTGCGGACGAGCTCAAGGCCCGGCAGCAGCATGCGTTTGTGGCAGAGGTACGCATACCTGACAGGGAGACCTTTGCCATCACTAGCATGGACGCAAAGGTCCTTAGCTGGAATAAAGAAAGTGGAAGGCTGATGTTGGGTGCCAGACACCAACGGGTTCCGGTGGCAGCATTCAAAAAGACAAGATCGCTGTGGACTCAGCTTCCGGGATCTGGTGAGGACAGCCAGCTCGACGATCCCTTGGATTTAACCGTAGATGAAGGTTTCAATACTCCTCCTCGAATCTTTGTCCACGCGCCGAATGATCATCGTGAGGCGCTTCTGCTGGATCTCAACCCGCAATTCTCCGCCCTCAATTTTGGAAAGGTCGAGGTCGTAACCTGGAATGCAACAGACGGGCACGTCGTGAGCGGTGGGCTCTATTTGCCCCCGGACTATACGCCGGGAAAACGATACCCACTCGTCATTCAAACACATGGATTCAACAAGGATCGATTCTGGATCGACGGCCCCTGGAGCAGCGCGTTTGCGGCCCAGCCACTGGCAGCTAAAGATATCGTTGTTCTCCAGGTTGGGAGCTCTCTCGATCCGGCGGAGGACGCCAAGGCAGCGCAAACCCTTTCGGAGGCGCCACGCCAGATGTCCGTCTATGAGGGCGCAATCGATTACCTGGACAATCGCGGGCTGATTGACCGGAACCGCGTTGGCATCGTTGGTTTCAGTCGTACGGTATTCCACGTGGAGTATGCACTGACCCATTCCATGTACCATTTTGCGGCGGCATCCTTGGCCGATGGCATCGACGGCGGCTATATGAATTACTTGCTATGGCCGACGGCTGACTATGTGCGCGTCAATGGAGGCTTACCTGTCGGTCCTTCGCTCGAGCTATGGTTGAAGAACTCACCAGGCTTTAACCTCGACAAAGTCGCAGCACCGGTGAGGCTTGAGTGTTACGGCCCCACCGGTTTCCTTGGGGGATGGCAATGGTCTTCAGGACTTTCACTGCTTGGAAAGCCAGTCGAGTTTCTTTGGCTTCCAGATGGATATCACATGCTGATCAAACCCTGGGAGCGGCTGGTCTCGCAGCAAGGGACCGTTGATTGGTTCAGTTATTGGCTTCAAAACGTAGAAGATCCCGTTCCTGCGAAGCAGGAGCAATACACCAGATGGAAAGAGCTCCGCACGAAACTCAACCAGGACACTCAAAGTCCGAAGACTCGTCCTCCTCAGTAGACACAGCAAAAGACATAGCAAACGCGTACATTCATTTTCAGAGTCAGAAACAAAAACCGGGGCGCTGGGCGCCCGCTTTACGCCCCGGCCACAACTATTCGTCGGCCTCGTAGGCCGCCGCTGTCTGCATTGGCCGATAGATGCTAAAAGAATCGGTCACTAGACCGTTCTTCGAGCCTCGAATCATCGTGACGGCTTCGCTGCAATCCACAATCTCTGGTTTCTTGTAATCCATGAGTTTCACCTCCTTCCCATGTTGAAATTGTTCTCAGCTGAGAATTGGTTGGTCCCCCTCGGCGCGGAGGAGAGATGCTCTCGTGAGTAAACTGGCTACAGACGTCGCGATTTCCAGGCTCCAGGAGCTGCTGGGAAATCAGATGTCTTAGCCACATCTCAACTCCGATCGTCCGGATTAATGAAATGATTGAAATCGCTTGATCATTGCGCGGAAGCTCCAGCGCCTTGCGAAAGGCATCGGCGTCGACGATTCCAAGGGAAGCGCTCGCCAGGTTCCGGCTCATTTGGATGAGGTCTTCCGATTCCTTTAAGAGCGCCACAAACGGCGTCCGGACAACGGCGGCCTTTCTCTTGCGGCTCAGGATTTCGTCAGGAACTATCCCGACCAGTGCCCGACGCATGAGCGAACGGCGCTGGCCTGGACGCACGAGCTGATCCGGCGGGATCGCGAACAATAACTCCAGTAAGTCGCGATCCAAATATGGGTAACGGACCTCGTAAAGCGGTTCAGCCACTGCCGCCGAGCGGGCAATCTGCCTTCGCAAATCCTCAAGCGTCCGCATGTTGTCATGAAAGCTCGGCAAGGGGCCGAAAAATCTCAGTCGTTGTCGTGGAGCCATCATGGCTGCGTGATGATCGCTCACAAAACTCCGAGCCAGCCACGGCGCCAGCTGACGTTGTTTGGGCAACGCAATCAGAGCCGATGGGAGGAACTCGCGAAGAACCTCGCCAAGCAGTTGGAACCAAGGTCGCCTTTGCTGCAAGGCCCATGTTTTCAACATGCGCCCCAGGGTCATGAAATGGCCTCTTGCAAGATAATCGGCCAGTTCGGGCAAAGGCGACGGAACACCTCCCGTCACCTCATCGCCTCCAATACCTGAGAGCAGGACCTGATAGGAACGCGAGTTCAGGCAATTGGCGAACTGTCTTGCGGCATCCGATTCCTGGCAGATGTCGCCTGGAGTTGCGATGAAGCCCTGGTTCGCCAATTCGTAAGTGAAAAGCTTCTGCGCCCCGGCATCGATGTGGCAGCCGGTTTTGCGGCGCTGCTTCTCCACCACCGCCACAAAGGGCCGTTCGTTCCAGTTGGGTTCCTGGTCGTTGAAATAGGAGACGGTGTCGAGTTCCGGAGCCTGTGCCTCACCGGGCTCAAGGATGAAATCCGCTAAGCAAACGATGGAGGACGAATCCATGCCACCACTGAGTTCCACAAGAACCGGTGAATCGCAGCGCAGCCTTCTTCGCACCGACTGGGAAAGCGCGGCGCGGAAGTGCTCCTCGTATTCGCCATCCGACCGGTAGCGAATCCTCTTGCCGGAGTCGAACTCCCAGTACTTACGAACCTCACACTTCCCAGGTCTCAGAAGCACAAAACAAGCGGGTGGAACTGCATCGATCCCCAGATAGGGCGTCTGATCGCTGGCGGGAGAGGACGACAGCCACCCTGCAAGATATTCCATATTCAGACGAATTGGACGCCCCGCCAGCAACACGAGCGGGTCCAGAACGGTGCACCAACTCACAGAGTCTGCGTTGGTCGTGTAGTAGAGGTGGCGTGTTCCCAGAAAGTCTCTTGCCAGCAGCAATTCATGCCGTCTGGAGTCCCAGACGGAAACAGCCCAGTCCCCGATGAGCTTTGCAAAACAGTCCGTGTCCCAACGCTCGTAGGCGGCCGCGACGATGGAGACATCCGGGGAATCGCACCCAAGTACTCCTTTGAGCAGACGTACAAGATCGTCCCGGTTATCGAGCCTGCCATCCCAGGCAACAGCAAAACCAGCTCCTGAGATCTGCAGTTGTTGTTCGAATCGCGAGTCGGCCGTTGTATGAAACCCTCGATATAAGACAGTCACATCCTTGTCCGAATAACGCCTCTCACCGTCCGGACCGTATGGCGCAATGAGCGCACTGGCCTTCTCGATATGGTTCGAGTCGGGGTCCACTCCACCGAAGTTCCATCTGCCGAATTGAACGCTCATGCTCGTACCCTCCCCGTTACACACGGGCTAGCACCTGTCGAGAACCGTGTACATCTCCGGTGTGTATGGTTTGTCGTTCACCACACGCCCACTTACTTCAACCCAGGCATGAGCTTTGAAGGGAATCATCTCTGCTCCGATGACCATCTCGGCGGCAATGCCATACCGCCTGAGCAGGCATGTAGTAGCAGCGGAGCGTTGCAGACAGAGCACCTCTTTCCGGTACCAGATACACGCCATGTCAATCGCCGAGCAGATATCATCGGTGGTTCCCGGTGGTGGCGCTTTCTTTCCCAGGGCGCAATTGCGAACCATGCCATATAAGCCCCCGAAATCGCGGCGAGCCAAATACCTGTCGGCTCGAAGTAAAGCTACGTAGGCTTTCAGAACGAGCGACGCGGTCACATGAACCTCCAATTCAGGCAGACAGCCCCAATTGATCGCAGAGAAAAGCCATGCGGTCGGTCAAGGCATCGATTCTCGTGCTCAATGGCAAAACTGGTGCATGCCCACGGGCCACGCTGTAGTCGAGCACGATGGGATTTTGGGAAACAGTGGCTGCCTGGAGGCGGGCAGTCATCTTACGAGCATGCATGGGATTGCAGTTCTGATCGGCATCCCCAGACACCATCATGATTGCCGGGTAGTCGACACCATCGCGGACGCGATGATAGGGAGAGTAATCCACCAGCGCTGCGAAGTCCGCGGGATCGTCGGAGCTTCCGAATTCATCCTTCC
>Ga0182016_10008572_pt1 | contig 10305 bp, 9 predicted proteins | sample 712S2MmetaG_FD_120491 | JGI IMG/M metagenome (GOLD analysis project Ga0182016, IMG submission 120491) | Permafrost microbial communities from Stordalen Mire, Sweden - 712S2M metaG | ecosystem: Environmental > Terrestrial > Soil > Wetlands > Permafrost | place: Sweden: Stordalen | collected... | reverse complement strand
CGGCGAAAAGACGAGCCTGATCGAGCCCAGCCTCAACCGCACTTTCGCCCATTTGCGCAAGGCGTCCGTGGGCGCCGGCAAGATCGCCCAGGTTCTCGCGCGCGGGTGGGTCTCTCCCGTGCTTACCGCGCATCCGACCGAGGTTAGGCGCAAGAGCCTGCTCGACGCAGAACGTTCGATATTCGAGCTGCTCGCGGCGCGCGAACATTTGCGCTCCAAGACGGAACTCGAGCAGAACGACGCGCAATTGCGCGCGCGCGTTTCGCAAATGTGGCAGACCGAGCTGTTGCGCCAGTCGCGCCTCACCGTGCGCGACGAAATCGAGAACACGCTGAGCTATTACCGCTCGACCTTCCTGCGCGAGATTCCGCATATCTACGGCGACATCGAGCGGCGCATCGAAGGGCTGCGCGTGCCGCCGTTCCTGCGCATGGGCACATGGGTCGGCGGCGACCGCGACGGCAACCCCAACGTCACCGCCGCCTCGCTGGAGACCGCGCTGAAGATGCAGGCCGAGGTGGCCTTGCGCTTTTATCTCGTCGAGGTGCATCAGCTCGGCGCGGAGCTTTCGATCTCGCGCAAATACGCCGGCGCCACCAGAGCGCTGGAGGAGCTGGCCAACCGCGCGGGCGATGACAATCCACACCGCGACGACGAACCTTACCGCCGCGCGCTGATCGGCGTCTACTCGCGCCTCGCCGGCACGCTGGAGCATTTGACCGGCGGGCAGGCTGTGCGGCACGCGGTGGCGCCCGGCGCGGCCTACGCCAACAGCTGGGCCTTTCTCGCCGATCTCGTCACGATCGACGAGTCGCTGCGGCTGCACCACAGCGAGGTGATCGCCGCGCAGCGCCTGGAGCCCTTGATTCGCGCCGTGGAAGTGTTCGGCTTCCACCTCGCCACCGTCGATCTGCGCCAAAGCTCGGACCGTCACGAGGAGACGATCACGGAAATTCTGGCGCAGGCGCGCATCGCCGACAATTACGCGGCGCTCCCTGAGTTGGAGAAGCAACAGCTGTTGCTGCGGCTGCTGTCGGATCCGCGCCCCGTTCGGCTGCTGGACGCGAAATATTCGCTAGCCGTCGAGGACGAACTGGCGATCTTCGCCAAGGCCGCCGCGATGCGCAAGACCTACGGCGACGAGTCGATCCGCCATTACATCGTCAGCCACACCGAGACCGTCAGCGATCTTCTGGAAGTGCTGCTGCTGCAAAAGGAAAGCGGCATGATGCACGGCACGCTCGATCCGCGCGACGCCGGCGTCGTCTCGGCGGATTTGATCATCGTGCCGCTGTTCGAGACCATCGAGGATTTGCGCAACGCCGCGCCGATCATGCGAGACTTCTATGCGCTGCCGGGAATCGCCAAGCTCGTCGCCAACTCGGGCGCCCAACAGGACATCATGCTGGGCTATTCCGACAGCAACAAGGACGGCGGCATTTTCACGAGCATTTGGGAGCTTTACCGCGCCTCGACGGCGCTGGCGGAGTTCTTCGCCGGCCAGCCCAATATTTCGATGCGGCTGTTTCACGGGCGCGGGGGCACGGTCGGACGCGGCGGCGGCCCGAGCTACGACGCCATTCTGGCGCAGCCGCCCGGCACGGTGAACGGCCAGATCCGCCTGACCGAACAGGGCGAGGTGATCGCCGCCAAATACGCCAATCCGCAGATCGGCCGGCTTCAACTCGAATTGATCGTCGCCGCGACGCTGGAGGCGACGCTGCTCTCAGACCGGCAGGCGCCACCGGACGAGTTTCTCGCGACCGCTTCAAGGCTGTCGACCGCCGCGATGTCGGCCTATCGCCATCTTGTCTACGAGACGCCGGGCTTCGTCGATTATTACTTTGGTTCGACGCCGATCGCCGAAATCGCCTCGCTAAATATCGGCTCGCGTCCCGCTTCGCGCAAACCCTCGCGCCGGATCGAGGATTTGCGGGCGATTCCCTGGAGCTTTTCCTGGGGTCAGGCGCGCGTCGCCCTGCCCGGCTGGTATGGCTTTGGGTCGGCGATCGCCGGCTTTCTCGCGGAGGACCGCGACGCGCGGCTGCCGCTGCTGCGCCGCATGAATCGCGAATGGCCGTTTTTCCGCGTGCTGCTGTCGAACATCGACATGATCCTGTCGAAGACCGATCTCTCCATCGCCCGCCACTATGCGGCGCTTGCGCCGGATCAGGCTCGCGCGAAGGAGATTTTTGCGCGCATCGAGGCGGAATACAATCTTGTGGTGAGCGCGCTGGAGGACATCACCGGCGCGAGCGAGCGGCTCGCCGACAATCCCGCGCTGGCGCGTTCGCTGAAGCTGCGCGTGCCCTACATCACGCCGCTGAGCTATTTGCAGATTGAACTGATCCGCCGCTGGCGCTCGGGCCGGACCGACGACGACATCCGCCAGGGGATTCTCATGTCGATCAACGGCGTCGCGGCTGGTCTGCGCAATACGGGATGAGCGCGAAAGAAAACGACATGAGCGCCCGTTTCGGTTTCTTGCGCGATTTCGCCATTGGCGCGCTGCTGATCGGCGGCGCGATCTTCATTCTCGCGCTGCCGTCGGTGCAAAATTTTCTCGCCGCCGCCTCCGCGGCTGGAGATGGCGCGTTGGCGACGGCCGGCGCGATCGGCTTGACGACGCCGGCCGTCGCCGCGGCGCTCTATGGTCTGCGCAAGCGTCGGTTCGGTTTCGCCGCCGGGCTGCTCGTCGTTCCATTGGCGCTGGCCTTATACGCCGCGCAGGCGGAACACACTGGCGACTATGCCGCGCTGGAATCGGGGCCGCTGCTCAAGCCCGGCGCGGACCAGAAAAACATCGTGTTCGATGACCCCTATTGGATGAATTTCTGGCTAAAGCCCATTTTGTCGAACGGCAAATACGCGGTGTTCCATGCCATCAGCCAGACCGCGCACTCGCCCGCCGAATGGCGCGAGGCGCGGCTGATTTCGGGCGAGGCGTGCCGCGAAGCGAACAATCTACTGTCGACCGTCGAATTCACCGCCAACGGATTTAAGGACACGTGCATCGCCACGCTCGCCGCGCGCGAGCCCGCGCCGACGTTGATTATAAAAGTCGGCGTCAGCGAGATCGTGAAAGGGTTCCAGGGACTCTGGATTGAAATTCTCGAACGCGCCGACGGCGCCGAACGGCTGCTCGCCCGCAGGGCGAAGGGACTGGTTCCCTCGCCCGTGGCGTTCCTGGGAATTTTCGGCGTGCGTCCGCTCGAGATCAATGGCTTCGACGCGATCGGCGACGTGATTGGCGAGGTTCTCTCCGTATCGATCCCGCGCGACTATGCGCCGCCGCGCGGCGACGTGACCGACGAGCATGAAATCAGCGCCGCGCTCGAACGGTTTTTCGCCGACTCCAATCCCGCCGTTCGAAAATCCGCCGAGATCGAATATGGGAAATTGAGCATCAATCATTGCCCGGCGCCGGAGAGCGCGGAACTCAGCGACCGCGCCGCGCGGCTGTTTCTTAGCCCCTATCTCGACGTGAGGGCGCTCGCCTATTTCTGCGTGTGCGATCTTCCGCCCGCCGCGCGCGAGCCGTTCGAGGGGCGCATTTGCCAGATGATTTCCGACGCGAGACGAACGAAGGAATATCTTTGGCTTGTCGATCGGGAAACCAAGCGCAAGGCGGCTTGTCCCGCTGAATAACGCTTTCCCGCGCCGACGGCGACGCGGATCGCGCCGAGTGGCTTCTTATTATCAGCGGCCGATTATCGGATCGACGGCCTTCTCGACGATCGTGATCGTCGCGCTTACGAGACCGGAGTCGTTGGCGAGCAAATGCGCAATCGAAATTCCGCTAACCACGCGTGAGCGCGCCATGCGCTCACGCCCGCTAAGTCTCAAAGGAGCGCCTTCGCTCATAATTTGGTGAATTCGTTGAGTTCGCCTTCCGCGAACGGGTCGTCGAACTTGGCGACGAAACCGTCGTCGAACACCCGCAGCACTGTCGCCGGCTTCGCGCCAAGCGTGACCTTGGCGCCCTGCGGCAGTTTGAAGTTCGTCTCGATATTGACGCCGCCAACGGAAATGTCGTTTATCTTGACGATAACCTCCTTGCCGTCGGACAAATGCAGAGGCGTCCGCCGCATGAAGGGCACGATACGCTCATAGAGTCTGTTGTCGGGCAAATCCCAGGCTTCGCGATTGCCATACCAGGTCAATTGCTCGGCGAGCTTTACGTGCTTCGCCTTCGGCAGGCTCATGCCGATGGCGAAACCGGCTGGTCCTGCCGCACCACGCCGCCCTCGAAGCGGCCAAGTTCGGCGATGTAGATGATGATCTTCTCGCCGATCTCGGGCGCCACCGGAGCGGAAATCCTGATTTCGCGTGTCGACATTTCGATCACCGAGCACTCGTGCTCGGTGCGCGAGGGCAACATGAATCGCCCCTGCAGTTCGACCTTGACCGTCGGATATCTGTTCAATTCGACGGTCTTTAATTTCAATTGAGATTGCGTGGGCATGGCTGTTTCACCGGCCGTTCGTTGCGCGCTAGAAGAATTCAATGTTTTGGCGTCGGCAGACTGCATTCGAAATGTTGACGCGCGCTTAAAGAAATGGATGACTCCAAACGGACTTAGCTCGATGCGATCAAATGGAGACATGATCGTTAACGAGTTCTTCGCGCATGGTCGCGCGCGCCCGTTCACCCGCGTTTTCGGGCCGCCAGCCCACGTTCCCAGGCCAGCGCCTGGCGCACGATCTCTTCCAAATCGTCGTGCCGCGGCTCCCAGCCGAGCATCGCCTTGATGCGGCTATTCGCCGCGACGATCGCCGCCGCGTCGCCGGGACGGCGACCCGAGACCTCGACCGGGAAATCGACGCCCGCGACGCGCTTGACGGTCTCGATCACCTCTTTCACCGAATAGCCGCGCTCATAGCCGGCGTTACAGACGAGGCTCGCGCCGCCGCCGCGCAAATAGCGCAGCGCGTCCATATGCGCGCGGGCGAGATCCGAAACATGAATATAATCGCGCAAACAGGTTCCGTCCGGCGTCGGATAATCCGTGCCGAACAATTGCATCTTCGCGCGCAGGCCCAGCGCCGCCTGCGCCGCGACCTTGATCAGGTGCGTGGCGTTCGGCGTCGACTGGCCGGCGCGGCCCTTGGGATCGCCGCCCGCGACGTTGAAGTAACGCAGCGCGACATAGTTGAAGTCATACGCCTTGGCGACATCCTCCAGCATCCACTCCACCATCAGCTTGGAGCGGCCATAGGGCGAGAGCGGCTTGAGCGGCTCGTCCTCCGTCACCGGGTTTCGCGACGGATCGCCATAGACCGCCGCCGTCGAGGAAAAGATGAAGCGCTTGATCTCGCAGCCCGTCGCGGTCTCCAGCAGATTGCGCGCCTTGGCGGTGTTGTTGAGATAATAGCCGAGCGGATCGGCGACCGACTCCGGCACCACGATCTTCGCGGCGAAGTGGATGATCTCGTCGACGTCGTATCGCGCGACGGTTTCGGTCACGAGGTCTTCGTCGCCGAAGTCGCCGACGACCAGGGGGACGCCCTCCGGAACGGCCCAGCGAAAGCCGGTCGAGAGATCGTCGAGGACAACCGGCTTTTCGCCGGCGTCAAGCAGTTCCAAAACCATGTGGGAGCCGATATAACCAGCGCCACCCGTCACCAAGACCGTCATCGTCAACACCCGTTCATGCGATTTCGTCACAATTAAAAGGCGGAACCTAAGTTTACGTCAACCTCCCCGCCCGAGCGGCGGCTCCTCCATCAAGCAACGGACCCTTCATGAGCAAGCGCATTCGCAAGGCTGTTTTACCCGTCGCCGGTTTGGGCACGCGCTTTCTACCAGCCACCAAGGCCGTGCCGAAGGAAATGCTCACCGTGGTCGATCGTCCGGTGGTGCAGCATGTGGTCGACGAGGCGCGCGAGGCTGGCATCGAACATTTCGTCTTCGTGACCGGACGCGGCAAGGCGGTGATCGAGGACCATTTCGATATGTCTTACGAGTTGGAGGACACGCTTCGCCGCCGTAACAAGACGAAGGAATATGACGCGCTGATGGCGGACCTGCCCAAGGCCGGCGCCACCAGCTTCACGCGCCAGCAGGCGCCGCTGGGCCTCGGCCACGCGGTTTGGTGCGCGCGCGACATCATCGGCGACGAGCCTTTCGCCGTGTTGCTGCCCGATATGATTACGCTGCCGAACGGCCCGCGCAAGAGCCGCTGTCTCGCCCAGGCCATGGAGGCCTATGGAAAGCACGGCGGCAATATAATCGCGGTGGAGGAGGTTTTGCCGAGCGAGACGCATCAATATGGCATTGTGAGCGTCGGCGCGGATTACGGCCACAGTTTCGAGATCAAGGGCATGGTCGAAAAGCCGCCGCAAGGGACGGCGCCGAGCAATTGGATGATCTCGGGCCGCTATATTCTCGAGCCCGAGATTTTCGAGTTGCTCGAGAAAGGCGAAAAAGGCGCGGGCGGCGAAATCCAACTCACCGACGCCATGATCAAGCTCGCGGCCACGCAGCCGTTCCACGGCGTGCGCTTCGACGGCAAGACCTACGACACGGGCTCGAAACTAGGATTTTTGGCCGCCAACATCGCCTTTGGGCTGGAGCGTCCGGACATAGCCGACGGGCTGCGGGCGGAGATCAAGCGGCTGCTGGGGTGACGCGGCGCGCTTTCCTTCTCTCGCCCGCGGGAGAAGGTGGCCCCGCGGAGCGGGTCCGATGAAGGTTCTGGGGATGTTCCGACCTTGCTTAGGGGAAGGCCTCAAAGGACTGATCGCGACGCAAATATAGTGGATGTCGCGGATGGCCCGCCTTCGTCTTTCCAAGACATTTCAATATTGCGCCTGGCACGACGCCCCGAATTATATCGAGAGCGCTCTTGTCGCCGCCATGAAACGCTCCGCGACAACCCCAGGCGCAGATAATCGGCACTCCGTTTTCAATCGACCTTGCCGCGATCGTCTCGATGGCTTTTCGATTATCCTTGCCGAATGGATCGTCCGCCAGCCGTAGTTCATCCGAATACCGGGTTCGCCAAGCGAACAGATTAGCAACGACAATGCCGCTCGCGCCTTCGCGCCTCGCAAACTCCATACAACGGCGAATGGTGGGATCGTCTCTTTCGGCGTCCGCGTCCGACGGATTCAGCATGACGAAAGGCAGCAAATCATCCTCTCGCTCACCCCATCGCCGCGTGAGTTCGTAGCGATAAAGGCCGTCCCGCGAAATATTCGCGGTCTTTCGGATCGGTAAATCATTCGAAAGAGTCATCAAATCAATTGAATAATGATTGCGACTTGGCTGAAACCGCTCCCAGCGGGCCTCATCGGCCCCCCTAAAGTGACGCCACCCTTCCCCCACTGCGTGGGAGAAGGAAGGTTCGCTTCGCTCACCGCTTCTTTTTGCGCAGCCTGATAATCACGTCGCAGCCGACGATCTCCATGCCCTCGGGCGGCGCCGGCAGGCGCGCGAATTCGACCGAGCCGTCCACCGCGTCGAACATGCGGCCGGTGCTTTCGTCCATGAAATGATGATGCGGCGAGGTGCGGGTGTGGAAATAGGTGCGCGGCCCCTGCACGGCGATTTCGCGTAGCAGGCCGGCGCCGGCGAACTGGTTCAGCGCGTTGTAGACCGTCGAGAGGGACATTCGCAGCCCGGCCTCGCGCGCCTCGGCGTGCAGCGCCTCGGCGCTGACATGGCGGTCGCCATTGCCAAACAGCAACCCGCACAGAGACAGGCGCTGCACGGTCGGACGCAAACCCGCGTCGCGCAGCTTGGTCTTGAGTTCGCTCTCACTGGGGCGGCTGGCGCCTTCGCCTCGCGCGCCTTGCGGCCGGGTCGGCGCGCGATCGGCGCTGGTCGAGGGGACATGCGTCATTTGTTACATTGCGCGGAATTCCGCGCTCCCTGTTTGTCACGAATAGCTGAAGCCAGTAGAAGTCAGCGACCCGGACCTGTCAAACGAATTGCCGGAAAGTGTAATCTTTCCAAGGAAGGCTTGGCCGTCCTTGAGTCGACTCACCCGCCGGCGGAGACCGTCATGCAAATATCGCGCAAGCCTGCCTCCCTCAACCGGCGCGCCCTGCTGCTTGGCGCTGCGGCGCTCACCTGCGGCGGCGGCCGCGCTCTCGCGCAGGCCCAGGATTTTCAGTCCTTTGTGCAAAGCCTGTGGCCCGCCGCGCAGGCCGCCGGAGTCTCGCGCGAGGTTTTCGACGAGGCCGCGCGGGGCCTGACGCCAGAGCCGACGGTGTTACAAAAGCCCGCGACTCAGTCCGAATTCACCGTGTCGATTCCCGCCTATGTCGCGGGGGCCGTGACAACGAGTCGCGTCGCGCGCGGTCGCGCGCTGGCCGGCGAGCTGACGCATATGCTGAGACAGATCGAACAGCGCGACGGCGTTCCCGGCGAGATATTGGTGGCGATTCTCGCGGTCGAGAGCAATTTCGGAACGGCGACGGGCGGCGCCGACGTGCTGCGCGTGCTGGCGACGCTGGCCTGGAAAGGCCATATGACGCAAAAACTCAGCGACGAATATGTCGCCGGATTAGTGCTGCTGCAGCAGGGCATCCCGCGTCACCGGCTGCGGGGATCATGGGCCGGCGCGATGGGCATGCCGCAATTCATGCCCTCGGCCTATTTGAAATTCGCGACGAGCTTCGCCGGCGACGCCGCGCCCGACATCTGGACCTCGCAGCCCGACGCGCTCGCCTCCATCGCCAGCTTTTTGCATAAATCCGGCTGGAATCCGGCGCTGCCCTGGGGCGTCGAGACGCGCTTGCCGCAAGGCTTCGACTTCGCCGCCTTCGACATGGACTTTTCGCAATTTCGCGCGCTGGGCTTCACCGCCGCGAACGGCGAGGCGCTGCCGGCGCTGGGCGCGGCGAGCCTATACATGCCGGCGGGCGCGAGCGGGCCGGCCTTTCTGATCACGGACAATTTCGAAGTGATCCGCCAATATAACACGTCCGACGCCTATGCGCTGGCGGTGGCGATCCTCGCGGACCGCATCGCCGGCGCCAGCACGCCGCTAACGCCCTGGCCAAAAGTGACGCCGCTGACGACGGCGCAATGCAAGGACTTGCAACAGGCGCTGACGCGGCTGGGCTTTTATCACGGGACCATCGACGGCAAGCTGGGCCGGGTCGCGCGCAACGCCGTGCACGCCTATCAACTCAGCGTCGGCATGCAGCCGGCGGACGGACTGGCGACCAAGGCGGTGCTCGATCGGCTGAGAGGAGGGTAAGGCGTTAACGTCAAACCTCGATCACCAAACGCTCATCGAACTTGGGGTTCTCCTTCTCCAGACCGCGTTCGCCCGACCCATAGCCCTCGGGATTGCAGACGATACGACAACCGCCGACCTCATAGTCGAAACTCATGTGCGTGTGACCATGCACCCAAAGCCTTGGCTTGCCGCGCTCGATCGTAGCCGAAAGATCCGAGACGTAAGCGGCGGTCAGCATATTGTCGAGATGCTCGAAGGCGACCGATCTTCGATGCGGCGCATGATGCGTCACGACAACGGTGGGGCCGGCGAAGGGCCGCGCCAATTCGCTCTCGATATAGGCGAGATCGGCCTCGTGCCGAGCCAGCGCGTCGGCGGGCGTGAACGCAAGCGATCGCGCGCCATCGCCTATTCTGATGGCGCGATGATCCTCGAGCGCCTTCGACGCGTGAATCATCGCCTCATCTCTTATTCCGGGAAAGAAGTCGTAATCGGTCCAAAGGACGGCGCCGATGAACCGCGCGCCATTTATGACGACCGTCTCTCGGTCGAGCAAATTGACCCTTGTCCCGATCGCCGCGGCGCGTCCTTCCGAAAGCCGGGCCTCGATTTCGCCGCCATGAAATTCGTGGTTTCCGGGGACATAGACAATGGGACGTTCGGCGAGAGGGGGCTGCGACAAAAGGATGTCGACGGCTTCGCGCGGCGAGGCGGCGATGTCGCCAGCAAAAATGACGACGTCAAATTCCGGTGAACCCTCGGGCAAACTCCAGGATCGCCGGTGTTCGAGATGCAGATCGGAAAGGACAAGGAGCCGAATCATGATCTTATTCTGAACGGTTTGCGCGCCGCTGTCCCGTGGGCTGGCGAGGCGATGCCGTCCTTCCGCGGGAATCGGCGCCTCGGCCTTGAATTGGGAGCCAAGCCCCCAGGAAACACAAACCCCTAACCCGGACCGCGCCATCTAGAATTGCTGGCGACGCGGAAGACGGCTTGCCACCCGCTTTCGCCTGTGGCACAAGGCCGCCAGTTCAAGGCTGCGGTAGCTCAGTGGTAGAGCACTCCCTTGGTAAGGGAGAGGTCGTGGGTTCAATCCCCCCTCGCAGCACCAT
>Ga0182016_10008570_pt1 | contig 10306 bp, 9 predicted proteins | sample 712S2MmetaG_FD_120491 | JGI IMG/M metagenome (GOLD analysis project Ga0182016, IMG submission 120491) | Permafrost microbial communities from Stordalen Mire, Sweden - 712S2M metaG | ecosystem: Environmental > Terrestrial > Soil > Wetlands > Permafrost | place: Sweden: Stordalen | collected... | reverse complement strand
TCACGAGGTTACGCTGCGCGAAGCCCAACCCCCGTCATGGCCACGACATAGTACCATAGGCACCCCCTCAAAGTTGCTGCTTTGGAGGGGGCCGGTTGCGGCCTCGCGCACTTCAGGTCACGTGTGCGATATTTATCCGAAGGAGTAGCCTCTTGCGCTCATCGCTCGTGCCCGTCATCGCCGTCGCCGCATCCATTTCCGTTCCCCTCTCGGCCCGCGCGGCCGCCCCGCCCATCGATTGGAACCTGACGCCGGCGGCAATTTCCTCTTCGTGCGACGCCGGAATCGCCCAGATGCAGGCGAGCGTCCGGTCCATCATCGTGAGCCGCACGGCGCGCACGTTCGATACGGTCATTCGCCCGCTGGAGGACGCGTCCGCCGAGATGAACGACGCGCTCGTGGCACAAGGCTTCCTGTTTTACGTCGCACCGGAAAAAGCCGTGCGCGACGCGTCGCTGGCTTGCGACACGAAGACCAGCGACGTCCTCACCGAAATTACCGCCGACCCCGATCTCTATCAAGCCGTGCAAAACGCCGTCGCCAGCAACACCGCGACGACCGTCGCCGACCGGAAACTCCAAGAACTGTGGATCGTCTCGTTAAAGCGCTCCGGCGCCGCCCTCGCGCCGCAGGACCGCGCCGAGTTCGTTCGTCTGCAAAAGCAACTCACCGAACTCCAAAACACGTTCGCCCAGAATCTGGACGAAGACAAATCCACGATCTCCATCGCGGCGGACCAGACCGACGGAATCCCCGCCGACATGCTCGCATCGTTCACTGCGGGCGCCGGCGGATCGTACGTCGTACCCGTCAACGATGCCACCGTCGAACTGCTGACCGTCGCCAAGAACGAGGACGTCCGCAAAGCGTTTTACGTCGCATTTCAAAATCGGGGCGCGTCGGCAAACGTCGGAATCTTCGAACAAGCGATCGCCGTCCGCGACCGGCTGGCACATCTGCTCGGTTTCGAGAGCTGGGCGGCCTACCAACTGGCCGACAAGATGGCGGCCACGCCCGCCCGCGTCGAAAAGTTTCTCGATGGTCTCGACAGCCAGTTGCTTCCCAAGGCCACGGCGGAAATCGAAACGCTGCGCCGCCTCAAAGCCGCACAAACGGGAAACCCGAATGCGGTGCTCGAGCCGTGGGACGTCAACTTTGAAAACGAGCAATTGCGTAAGAGCAAGTATTCCGTCGACGCGCAAATGGTCCGGCAGTATTTCCCCGTCCAGCACACGATCGAAGCCGTCCTCGGGATCTACCATCGGCTGCTCGGCGTGGACTTCGCGGCGGTTCCCTCGCCCAACGTCTGGGCCCCCGGCGTGCGCGAGTACACGGTCTCGGACTCGCGATCGCACAAGCTGCTCGGCTATACGTACTTCGATCTCTTCCCGCGGCCGGGCAAGGCCGACGGGTTTGCAAACTACCCGATTCTTCCGGTGCGCGTCGTCAACGGGCAACGCCGCTTGCCGGTCGCGGCAATCGTCGGGAACTGGCCGGCCCCGGCTCCCGGTCGTCCCGCGCTGCTCGGTCATCGGGACGTCGTGACCTTCTTCCACGAGTTCGGACACAACATGGCGGCCTTGCTGACCACGGCGCCGTACGAAACGCTCAGCTCCGGTTTCCGCCAAGACTTCGTCGAGGCGCCGTCCCAGATGCTGGAAAACTTTGCGTGGCAGCCGGCCATTCTCAAGCAGGTCAGTTCGAACGTCACCACGGGCGCGCCGATGCCCGACGACCTCATCGCGAAGATCGTTGCGTCCCGGTACGTCAACGAAGCCTATTTCACGACCCGCCAAATCCTGATCGCGGATTTCGATATGCAGGCGCACACCAGCGGGCCGAAGATCGATTCCACCGCGCTTTGGCAGCAGCTCGCGCAACGCGTGACGCCGATGCCCATGTATCCGGGAACGCATCCGCAGGTCGCGTTTAGCCACCTGATGGGCGGGTACGACGCCGGCTATTACGGATACTTATGGTCCCTGGTTTACGCGCAAGACATGTTCACGGCGTTCCAGCAGGGCGGCCTCGAGAATCCCACCGTAGGCATGCGATACCGCACGGCGATCCTCGAGCCGGCGCGAACGATCGAGCCGGACGTAGCGGTCGAAGACTTCCTGGGAAGGCCGATGAGCCCGGCCGCGTTCGAAGCGCAGTTCACGACCGGGCCGTAACCGCAGGTTACTGCGTCTGCGTGAAACCCGGGGGCACCGAGAATAGCGCCTCGGCCTGCGGCGTGTAGAGCCACTTGACGTTGCCGCGCTGCGTGACCATCGACATTCCTCCCCCGCCGCTACCGCCTTGCATGTTCATGCGCAGGTACATGACGAGCTGGCGTCCCGAGTCGCCGAATCCTGCGCCGACGCCCGCGCCGTCAACGTGCATGCGCGGTTTGCAGCCGCCACTGGAGACCGCCTCGGCCGGCGACTGGGGGACGCCCGAGTGCGTGATCGGGCAGTACGGGCGCGGAGGCACGATCTGCGAGACGTACTGCTCCATCTGCATGCTCATCGAGTTGTCCTTGCACGATCCGGTCGCGTTGGTGGTGTTCATCGAGAGCGAACGGCTCGACCCGGTCGTGGGAATGCCGTCGATCGTGAGCGGCCCCAGGTTCGTCGCCGTGCCGGAGATCGTCATGTCGGCCGTTCCGGGCGCCTGCTGCTGTTGCTGCGAGCCGCCCTGGTAACCGCCCATCATGGGAACGTTCGAAGGACACGATTTCGGCGTCGTATCCGACATGGTGTACGTGTGGTGCGCGAGATCGAGCGTGATGAACTGATGCACGTCGCACTTCGAAATCGTCGCCGTCTGCCCGACCACGTCGTCGGTGCGAATCCAGTTGTGGTAGTACGCATAGCGAACCAGGTGGCCGGACATCATGTTCTGCATGGAATTCATCGCACCGGCGTAAGGATTGCCGCCGCTTTGATTTCCCCCGCCGCTCGGCGCGCTGCCGCTAAGGACGCTTCCGATCAGGCCGCCCAGGCCGCCGCGATGGGGAGCGGGCGTCGGCGTCGCTGCGGACGCCCCATGATCGCTCGCGCTCTGCGAGCCGGCACTGCCGACGATCGCCTGATAGTCGGCCAGGAACGAGCCCGGAGGCGGGGGCGTGGCCGTCGGTATGACGATGCGAACGATCTCGTCGTACTGAAGCGCTACCGGGGTGGGACCCACGGCGGCGGACGCGACCGTCGGACCGGTCCGGACGCCGGATAGAACCGCGATAAGGATGCCGAGCGCCGTTAGACCGAGGATGCCACGCCTCATTTGAAAGCCTCCCATGTAAACGCTTGCTCTCTTGCGACCGGATTGCGCCGCGCGCGCGGCGAACGCCTTGCTCGTTATGAGTGAGACGACCATAAAAGTGCGCGAGAGCGGCCCCTATCTCGTCCGGGGCGCCGTCACCCTGACGGACGCCGACGGCTCGGTATACGAATTCGAGGGCGAGAACGTCGCGCTCTGCCGCTGCGGGGGCTCGCAAACCAAGCCGTTCTGCGACGGAAGCCACCGCGACAACGGCTTCACCGCCGTCGAACGCGCCCCGAGGCCGCAGTAGCCGTGCCGTCCTACGTTCGCGCCGGCTCGTTGCCTCACAAGCGGCACATTCAGTTCCGCCGCCCCGACGGCGGGCTCTACGCCGAGGAGCTGATGTCCACGAAGGGCTTCGACAGCGTCTACTCGCTGCTGTATCACGTCAATCCGCCGACGGCGACGCTCGAGGTGCGGCCGTGGGAGCGCCCGGCCGTCACGTTCGTGCCGAACGACCCGTTGCGCAACCGGCATTTCCGGACGGGTTCTCTCGAGATCGCGGGCGATGCTATCGAATCGCGGCGCGCGCTGCTCGGCAATTCCGACGTCACCGTCTCGATTGCGAACGTCGACCGCCCGATGGAGTATTTCTACCGGAACACGGGCGGCGACGAGTTGCTCTTCGTTCACACCGGCGCCGGCACGATCGAAACGCCGTTCGGCGACCTGGCTTATCGCGAGCGGGACTACATCGTGCTGCCGACCGGGACCACGTATCGCCTCGTCCCCGCATCGCCGACGCGCATGCTGGTCCACGAAAGCACCGGTACGGTCCGCATCCCCAAGAAGTACCGAAACGAGTACGGCCAGCTCGAGGAGCACGCGCCGTACTACGAGCGCGACTTCCGCGTCCCGGCGTTTCGCGCGCCGAACGCCGCGCAGGGCGCCTACGAAGTTCGCGTCACCAATGGCGACCGTCACGCCGTCTACGTCATGCAGAACCATCCGTGCGACGTCGTCGGGTGGGACGGATACTGTTACCCGTACGCCTTCAACGTTGACGAGTTCGCTCCGATCACCGGCAAGCTGCACATGCCGCCCCCGGCCCATGCCACCTTCGAATCACCCGGCGCCGCGTACTGCGCCTTCGTCCCGCGCCTTTTCGACTACCATCCGCTCGCGGTGCCGATTCCGTACAATCACTCCAGCGTGGACTGCGACGAAGTCATCTATTACGTGAGCGGAAACTTCATGAGCCGCCGCGGCATCGAAGAGGGCTCGATCACGCTGCACGCCTCGGGGACGCCGCACGGCCCGCAACCCGGCGCCGTCGAGGCCAGCCTCGGAAAGACGTCCACCGATGAGGTCGCCGTCATGATCGACACGTTCAAGCCGCTGCTGCTGGCCGAAACCGCGATCGCGTGCGAGGATCCGTCCTACTACCGCTCCTGGATCGAAGAACCGGCGCGCACCTAATGCCGGCGATGAGAACGGCGGCCATCTTCTCGCTACTGGTCTCAACGACGCCAGGTCTCTGCGTGACGGCGGGCGCAGCCGACGAAGCCTCGCCTTCGCCCGACTCCTGTTTTTACGACGTGCAAACGTTAGAAACGACCATCGAGATATTCAAGGATCGCGGCGACCTGGCCGGTGCGATGAAGCGGGCGGCGGCCGTCGCCGAAGACGCGACGTCGTGCGAGAAGTCTCAAAGGCCAGTCAATAAAAGGCCCATGAATCTAGCGGCTGCAGAGTCGTACGCAAAGGCGGGCGACCTCGCGATCGGACTCGGTCAGCCTGCGGAGGCCGTGAAATTCTTAACGTTGTCGAATCAGTATTTCGAGCTGGTTCTTTCCGATCCGCAGACCGGCTCGGACGAGAAGATGGCCGACCGTGCGCAAATGAGCGTCAACAACGACAAGCTGGCGCGGATCGCGGCGGCTTCGGCCTCGCCTTAAACGTTCGAAACGGTCGGCGCATCGTCCAACCCGTCGTTATTGTGCGACGATCGTGCCGCGAGCGGTGCCGAAGCCGATGCGGCGGGCGCCGGGACGTTCGCACCATCCGCGTAGCGTGACTTCGTCGCCGTCCTCAAGGAACGTGCGGCGTTCGCCGGTAGGCAGCACGATCGGGTCTCTGCCGTTCCAGGTCATCTCGATGAACGATCCGAGGGAGCCGGGCGCATCTCCGCTGATCGTGCCGGAAGCGAACAGGTCTCCAGGGCGCGCCGCGGCGCCGTTCGCCGTCGCGTGGGCCAGCTGTTGCGCCATGTTCCAATACATGTCGCGAAAGTTGGTCGTCGTCACCACTTCGGCCCCCAGATGTTTCTCGCGCATCTGCCGCGTGCGCAGCTCCACGGTGAGGTGGACGTCGTAGTTCCACGCGCCGCTTGCATTGAGATACGGAAGCGGGGCGGGCTCTTGCGCGGGCCCCGCAACGCGAAACGGTTCGAGAGCGTCGAGCGAAACGACCCACGGAGAGACCGTCGTCGCGAACGACTTCCCTAAGAAGGGCCCCAGCGGCTGGTACTCCCACGCTTGGACGTCGCGAGCGCTCCAGTCGTTGACGAGCACTAGACCGTAGATATGCTCGGGAGCGTCCGCGACCGGTATCGGCGTCCCGATCGCGTTGCCGGGGCCGGTGAAGAACCCGACTTCGAGTTCGATGTCCAACCGCGTGCTCGGACCGAACTTGGGCGCATCGGCATTCGGGGGACGGCGCTGACCGCTGGGCCGGTGCACCGGCGTGCCGTCCACGACCAGGGTGCCGGCGCGTCCGTGATAGCCGATCGGCATCCACCGCCAGTTCGGCATCAGGGGATCGCCGCCGGGGCGAAAGATCTTTCCCAAATTCGTCGCGTGCTGCAGCGAGGAATAGAAGTCCACGTAGTCGCCGACCTCGGCGGGCAGATGAACGCGCGCTTCCGCCATCCGCACGATCGCGTCGCGCTCGTGCGCGCGCTCGCGAAACGCCGGATCGCCGCCTTCACGCAAGAGCTGCGAGATTCGCGTCCGAACGGCGCGCCACGTTTCCCGTCCGGCCGCGAAAAACGGATTGAGCGTTGGGGCCTGCAAAAGCTCGCGATCCACGACGTCGTCGAGGAAACCCGATTCCGCGAGGACGTCGCAGTTGAGAATGCGGTCGCCGATGGCCACCCCGACGCGCGGCAGCCCGGCTCCGGCGGAGAAGACGCCGAACGGCAGATTCTGAACCGGAAAATCCGAATCGGCCGGCACCGGAATCCAGGACTGCAGCGACGGGTCGGTCGTCGACGGCGCGCTCGATTCGCTCATGCGGGCTTGGGCAACACGGCCATCGCCGTCAGATCCTCAACCGGTTCGGCAACGCTGCAGCTTCCGTACCCGACGAAGGCGTGTTCCCGCACCGCCGCGATTTCTTGCGCTTCAAAGCGGCGTCCGCGCCAGGTGAGAGCATCTTCTTCAAAGGCGAACGCGGCGGCATCTTCGTCGGCGATCGCCTCTAAGACGGCCGCGCCGTTCGTTCGTCCAACCGCCAGCGCACAGGCGACCAGGATATTGAGAAATCCGTGCATCGTGAATCCGGTTTCCGGGTCGAGCCGCCGAACCGGATGGTGCAGGCCGGCCGTTGCCTTGAACGGCACTCCCTCGCGCGCGGCCGCGATCACGAACGCGGCGAGTTCTTCAGGGGACGGAAATGCGTCGGCCGTCACGCCGCCGCAGCGAACCTTGAGCGACAAGCGCGCGCGAGTCGCCGCCGCGCAGGCGCCCGGAACGAGATCGCTCCAGCGTTCCGTCCGGGGCATTTCGGCGTAGACCGGCAGATCGCGCAGCTTCGCCTGCGAGAGCATGGCGCCGAGCTGGCTGATGGCCGCATCGTACGTTTCACGCTGGGACAAGAGGGACGGCAAGGGGATCTCGAGAGCGTCCACGCGCGCGATGGGGTCGCGGTGCGCGCGCAGGTTGGCCAGCGAGGCCAGCGCGGTGCGCGCTTCGTCGAACCAGCGATACGGATCGCGCGAAACGTCGAGCACCACCGAGAGCGCCGGGGCTGGACGCGAACCGAGGGCGCGGCGCAACTCCGGTACGCGCGACGCCGGGACGACGAAGCGGCCGACCATCCAGGCGTGCGGCCCAGAGCGGATTCCGGCGAACTCCGCCAGCGCCGGAGCCATCGCGAGCTGCGCGGGCGGAAAGAGCCCGGCGTAGTCGATCAGGCGTTCTAGCGCGGTGCGGGCCGAGGGCTTTACGGGCAGGTCGAGGTCCATGACCCGCTCTGTTCGCAAGCCGCGCCGGGGGAACCCGCGACCGGGCCAAGGGGCGGCTTCGCGCGGCCGCCAACTGCTCGGATTATGAGTACGGGCACGCAACCCCAGTCGGCAAACCATCCTCTGGCCCGGATCGATTGGGACTACATCGAATTCTACGTCGGAAACGCCAAACAAGCCGCGCACTATTACATGTCCGCCTTCGGCTTCGACCAGGTGGCGTACGCAGGCCCGGAAACGGGCGTACCGGGACGCGCGAGCTACCTGCTCGAGCAAAACGATCTGCGCTTCGTCCTCACGAGCAGCCTGACGCCGGACGGCGAGATCGCCGACCACGTTCGCCTGCACGGGGACGGCGTCCGCGACATCGGCATTCTGGTTGCCGACGCACGCGCCGCGTACGACGCCGCCATTGCCGGCGGCGCGACGCCGGTCGCGCCTCCGACCGAAACGAAAGACGAATTCGGCACGATCGTCCGCGCCGCGATCGCCACGTACGGCGACACGATTCATACCTTCGTGCAGCGCGACGGATATCGCGGTCCGTTCATGCCCGGGTTCGTCGAAGGCCGCCGCAGCCTCGCGCACGTCGCCAAGCCCGGTTTGCTGGCGGTAGACCATTGCGTCGGAAACGTCGGTTGGGGCGAGATGGACTCGTGGGGAGATTTTTACGCGCGCGTGTTCGGCTTCTCGCAGCTCGTCTCGTTCGACGACAAGGACATCTCCACGGAATACACCGCGCTCAAGTCCAAGGTGATGACCGACTCGCGCCACCGGGTCAAGTTTCCGATCAACGAGCCGGCCCACGGCAAAAAGAAATCGCAGATCGAAGAGTACCTGGACTTCTATCGCGGTGCCGGCGTACAGCACATCGCGATCCGGACCGACGACATCGTCGCGACCATCGACGCCCTGCGCTCCAACGGCGTGGACTTCCTGGAGACGCCCGACTCGTACTACGAAATGCTCCAGGAGCGCGTCGGAACAATCGACGAGGCCATCGGCGTGCTGCGCCAGCGCGGCATCCTCGTGGACCGGGACGATCTCGGCTACATGCTGCAGATCTTCACCAAACCGCTTCAGGACCGGCCGACCGTGTTCTTCGAGATCATTCAGCGCAAGGGCAGTCTCTCGTTCGGCAAGGGAAACTTCAAGGCGCTCTTCGTCTCCATCGAACGCGAACAGGAAAAGCGCGGGACGCTGTAGCCCATGCGCGTTCGAGCCCGCCGCCATCCGGACCGGGCAACCTTTCCCCTCGCGCCCCCGTTCTGACGAGGTGATGTCGATGGAAACCCGCGTCCAACCGGCCCCCTTTCACCTCGATCGCCGGGAACTGGCCGATCGCTATCGCCACAATCGCGAGCGCACCGCGCGCGTCTTCGATTTGGTGCGACCCGAAGCGTTCTACGAAAACCCCATTCCGCTGCGCCATCCGTTTGCATTTTACGCCGGTCACATTCCGGGGTTTAGTTTTCTCACACTCAACGAACGCGGGCTGGGCGAAGCGCCCGTCGATCCGCGTCTCGAGAAGCTCTTCGAGCGCGGCATCGATCCGGGCTCGATCGACGAGGCGCGTCGCCACGAGCGTGCCGACTGGCCCGCGCGCGAGGCCATCGACGCCTTCGCCGGCGCCTGCGACGAGCGCGTTCTTGCCGCGATCGCCGGCGGCGCCATCGACGATGCGCGCGTTCCCCGTCTCGTGCGGGCACAGGCGGTCTACGCCATCCTCGAACACGAGGAGATGCACGACGAGACGCTCGCCTACATCGTCCATCGGCTCCCGGCCGGCCTGAAGGAGCGGGTCGCGCAGGATTACCGCGATCACGCGCCGCCGCGCAACGATCTCGTGGAGATCGCGGCGGGCGACGCGACGCTGGGCGTCGAGCAAGACGAGATCCCGTTTGCGTGGGACAACGAATCCGGCCGCCACACCGTGCCGGTGAAGCGGTTTGCGATCGCGCGTTATCCCGTTACGAACGCCGACTGGCTCGCCTTCGTAGCCGCGGGCGGCCCGATTCCCGCATTCTGGATAGAGCACGACGGTGACTACCGGCTGCGCGGGATGTTCGAAGATCTGCCGATGCCGGGGTCGTGGCCGGTGTACGTCTCGCACGCGCAAGCGCGGGCCTACGCGTCGTGGGCGGGCATGCGCCTGCCGACCGAAGCCGAGTACCACCGCGCCGCCTTTTCCACGCGCGAGGGCGGCGAGCGCGCGTTTCCGTGGGGCGACGAGCCTCCCGAACACCGGCACGGAAATTTCGATTTCCAGCGCTACGACCCCGAGCCGGTGGATGCGCATCCCGGCGGCGCGAGCGACTGGGGCGTGCACGACCTCACCGGCAACGGGTGGGAATGGACGTCTACGGTCTTCGCGCCCTTCCCGAACTTCGAGCCATCGGCATCGTACCCGCAATACTCGGCCGACTTCTTCGACGGGAAACACTATGTGATGAAGGGCGCATCGCCGGTTACGCCGGCGACGCTGATCCGGCGGTCGTTCCGCAATTGGTTCTTCGAAGACTACCCGTTCATGTTCGCCAAGTTCCGTTGCGCCGCCGACCGCTAGGAGGCGCGGCGCCGCGCTCTCTCGCGGGCGCCTTCGTTGCGATCGCGGTGGCCTGTTCGGTCGCGCTCTCCGCGGGCTGTTCGCGTCAAGGCGCCCCAGGGCAAACCAGTGAGTTGGACGTGGCGTTGCCCATCAATCCCACGCAGCTCAACCCGATTCTCTCGCAGAACTCGATCGAAAGCTTCACGGCCGGTCTCATCTTCGACGAGCTCGTCTCCTTGGACGCGAGCGGCCGGGACGTTCCGGAC
>Ga0182016_10008568_pt1 | contig 10306 bp, 6 predicted proteins | sample 712S2MmetaG_FD_120491 | JGI IMG/M metagenome (GOLD analysis project Ga0182016, IMG submission 120491) | Permafrost microbial communities from Stordalen Mire, Sweden - 712S2M metaG | ecosystem: Environmental > Terrestrial > Soil > Wetlands > Permafrost | place: Sweden: Stordalen | collected... | reverse complement strand
GCAGTCGTTGTACACCACCCGGGCGCAGCCAAACGTGCGCGCCAGGGCCTGCTGCTGCCCCGGCGACGGGTAGATGCGGTACCGGTACCTGACCTGCATGACACCACAGCATGCCACCGGCCTACGACAATCACGGAGCAGCACCGCCCTGGCCGGCACCTGGCTTCGGCGCCCCATGCGCATATGGTCTTCGTGACGACGCACCAGCGCGGTGTCCTCGATGCGGACACCCTCCGATCGTGCCAGGACGCGACGCGGAGCAGTGCGGCGACTTCGGCGCGGAGCTGCGGGACTTCAACGACTAAGACGATCACGTGCACCTGCTGGCCGCCTACCCGCCCAAGGTCGCCGTCCCGGCCCTGGCGAACAGCCTCAAGGGGATGCCGGCGCGGCGGATGCGATCGGAGTTCACCGGCCAGGTGAACCGGCATCTCACGCACGGGCATTTCTGGTCCCCGTCCTCCTCCGCCGCATCCCGCAGCGGTGCGCCCCCTGAGCATCATCCGGCAGCACATCGAACAGCAAAGGACCCCGGTTAGCGCAACGAGTAGCCGGGGGGAGTCTCATCCCCCGGCTACTCGACCGGTTAGCGCAACTTCCGGGCGCAAGCCCCGTCCTTCAGGACTCCGTTGGTGAAGGGCATTTGGTGATCTTTTGTCATGGGTCACGCTGCGAGGTCGAGGCGTGCGAGGTGAGAGACGCAGGTGGCGCCGAGCGGGGTGCCGTTCAGCCAGGCGCCGGCGCGGATGAGGTTAACGGCGGTGGCGGACAGCACGCTGGCGAGGTGGGCCTTGTCCTGACCGCGGTAGGGGGTGCGCCGCAGCCGGGTGACGCGGACGACCTGGGAGATGGTGCCCCCGGCGCCGGCGCGGATGTTGTAGCGGGCCTTCCATTCCGCGGTCTGCTGCTCGGCGCGCTGCCGGGCAAGGAGCTCGTGCTGCTCGCGGGACAGCAGGGTCAGGCTGCGTCCCCACCGGCCGTGTGCCGCCTTCGTGCACTGAGGCCGCAGCGGGCACGGGTCGCAGTCGGCGAGCGCGAAGTGGACCCTGGCGACGGGGGTGCCGCTGGGCTTGCGCTGGCCGGGCCAGCTGATGCTGGTCGCGCCCTGGGGGCAGGTGACCTGCCGTACGTCCCAGTCGATGCTGAAGGCGGCCTGGGTCAGGGCGGGTTCCTGGCCGGCGCCGCGGCCGGCCTGAGTGGTGCCGGCGCCGACTGGCCCGAGCAGGGTGATCCCGTGGTCGTCGCGGGCGGCGAGGATGTGGCCGGCGCTGACGTAGCCGGCGTCGACTACGTGCTCGCCGGGCGCCAGCCGGCGGCCGCCAGCCGCTGGTGGATGGCCTGGGTCATGTCGGCGTCGTCCACGGTCGCGCTGGTGGTCTCCACGTTGGTGATCAGGTGAGGCATATCCGGCTCGCAGGCCTCGGTCAGGTGGGCCTTGTAGCCCGTCCAGCCGGCTGCGCGCTTGACGCCGTAGCGGGCGCCGGGGTCATCCGGGGTCATAAGGGGAGGCCAACCGCTGTCCGCCCGGCGGGAGGTCCTTGCCTTCCCGCCAGCGCACCTCCTCCCCGTCCCGGTGGTACTGCTGGTCCCGGGCGCGGCGCAGAGCCCCGACCGCCGGAACCTACCGCAGCCATTCCGGGGCCCCGGGCGCGCTGACGGCGTCCAGCAGCGTGAAGCCGTCCCGGCCGGCCTGCCCGGCCCACCGCTCCCGGGCGTCTTCCCCTTTGGGGAAGCGGTAGGAGTCGATCTTGGCGCCGTAGCGGTCCGCCCAGCCGGCGTCGATCAGCGGGGCGAGCCAGCCGGGAGCGGCCGCCGCCAGCGCTTCCAGCGCCGCCCGCAGCGTCTCGCCGGCGAATTCCATCCGGTTCAGCGTGCGCACCGCCGCCAGCACGTGCGTGGAGTCGGTCCGCTGCCGGCCGCCGGCGCGCAGCAGCCCGGCGCCGGACAGCCGCGCCAGCACCGCCTCCAGCACCCGCTCCTCCAGCCCGTGCCTGATCAGGCGGGAGCGGAAGTCTCCCAGGACGGTGAAGTCGAAGCCAGGATCGCCCAGCTCCAGGCCGAGGAGGAACTTCCAGTCCATCCTGGCCCGCACCTGCCCGGCGGCCTGCCGGTCGGCAGCCCCTCTGCGAACTGCAGCACCGACACCAGCGCCAGGGCACCCGGCGAGGCCGCGGGACGGCCACGCCGGGGGAACACCGCGGCAAAGTCCTCATCCGACAGCAGCGGACCGAGCACTTCCCGGATACGGATGGCCAGGGTTCCCTTGGGGAACGCGGCCCGGACCACCCGGGCCGTCATCTCCGGCACGCCATCATCCGCCCGCGGCTCCAGCGACATCCCGTCCCATCCTCCTCGTCAGCTGTCTATCAGGTCGCTCAGCACACCAACGATGACAATATGTCCGGAAGGTGCATTCACCAACGGAGTCCTTCAGGCCGGGGCTTGCGCCCGGCAATTTTGGTCAGGGGCGGCCGGCGGCGACGAGGCCGGTGCAGAACTGGGCGTATCCGCTGAGCTCGGCGCCGGTGGGGGTGACCACCAAGTCACGGGCCACGGCGTCGATGCGGGAGCGCATGTTGGCGGCCATGTACTCGCGTTCCCGGTCCGAGGAGAGCATGACCGCATTCTGGCTGCCGGTTGCGGTCAGCCAGCCGAGCAGGAGCAGCGCTATGACCATGGCGGCCAGCCAGGGCAGCAGGCCGGCGCTGCCGATCAGCTCCGGCGGGTGCGGTCCCGCTGCGTGGAGGACACCGGCCACGAGGATGACCCCCATCCAGCCGATGCCCGTGACCACCATCGCGACCAGGAGCCACTGCCAGGCGCAGATGAGACGCCACCAGGCGGGTATCCGTGCGCCGGCCGGCATGCTCTCGCTGATCGCCGCGCTGAGCGCGCCGCTGACTTCGCCGGCGCGGGACCGGGCCGCGGCGCGCACGGTGCGCGGCCACGGATCGGGCAGGCCGTCGCCCACCGCGTCGGCGAACACGGTGATGGCGCTGTCGATCTCGGACTGCTGTGCTTCGGCGCCGGCAGCCACTGCCGTCCGGGCGTCGCCGCTGACCCGCCCCAGGCGGACTGGATCACGGCCCGCGAACCAGCCGGCGGTGCGGCTGAACGGCCAGCTGAGGTACCGGGCCGCGTGGATCCCACGGACGTCTTCCAGCGCATCGGTGACGCCGGCCAGGCCGGCCGCCCGGGCGAAGGCGTCAGCCAGGTGGAGAGCAGGCCCGGCCGGGACGTTGTCGGCTGCGGTCTTGACCTTGGGCACGGGCTGCTGCTCGGTGAGTGGGGCCTCGTCCCAGGGCGTCCGGGTGGCCACGGGCTGAGGTGGCACCGGGTCGTCCGCGGTCGCCGGCAGGCTGTCGGCGAGCGCCAGGAACGCCGCCGCCGCAGCGTCCGGGTCCCGGGTGCCGGCGGACGAGGCCGACGTCCCGGCCAGCGCCGTCATCCCGGCGGCCCCAGGGGTCGCGCCAGGCGCTTGGGCGCCGGCCGGCCCTGGAGCTCCCTTGGCCATGACGGCCGGCGCCGCCGCGGGCACAGCCGGATCCGCGTTGCCGTCCAGGCTGGTCCCACCCGCGCGGCGGGCGACCGCGGTTGGATCCGCGGCGTAGACAGCGAACTTGGCGATGATGCTGTCGATGTCGGCCGCGATCCGGTCGGTCGCCGTCTGCCGGGCGGACACCGCCTCGGCCAGGACGCGGCGCAGGTTGCCCAGGCCCGCACCGGTCGTGGCGGACACCAGCAGGACGCGCGCCTCACCGTGGCCTTCTGAATCCAGCAGCCGCCGCAGGTCTTCCTCGCAGTCCCTGGCCTGCTGCGAGGTGAGCAGGTCGCACTGGTTGAGCACCACCGTAGTCACGCCCGCGTGCCGGGCCAGCGGCGCGAGAAAGCGGTTGTGCACGGCGGCGTCGGCGTACTTCTGCGGGTCCAGCACCCAGACCATGAGGTCCGCCTGGCTGATCAGGCGATCCACCGCCGTCGCCGCCCCGGCGGCCACCGAATCGTGGTCCGGCAGGTCGAGCAGCAGCAGCCCGCTCAGCGCCGCCTCACCGGCATCCAGCGCGCTAGCCCGCGCGTACCGGTAGCGCCGCTCGATCCCGAGCCAGTCCAGCAGGGGCGCCGCTCCCTGCATCCCCCACACGCAGGCGTGCGCAAACCGGGTCGCCGGGCGGGTCACCGCGGGCGGTGAGAAGGTGGCGCCGGCCAGCGCGTTGAACAGGGAGGACTTACCGCTGCCGGTACCGCCCGCCAGGGTCACGACGGTATGCGCGGCGGACAGCTGGAGGCGCTCACCGGCCCGTTCGAGCAGGGTCTCGGCTTCGCCAAGCAGCTCCGGGCTGAATCCGCCCGGGCCGCTGCGTTCCCGGGCGATCTGCACCAGCGAGGCCAGGGCCGACAGCCGGGCCGGCAGCTGCGCGTCCGGCAGCGCGGGATGAGGGGGCGCACTGATCGTCACTGCAGCGCCTCGAGCATGAAGCCAGCCTGGTACAGCCGGACCCCCGCGACCTCGTCGCAGCGCCCCGCCCCGTCGATGACCTCGGAGAAGCGACGGAGTTCCTCGTCGAGTAGCAAGCGCGCCCTCTCGTTAAGCTCAGCGCGAGCCGTCTGGAATATGTCGTGCACCGGCTCCTCGCCCAGGACGGCCGTCACGATGCGCCGGGGCAGCGTCAGGATGTCGCTGTCATCCAGGCCCGCGGCCGCGTGGCCGCCGACCGCGTTCTCGCCCAGGATCGCGAGCACGGTAACCAGCGCCAGCGCATCGTCGTCCAGCGCCGCGGCCCGGGAAAGCGACCGTTTGTGCTGCTCAGCGTGCTGTACGAGCCGCATGACGTGATCTTGCCACGCGCTGACGGCCCGCGCGGCGCGCAACGGCAGATCCGAGGCAGACCTGCCCAGATTCAGCTCCTGGACATCGCCCTCGCCATCCCCGAACGCCGACGCATACAGCCAGTCCGCCTTGCGGCCGGATGCGCGGGCCTGCTCGGCCGCAAGCAGCATCGCGGATCCCGCGGCATCGGTACGCCACCCGCTGTCCGCGTCCTCGGCCGCGCGGTCGGCGGCGGAGATGACGGCCCCTTCGAGCGCCGACCTCAGCGCGGTCTTCATGGCGGCACCACGCTCGGGGGCCTGGCGTTTGCGCGCCCGCTTGCCCTGCCGCGGCGCCTTACGGGAGCGCAGGGTGCGCATGAGGTCGCCGGTGACGACAAAGTCCCGCCAGCGGGCCTGCACCTCACCGCGCAGCAACGAGCCGTCCCGGGTCACCCGGGCGACCTCGGCCAGCGCGTCCCGGTAGGGCTCTTCGGCTTGCCGCCGCAGCCGGGCACGGACGGCCAGCTGCACCTCGGCCTGCGCGGCGAGCGCGGGCACCCGGGCCCGGAACGTGTCGAGCACGCCGGACATGGTCTGGGTCAGGACCGCCACCCGACGTTCGTCGTGCCGTGCGGTGTCGGTCAGCCAGGCGCGGAGCGGTCCGAACGCTTCCGGCGGGAGCATCCCGCCCGCAAGACGGGTCTCCGGGATGACGAAACGGTCCGGCGCGCTGATGCCGTTGGCGTCGAGCATCGCGGTGAAATGACCCACGAGCTCGGCCCGGGAACCGGTCGGGACCCGGGACAGCACGATCCCCAGCGACGCATCGCGGTCCCTGGCGTGCTGCAGCATCTGCCAGACCGGCGCGTCCGCGTACCGGCTGGCCGAGGTGACGAAGAGCCAGAGATCAGACGCGTCGAGGAACTGATAGGCGAATTCATGGTGCGCCTTCACCACCGAGTCGATGTCCGGGGTGTCAAGCAGCGCGAGCCCCCTGGGCATGCCTTCGGTCGCCGCCAGCACGAGCAGCCCGTCCCGGCCGGGCCGGGCCAGGCCCTCCTGGCGCACACGGGGCAGGCTGGGCAGAAAGTTGTTCTCCGCGAACCACTCGACGTCGTCCGGGTGGCACGCGAGCACGGGGCTGTTCGTCGTGGGGCGCCGCACCCCGGTCGCGCTGACCGGCATGCCCACGATGCTGTTGATCAGTGTGGACTTCCCCGAACCCGTCGAGCCGACCAGTGAAACGAGGAGGGGGGCCTCGGACCGGCGCAGCCGCGGCAGCAGGTAGTCCTCGACCTGACTGAGCAGCTTCACCCGTTCGGTCTTTGCCTCCGCCACGTCCGGCGCCTCGAACAGCAGGGGCACGGCGGCGATGCGGTTGCGCAGGTTGAGCAGGGCGCCCTCCAGCGCGCGGGCGTCCACCCGCACATGTGGCTCGGCCCCGGAGTTGGGCTCGGCCCCCGAGGACGGCACTGCGCCGGGCGGAGAGGCTGGCGCGGCTGCTGGAGTCGGCGCGGTCCATGAGACTGGTGAGACTACTGCGGCGGGCGCGGCTGGTGCGGGCGGGGCCGCAGTTGATGCGGACGGCGCCGCAGTTGATGCGGACGGCGCCGCAGTTGATGCGGACGGCGCCGCAGTTGGTGCGGACGGCGCGGCTGGTGCCGGAGGCACAGACGCCGAAGCCGATGTGGCCGGTGGAACCGCTGAGACAGGCGGGATGGGGGTGTCCCGCGGTCCGGGCGGGGTGGGCTGAGGCGCGGCGTGGCGGCCGCCCGACGGCTTGACTTTCCGGGCGCCTGCCTTCGGCGGTCGAGGGGCTTTCTGCGGCTCAGGGGCACCCGGCAGCCGCGGCGCATCCTGCGGCCCGGGGGCGTCCTGCGGCCCGGGGGCATCCTGCACCCGCGGCGCACTCTGCGGCCCGGGGGCATCCTGCACCCGCGGCGCATCCTGCGGCCCGGGGGCATCCTGCGGCCCGGGGGCATCCTGCACCCGCGGCGCACTCTGCGGCCCTGGGGCGTCCTGCGGCCCGGGGGCATCCTGCGGCCGAACCGTATTACGAGACTCGTCCGTAGCGTGAGGCTGCTCTTCGGGCTGCGGCTGGGACGCCCTGCCGGGCTGGGCGCCCGATTCCGGCCGTGTGGCGTGGTCGGCCGCAGCGGGCGTGACGCTGCCCTCGGACGCGGAGGGCGGTCTCACGCCTGCTCCGTCTCCGGTGCCGTTGCCTGGGCCGCGGCGCCGGCGCGATGGGCTGGCGCTCGTCCGGGCAGGCCGGGCTGGCCGGGCGCGCCTGGCGGCATTTCCCGCGCGAGCTCGGCGATCTCGGCTGCGACGTTCACGACCTCACCTATCACGACTACGGCCGGGGGCCTTATCCCATCTTTCAATACCCTAGGCACGACTGTGTCCAGCGTTGCCACAATTGTGCGCTGAGTAGGCAGAGTACCGTCCGCGATGACAGAAACAGGCGTACTGCCCGAACGGCCGTACCGGATCAGCGTGTCAGCCACCGCGGCCAGCCGTTCGACCCCCATGAGCAGGACAAGCGTGCCCCGGGTGGCGGCCAGGGCCGGCCAGTTCACGGTCGAGCGCTCATCGTCCGGCGGGACGTGCACCGACACGACGCTGAACTCCTGCGCCACACCACGGTGCGTAACGGGCACCCCAGCGGCCGCGGGCACGGCCACCGCGCTCGTGACCCCCGGTACGACCGTCACCGGGACCCCGGCTCGCAGGCAGGCGATGACCTCTTCCGAGCCGCGGCCGAAGACGTATGGATCCCCGCCCTTCAGGCGGACCACGAACCGGCCGGCCCGAGCGTGCTCAATCAGCGCGGCGTTAATGTGCTCCTGCGCCACCGAGCGCCCGTAAGGGATCTTGGCCACGTCGATGATCTGGACGTCCGGCGGCAGCTCGTGCAGCACCGACCGGGGCGCGAGGCGGTCGGTCACGACCACGTCGGCTTCAGCCAGGAGCTGCCGGCCGCGCACGGTGAGCAGGCCGGGATCTCCTGGGCCACCGCCCACCAGCGCGACGCCGGACCGGTGACCACGGCCGCGGCGGGCCCCCAGCGAGCCCGTACGCAGCCCGGCGACGATCGCGTCGCGGATGCCTGCGCTGCGCCGTGGGTCACCGCTCAGCACGCCGACCCGGACATCACCGGCCAGGCCAGAGGCTGGCGTCCAGACGGCCGACTGGCTCGCGTCGTCGGCGCGGACGCACCAGATCCGCTGGGTCTCGGCCGCAGCGGCGATGGCCGCGTTAACCGCCGGGTCGTCGGTGCAGGCGCAAACCAGCCAGGCCCCGTCGATGTCGCCCGCCGCGTAACGGCGCCGGGCCCAGTGGATCCGCCCAGCCTGGGCGAGATCTTCCAGCGACCCGGTGACCTCCGGCGACACCAGCGACACGTCGGCGCCCGCGTCGAGCAGGGCGGGCACCCGGCGCCCGGCCACGGCCCCGCCCCCGGCCACGACGACACGCCGGCCGCGCAGCCGCAACCCTAGCAGGTAAGGCTGATCGTCAGTCGTCGCCATATGGGGGGGTATCCGTCAGCACGTGTCATCTGCCCGCACGGTGGTCCAGCCGGTAGTCCAGGGTTTCAGCACGGTGGTCCAGGCTCCTTCACGCTTTCTTGTCACTGACGCCGGCTGAGTCGAACGTCGCCACGTCGCGGAGCGCCCGTGCCGCGCTCTGGACGAGAGGCAGCGCCAGCAGGGCGCCGGTCCCCTCCCCCAGCCGCAGGTCAAGGTCGATCAGCGGGCGCAGCTTCAGGTAGCCAAGCGTAGCGGCATGCCCGGGCTCCGTGCTCCGATGGCCGGCCAGGCACGCGGCTACCGCATCGGGGGCGATGGCGGCCGCGGCCAGGGCGGCGGCCCCGGCAATGACGCCGTCCAGGATGACCGGAACGCGCAGGGCCGCCCCGGCCAGGATGAAACCGGCGAGGGCCGCGTGCTCGAAGCCGCCCAGGGCGGCGAGCGCGCCGACCGGGTCAGCGGGGTCGGGCCGGTGCAGGGCCAGCCCCTGGCGGACGGCCTCCACCTTCCTGGCCTGCCCGGCCGCGTCCGCCCCGGCACCCGGCCCAGTGACCACGACCGGGCTGCTGCCGGTGAAGGCGCAGATCAGCGCGGCCGAGGATGTCGTGTTGGCGATGCCCATGTCCCCGGTGACCAGGCAGCGGTTGCCCGCCGCGACCAGGTCGCGGGCGACCTCGATCCCGGCCATCAGTGCGGTCACGGCCTGCTCCCGCGACATCGCGGGACCGCGGGTGAAGTCGGCCGTCCCGCGGGCCACCTTGCGGGGCAGCAGGCCCGGCGCCGGTTCCAGGTCGGCGGCGACCCCGGCGTCGACCACGACGACTTCGGCTCCGGCCTGGGCGGCAAACGCGTTGACGACGGCGCCACCGGCCAGGAAGTTCGCCACCATCTGCGCGGTCACCTCCTGCGGCCACGGGCTCACGCCCTGGGCGTGCACCCCGTGGTCGCCGGCGAAGACCGCGACCGCAACCGGCTCGGGCAGCGGCGGCGGGCACTGCCCGGCCAGCCCGGCGAGCGATGCGGCGACGTCCTCGAGTACCCCCAGGGAGCCGGGCGGCTTGGTCATCCGGTCCAGGCGTTCCCGCGCGGCGGCGACGGCCTCCGCGTCGAGCGGCCGGATCGCCGCGATGACTTCCGCCAGGGCATCCACCGGTTCGCCGCCGGGAAGGCCCCGCTGGCCGTATTGCCCCTCGTGCACCGCCCACGCCACCGGCCGGCGCTGCGCCCAGCCGGAGACCTGCAGCTCCGGTGCCGACCCGAACTCACGCACGTACCCGGCGCACAGGTACGCGACCACCTGCAGGTGAGCGGGCAAGCCCAGCTCGGCCGCCAGCTCACGCTCAGCGAAGAAACTGACCCAGCCGATCCCGAGCCCCTCGGCGCGGGCGGCCAGCCACAGGTTGGAGACGGCCAGCACGCTGGAGAACACGGCCGTCTCCGGCTGGCTGTGCCGCCCCAGGGTGTGCCGCCCGCCACGAGTGGCGTCGCAGGTCACGACGATGTTGACCGGGGTGTCGAGAATGGATTCGACCTTGAGCTGGTCAAAGGCGCGCTGCCGTACGGCCGGCAACGTGGCCGCGTAGCCGTCCCGGTTGCGCCGGGCCAGGGCGGCGATGCGCTCGCGCTCAGCCCGTTCGGTGATCAGGATGAAGTCCCACGGCTGGGAGAGGCCGACCGAGGGCGCCTGGTGGGCGGCGGCGAGCACGCGGCTGAGCACCTCGTCCGGCACTGGGTCAGGCAGGAAGCCCTGCCGGACGTCGCGGCGCTCACCGATCACCCGGTAGACGGCAGCACGCTGGTCCCCGGGATACGGCTCGGCCCGGACGTGATCATCGGGATACCCGGTCATCGTGATCCGCCCGGGAAACCCCTGGCTTCAGCCATGGGGAGGAACGGGCGGCACTCAGACGTTCCGCTGGTTCTCGACATAGCGCTTGACAACCTCCAGCGTGGCCCCGCCAACGGTT
>Ga0182016_10008566_pt1 | contig 10307 bp, 8 predicted proteins | sample 712S2MmetaG_FD_120491 | JGI IMG/M metagenome (GOLD analysis project Ga0182016, IMG submission 120491) | Permafrost microbial communities from Stordalen Mire, Sweden - 712S2M metaG | ecosystem: Environmental > Terrestrial > Soil > Wetlands > Permafrost | place: Sweden: Stordalen | collected... | reverse complement strand
GGCACGTTCGAGACCTGGATGCTGCTGTTGCGCGATTACGGCACCATGACGCTTGCCGAGGTGCTGGCGCCCGCGATCGGCTATGCGCAAAACGGCGCTCCGTTGCTCGAACGCACCAACGCCACCATCGCCACCGTGGCGCAGCTCTTTCGCGAGCATTGGCCGACCTCGGCCGCGGTCTATCTGCCGGACAATCAGGTGCCGGCGACCGGATCGCTGTTCGCCAACAAAACGCTCGCCGCCACCTATAGCCGCATCGTCAAGGAGGCTGAGAGCGCGGGCGGCGATCGCGTCGCGCAGATCGAGCGGGCGCGCCAGACCTGGTCGAAGGGTTTTGTTGCCGAAGCGATCGACCGGTTTTGCCGCACCCAGGAAATTTTCGATACCAGCGGCGCCCGCCATCGCGGCGTCTTGACCGCCGACGACATGGCGCGCTGGACGCCGACTATCGAAGCACCGCTGACCTATGATTACGGCCGCTACACGGTGTGCAAGACCGGGCCCTGGGGCCAAGGCCCGGTGACGCTGCAGCAGCTCGCGCTGCTCAAAGGCTTCGATTTTGACGGGCTGGATCCGACCGGGCCCGATTTCATCCACTTCATCGTCGAATGCTCGAAACTCGCTTATGCGGATCGCGAGGTCTTCTACGGCGATCCCGATTTCGTCGACGTGCCGATGACGACCCTGTTGTCCGACGCCTACAATTCCGCGCGCCGCAAACTCATCGGCAACACGGCCTCGCTCGAATTGCAGCCCGGCTCGATCGAAGGCTTTGGCGCGGTAGTGAAGCTGCGCCGCGAAACCGTGCCGACAGCGGCCGGCGCCGGCGAACCCACGGTGGGCAGTCTCGGTGCCGGCGAGCCGACCGTCGGCCGGCTCGGCGCGATGCGCGGCGACACCGTGCATTTCGACATTGTCGATCAGGCCGGCAACATGATTTCGGCGACGCCGTCCGGCGGCTGGCTGCATTCCTCGCCGGTCATCCCGGAGCTCGGCTTCTGCCTCGGCACCCGCGCCCAGATGTTCTGGCTGCAAGAGGACCATCCGGCGGCGCTCGCGCCCGGCAAGCGCCCACGCACCACGCTGTCGCCGACGCTGGCGCTGCGCGACGGCGAATCCTATCTCGCCTGGGGCTCGCCCGGCGGCGACGGCCAGGATCAATGGATCACGCAATTCTTCATGCGCCACGCCCATGCCGGCATGAATATGCAAGAGGCGATCGACGCGCCGGCCTGGCATTCCGAGCATTTCCCGAGCTCGTTCTGGCCGCGCACCGCGCGTCCGGGCGTGCTGGTCGTCGAAGGCCGAGTGCCGAAACCGACCATCGACGAACTCAGGCGCCGCGGCCATATCGTCGAGGTCGGACCGGAATGGTCGGAAGGCCGCCTCACCGCGGCGTCTCGTGTCGGTCCCCGCCGCCGTGCCGCCGCCAATGCGCGCGGCATGCAGGGCTACGCGGCGGGGCGATGACGCAAGGTGCGCTTCACCACCGCGTAGAGTGGCAGTCGGAGCAACTTGGGTCGGAAAAGCTCACCGGACTGGCCGCCGATGCCTCGCCCGGATTTGCCGGCACCAGACAGGCCTGGGGCAGTTCGAAATCGCGCGCCTGACCGGTTTGCCCCGGTACCCAATCGCGATAATCCGCCAGCATCACGCCGCCGCTTTTCGGCGCCGCCTCCATGAAGACGAGCGGCTGACCCTTGGTCGTGTACCAGCTCCACATGATGCGCGGGCTCTGATTTTTGATCGGACAAGACAGGATTTGCGTCTCGCTATCCGGACTGAGCGCCGCATTGCGCTTGATGACGCCCATGCATTTGCACGACGCGGCCTTCATCCAATCGGGCCTGACAATGCCCGGGAGATCGGGCCTGCAGGCGCTAGGCTTCGCCGCCGATTGCGAAATTCTCAGCCGGTAACCGATGCGCTTTTTCAACGACAGGATGCCCTGCAGCGCCGGCGGATATTCGTGGAACGGCAAAACAAGCAATGTCTGCGCGCCGCTCCAGTCGTAATAGATCAGCGTCGGATAGGGCGCATCGGTGAGGCTGATCGGCGTGACCACCGCGGTCATGATAAAGCGGTCCGGCCACTGCGCCGGCGACATCTGCGCACAGGCCTTATGACTGAGCCCTGGAATCAAGGCGCCGACGCGCTCGTCGCGCTCCGCTTCGGCCGACTTATTGCGCACCGTCATCAGTTCGCGCGCCGTCGGCGTCGCACCCAGGCGGTTGGCCTCGGTGCTCTTCCCCGCCGCGGCGCAGAAATCCTGCAGCGCCGCCAGATCGGTTTTCGGCAGCGGCGTGAAGGTCGGGAAATAGGTCATCGCATAGTCGCCGATGATCGCCGGATCGAGCGTGCGGCTGAGAAACAGACTGCGCCATGGCATACGGGTATCGGCCGTGAACCAATATCGCGCGGGATCGAAGCCCGGGGTTTGCCACCATTGGACGGCCTGCGTCGCGAGCGGCGACTCGCCGACGCAGACCGACTGGCTGGACAGCCATTGGGCGGAGGGCAGGCGGAGCTTGGGACCCAACGACGTGCAATGCGTGGGCGCGCGATGGGGCCCGTCGAGCAGATAGGTATCGGTCTTGGTGATCAGAACGTCGGCCGCTCCGCTCTCGAGGCCATAGACGGCCGCGCGCATGGCCGGCACCGCGCCGTCATATTCAAATTCGCCGACGTCGAGTTGTCCCTGCGTAAACGGCATCAAGAGACCGACCGCGCGCCAGCGCGTCGGCAGCTCCGGCGGCGTCGCCGGCCGGCAGGCCTTGAAGATGGGAAGCGTCGCCGACCATTCGGCGTGCGCCAGCGACTGCCAGGCCAGGAAAAAGGCGGACAGCCATAGAGCCGTCCGCCAATACGTCTTGCCGCCCGCCATCGCGTCCGCCGCCCCCGCGTCCGTTTATATGTATAAATATCATATCAATCTCCGGAAATTTCTCATAAACATTATATTTACAACTAATGCGGGAATTCCGCGCAGGCAAAGGTGCCGGCGCAGTCGATACTGATCGAAAGAATAGGAGGCGGACTACGCCGCGACGGTACCGAGGAATTCCTCGACCTCACCGCGCAGCTTGGCGGTCGCGGCTTCGACCTCTTCGCACGACGTGAGCATGGTCTCCGCCGAGGTGCGGGTCTTCGTCATGCCGCCGGCGACTTCGCCGAGCGCCGTGACAATCGCCTTGGCGCCGCTCGCGGCGCTGGCGACGTTGTGCGAGATCTCTCCGGTCGCCAGTTCCTGCTGCTCGACCGAGAGCGCGACCGCGCTGGTGTAGCTCGCAATGTCCTGCATGCGCTGCGTGATCTCGCGGATCGCCGACACCGCCTTGCCGCTCGAGGTCTGCACCGAGGCGATCTCCTTGGTGATCTCCTGGGTCGCCTTCGCGGTCTGCACCGCGAGCGATTTCACCTCCGAGGCGACCACCGCGAAGCCGCGCCCGGCCTCGCCGGCGCGCGCCGCCTCGATGGTGGCATTGAGCGCCAACAGATTGGTCTGCCCGGCAATGTCCTGGATCAGCTTGACCACGTCGCCGATCTTCTGCGCCACGTGCGCGAGTGCTGCGATATCCTGATTGGTCGCGCCGGCCCCCGCGGCGGCGTCACGCACCACCGCATTGGCCTGGCCGAGCTGGCGGCTGATTTCCTTGATCGAGACCGACAGTTCCGCCGCCGCCGCGGCGGCGGTCTCGACATTGACGGAAGCCTCGTTGGAGCCGTGCACCGCGCCCTCGGCGCGCTGCAGGGTGCGGTCCGACGTCGCCAACAGCGTCCTCGCCGCGGTCTTCATCGCGCTGGCGCTTTGACTGACGGACTTCAACACGGTCTCGACCCGGGCGCGGAACGACGAGATCGCCGAATCGGTATTACGTCGCCGCTCGTCGTAGAGCCGCAGCGAATCGCGCTCCTTCTCGGCGAGCAATCGCGCCGTGACGTCGGAATGGGTCGCGACCCAGCCGCCGCCTCGCATCGGCTGGCTGACCACCGCGATGATGCGGCCGTCCTTCGATTCGACGGTCTTGGTCTCGGTGCGGCCCTCCGCCACCTGTCGCATACACTCCGCGACATAACGCTCCGGATCGCCGGAGAAGGTGCCGGCCGACAGCCGGTGCGCCAACAGGGTGCGTAACGGCGTGCCGATGCGCGCATGCTCCGGCAGCAAATGATACATTTCGAGATAACGCTCGTTGCACAACATCAGGCGCGCCGTGCTGTCGAACATGCACAGGCCTTGCGTCATGTTGTTCAGTGCCGCGCGCAACAGCCGCGTGTGGGCGCGGCGGCGCGCGTTGACGAACAATCCGCCCAGCGCCGCGGCGCCGAGGCCAAACGGCAGCGCCACCAGCGTTCCGGTGATCGAGGCGGCCCCTCCGCTCAGTATGGCGACGATCCAGCCTGAACCGCATAAAAAGAAAACCACCATGCCCACGGCAAATCCGGCGCCGCCCGCCACGAAGACGAGCGTCCAATTGCGGCTTGCCTTTGACAGGGAGTGACCGCTGAACATCGACCGCGCCAAGATGAACGCGGCAGCCTATTCACCGACCGGTTGTTTTGAGGTTAAGAAATGGTGCACGATTTCTTAAACAAAGCTGACGACAGCGAAAATCCGGGGGAAATGCAGGTGAGGGTCATCGATCGCCGAAATATTATTCTATCCACGCTCGCCGTGCTCTCCGCACAAGGACTGGCGCATGCCGACGGCGCCTATCCGTCGCGTCCCGTTCACCTCGTCGTCGGCTTTCCGCCGGGCGCCGCCGCCGACATCACCGGACGGATGCTGGCAAGCGGGCTCGGGCACATTCTCGGCCAGCAGGTCGTGGTCGACAACAAACCCGGCGCCGGCTCGAGCATCGCGGCCGAGTTTGCGGCGCACGCCGCCAATGACGGCTATACGCTCTTTCTCGGCTCGTCCGCCAACGTCACGAACCAGGCCATCAATCCCGCGCTCGGTTTCGATATCGTCAAGGATTTCGAGCCGATCGCGCCGGTCTCCGCCGCGGCCGTCGTTCTCGTCGTCAATCCGGCGACCGACGTGCATTCGGTTGTGGAGTTGATCGCGCTCGCCAAGAAGAAACCGGGCGAGGTGCTCTATGCTTCGACCGGCGTCGGCGCCGCGCCGCATCTTGCCGCCGAACTGTTCTCGCAGCGCGCCGGAATCAAATTGGTGCACGTGCCGTACCAGGGCAGCCCGCAGGCCGTCGCCGACCTGATCGCCGGACGCACCATGATGATGTTCTCGCCGGCCTCGACCGTGATCGGCCAGATCGCGGCCGGCAAGCTCACCGCGCTCGCTTCGGCGGCAAATAAGCGCCCGAGCATCCTGCCGGATCTGCCGACCATGGCGGAAGCCGGCATGCCCGACTTCGATACCGGAATTTGGTTCGCCTTGATGGCGCCGAAGGGCACGCCGCAGGGAATTGTCGACACGCTCGCCGCCGCAACACAGAAAGCGATGCGCGAGCCGGATGCGGTCGCGACATTGAGCAAACAAGGCGTCGATCCGCTCAGCGGCGGACCGGACGACCTCAAGCGCTTTGTCGCGAGCGAGCTCGCCCGCTGGTCCGAGGTCGCCCGCGCGGCCGGGTTGAAGAGCTGAAACCGTCTACGTCGCGGCCGGGATCACGGGCAGCAGCAGATAGGACTCCTTGTCGCCGCCGGCATAGATCGTGTTGGTGGCGCCGGAATTGTAGTCGGCGTGGTAATGCATGTAGTGGCTCGAGCCGGTGCCGTCACGCGGCTGCACGTCGAGCCGAATGCGGTGGCCCTTCTTGAACACCATGGAGGTCGGCCAGATTTCGACCTCGACACGCACGATCTCGCCCGGCGTCAGATAAAGCCTTCGCACATGGCGATGATAGGGGCGATAGGGCAGCGACAGTTCCGGATCGAGCTCGCGATGCGAGACGCGCAGCCAGCCCTTTGCCACCGGCACCGGCGCGCCCTGCTGGCCAGTCTCCAAAACTTCCTTGCCGTCGGCATCGATGTTGCGCAGCGTCAGGAACAGATCCATGTCCTCGCTTGAGCTCGACACCCACAACACGGCGGCGAGCGGCCCGGTGATCTCGGTATCGACGGACAGCCGCGCCGTCTCGAGCGACACGCCCATCCCGGGTTTGATGCCGCCGCCGAGCACTTGCGAGGAGGCCGCCGAGGTCGAGCCCATCGAGCCGAGACTCGAGGCCGGATAGCTGCGCGAACCGGTCTGCGGCGGATTTTTCACTTCCAGCGCGCCGGTGAGATCGGCGCCCACGGCCGGCGGCTGCGACAGGTCGAGATAAAGCTTGGTCCAGCGGGTGCGCTTGAGCGGCCATTCGTGCTCCTCGCGCCATTCGAAGGCGTCGGCGCCTTTGCGGATCGCAAGCTTCACCGGCGGCTCGTCCATCACGCCGTTGTCGATGCCCTTCAGCCAATAATCGAGAAAGCGGATCTGATCGTGCCGGCCTTCCTCGGTATAGAACGGGTGCACATGCGAGCCGAGATGGATGCGCAATTTCTTGTGCGGCGTGGCCGCGCGCATGAAGGCTTCGGTATTGCCGCGCAGATGGAGCGCCACGCCGGACCAATTGCCGACCGAATACATCGGCACCGTGATCTGGTCCCACTGCGCTTGCGAGCCGCGAAAGGCGCCGCTGTCCAGATTGTTGTGCAGCCAGAAATAAAGCGTGTTGATCTGCCAGCCGTCCGGCTGCTGTTGCGAGGCGCGGCCGAGCACGTGATGCAACAGATGCGCCGTGTACCAATTGGTCATGAACAGGCTGAGGATGCCGCCGTGGAACAGCGCGTCGCGATAGAGATCGGCAAAGCCTTCCCAGGGCACGATCGCCTTCAATGACGGCGGCTTGAGATTGGCGACGAACCATTGATTGATCGCATAATAGGAAATGCCGGAGAGCCCGACATTGCCGTTGCACCACGGTTGCGCCGCCGCCCATTCGATGGCGTCGTAGAAATCGACCGCTTCGGCAAGCGACCACGGCTCGCACTGGCCGGGCGACTTGCCGCTGCCGCGGCCGTCGACGCGCACCGCCGCATAGCCGCGCGGCACCCACCATTGCGGATTGACGGTCTCCCAATTCATCCATTCGTTGGGCGCCTCGCCGAGCGTGTCCGGCACGATCCAGAGCTTGTCTTTCTGATAGGGCCCGAGATTGAGAAGGGCGGGAAATTTGCCGTCGTCATAGGGCCGGAACACGTCGGCTTTCAGACGCGCGCCGTCGCGCATCGGCACGTCGACGTCCTTTTCGATGACGACGGGGTAGTTGGATTGCGCATTTTCTTTAGTATTCATGAGGGATCAGTATCCTTTACGCGTCATGCGCGGGCTTGACCCGCGCATCCGTGCTGAGATGACGGGATGAAGGCGCTACGAGAAAACATGCTGCATGGCCGCATGGATTGCCGGGTCAAGCCCGGCAATGACGAAGGAATCACTCCGTCTCGATCTTCACTTCGCTGGTGATCTTGCGCCAGGAATCCATCTCATGGCCGAGCCAGACCTTGGCGTCGGCCGGCGAGGCGCTCGGCACGATGTTGAAGGTCTGTTTCTTGAAAGCCTCGCTCGCTTCCGGCGTCTTCATTGCCGCGACTGCGGCGTCGAACACCGCCTGCAGCACGTCCTTCGGCGTGCCGCCCGGCGCGAACAGGCCCTGCCAGGCGATGGTGCCGACCCCCGGAAAGCCCAATTCCTGCATGGTCGGCAGATCCGGATAATCCGGCAGCCGGGCATGATTGACGACGGCGAGCACGCGAAAATTTCCCGCCTTCACCTGCGGCGCCGAGCTTGCCACATTGAGGAAGGCGACCTGCGTCGAGCCCGCGAGCATGTCGTTGATGACGCCCGAGGCGCCGGCTTTGTTGGGGATGGCGGTCATTTCGAGATCGCCGGCGCGTTTGGCGAAATAGGCCATGTCGTAATGCGGATAGCTGCCGGGACCGACGGTGCCGTAACGCAGCTGGCCAGGATTTTTCTTCGCATAGGCGATGAGCTCGGGCAGCGTCTTGACGTCGAAATTCTTGGTCGTCGCCACCAGGAAGGCCGGGATATCGACGGTGTCGGTGACCGGCACCACGTCTTTCAGATAATCGATCTTCAGTTTCGACGCATAGATGATTGGCGTGATGGCGTTGGTCGAGACATTGCCGACCATCAGCGTGTAGCCGTCCGCCGGCGAGCGGGCCAGATCCTCGAGCGCCACGATGCCGAACGCGCCCGGCCTGTTGTCGACATAGAACGACTGGCCGAGCCTCTTGCCCATCTGGTCGGCAAGGATCCGCGCGACGATGTCGGTCGCGCCGCCCGGCGCATAGGGCACGATGATCTTGACCTGCTTCGACGGAAACTTGTCCGCCGCCTGCCCGAACGCGATTCCGGCCAAGCAGACCAGCGCCGCCGCAGTCGCCACCAAACGCTTCATTCCTACCTCCCTGTAGCCCCGACCTTGTGTTTTTAGGCTTTGACGCCGTGCAGGCTGTGCGACGCATCTTTCACGGTAAAGAACACAACGTCGGCATCGGCGCCCGCCTTGCCCGAATGCATGACGTCGGCCGGCACATAGACCACCGATCCGGGTTTCGCCGCGATCGCCTTTCCGCCGATCGTGGCGTGAAAGGTGCCTTCGAGGATGTAGATCCACTGCTCGTTGGGATGCGAATGCGCTTCGGCGCCGGTTCCCGCCGGCATGCGCATGAGGCCTACGATCATGCGGTCGCCCTCGACGCAGGAGCCGTTCGCGGTCGAGTAGTCGGGACCGCCGAGGATGTGATTGATATTGGCGAGATTGAACAGGTACTCGCCCGTGCCGGCGCGCTTGGCGCCGGGGGTGCGCACCGCCGCCCGTTCGGCCACATTTTCGATCATGGGATAACTCCTTAGCGCCCGCTGCCGCGGCGTGTCCCGCGATGGTAGTGGAGGCCTCATGCCAATTCTAGGCTGGTGCACAGCGGCGCGTTGCCGCCTCTTCACGCTTCGGTCATTGTTTTCGTCGAACTGTCGCGGGAATGTTCGGAATCGGGACACTGGGGGTCTGCAATGCTACGGCCGATTGCCGCGCTTTTCTTCTGCGGCGCAGCCCTTGTCGCGGTCGACCTGACGGGCTGCACCGACGCCGCCCCGCCCACCGGTCAGCCGAGCTTCTATCTCGACCTCGCCGAGCCGGGTGCGGCTCTCGACGCCAATGCGGCGCAGTCGATGATCACCGGCTATCGGAGCAATAACGGCCTCGGGCCGGTCACCGTCGATCCCGAGCTGATGCGGCTCGCGACCGACCAGGCGCGCGCCATGGCGGCCGCCGGCAAGCTCGATCATTCGGCGAGCCGGCCGTTCCAGGAGCGCATCCAGAAATCCGGCTTCGATGCGGCGCTCGCGGTCGAGAACATCGGTGCCGGCTATCATACGCTCGCGGAGGCTTTTTCCGGCTGGCGCGATTCGCCGCCGCACCGCGCCAATATGCTCAATTCGACCGTGACCCGTATGGGCATCGCCGCGGTCTACACGCCGCAGTCGAAATACAAAGTGTTCTGGTCGCTGATTCTTGCGAAGCCCGACGAGCGGCGCGGCTAATAAACGGATATCCAGAATTAGTCGCGACGCCGCAGCTTCTGACCCACAAGACGCTACTTTTCGCCCGTCAGATGGCCAAGCGGCAATTGCATTGTCTGCTTGATGCGATCGAGGACGACGGATGTCCGCACCTGCCCGACGCTCCGGTGCGGCAATAAAACCTCGTTGAGAATGCGCGACAGCGCCTTGAGGTCTGGCACCGCCATTCTGATCAGATAGTCCGCCTCGCCGGTCAGCGCATAAGCCTCCTGTACTTCCGGCATGCCGCGGATCAGCTTGCCGAAGGCCTGCGCACTGTCCGGCGATTGCGCCGCCAGGCTGACCTGGACGAAAACCACGACGCCGAGGCCGACGGCTTCGTTTGCAAGCGCGGCGTGATAGCCTTCGATCACGCCGGATCGCTCAAGCGCGGTGCGGCGGCGTGAACATTGCGACGGCGACAGACCGATGCGCTCGGCCAGTTCGTTATTGGTCAGTCTGCCGTCCAGTTGCAGGGCCGCTAGCAATTTGAGGTCGAAGCCATCCATGCATGATTATCGCATTAAATATCAATAATGTGAAGTTATCGTGCGTTATTGGTCGAATATTGCTGCGTTTCTCACGCTATTTGCGCCGGTAACGCAGTACGGTGCCTGCGAGGGTAGGACACCGGAGGATTCATGGGCCCGTTTCCACACGATGCGCCGCCCGCCCGAATCAGCGCGTACAATCCGATCGGCACCGACGGCTTCGAATTTGT
>Ga0182016_10008565_pt1 | contig 10309 bp, 8 predicted proteins | sample 712S2MmetaG_FD_120491 | JGI IMG/M metagenome (GOLD analysis project Ga0182016, IMG submission 120491) | Permafrost microbial communities from Stordalen Mire, Sweden - 712S2M metaG | ecosystem: Environmental > Terrestrial > Soil > Wetlands > Permafrost | place: Sweden: Stordalen | collected... | reverse complement strand
GTTACCGGAATCAGCTGCGGGTCTCCCCCACCGATCGCCTGCAGCCACAACTCCGGCGTTTTTGTATTCGCCTCCAGATTTACCGTCGTCACGGAGTAAGCGAGCCATTTCCCATCCGGAGAAACAGCCGTCTCCCCCAGCCGCTTCATGTGCATCATGTTTTCGAAGGTCATGGGCCGCTTGGTTGGAGCTGATTGTGCGCAACAGAACGGAGCAGCAACGAAGAGTGCAAGCAACAAAGCGAAGGCAATTCGGCGCATGGTGTTTTCCTGTTCGCGCGGGGGAGTTTGCAGCGCCCGCGCGAAGGAAAAGTGTACACCGCAAGCGCTGACCGGGGCTGGTCAGGCGATTGAAGAGCGTGGAATCGATTATTGAAGGGTACGGGATTCATCCCGTACATTCTTAGCTAGACCAGATCTCGGCTTCAGCCGCCGAGGGAATACAGACTCCAAAAGTGCATTCCCTCGGGGGCTAAACAGGCTGCGGAAAAACTCAACAAGGTGAAGGGTACGGGCTTCAGCCCGTACATAAACCCCGTAATATCAACTTGGGCTTTAGCCCCCGAGGGAACCCTCTCCAGATTTCAATACGAATTCCCGAGTTTTTCAGCAGCCTGTAAAGCCCACCCACTTATTGGCTGAGATGTACGGGCTGAAGCCCGTACCCTTCATTGAAGCCCCTTCCCCTCACGCAATACCAGCTATTTCAGTTCGCCAATGTATACGCCATACGGCCCCAACTCAATCTGGCTGATCGAAGCTGGGTCCTTCCCCCCCGGTGTTTTGAGCAGCGTCTTCACACTGCCGCCAGCCCCAGGAATGCTGAGACTCACCGTTTGCAGATCGGCCGTAAAGTTCACAGACACAACCACAGCCGGCGCTCCAGCCGTTTGCCGCTCCCAGCTAAGCACTTTCGTGTTGGAAGTATCCAGCATCACGTTATCCCCGTGAGCAAATGCTGGATTGGTTTTCTTCAGCCGGATCAGCGCCTGATACCACGTGAAAAGCGAGTTGGGATCGCCCTCCTCCGCCTTCACATTGACGGAGGCGTAAGTCGGCGGCACCGGCAGCCAGGGCGTAGTCGCCGCCGGAGCAAACCCCGCGTTCGGCGTCGCGTCCCACTGCATCGGCGTCCGCTCGCCATCGCGCCCCTTGTACTTGGGCCAGAAGGCGATGCCGACGGGATCCTTCACGTCTTCCTTGCGCGCCGGCGGCGTGGTCTTCATGCCGATTTCGTCGCCGTAATAGAACAGCGAAGTGCCTCGGCTCGCAAACAGCATCGTCGAAATCACGCGTTGAATATCCGTGTCGTGAACGCCGTCGCCATACCGCGCATCGAGCCGCGGATTGTCGTGGTTGTCGAAGACCAGCAGCGGAATGTTGCCGTTGATCTGCGTCTCGACATCGTTCAGCTTCGCCCGGAACTCGGCCACGTCCAGCTTGTTGATGAAGCCCACCTGGGTGTCCATCGGCAGGTGAAACTCCGGCTTGCCGGCAGGCCCATACTGCTTGGCCAACTCGGCTATATTTGGCAGATAAGTCTCGCCAATCAGCACCCGCGTCCCAGGGAACTTGTTGGAGTTGAACGTGTCGCTGAAGGCGCGAAACTCCTGCATCACATCGTGCGTTTCCGGCAGATTGTTGGTGCGCGTGTCGTTCAATGCGGGCTTGCCGGTCGGGTCCATCACCGGCTTGCCGTCCTTGTCCAGCATCGGATCCTCATCGCGCATCTGCGGGTCTTCAAAGAGCGTAGTAATCGCGTCGAACCGGAACCCACCCACCCCGCGCTTCAGCCAGAACGCGACAATGTCCTTGAACGCCTCGTGGATCTTCGGATTGTTCCAGTTCACGTCCGGCTGCTGAATGTAGAACTTGTGGTAGTAGTACTGGCGCGTCTTCTCGTCCCACTCCCAGGCCGTGCCGCCAAAGTCGGACTGCCAGTTATTCGGCACCTCGCCCTTATCGGTTGCGGTTTCGCCCTTGCCGTCGTGCCACATGTACCAATCGCGATAAGGGTTGGTGCGCGACGACCGCGACTGAATGAACCACTCATGCTTATCCGAAGTATGGTTCATCACCATGTCCATCAGGATGCGGATATGGCGCTTGTCCGCCTCGGCCACCAGGCGATCGAAATCCTTCAGGGTGCCATACTGCGGGTCGATGTTCTTGTAGTCGGAGATGTCGTAGCCGAAATCGACCTGCGGTGACGGGTAGACGGGCGAAAGCCAGACAGCGTCAACGCCCAGCTCTTTCAAGTAATCGAGCCGCTGGGTGATGCCATTCAGGTCCCCGACGCCGTCTCCGTTGGAATCCTGGAAACTGCGCGGGTAGATCTCGTAAATAACTGCGTTCTTCCACCAGTTTTGCTCGGTGGAAGCGGCTGACATTGCGGCTTTGGGAGGCGTAGTCTGCCCTCCCACGGATAGCGTCAAAACTCCGATAAGCGAAGCTATAACGCAGATTGCTGTATTGCGGGTCCAATGCATTGCGGTCTCCTGTTTGTTTCCGCTGCTCGTAAAGCCGGCAGCAGTGTGTCGCATGAAAAACTATCACATCCGACAAGGGAAATGGAGACCGTTTCTCTCCGACAGCAGGCGAGAGGCAGTAGCTTTACGGCTTTTCCGCGGGTAAGAGGGGCGCGGCCTTGGCGCCAATTTTCAGCCGCCCGATATCGACGCCGAACGCCGGGTCTTCCCGAGTTCCTGAAATGTGAATAGGAATCTCAGTCCCGGCGCCATCCTTTTTGAAATATTTGTCCGCCGGCTTCAGCAGCACTCCCAAAACCCCACCCACCATTTGCGAGACAGTGGCATCGAGCTTGGCCGCACCAGCAAAGTCAAGCGCGCCGCCGTCCACGCCATAGGTGCCCTTCAGCTGGATGGTCGCGCCGGGAACGATGTATGTGAGCGAAGGCAACGTCACCACGCCCGCAGCCAAGTGAAAGTTCCCCTCCATCGTTGAGCGGGTAGCGCCCGGATCGGCGCTCTTCACATCTTTCGGACGGCCCTGGCCCCGCAGGCTAAGCTCCGTAATCTTGTCCTGGATTTTGGTGCTGGTAAACCGCGCTTCGTCAAGGCTGAAAACACCTTTCAGATCGAGCCGTTCATGCACCGGCTCCGGGCCCGGCGGAATGTGAAGCGCCGCCTTCATGGTCACAGCTCCGGTGAGCAAAGTCGTCTGGGAACGGCCCGCCAGGTGCAGAAAGTCTTCAATGCGCGCTGAGGCGATATTGATATTGAGAGCAATGTCGTGTCCCTTGCCGATTGGCTTGCCACCGGCCGGGTCGGGCTCGTACACGCGAACCACCTGCCCCTGCGCTGTGAAGTGCGAATGTCCCAGCGTAGCGTCTACCGGTTCAAGCCACGTGTCGCCGTTCGTAGCATCCACCTTGGCATGGAAGTGCGTGTGGAGAGGCAGCGAATTCCCAAAATGCGTGAGCCGGAAATCAGGCGTATCCGTATCGCCATCCACCACCAGATCGCGCAGCGTGCCCCGATATTTGCCAGTCGAAGAGAGAATTCCCGCGATTCCCTTGAACGAGGACAAATCGGCATGGTCAAAGGTGTAATCGCCCTGAATAGGGCTTTCGCCGGGGTCTGAAACGTCCCAAGGCCCTATGGTTCCTGTCGATTGGATGATCCCGACAGGCTTCGGATTGGTAAGTTCAGATTCAAACCGCATCACACTGCCTGCGTGGATATACCCGCCGGAATTATCGGTCAGCTTGAATCGTGCAATCGCAAAGTCCAGCGGCAACTTGCCTGGCTTGCTCGTCTCGAGTACAAAATGCGCCGAGGTGCATTCGATCTTATCCACGGCAAACGAGATCAGCGGAGCAGGCGGTGGAGGGGGCACAGCCCCTTCCGAATCGTGGTGAAAGCGCGACTTGGGAGGCAAATGAATATTCAGCCCCTTCAATTCAACAACCGAGATGTGGATGGGCTTGCCGTGGCTGTAGTGCAGCGGTGCATGAAAGCGGAACTCGTCCAGGCTGATCAGCGGGTCTCCCGGCTCTACGGGCGCTGGCACGTTGACGCCTTCCACCTGCGCCGGCGGCCAGATGCGCAAACCGTGGCCCTCTGCCCACATGCCATGCGCCAGCGACATGTGAAAATTGTCCAGCTCCACACGCGCATGAAAGCGATCCTGCAAAGCCTGAATGATGCGGGCACGCACGAAGGGCTCAGCGCGGCGCAAAACGATGGAGACCACCACCGCCAGCGCCGCCAGCAGCAGGAGCAGGCCGGTGCCGACCCACGCGAGCCAACGGTTTCGTCGCCAGAACGATGCGCGAGTTTCGTTCACTAACTCCCCCGATTCCATTCTAGTTTCGGAGGTCCGCCCAGCAGGCACCTTCTCATTACACGGTACAAGGCGTAGACTCCTTAACATAGATGCAATTGCTTATTGAAAAGCTCGTAAAGCTGCAAAGCGTGGATTTGGAGCGCACAAGGCTGAATACCGCCCTGCGCGCGCTGCCGGTCGAACTGTCCCAGGCCCAGGCCGAACTGGCCGCCGCCGAGCGTCAGGCCGCCGACGCCTCCGACGCCCTCACGCGAGAGGAAACCCTGCGCACCCGTCTGGACCGGGAGATCGCCGGGCACCGTCAAAAAGTTGCCAAATTTCGCAAGCAGCTGGACGTAGTAAAGACCCCCGAGCAGGCCGAAGCCATCGAGCATGAAATCCGTTTCGCGACCGACGAGGCTGACCGGCTCGAGACCGAGGAATTCGCGAGCCTGGAGCGCACCGAGGCTCAGGAAGCCGCATTGGCCGCAGCCCGGGCCAAGGTGGAAGAGCTCGCTGGCGCTCTGGACAAGACTCGAGCCCGCGTATCTCATCGACAACAGGAATTCAATGCCGAGTTGGTTGTCCTCAACGCCGAGCGTGAGGAACTGCGCAAGGAAATTGATCCGGAATGGCTGACCCGTTTCGATCGTCTCTCCGGCTCCCGTGGCACCGGCCTCGCTCGCGCGGACAATCAGCAATGCAATGGCTGCCGCATGGGCGTCCGCCCGCAGACTTGGAATCAGCTCCGCGAGGGCGAGCTGCTCACCTGCGACAGTTGCGGCCGGCTGCTTTATTGGGACCCGGCGTTTGCTCCCGTACCCAAGCCTCCCGAGGCTGCGGATGGCCACCGCGCAAAATCCAGAGTCAAAAAATCGCAAGCCGGAGACTAACCTTGCGCCGCATCTGTGTGGACATGGATGAGGTAATGGCCGATACGCTGGCCGAGCATCTCCGTCGCTATAACCAGACATTCGAAGAAGAAATCACACCGGAAGATCTGGCCGGCAAGGGTTTGTGGGAGATCGCCCCGCTTGACCGCCGCGCCGAACTTCGAGCATTTCTTGACGCTGAAGATTTCTTTGAAGATCTGGCGCTCATCCCCGGCGCCCAGGAAGTGCTCAAAAGCCTCAGCGAGCGGTTTGAAATCTTCATCGCCACCCAGGCCATGACCGTGCCCAACTCACTCGGGCCAAAATATCGCTGGCTGCAGCGCCACTTTCCTTTCATCCCGCCAACCCACTACGTATTCTGCGGAAACAAGAGCATTCTGCGCGCCGACTACCTGATCGACGACCTGCCGCGCAACCTCGAGCGCTTCGAAGGCCAGGGAATCCTCTACACCGCCCCGCACAACCTGACAGCCACTGGCTTTGTCCGCGTAGACAACTGGCAGGAAGTGGCCGCCTACTTCGCCGGCGTAACCAAACCCAACATTGCAGTCACACCGGTTACCGATGAGTAACTGACGAATAGCCGCTTGACGAATAGGCGACGATAGATCCGGATCGCCCAGAATCTCCCATCGGCGGTTGGCGCAGGTCCCCGTTAAATCTCCAGACCATGCTGAGGGTCCCCCCGCTGAGGGTGCCCCCGGTCCCTAGCGCGGGACCGGGGGCACCCCCAACTTGATAATGCGCGGTATGAGACCAGGGCCACCCGCCACTATGCAGTGTCTGACGAATACCAAATCAACAGGTTTTGTAAGTTTTTGTAACAAGGGCACGGCTTCAGCCGGGCCGAGAAAGCAGAAAAAAGATCGCGGGCTTTAGCCCCTGCTCAGCCGAAACTTCCCCATTGGCGACGACACGCCAACTATGATTGAAAATTGAGTTCACAAAACAGAAAGAGGCTCCCATGATCAGCCTTGAAGACGCTCGTTGGTCGAAGATGACCGGAGGATACAAGATGCCGTTCGACCCGCGTCCGCTGCTCAGGAGACTCGAAACTGAGCAAGACAATGCAAGGGTCTGGCATGAACTCTGGGAGGAACTCCACCACCAAGGAGACCTTGGTGATGCCTCATTCGCAGCGGTTCCTTTTCTCGTCAGAATTTATCAAGAACGAGGCGTGATCGACTGGAACACCTATGCGATTGTCGCAATCATCGAATTGGCTCGCACTGAAGGTAAGAATCCGGATATTCCGGAATGGATTGCGGAAGACTATTTTCAGGCGATTCGGAAACTAGCCGAGATCGGTACGAAGGAAGTAATGCAGGCCGAAGCCGCCGACGATGTCTGCGCCATACTCAGCGTCATTGCCACCGAGAAGGGTCTTCGAACCCACGGGAAATTCCTCGTGAATTATTCTGAGGCTGAGATGATCGACATCGAGTCCCGAGTTTGAAAATTGCACGATGGTCAGTGTTCTGCGATTCCGCCTGAATCACCGGCCATGGGCCGTAATTGGGATCGTGTCCGGTTTGGCGACGATCCAGGCTCAACCAATCTTTTTCGTCCTCAGGTACATTACTTCATAGGGTCTAGACGTCGGAGAAAGTATGCTTCCATCGGAATTCCTGAAGACAATCTATTTGGGTGACCGCGCTTGCAAATCCATCACAATCGACGGATGGAACAACTGCGTCGCCATCAAGGTTAACGAGATCTCTCGCGTAAGAAGTGAATCTGGAAGATGGGAATGCTACAACGACGAGAACATTGTCGACGGCCTATTAGTGTTCTCCGATGTCAGAACTATTCTGTTTGACCCCGCTGGTCCGATTCCCAATGATTACATCAGCGGTTTGGATGCTGAGCCTCTGGCAGACGGCCACTACCGATTTCGCTTCTCGGCAGCATCTGTGGGTCAATCTGCAAGCTCAACCGAGGCCTTGGTTGTAATGGAGGCTAAACGCTTGCACCTCGAAGATCCATCGGCTCCTGGTGTCGCGATTGAGGACTAATGCTGAGTTCCGGGCGGTTGACCGGCAACTCGTCAGTTACTAATCGGTAAACAGAATCAAGGCAGCGAATTGCCCCCGATGACAGGAACATCGGCTCAATCCCGGCTTGCCAAATAATTTTCACCGCATTTGCAGTTCAATTGTCCTCTTTGGAGCACAATCAAAAAAGATCAAGCAAGAACCCGTTCCAAGAGACGCTGATCGCGCCGAATTCCAGGTCTCCTGCCGCATAAATCAGTGCGTTTTCCGGTTTTTGCGTATCTATCTGATTATAAATATGTTACATAGAATCTGACCCCTTTGGACCCCTCAAACAAAGCACTTACGCCAATCAGGTTTCGGCGGAAATTTCGAAACAAAGGACTTACCTCTCGGCAAGCCCCTTCAGCGGCCAATCGGCGTCGGCCCAGGTTTGGGGGTCTGCGCATCGGCACGCGCAACTGGAGCCGCCACGCGCAGCGGAACGGGCTGCGCGGGCGGCGCCTGGTGCATTGTGACAATAATGGCGTGCGTCGGCTTCCTTCCCGCGCATTGGTAGGAGTGCGGCGTGCTCGCATCAAAGTAAATCGCATCCCCGGCCTCCAGCGTGGTGCTCTGGTCGCCATGGTGAATCTCCAACTCGCCCTCCAACACATAGAGAAACTCGGACCCCGCATGCATGTGCGCCTTGGGCTCCATCTCCTTGGTCAAGGGGAGGAACTCCGCAAAGTACGGGTCCATGTGGCGATCGGGAACCATGTATCCCAAGCTCTCAAAGTAGTAGGTGGGGACGCTCACCCCAGTCTGCGGCATCTTGACCCGCTCCGTGCGGCGATGGATCCGGAACAGCGCCGTCGGCTCAGTTTCAAAGAAATACGAAAGATCCTTGGAAAAGACCATCGCAATGCGCGAGAGGTTGCGGAGCGTTGGAACAACCCGGCCCGTCTCCAACTGGGAAAGAAAACTGGCTGAGAGGCCGGTATGCTTGCCCAGCTCAACCAGCCCCATGGACTTCTTCAGCCTGAGCCGCTTGATCCGCTCCCCAATGTGTTTCTCCGCAATGAAGCGCTCGGCAGTTTCTGGATCAACCTGCGTCTTTTGTGTTTCCTCGCTCTTGACCGCTGCTGCTTCGCCCATCCGAGTCACCTCATCCAAACAACTGAGTGTAGGATGCTCATTTGCCTGAGATGTTGTCTAGATCAAAAAAATTTCCTATGCCACAGAATAATTATCCCTTGCGGCCGAGTATCGTATCCACGAGAGGGATAAGCGAAATCAATACCTTTAGTTCAGGAGGACATTTGCCGAAAGTGCTCTTATCCGGGGCCTCCGGAATGCTTGGGACAGCCTTGCGACAAGGGCTCGTTGCGCGCAATGTTGAGGTACCGCAACTCGTCCGCCGCCACCCTGCCGCCGCCGGCCAGCTCGAATGGAATCCGACCGCCTCAACGCCTTTTTCAAACACTCAGCCTCTCGAAGGCCTTGACGCCGCAATCCATCTTTCCGGCGCCAGTGTAGCCGCCCATCGCTGGACCCCTGCCTACAAACGCGAAATCTGGACCAGTCGCGTAGAATCCACCCACGCGTTAACGACGGCGTTGGCGCGCTTGGCTCATCCTCCACAGACGCTTCTCGTTGCCTCCGCCACCGGCTTCTACGGAGATCGCGGGGATGAATTGCTCGATGAGAGCTCCAGCCCCGGAACCGGATTCCTGGCCGATCTCTGCCGCGAATGGGAGTTGGCCGCTCAACCAGCCGCGGCAGCAGGCATCAGAGTGATCCATCTGCGCTTCGGCGTGGTGCTAGGCGCAGGCGGCGCACTGGCCAAGATGCTCCCTCTCTTCCGGCTTGGCCTTGGCGGCAAGCTTGGCTCCGGGCGCCAATGGATGAGCTGGATCAGCCTGGCCGACGCGGTTTCCGCCATCCTGTTCGCATTGGATACCCCCGCATTGACCGGCCCTCTGAACCTGACCGCGCCTAACCCGGTAACCAATGCGGAATTCACCAGCGCTCTCAGTCGCACTCTTCATCGCCCCGCTATTCTTCCCGCCCCAGCATTCGCCCTTCGCCTGGCTCTTGGCCAAATGGCCGACGAAGCACTCCTCGCCAGCGCCCGTGTGATTCCCACGCGCCTCACGACCGCCGGCTTCCGATTCGCCCACCCCACCGTGGAAGAAGCCCTAGCCACAGCGCTTGCGTCGTCGAAGCAATAGCCCGCATTCCGCGGCCCGCTCTCGAGCCTCGCGGTTTATGCTGGAGAGTCCGGCGTGTGTCGTCTTCGCCCGCCGCTAGAGGAACTAATTCATGACGGAAGAGACCAGCACTCCAGCAACACCCTCACCTGAAACCTCACCGGCAGCACCGGTGGCTACGATTGCCATGCTCGGCCAGCATGAAGGGCATTCGGTCACTCTGAAGGGATGGCTCTACAACTCCCGAGAGAGCGGAAAGCTCCTCTTCCCCATCTTTCGCGACGGCACGGGCACTGTGCAGGGGGTAGCCCACATCAAGAGCGTCCCGGCTGAAGTCTTCGAGAAACTAAAGGGCCTCACACAGGAATCCAGCGTCATCGTCACCGGCAAAGTCCGCGCCGACAAGCGTGCTCCCGGCGGCTATGAACTCGATGTCGAAAACATCGAAGTGGTTCAGCGCGTCCCAGAATCCGACCCATATCCCATCACCCTCAAGGAGCACGGCGTCGACTTCCTCATGGAACACCGCCATCTCTGGGTCCGCTCCCCGCGCCAGTCCGCCATCCTCCGCATCCGGGCTGAAATCATGCGAGCGGCGGCTGAATACTTCGACCAAAACGGCTTCATCCGCACCGATCCGCCTATCCTGACCCCGGCGGCCTGCGAAGGGACTTCGACGCTTTTTCCGGTGGACTACTTCGGCGATCCGGCGTTCCTCACCCAGTCCGGCCAGCTTTACATCGAGTCAACGGCATTGGCGCTGGGCAAGGTCTACAGCTTCGGGCCAACCTTCCGCGCGGAAAAATCGAAGACCCGCCGGCATCTGACCGAGTTCTGGATGATTGAGCCCGAAGTTGCGTATTGCGATCTCGACGGGCTGCTAGAACTCGCCGAAAACTTTCTTTCCCACATCGTTCAGAGCGTCCTCAAGAACCGCGGTCCGG
>Ga0182016_10008564_pt1 | contig 10309 bp, 15 predicted proteins | sample 712S2MmetaG_FD_120491 | JGI IMG/M metagenome (GOLD analysis project Ga0182016, IMG submission 120491) | Permafrost microbial communities from Stordalen Mire, Sweden - 712S2M metaG | ecosystem: Environmental > Terrestrial > Soil > Wetlands > Permafrost | place: Sweden: Stordalen | collected... | reverse complement strand
GCGGCTGCGGACTGCGGCGAAGATTGCGAACGCGCTGGGTTTGGAGTTGAAAAAATGATTCGCATTGTCTTGCGCGGGTGGCTGACGTGGAACTGAAAGAAAACGCGGAGGCCGCGTCTTGATCTCCATTATCGCCCCCGCCTACATGCCGACCGTCCCTGTGCCGCAACTTATCCCCTCGCTGCTTGCCCAGCGGGACCGAGACTGGGAAGCATTCGTTGTGCATGATGGTCCCGGCGATGAAGCCTGGGAAGCGTGGAAGCTGTTTTTCTCCGACGAGCGCATTCACTTCCGCGAAACGCGAGAACGGGGTAACGTGTGGGGCCACGATATTCGGGCGATGGTGTTGGCGGAAGAGGAGTTGCGCGGGCGCTACGTTCACATTACCAATGCCGATAACATTTTGCTGCCGACTGCCGTTGCGTTGATGAACGAGCAGACTGCTACCGCCGTGGCTTGGCCCGTGCTTCATTCCTACGGGGCCTTCCAACTGCTTCACCCGCGGCTGTATTGCGGTGGCATAGACATGTGCAGCGGCATGGTGGAAACCGGGCTGGCGAAGTCGGTCGGGTTCCCGTGGCGCGACGTGTGCGCGGATTGGCTATACTGGCAATCTGTGGCTCAAAAAACGAGCGATTGGGACTTTCTTGATTCGACACTTACGGTACACTGTTGACATGCCCATTACGAGAATAACCGTCGCCCTAACCGACTTCGATTCCTATAACTCCATCCGGGTAACTCGACCTCTCGCTTGGCCCGGCATCAAGGCCACCCTCTGGTCCGCCGGCCTGCACGTCGAAACCAAGCCCTTCAAGGAAATCAGCTTGCAGGGGCTAGCGGCGACTGACTGCCTGGTGTTGCATGGCGTGCCGTCGCCTAACCTGCTAAACCTTCTTCGCAAGTGCCCCTGCCGCTTCGCCACGTTCCAAGATGATCTAATGACCGACATGCCGGACTGGAACCCCTCGCAAGTCACGGAGGCGCAAAAGATGGCCCTGGCATGGGTGCTCGAACATGCCTGCGCGATTGTAGCCACTACGCAATCGCTGGCCGATGCTTTGGGCTACCCGGAAAAGACAACGGTGATGGGCAATCTGGAAGATTTCAGCGAGCCGGTCATTGGCAATGTTGGCAATTCCTATCGTATGAAGCGGGCTATCTTCGTAGGCGGCAACAGCCATGCCGGCGACATTGAACTACTGAATGACTTGAACTGGTCGGGCCAAACGGTTATCTGGTCATCCTGTCTGCCGTCGTTGCGGACGGCCATGTATCGCAACAAGCTGGGCGGCATGGAGATGCGTCCGGACTTGCCGTCGTGGGGCTGGATTGCTCCAACCTGCTCGCACGAGCAATATGGAGTCTGGTTGAAAAACATCGCGCCGTGGTTTGGAATCGGGCTGGCCCCGCTGGTTGATTGTCCGTTTAACCGATGCAAGAGCATCCTCAAAGTGGTTGAATACCTCAAGTGCGGCTGGGTGCCGGTCGTTTCGGACGCGCCGCCGTATCGCTGCCTACCTGACGATGTGTGCGTGAAGGTCGGTGGCCCGAATCGTAGATCAAGCTGGACGGCATGTGTTGAGCACGCGGCGGCCCACCCGGAGATTGCCGCTCGCGGCTGGAAGTGGGCGCGGTCCGAGTGGAGCTATCAAGAGAAGTGGCGGGGGTGGGTGGATGCGTACTCGTTTATTGGGAGTAAGATATGAACCTCCTCGTCACTCAAAACCGCTTCTCCAACCTGTCCTGGCCGTGTATCAAGTGGATCGACCGCACGTGCATCGACAGCCACCTGGGAGACTTTGATTCCAACGAGGGCTGGGATTTCCTCGTCTACCAAGGCGACGACATCGAATTGGTCTATCACCCTCTTGAGTTGATTAAGTTTCGCCAAAATGAGCCTATTGGCGTCGTTTTGGAAGCTGATTCTGTCCATGTGAAGCACCCGGACTTCCCCGGTCCCCTCGGCTACCCGAAGTGGCGCGACGACTTCTTTGTTCTCCGCGCCGGCGAGTACGCAAAACGCTTCCTGGAAATGTGGCGTTCCACTCCCGACGTGAGTTTGATAACACGGAAGCTGGGCGTCATGCCGTGCATGTACCCGTCCGGTCCAGGCGTGATTGTTGAACACTGTCCGCTGGATGCTGAACCCGTGATTTTGTGGGGGCTGCCGTGAACTATCTCTCGATGCTTGGTCAGATTGGCAACGAAGACGTGCGGTATTGCGATGAGTTACGGGCATGGTATGTGGCCCTGGGTGTCGAGCGGTTTAATTGGTGCGTGCATCGCACGATCGACGATATGGACTTCGCTAAGAGGTACGGCGATCGCGTGTTCCTTTGCGATTCAACGCGCGAGCAATCACACGCGGAAGAAGTTCGGCAGATTCATCAGTGGTACACGATTATTCGGGAGTGCCGCGACTGCCGTTGGCTGGCCCTGGTGGACAATGATGAGTACATTGTGGCGACGAAGCCACTGCCGGAACTGCTTGTTGAATTTGAGGACAGTGATGCCCTGGGGATCAACTGGCTCATGTTCGGTTCATCGGGCCACTTGACGAAGCAGTTCCCGCAGACGGAATCCTATCGCCATCGGACCCGCGCCGACTACGGTGATGGGAGTTACGGCATGGGCGGAAACTGGCATATCAAGTCGATCGTCAATCCAATGTCCGTTACGCGACCTCCAAACGACCCACACTTTCTGGGCGTGCAAACGGTGAACGAAAACCACAATCCTATCGTCTGTCCGTTTAGCAAGTTCAGCGGCAATCGGATACGGATGAATCATTACTGGACGCGGAGTCTGGAGGACTGGCGGGAAAAGCAGGTCTATTCTGTGGCTCCGCGCAGCATGAAGCAATTCGAGGAAATGAACGTCGCCTGCGTAGTGCAGGATGATCGGCCAGCGGAGATTCACGGATACCCGGAGCTTGGTTGATGTGGCAAGATGGTGCTGGCAACAGGTGCAGGCATGGTTATCGCTGTACCAACTTCGCGGCGTCATGGCCCCGGAGGCCGCTGAAGTTGTTCAGGGCTGGATTGAGGCGCAGGTGAGCCAATACGGCGCAGACCTGTGCCGCGACGATGCCTGCCAAGAGTTGTGGGTGTTTGTTTTGGAAGAGGTTATTCCGAAGCTGAGCGTCAAGCTCGGGAATTGGCATTTTTTTATTCTCTTGCGTATTCGCCAGCAAGTTGATAAGATACGCAAGAGACAGGCAAAAATCGCCCGCGAACTATCGAATCTGGAAGGAATCTACAATGGGACTCTTCAAGATCACCGGCACGGGCAAGTCGATGCCCAAGGTCAAAGGCGTCTCGGCAGAAGGCACCATTCGGAAGATTAGCGGCCTGGGCAAGCCGATCGCCGGCAAACTACCCCTGCAAGTCAAGCGGGGCCTGCCGCGGCCGGAGCGGCGAAAGAAAGTCCAGCAACGACCGATCATCCGGGTTCATGCCCCGCAGATTCCTCCGATCAAGCGGATCGACACGGAACAAGTTCGGGAGCGACTGGCCGGCGCGACAATTCGGCCAACGCGGCGATATTGGCGAGAAACGCTGAAAAAGCCAGAAGGCTACATTCGCGTGTCATTGGATTCGCCACCCGATCTCATTGAGGCGTTCATTGATGTTCAGGAAAATGTTCGCAGTCCATATTACCTGAACCGTGCTACAGAACAAGGCCCCGATCACGACCACGAAGGCGAGTGCCGCCACCCGCGATCAGCGTCGAGTTTTGTCAGCGTCATTGGTCTTGTCGTACTCAAACAGGGGCGATTGGGAATTTACACCGGGTTCTGGCGTCCGGTCAATTCGGCTATCGTTTACACGTTCAATGATGATGATGATGCCGTGTCCCTGTATGGCGAATGGCGGGCGGCGGCATCAAAAGGGAAGTGGCTGCATCGCATGGTCTACAACAATCCGTACACCAGAGTTTCATCTTGACGGCACGCTAACGATAGGACCAAAGTAACCCATGAACAACACTTCTCCCCACGAACGCCGCATCCTGCGCGACGCCACCGGCCGCCCGGTCGGCTCGAACGGCAATGCGGTCACAATCCAAAAAGATGTCGTGACCGACATGCTTTGGCCTGTATTCTTCTCGCAACTCGCCGCCGTGCGGATCGCTCGTCCAGGCGAACGCAGCGAAGATGTGGCAAACCTGGCCCTGTCCGATGCCAAGGCGGCCCTCGCCCGCATCGGCTTCTCGATCAACGAAACCCACACCCCCGACCCCGCGGAGCAACCGCCCCAATGAGAACAGGCATACCCGGCCGCGCACCGTCCTTGCGCGAAATCATCGTTTCCAAGATCGGCCCTCGCAACGATGAAGTCATGGCCCGTCTGGAAATGGAAGCAATGACGTTGCTTTCCAAGGGCAACACGATCGACAACCTGTGCGTCTTTGCCAAAGACAACCGGACCTGGATCGGTCTGCAATCGGACATTTTGACGCCACCTGCTCGGCCTACTCCGGCGCCGTCCCCCGAAAAGGCACCGGAACTCGCTTCGTCTGTGTCCGCTGCCCCGCCTGCACCCGTCCAGCCGAAAGAGAACATCGACCCGCAAGCCTTCATCAACTTCATCACCCAGGCGGCCGACATGGAACTGGTGATTCTCAAGGGGGAGGCCGGTAAGATTGGCGACATGGATGCCGTGGCAATCATCGACGCCGAGTTGACAAAACGGAAGCTGGCCAAGGGGGTTCCAAGAGAGAAAAAGAAGCCGGGCCGCAAGCCGAAACAGCCCGCCGAGGCCCCGGTTCCGGAAGTTCAACCCGTCTGAGTGAAGTAGGGTCGCAGTTGCGGCAACAGCGGGTCGATGGATTCTCGGAATTTACACCCGCAGCCCCGTAGGATCGCGTCAACTTGGCCTTTTAGCGGCTCTGGTAGGCCGTCGATCGCTCCTGGGTGCCTGATCTTGCGGCGAATCTCGCTGTCGGGCGGTGGCAATGGGCCGGGTTGACTTGCCAGAGCAAGCAATTCTGCGCATCTCTGGCTATTCCAAAGAGCATCATTCTGGCAAATCAGGCTCTCAACAACATGGTACGGCCGGCAAAGCGGCCACGCCTCGGCATGAATCCGCTCCGGTCGCATCCATCCTGGGCGTGCGGTAGCTCGATGTTCCCACGGGGCCGGAAGGTGGGCAATCCAGTCATTGCGGGCAATCCAGGTATTCCCTTCAAAGTACGGATGTCCGAGATAACGGCAGAAATTCACCCCCGCAGCATCGCATCGCTCCAGCTTCGCAAGATTGGCTTGCCAAGGCGATATGATGCCACGGGCCATAAGACGCCGCCAACATGCCTTTCCTTCGTCCTGCGGCTTGCTGACGCCTTTTGAGTGGCAATACAAGGCCGCGCCGCCGGGGTTCTCGCGGGACCATCGCCAAAGTGCGTCCAGGGTGGGGGTTTCGTACCATCCAAAGTTGTTCTCGTGGCCAATGACTGGCAAGTGTCGCTCGACGTACTGCCGGTCCTCGTCGGTTCCGAGAACGAAACATGCGGGGCGTAGGTTGGCCGCACAGAATCCATCTAACTGCTCGTGGAAGATGGGCTGCCATTCGGGGAGACAGGCTAAATGGTAAAACGCCTGAAAAGTCGTGGGCAAAGGCCGCTGGCGGTTCATGTTCGCCTGAGAATGCCACGTATCAGCGGGCTGCGACGGTTTCAAGCGTTGTCTGACGCGGTGCATAATGGGCTATTGTATCGCACAAACGGACGTGCTTGTGCTTCGTGCGGCCGGTCGCCGTCTGATTGACACCCGGTACGTTGGACCAAAAGCGAAGCGGTTCATGGACGCAACGAATGTCGCTCTTGCCGCCCGCCTGGCCGATCAGAAATGGATCGGGAGCGTAGACGTTCCATTGGGGTTGCCAGTCGCCCGCCCGATGGTCGATATGGCCCGTCGTCATGCCGGCCCATAGGTTGCAGACCCCTTTGATGCACTTGCCGCGCAAGGCATAGGCGTGAGTGCGTTGCACGTTGAAGCATCGCGTTACGCCAAGGGCGCTCGTCTCCCGTCGTCCGCGATGTTGGCCGCCGAGAAACAGGGCATCCCAATCGGATGGCAGGATGGCGAGAAAACTAGCTGCTCGTTCGGTGAACCTGGGACACAAGAACGCGTCGTCTTCCAAAACGAAAATTGAATCAATCCCGTCCTCGATCGCCTTGCGTAATACCGCAACATGCGAGTTTCGGCAACCGTAGCTACCGCTGCCGCTATTCCATCCGGGAGGCAATGGCGCGGCCCACCCGTCGCAAGCATCGTGAATGTCAACCGCTCGGAACGGCCAACTCTTCATCTCGTCCTGGCCGAAAAACGACGCAAGGCGGTCGGGTCGGCGCCGAAGATTGATGAGCATCACACGCTGGAATAGCTCGATCATGATTCCGTCGCCGCTTAGGCTGCTTGGTGGTTCGCACGGCGCGGCAAGCAGTTCCTGGTAGGCGGCGATGTGCGGATCGCTAGTCATAGTCTTGGGTCTCTTTAGCGTGCCGGCCGTCGTCTTGAAAAAACAGCGGCCGGCGGGCGCATACCGTAAGCCAGCGTGCCTGATTTTCGGCCAGCGTGATATCGTGCGGCTGTGGCCTCGTGGCTATCGCGTCCGCTGCCTCGCGCATGGCTCGCCTGTCGAGCCAGAGAATCGCGTGAGCGTAGAGCATCCCTGAGATTCGCAGCCAGCGGTCGTCAATCGCGGACCTGATGCCGTCGGCCAGTCCCATCGTGCCACCGCCGAGATAGACAACTTCACTTTCTGCGGGCGGGTCTATGTCAGCGTGGAAATCGTAAACCTCGATGTCATCTTCGAGAATCAGCAGGGGCGGCTCGTTCTCTCGCAACAGACTGGCGTACTCAGGTCGAATCAAGTCCCAATAGGGCGTGCAGGCGCGCCCGTGAAAGAACCGCCAATTTGTAAACTTGAGGCTATTGAGAATCTTTGTCACTCGCGGATGCCTGGCCGTGCAATGCGGCCTGTCCGCCGTGTAGACGATTGTATAAACGCCAGGAAGAAAAATCATTTGCTGATCGTCACGGTTATCGGCCCGGCGCTCGTGTCGCCAGTGCAAATATCGCAAGTGTATGAGCCGCTCGGCGGGTAGGGGCTGCCGAAGTGCATCGGATCGGACCGGCATTGTACGCTCGTGCCGCCATTGGCTGTGACGACCCACCCGCCGTTGACGCAAGCGATGCTGACCGTAGCGCCGCCAACGGTCACGCTCCAGGTGCATCCGGTGCGAGTCAGGGCGGTGGCCGTGAAATTCAACGTGACGTATGCACCGCTGAACGAAGCCGCGGCTTTCAATGCGGGGGCGCTGCTGCAATCGGTCGGACAGCAGCAGCAGCATTGCTCGGGCACAAGTTGGCCGCTGGCGTTGCGTACACTCACGATCCGCTCCCGTGGCCACATACGAGTTGAAAAGTTCCGGTATTATTGCCGTTGCAATCGTAGATCGGCTCGGCGTGCCAGCAGCTCCCGTCCGGGCACGGCGGCAACCAGTAACCGCAGAAGCCGGAAGCTGATCCAGCGCTGCCGCTTCCAGACGGCTCTCCGCTGCCGCATGGTCCGACCAGCACTGAACCTGTGTCATCTGGTCCCAGTGCCGCACCGATTCCAGTAGGCCCTACGAGGTAGACCGCATTTTTTAGGGCCAAAGCCTCATCGGCTATTGGATCATCGGGGGAAATGTAATTCGTCCCCATCGCGGAAGTAAAATAAAACATTGTGCCGTTTGTGTAAACAGCCTTTTCGTGCAGCGTCGTATACTGCGCGTACGTTCCAAGCGCGCCCGGTATCGCCGGTCCAAGTGGAGAATTGCCATCTGCAACACAAAGCGTGCTTTCTCCCTGACTTCCACTTGATTCGCTCGATCCTTCACTACTCGACCCGTAGCAATCAACGTCGTGCATCAACTGCTCAAACTCGACGTTCGCCGCCTTTCCGCGGACCTTCGTGTAGCAGTCCAGGCCCATGTAGTAGATGTACGTAAACCATCCTGAACCGCTCGGCTGAATGAAGCCGTTCCAGGTCTCCTGCTGCAAGGTGTAGAGCTTTTCCAGGTAGTAGTCTCCGGCAACGGTCAAGGCGAGACTATTCAATAGTCCGAGATTTGTCGGCGGATTGCCCCCACTGCCGGGTTCTGTTGTTTCGTCTCCGCAAGCCCTGGCTGTGTCTCGGAAGATTCGCGTGCCCCCCCATGCCGGTGTTGCCGGTGCTGGCAGTCCGAGATCGGCAAACGCCTGGGCAATCGTGACATTGATCGGGTAGTAGTAGCTCGTGTTCAGCGGGCTGCGGACGTGGTACATGCCCTCGTCGTTGTCGTACTGGTAGAGCCATTGTGGCCCCGGCGGCGGGTACGGTGGGCCGATGGGCGATAGATTGGCATTCCAAAGCGGAAAATAGAACGTGACGCTGCCGGGCAGGCTGCCGAGATATTGAAATCCTTTTTGGTTTCTCGACCAATCACCTCCCGACCGCAGAAAGTGGCCGGTGTAGGTCGTGGCGTTCTCGATCTGGGCAGCGCGGTCCACGGTAATAATGGAATAGTTCCCGTTGATCGCTCGGACGATGCGCATCCCGGTATTCTTTAATGCCGCGTCGAGCATAACGGCCGCGTTGTACTGGCAAATTTCCATCCAATCGCTGTACTGACCGGGAACGCCGTAGGATGGATCAATGGCGGGCAGTACGATTGGTTCGCCGCCGTTTGCGAGGACGCATGACTGAACACAGGCATTGATGAGCAGATTCCAGTTTTCTGGCACGCCGTCAATATTGGCGTTGGGCGCAAAGTTCGCCCTCCAGTATCGGTCGTCAACAAAAAGGCACAGGTGCCGAGTTGTCTTGTCGTCGGTATCCGCAAGCGCAGTGATCCGTCCACTGGCGTTATGTCCGACTTCGCTGATGGGGATGCTTGCCAAGAGGGTCATGTAGTCGAAATTCAGCGTGTCGGTCGTCGGACCCGTGACCCACATAGCGATTGTGCCGGTTGGCGCCTGCTTGATCGCTTCCACTTCCGCACCACTAAAAATGCAGTAGATGAATCCCCATTCCATGATGCCCGATTCTGGGTAAACCATGCGGTTTAGCACAATCTCGGGAAGGTCTTTTGTGTAGAGATTGAAGGTCAAGTCTGTCACTGCGCCGGGGAATGACCGTGCGGGGACTTGCCAGTCCATGTCGCGCAAGCTGTCGTTGGCCGCAAGCCATGCCTGCGTTTCGTTCGTGTCCAGGCGGGCATAATACGACGTGCTGCTGCCCTTGGGCGTAAAGGCGAGTTGGAAGCCTGCCGTGCTCACTTGGCGCTGCCTCCGGTGGCGATGCAGATTTTGTATTCCGCGTCCACGTCGCAATACACGTATTGCTGGTGCTTCTCGTGCCGTCGTGGCTGAGTCAATCCGCTCGCCAACCGCAACGGTTGAACCAAGTATGCGTTGCCGGCCGCGTCCGCCAAGTCCCAAAAGCGAATCACTTGCAAGAGGTTTGTGAAGAGGACGTAGATGCCCGTTGTGCTTCCGTCGTCCGTCAAGGCCACCACATCGCTCGTAGCCACGTCCAGGGCATTGAGAGAGAGGATTCTGAAAGTGAGCGTGCCCTTTAAGATGACCTCGTTCTGCCCCTCCCCACCCTGGTCCTCTGGCTTGATCGCACGGGGAATAATCATAATGACGTACTGCCCCGCAACATACTCCATGAAACGCTCTTCGGTGCTGAGTTGGCAGCAGACATCGGGGACGATATTGCGGGCGACGATCGACTGTCGCAAGGCCAGTAGAAACGCCGGGAGTGAATTGCTACTACGCATCGTGATAATCCTTCAACTTCTCCCGCAGGCGTTCAAGCGTATCCTCGATCTGCTTTCGGCTCAAGCCAGCTTCCTGCAATTCAGTCTTGTTCAGCCGGCCGATAACACTCGCCTGCTCGATCACCATGCGGGCGGCGCGGTTTCGCATCGCGTACTTGGACACGATCTGGCGGATTTCATGGTGTTCGTGCGGTTCCAATACCATTACGAGTTTCCTGGGGATGGTCCGGCATTCAACATTCCAGTGACGAAGTTCGGCGTCGGGAAGCTGCTGTCCTTGTCGCCGTAGGTCGCGCTACCGATCACCTGGCCGCAGATTGTCGATAGGATGCTTGCGGGCGCGTCCCATTGCACTCGCCGCGCCATGCCGATCTCATAGACGCCCGCCGCGCTGTAGTGCCGCGTGATACCGTCGTTGGCGACTTCTATTTCTCCAAACTGGAAGTTGTAATGCAATACCCTGTCGCTCGGCAGGCTGCCGCCGTAGCTGTCAACG
>Ga0182016_10008563_pt1 | contig 10311 bp, 4 predicted proteins | sample 712S2MmetaG_FD_120491 | JGI IMG/M metagenome (GOLD analysis project Ga0182016, IMG submission 120491) | Permafrost microbial communities from Stordalen Mire, Sweden - 712S2M metaG | ecosystem: Environmental > Terrestrial > Soil > Wetlands > Permafrost | place: Sweden: Stordalen | collected... | reverse complement strand
GCCGACGTCCTCGACGGCGTATTGCGCCGCCGCCGGCCGCTCGACGAGCTCTTGGATACGACGCGCGAGCTTTCAACGCTGGAAGAGCGTGACCGCGCCCTGACGCGTGCGATCGTCGCCACCACGCTGCGCCGGCTCGGAACGCTGCGCCACCTGCTCGGACTTTTTCTCGATCGCGGCCCGCCGGCGCAAGCACCGCGGGTTGAAACGTCGCTCCTGATCGGAGCCGCGCAAATTCTTTTTCTCGGCGTACCCGATCACGCCGCCGTCGATCTGTCGGTGCGGCTCGCGCAGGCCGACCGGGAGGGCATGCACTTCTCCGGGCTGGTCAACGCGGTACTGCGGCGCGTGACCCGCGAAGGCGCCACCCGGCTCGCCACGTTCGATACGCCCGTTCTCGACACGCCCGATTGGCTCTTGGCGCGCTGGATCAAGACCTACGGACCGGAGACCGCGCATGCCATCGCGGCGGCGAACGGGCACGAAGCGGCGCTCGATGTCACGGTGAAAAGCAATCCCGAAATCTGGGCGGCGAAACTCGACGGCCGGGTTTTGCCGACCGGTTCGGTGCGTGTGCCCACTCACGGCGCTGTGACGGCGCTTCCTGGCTTTGCCGAAGGTGAATGGTGGGTGCAGGACGCCGCGGCGGCGCTGCCGGCGCGGCTCTTCGGCGATATTGGCGGCCGCCGCGTTGCCGATCTGTGCGCGGCGCCGGGCGGCAAGACTGCCCAGCTTGCGGCGGCCGGTGCATCGGTGACGGCTGTCGATCGGGCGCCGGCGCGGCTGCGGCGAGTGTCCGAGAATCTCGCCCGGCTATCGCTCACGGCCGAGTTGGTTTGCGCCGATGTCGCGGAATGGCAGGCGGAGCCCTTCGACGCCGTCCTGCTCGATGCCCCCTGTACGGCGACCGGAACGATCCGCCGCCATCCCGATCTCCCTTGGCTCAAACAGGCGGCCGATATCGAAGCGCTCGCCGCATTGCAGCGCCGCATGTTGGAACACGCAGCAGCGCTCACCAGGCCGGGCGGCACGCTGATCTACTGCACCTGTTCGCTCGAGCCCGAGGAGAACCAGGACAACGTCGCCGACCTTCTGGCCCGCGAACCAAGCCTGCGGCGGGCGCCGATCACGGCAACTGAAGTTTTTGGCCGAGATGAACTACTTACGCCGGACGGCGACTTACGTACGTTGCCCTGCCACTTCCCGGAGGCTGATTCGCAAAGTTCCGGAATCGATGGTTTCTATGCCGCGCGATTGGTAAAACGGTAAGCGAATCAGCGAATTATCCGACGGTTAGCCGATCTGTCACCGTTCCGTTATGGTCCGCTGAGCGGGAAATTCTGCGCCCGCAGGCAAAGAGGGGCGAACGCGTCGATGTCGCGCGGTGCAGTTTCGAACCACGCGAAGCTGTCTTGGCTGTTGCTGCGCGGCGCGGCGCGGAGCCTTGCCGGCCGGGCCAACGGGCATCCGCTGGTGCGGTGGCCGCTCGTGCCGCTCAAAGCCGATCGGTTGCTGATCGCGCCGCAGGATTTGCGCACCACCGACGCCACCCGCGCCAGCGAAATCTATTCCGGCCGCTTTGCCTTTGCGGGCAAGGTCATGGTTTGCGACACCCGCTCGATCTTCGAAATGGAGCCGCCGTCGGAAGACTGGGCGGCGATCCTGTTCGGCTTCGGCTGGCTGCGCCATCTGCGCGCGGCCGAATCCGGCATCACGCGAGCCAACGCCCGCGCGTTGGTCGACGAGTGGATCGCGCTACAGGGCTCCTGGCACCCGATCGCCTGGCGGCCCGACGTGCTGTCGCGCCGCATCATCTCCTGGCTCACGCATTCGACGCTGGTTCTGCAAGATGCGGATGTCCGCTTCTATCGGCGCTTCTTGCGCAGCCTGGTGCGCCAGGTCCGATACCTGCGCCATACCGCGGGCGATGCGCGGCGTGGCGCGGCGCGGATGCAGGCCGCCATTGCGCTGAGTTACGCGGCCTTGTGCATCGCCGGCCAGGCCCGCCACATCGCCTCCACCACCGAGCGATTGAAATACGAGATCGAGCGCCAGATTCTTCCCGACGGCGGCCATATCAGCCGCGACCCGGGCGCCATCATCGAAATACTGCTGGAATTCTTGCCGCTGCGGCAGGCCTTCGCGTCGCGCAATATCGCGCCGCCGCAAGCACTGTTGAACGCCATCGACCGGATGATGCCGATGCTGCGGTTCTTCCGCCACTCCGAAGGCACTTTCGCGCATTTCAACGGCATGGGAGTGACGCCGGCGGACCTGGTGTCGACGCTGCTCGCCTATGATGAAGCGCGCGGCGCTCCCTTCGCCAACGCGCCTTACTCGGCCTATCAGCGCCTCGAAGCCGGCGGCGGCGTGGTCATCGTCGACACCGGCTGCGCGCCGCCGATCGAAATGAGCCTCGATGCCCACGCCGGCTGTCTGTCGTTCGAGTTTTCGTCACCGAAGCAGAGTCTCATTATTGTGAATAGCGGCATGCCGGCCGTCGGCCGCGAGAATTGGCGGCAGCTCGCGCGCGCGACTGCGGCGCATTCGACGGTGACGTTGGAAAGCACATCCTCGGCGCGCTTCGTCGAATTGGCCACCTTCCGGCGCGTGCTCGGCGGCTCGCCGATGCTGGGCGGGCCGAGCAAAGTGACCGTCACGCGCGAGGATGGACCCGACGGCATCGTGCTGCGCGCGTCGCACGACGGCTACGCCGATCGCTTCGGCATCCTGCATGAGCGGGTCTTGTCGCTGGCGGCGGACGGTAACCGGCTCGATGGCGAAGATATCTTCCTCGCCGCGGACGGCAGCCCGCAATTGCAGACCGCGCAGGATGAGTTCGCCGTCCGCTTTCATCTGCATCCGACGGTAAGAGCCACCCGCCTCACCGACGGCCATGGCGTCATGCTGATGATGCCGAACAAGGAAGTGTGGACCTTCAGCGCCCGGGAAGATCGCGTCGAGCTCGAGGACGACGTTTTTCTCGCCGCCGCGGAAGGGCCGCGGAAGACTGCACAGATCGTCATCCACGGTCATGCCCGCACCGCATCGCGCGTGCAGTGGTGTTTGCAACAGGCTCAGCCTACAACGCTCGCCGGCACGACCCGCCGGACCCGCGAAGAGGAAGAGCCGCAGCTACCGCTCTGACGATTTTGGAACGACAATGACCGAGCATCTGCGCCGCGCCACGCGCGCCCTGATTTCCGTCTCCGACAAAACCGGCGTGATCGAGTTCGCCCGCGCGCTGTCCGGCTTCGGCATCGAGCTCGTCTCGACCGGCGGCACAAGCAAAACGCTGAGCGAGGCCGGGCTGAAAGTGCTCGACGTCAGCGACGTGACGGGCTTTCCCGAAATGATGGATGGCCGGGTCAAGACGCTGCACCCGGCGGTGCATGGCGGGTTGCTCGCCATCCGTCACAATCCCGATCACGTAGAATCGATGCGCGCCCATCACATTCGGGCGATCGATATTCTGGTGGTCAATCTCTATCCATTCGAGGAAACCGTCGCGCGCGGCGGCGATTTTGCCGATTGCGTCGAGAACATCGACATCGGCGGTCCGGCCATGATCCGCGCCGCGGCGAAAAACCACGACGATGTCGCGGTCGTGGTCGACGTCGGCGATTACGCGGCACTGCTTGACGAACTCACCGCGCACAACGGCATGACGGCGCTCGAGCTGCGGCGAAGGCTCTCCGCCAAGGCCTATGCGCGCACCGCCGCTTATGACGCCGCGATCTCCAATTGGTTCGCGGCAGCGCTCGGCAACGAGGCGCCCGACTATCGCGCCTTCGGCGGCCGCTTGATCGAGAAATTACGCTACGGCGAAAATCCGCATCAGGCGGCGGCCTTCTATCGCACGCCCGATCTGCGCTTCGGCGTCGCCACCGCGCGCCAGGCGCAGGGCAAGCAGCTTTCCTACAACAATATCAACGATACCGACGCGGCCTATGAATGCGTGGCCGAGTTCGACCCGGCGCGCACCGCGGCCTGCGCCATCATCAAGCATGCCAATCCGTGCGGCGTCGCCGAGGGCGCGAACCTCGTGGATGCCTATCGCAAGGCGCTCCTCTGCGATCAGACCTCGGCATTCGGCGGCATCGTCGCGCTCAACCGCATACTCGACGCCGAAGCCGCGCGCGCCATCACCGAGATTTTCACCGAGGTCATCATCGCGCCCGACGCCACGGCGGAGGCCGCCGCCATCGTGGGAGCCAAGAAAAATCTGCGGCTGCTGCTGGCGGGTGGCCTCCCCGATCCGCGCGCCGCGGGACTGACGGCAAAAACCGTCGCCGGCGGCCTTCTGGTGCAGACGCGCGACAATGCCGTGGTCGACGACATGGATTTACGCCCGGTGACCAAACGCGCACCGACCGACGCCGAATTGCGCGACCTGCGTTTTGCCTTCCGCGTCGCCAAGCACGTGAAATCCAATACGATCGTCTACGCCAAGGACCTGGCGACCGTCGGCATCGGCGCCGGACAGATGAGCCGGGTCGATTCGGCGCGCATCGCCGCCCGCAAGGCAGAGGACGCCGCGAAGGAATTGGGCCTCAAGGAGCCGGCCACCAAAGGCTCGGTAGTGGCCTCGGACGCATTCTTTCCATTCGCCGATGGGCTTCTGGTCGCCATCGAAGCCGGCGCCACCGCGGTGATTCAGCCCGGCGGTTCAGTGCGCGACGACGAGGTGATCAAAGCCGCCGACGACCATGGCATCGCCATGGTGTTCACCGGGACGCGGCATTTCAGGCATTAGCGCAGCAACCCCGCTCATTCCCGCGCAGGCGGGAATCCAGAGGGCGCGTCAAGTTCGCGACAGGGAAACACTGGGTCCCCGCTTTCGCGGGGACGATCGGACTAAATCACACCGAAGCGGTGATCCACTGCTCGAGCTTCTGCTTCGGCGCGGCGCCGACCTGGCGGGAGGCGAGCTGACCGTCCTTGAACAGCATCAGGGTCGGGATCGACATGATGCCGTATTTCGCCGCGGTGCCCGGGTTCTCGTCGACATTCAATTTGACGATCTTGACCTTGCCGTTGAGCGAATTGGAAATCTCTTCGAGCGCCGGCGCGATCATCCGGCACGGGCCGCACCATTCCGCCCAGAAATCGACGACGACCGGGCCGCTCGCCTTGAGCACGTCCGTATCGAACGTCGCGTCCGTTGTTTTCTCGACCATGGAATACCTCGTTTTATTCGGGAATCGGCAGCCCGGGGCCGATGAACCTATGAACCGCTCCCAAGGGCGTCAAGGCACCTTCACCGGAGCGTGACAGGCACCAGTTAGGACTTCGTCAAATCCCGCTTCATGGCCGCTTCCAGAGCCTCGTCCATCGCGGCGGCCGGGACCTCGATCAGCAGCGGGCCTTGGGTGAAAATGAGCGCCGCACGGACGCTTTTGCCTGGATAAAGGCGCCTCAGCACTGCCCGGTAGAGCGCGAGCTGAGCCACATAGGGCTCGACCTCGGCGAGCCGCCCCGGAACCTTCCGATCGGTCTTGTAATCGGCGATCAGAACACCGTCCGCGGTGACAACCAGCCGATCGACCTGGCCGGCAACCGCAATGGTCCGGCCATCCGGCCGGGCTAGGCGGCCCACGATCGGAACCTCCGGGCGGCCGCCGGCTGCAAAAACCTCGGCAAAATTCGGCGCGTCGAGCACCGTGAAAATCTGCCGCGCGATTTCGGTCCGCTCCGCTTCGGAGAAATCCTCGGCGGCGCCTGCGAGAAAGCGGGCGGCCGCGTCGGCCCGGCGTTGCACCGGGATGTCGGGCAATGCCTGCAGCAGCCGATGCACGAGGCGGCCGCGCCGCAGCGCCTTTTGCCGCTCGGCGGCGGAAGCGCCGCTGCGTGAAATATTGCCAAACTCTTCATCGAAAGCAGACGAAGGCGACAGCAGCGTTACGCGCCGGGCTTCGACCGGCGCCGGTTCGCGCAGCCAGATTGGCAGCTCAGTCCGCTCGGGCTTCACGGAGAGCGGCGCGGGAGTCGCGCTCGGTCCGGCACGCTCGGCCGCCTGTTTGCGATAACGCAACACTTTGCCTTCCTCGGCGTCTTCCTCGACCAAAAACGGCGCCAGAGGTTCGCGCATCAAATCGTACCAGCAGCCGTCCGGCCGCTTATTCCTCCCCGCGGCGCCGCAGACGATCAGCCGATCGGCGGCACGCGTCATCGCGACATAGAGAAGCCGGCGGTATTCGTAGGTTGCTTCCTCTTGCGCGAGTTCGCGCGCCGCGGCGACGGCGCCAACGTCATCGGCCTTGCGTCCAGCCCAGATCATCGGTCCGCCCGCAAGCTTCAGGAGCTGCGGCGCGCGCGGGCCCGTGGGCGGTGTCATCGTATCGGCGAGAATGACGATCGGCGCTTCCAGTCCCTTGGCTCCGTGCACCGTCATGACGCGCACTTCGTCGCGCGCGATTTCCATGTCGCGCTTTACCTCGGTGCTGGCTTCACGCAGCCAGGCGACGAAGCCTTGCAGCGACGGGGTCTCGCGCCGCTCATAATCCAAAGCGAGATTGAGGAATTCGTCCAACGCGTCGTTTGCCTCCATGCCGAGCCGGGCGAGGAAACGCCGGCGCGCGCCGCCGGCGCCAAGGATCCGCGCATAGAAGGCAAACGGCGTCTCGCGCCTGGCGTGTTGTGCAAGCTTGTCGAGGAACTCTGCCGCCGCGGCGAATTTCTCGCCGCCCTGGCGCGACAGCGCCGCACGCAGCGACAACGAGCCCCGATCCCAGGCGATGTCGTACAAATCGGTTTCCTCGAAGCCGACCAGCGGGCTGCGCAGCACGGTAGCGAGTGCAAGATCGTCCTGCGGCAGCAACAGCGCGTCGGCAAGCACCATCAGGTCCATGACCGCGATGTGCTCGGTGAGGACGAGGCGGTCGGCGCCGGCGACTTCGACATGTTCTTGCTTCAACGCGCGGATGATGGCCTCGAACAGTTCGCCGCGCTGGCGCACCAGGATCAGCACGTCGCCATAACGCGCGGGCCGGCGCTCGATACCGACCGGCTCGCCTGCGTCGATCAGCCTGCGCACCGTATGCGCGATCCGCCGAGCGAGCTTGACGCGCGGGCTTGTTTCGCTGACGCGGTCGAACGGGGCGTCCCAGCCTTCGATCTCCGTGCGCTCGGACGGCTCCATCGGCTCCCAGATTTCCACCACGCTGGGCGGCGAATCCACCAAGGCGATATGCGCCGGAAAACCGTCCGTGTCCGAAGTGACGCCTTTCATTCCCTTGAAGACCATATCGACCGCCGCGAGCACGTTCTCGCCGGAACGGAACGAGTGCTCGAGCCGCCCAAAGATGAATTCAAGACCGCTATTGGCATGGCCACGGGCGAAATCGCGGCCCACCGCGGCAAATTCCCTGGGCGCCGCGTTCTGGAACGAATAAATCGACTGCTTCTCGTCGCCGACCGCGAAGATCGTTCGCCTGACGCTCCGCGCGCCCGCGCCCGCCGTGAATTCCGCGACAAGGCGCTGAATGATCTCCCACTGCTTGGTGCTGGTGTCCTGCGCCTCGTCGATCAACAAATGATCGATGCCGAGATCGAGTTTGTAATGGACCCAGGCGGCATCGACATTGCGCAACAGCGCGAGTGTTTGGTCGATAAGGTCCTCGTAGTCGAGGAGACCGCGGCGCTTCTTTTCGTCGGCAAACCGCTTCAGCACTTCGTAGGCGACCGTGATCAGGGCTGTGCTGCGGTCGCGGCAGATGACCGCGCGGCGGCGTTCGAGCAACGCGCAGATGCGGTCCTGCTCGGCGCGCAAGCGCTCGACCAGCACCTCGTCCTTGATGGCCTTGGTGACGATCGATTTTCGCGGCGCGAGTTCCTTGGTACAGAATATCTCCAGGTATTTGGCGGTGCGTTCCGCATCTGAAAGCGTCTTGAGCGCGCCAAAGCGGGCAGCCTGCTCAGCGTCGGTCTTGTTGCCCTGCGCCAGCGCCTTGGCGATTAAGGCCCATTCGGACGAAGCGATCAAAGCGAGGGCCAGAAATTCTGCCTCGATCGTTTCGCGGCTCGCTCGAGGATCGACGCCGAGCGCAAGCGACAGATTGGCGATGGCAGCCTCGATCGTCCCCGCCTCGGCGATCCATCGGGTGATCGCGTCGCGCTGGGCAATCGCGCTGCGCACGACGTCGCGAAAGGTCTGGTCCGCTGCAGCCGTCATCGCCGACGCAAGCGCGCGGCCGAGCGCGCTGTCGGGATCGGCGGCCCCATGGAGCAGGACGGCAAGCGTCAACTGCTCGAGAAGATGCGCCTGCGTGGTTTCATCGAGCACGCTGAACCGAGCGGCGACATTAGCCTCGAACGGAAACTGATGCAGGAGCTGCGTGCAGAAAGCGTGGATGGTCTGCACTTTGAGCCCACCGGGGGTTTCCAGTGCCCGCGCGAACAGCCGCCGCGCCAATGCGAGGCGATCGGCGGTAGGCGGCATTCCGGAAAGCTCGGCAATGGCCCCCGCCAGCGCGATGTCGTCCAAAGTGACCCAGGCGGCGAGTCGGTCGAAGACTTGCTTCGCCATATTGGCGGCGGCTGCCTTGGTGAAGGTGATGGAAAGAATTTTTTGCGGATCGACGCCGGCGAGCAGAAGCTTGATGACGCGTTGTGCCAGCACATAGGTCTTGCCCGATCCCGCATTGGCGGCGACCCAGGCCGACGCGTTGGGATCGGACGCCTCGTTTTGCCGGCGCCGCACCTCTGCGGGAATGTCTCGTCGCGGTCTCATTCGCCGCCCTCGCCGTGATCGCCCGCGCCGCCGGTGCTCGACCATTCCTTGACGCGGGCGAGGTGGTCGTAGTCGCCGTAATGCGTGGTCCACATCGGATGAACCAGCGATCGATAGGGTACGCTGTCGTCGTCGAAACGCCGCGCGAGTTCGGCAAGCTTTTCGTAGGCATGGTCGGCGTGAAAATCCGGCGTGCCGTCCTTGAACGAGACCGACTTATAGGAGCCCGGCGGGTCGCCGCCTTTCAACATCACGTAAACTAGCTCGGCGACTGAGCCTCCGGCCGGGAAGCCCCTGAATCCGCCTTTGCGCAGGATGGCGGCTTCCAATGGAAGCTGCGGCGCGAGTCCGGTGCGCACCTGCTTGTCGGACCGCTCCATGCCGGTCTTGTAGTCGAGGATCACATAGCTGCCGTCCGCATGGCGCTCGATACGATCGGCAACACCGCGTAGCTTGAATGATCCTTCGGTCAGCGGAATTTCGATTTCGCCTCTGATTTCGGCGGCGATGGCGGCGACGGCGCCACGGCGCTCGGTTTCCCAGCGCGCGAACCAGCGCGCGATGCGCTCGAATCGCGGCCACCAGAAAGCTTTCGCCTCCGGAAAGTCCGCATGTTCGGCGAAGTGTTTTCGGCCGATCTCGATCAGTTCGCCGATTGGGTCGGGCGGCAATGCGCCGGCGAATTTCTGCGTGAACTCGCCGATCGCCGCGTGAATGAAGGTGCCGCGTTCCGCCACGCCCGGCGCGACATCGATCGCGTCGATCGGCTTTAGCCGCAGAATGTGCTTGGCATAGATCGTATAGGGATCGCGCAGCCAATGCTCGATTTCGGTCACCGACAAGCTTGTCGGGCGCGCCGCACGCGGCGGCGTTGGTGCGGGCTGCGGCGCTGACACGATCTCGCCGGGCCGGTCGAGTTCACGCACCCAGGCCAGATATTTTTCGCCGCGGGTTTTGGCGTCGAGCCAGTGCTTGCCGGCGACTGCGGCGAGCCTTTGTATAAATCGCGACGGGACCGTCGGCGAACCCTTAGCCTTGCCGGCATAGCTCAAGATCACGTCGCGTGCGCCGAGCGATTGCGCGAAATCGTGCGCGGTCAGGCCGATCCGGCGCTCCGGTAGATCGAGGCCGAGATCGAGCCGCATCGGACGGTTGAGCCAGGCGTCGTTGTTGCTTTCCGGCGGCCAAGTGCCTTCAACGAGACCGCCGAGCACCACGCGGTCGCTTTCGGTGAGACGTGCTTCGAGAAGGCCGAGGATACGCACGCGCATGCCGTTACGGGCCGGGCGGCGGACAACGCGGCCGGCCAGCGCCGCATCAAACAATTCGACATAGTCAGGCAACGCGACCGACAGTCCGGCAGCTGCCTCGCTCGCCGCAAGCTCATCGAGCCCGTCGGCAAGCCCGGCGCCGTCGGGGCCGGTGAAGGCAAGCTCGTCGCTTCCATCATACGACAGCGCGGACACGACGAGGCGATGCTGCGCGGCCACTTCGCCGAAACTGCATGACTTGCCGCCAAGCTTTTCGAGCGGCGCCAGCGCACCGGCGAGCCGCCGCACGAGATCTGCGGCGGCGGCAAG
>Ga0182016_10008562_pt1 | contig 10312 bp, 7 predicted proteins | sample 712S2MmetaG_FD_120491 | JGI IMG/M metagenome (GOLD analysis project Ga0182016, IMG submission 120491) | Permafrost microbial communities from Stordalen Mire, Sweden - 712S2M metaG | ecosystem: Environmental > Terrestrial > Soil > Wetlands > Permafrost | place: Sweden: Stordalen | collected... | reverse complement strand
TCAATCCGAGATCCATACGTCAGAGAAACGCCGCATCGATGTCGACGCCCAGCGCGGTCACGAGCCGGTTGGTCTCGTTCGCGAGACCGACGATGGCCAGGAGCTCCGAGTACTGCGACTCCGTCATGCCCTGCTTCCTGGCCGAAGCGCCGTGGGAAGCAATGCAGTAGTGGCACCCATTCGAAGCGCTCACCGCCACGTACAGAAGCTCCTTGGTCAAGGGGGGGAGCGTCCCCGGTCCCATGACCTCCTTGATGTTGGCCCAGATCCGTCTCAAGGTCGGCGGATCATGGGCCAGCACTTTCCAAAAGTTATTGACCCAATCCGTCTTGCGCGTCGCCATGATGTCGTCATAGACCGCGCGCACCTCGGGGCTCGCGTCCGCGTACTCGATGGGTTGCCGTTTTGCGGTCATAGGGATCCGTCGAAAATGCCGGGGTTGGGAAGCTAGCACCGATTATCCGGGTTGGCAAAGGGGGCATCTCGGGGCTCGGCCCGGCCCGCGAGGCCGGGCGAATGGCATACTCGAGAGGACCATGGCGTCGATAGTCGACATCGAAGAATGCATTTCCCGTGCGCGGTGTTGGGTCCGTCGCACCAGCCTGAGACAATGAGGCGATGTCCTCCAACCCACTGCCGCGCTCCGCCTCCGCTTTGTTCGGCCACGTCATGGCCGACAATGCGCCGCTATATCGCGCGATCCTCGATGTCTTCGCAGCATCGAAGCGTCAGTTCCGCCTGCACCTGCGACCCGATGACGTCCTGATCGAAGCGGCTTGGCCGGCGGGCGCTCCAACCTTGGAGGCCGTTCAGCAGGCCTTGGAGCAGCTGGTCGAGTGGGGCAATTTGCAATCGCAACCGGATACGGCCCGGGTCGCAACCATCGAGGACTTCTACCGCAAGCGACTGCTATACCGGATGACTTCCGGCGGAGAGGCGGTCGAGGCAGGATTGCAGGCCTTCGTCGAGGCACTCGCGCGCCGCGCTGAATTGCAATCCGTGGCACTCGACGATATCCGGGCGCGCCTGATCTCCCTCGGACAACTCATGCACGAAACACCGCCGGACGCGGCCAAGATACACGGCGCGCTTCGGGACCTCGTGCACGTGTTCGAAGGATTGGCGAACAATGCGGAGGCCTTCATGGCGGGGCTCGCACGCACCATCGAGCTGCAGCGTGCGGATTTCGCCGCAGTGATGAATTTCAAGACGCGGTTGATCGATTACCTGCAGCGTTTCATCGGCGACCTCGTCACCCGCTCGAGCCAGATCGCCGAGCTGCTCATCGACCTTGAGCCGCTCGAGCACGCGTTGCTGCAACTCGCGGCTGAGCGCGATGCCCGGGATGCGGCTCCCGGCGATTTCGAGATGGACGCCGAAGCCGTCGGCGCCCGGCTCGCGGCCTGGCACGAGCGCTGGGCAGGCCTCACGCGGTGGTTCGTATCCGATGGCCGGCACCGCGCCCAGGCCGAGCTGTTGCGCGCGAGCGCGCTCTCAGCCATTCCGCGCCTGCTGCAGGCAGTCTCGCTGCTGCATGAACGACGCGCAGGACGCAGCGATCGCGCGGCGGATTTCCGGCGCCTCGCTCTGTGGTTTGCCGGCGCGGGGAGCCATGACAATGCGCATCGGTTGTGGCGCGCCGCCTTTGCTTTATCGCCGGCCCGGCACCTGGCGTTGGCCATCGCCGACGAAAAGGTCAGCGCGACCACGGCGTGGCGGGATTCGCCCGGTATCTCGGTCCTGCCGAAGCTCCGGGAACAAGGCGTGCTGCCGACCCGTGGCGCTGCGCCCCGCATCCTGGACCGTTCTGCGGAGCGCAGCCTGCTCGCGGCCCGCGTCGCGGCGGAAGCCGCTCAGACCGAAGCGGCGCGACGGCGGCTGGCCACCGACCGCGATACCCGGCTATCCGAGCTGGGCCACCTCGATGCGTCGTCGTTTCGCCTGTTCCTGACGCTGCTCGGCGAGGCGCTTGCCACTCAGCGGCATCCCGATGAGCCGGTCGAACGCTTGACCGGTGACGGGACGCTCATGGTGCAGCTGATGCCACTGGCCGCGCAGACCCAGGCGGTGATCACGACGGACTTGGGATTATTCAGCGGCCGCGACCATCTGCTTCGGATCCGCAGAACGTAGCTCATGCCAATTCCCGGACTCAAAGATGTTCTAAAGCTCCAGGAGGCCGAAGAGCGCGAGCGCGCGTTGCGAGCGCTGCTCATGCGGCCGCTCATGCCCGCCGGCGACCCCGCGCTCGAACTCGTGCGCCGCCACGTCGCCTATTTACGAGATTGGTTCGGCCGGGAGACGGGATGGAATCTGCAGGTGGAGCGGCAATGCGCCCGCCTCTACAAACGCGCCGCTGCCATCGACGACGCCACGCGCGGGCTGCCGGACTTCGACCGGGATCGCTATGTGCTGCTCTGTCTCGCCTGCGCGGTGCTCGAGCGGGCCGAATCCCAGATCACGCTGCGCTCCCTGGGGGAACGCCTTCTGGAATCCGCGGCAGACTCAGAGCTCGCCGCCTGCGGATTCGCATTCACCCTCGAGGGCGCGCGCGAGCGGCGGTCGCTGGTGGCGGTCTGCCGCCTGCTGCTGGAGCTTGGCGTGCTCATGCGCGTCGCCGGCGACGAGGAGGGCTATGTGAATCAATCCGGCGACGTTCTATACGACGTCCACCGCCGCGTGCTGGCACGTTTGCCGGCCGGCACGCACGGCGCGAGTCTCATTGCCATGACCCAGGCGGACCTCGACTTCAACGGCCGGCTCGCCGCACTCGTGGACGAATATGTACCAGACAGTCCGGAGGGCAGGCGCATGGCGTTGCGCCATCGGCTGGCGCGACGGCTGCTCGACGATCCCGTGCTATATCAGGACGACCTAACCGAGGAGGAACGCGAGTATCTGGTCAGCCAGCGCGGTCCCCTCGCGTACCGGCTCGCGCAAGCCGCCGGCCTCACCGCCGAGCTGCGCGCCGAGGGCCTGGCGTTGGTCGATGCCGATGGTGAGCTCTCCGACAAGCAACTCCCGGCAGTGGGCACCGAGGCACACGCGACGCTGCTGGTGGCTGAACAACTCGCGCGCACGGCCCGCATCACCCCGGAGCGAATCCATTCGCTGCATGAACTAGCGGGGTACCTGCGCGCGGCGGCTGACCGCTACGGTCGGTTTTGGCGCAAGGATGCGCGCGAGGCGGGCGCGGAAGTCGCGCTCGCCACCGAAGCGGTGAGTCGCCTCGAGGCACTGCGGCTGGTTCGGCGCCTCGAGCACGGCGTACGGGCGCTTCCTGCCTTACATCGCTACGCCATCGCCGAGCCGCTGACTTGATGGACGCCCTTCCCTCCACTGCACTTCCCTTGCCCACCAGGTCCCGCTGGCAGCCGCTGCGCCTCGGTCTCGTGGAGCTCTATCACTATGACGTGGAGGAGTTCTGGTTCCGCGACGGCCACTTGCTGCTCCGCGGCAATAACGGCACCGGAAAGTCCAAGGTGTTGTCGCTCACGCTGCCCTTTCTGCTGGACGCCAACTTGAGCGCCTCGCGTGTCGAGCCGGACGGCGATCGCAGCAAGCGCATGGATTGGAATTTGCTGATGAACAAGCGCTACGAGCGCCGCATCGGCTATACCTGGATTGAATTCGGGCGGCTCGATGGTGCGGGGAAGGTGATGACGCTGACCCTGGGCTGTGGACTGCGCGCGGTGGCCGGCCGCCCCACGACGGAGCCCTGGTTCTTCATCACTGACCAACGCATCGGCGCGGATCTATGGCTCACCACCCCGGAGAAAACTGCGCTGTCGCGCGAGCGGCTGATCGAGGGCATCGGCGCTCACGGTCAGGTATTTCCCAGCGCCCAGGCCTATCGCCGCGCGGTGGACGAGAAGCTGTTTCGCCTCGGCACCGAGCGCTACGACGCGCTGGTCGACACCTTGATTCAGCTGCGCCAACCGCAACTCTCCAAGGACCCGGATGAGGGACGTCTCTCGGATGCCCTGACCCACGCGCTGCGTCCGCTCGATCGCGCGGCCCTCGAGGATGTGGCGGAAGCGATGAACGAACTCGCCGATTTGCGCCGCGATCTCGCGGAAATCGAGGCCATGCGCAAGGCGATCGGATCGTTCGGCACCCGCTATCGGCGCTACGCCCAGGTCGCCACGCGGCGCCGCGCAAGAACCCTGCGCCAGGCGCAAACCGATTTCGACAATGCCAGCCGGGATCTGAACGCCGCGCAGACGGAACTGGACGAAGCGCGCGTGCGAGTGAGCCACTACCAGACTCTGCAACAGGAATTCGACGAACAGCTGGCGGCCGATGAAGCGCGTTTGAGTGTGCTGCGATCCGACCCCGTCATGCGCGATGCCGTACGCCTGGCCGATGCTCGCGACCGCGCCGACGAATGCCGCGGGCTCGTGGAGGAAGCCGCACGACGCGAAGCCGCCGCCCGCGCGCAGCTCACGCGGGAGGAGGAGGCTGCCAATCGCCGGCGCGTGCAGGCGCACTCCAGCCGTTCACGATTGCAGGACTCCGTATCCGGCGCCGCCCATCTCGCGCACGACACGGGGCTGTCTGAGGCCCACGCGCGCGCAGTGCCGGACGTCGCTCTACCCGACGGCGTCGTGGATCTTCCCGAGGCGGCCGTCGCGTCGCTGTTGCGCGAGGGCCGCGCCGCCGAGTCGCGTCGGCGCGAGGAGATTGGCGTCGTGCGCAAAAGACTGCGCGAGGTGGAGTCCGCCCTGCAGACCCGCAGCCGCGCGCAGGACGCGCGGGCCGTGCATGCCGATGCCTTCGAGGCTGCCTCCACGGCCGCCCGCAGCGCGACGACGCAATTGTTGGACGGCAGCGCCCAGCTCCTCGCCGCATGGCGTCACTACGGCAATGGCGCGCAGGCGCTGCGTATTGCGGATATCGATGCCATTCTCGACGAGCTCGAACTCTGGCACGCCACTCAGAGCGGCGGCAACCCGATGCGGGCTGCACTCGATCGCGCGCTGCAACGGCTGGAACAGGATGTCGCCGTGCGGGCGGCCGCGCGGACCGAACAGCGGCGGCTGCTGCTGCTCGAGCAAAGCGAGTTGCGGGCCGAACGCGCACGGCTCGAGGCCGGCGAGGACCAGCCGCCACCCGCGTCCTACACCCGAGACGCGGCGATCCGGACCCAGGCAGCCGGGGCACCGCTGTGGCAGCTCGTTGATTTTGCGCCCCATCTGGCAGGTGACGCGCGCGCGGGACTGGAGTCGGCCTTGGAAGCCAGCGGCCTGCTCGACGCCTGGGTGCTTCCGGAGGGCATTGTGATGGCTCCGCAAACCCACGAGGTCATCTTGACGGTGCGGCCGCCCTGCCTGAACTCTCTGGCGGACTGGCTGATACCCACCATTCCCGCGGTGGGTCGCGGCGCCCTGATCGAGGCGGCGACGCTGACCGCACTGTTGCGCTCGGTGGCCTGCGCCGAAGCCCAGCCGGCGACCGCCGAAACCTGGGTCTCACCGCGCGGCGAATTTCGCTTGGGAAACGTCCGCGGTGCATGGATGAAGCCCGGCGCGCGCTATATCGGTCACGCGGCGCGGCAGGCGGCGCGCGGCGCGCGTCTCGACGCCATCGCCACCCGGCTGGACGAGCTCGTCGAGGCACTCAGGACACTCGAGTCGGCCGTGGCGCAACTCGTCTCCGCCCGTGACGACGCACGCAGCGAATACGCCCGCGCACCCTCCGACGATGGACTGTTGCGGTGGCATGCCGAGAACAATGCCGCGGAGCGGCGGCGACGGGACGCGCAGGACCGCCTGGGCGAAGCCGAATCGAAGCTCGCCCAGGCCGATCACGCGCTCGAGCAATCGCGCGAGGGGCTCGCAGTGGACGCGCGCGATTTGAAACTACCGGCCGGCGCCGACGAAATCGCGGTGATCGAAGGACTGCTCGGCGAGTATCGGCAGGCGGTCACCGAGCTCGCCAACGCGCTTCGTCATCACAAGACCACCCTGGCCGAACTCGCAGATCAATCGCTGCGCGAGGCCGATGCGCGTGGGTCATTGGGTGCCGCCATCGAGGAACATCGCGAGAAGCACAAGCTCATGAGCGCCGCGGCCGAGACGGCTGCCACGCTGCAGGCCACAGTGGGCAAACAAGTCAGCGAATTGCTGAGCGAAATCCACACCACCCAACAAGCACAGCAGCGACATGAACGCGCGCTGAAAGACGCCCGTGCGCAACTCGTGGTAGCCGCCACCCAGCGCGGCACCGCCGAGCAAAAACACTCGGATCTCAATCAAAAACTCGAGGAGCGGGCGCAGGCGCGCAAGTCCGCCACCGAAGGGCTGCAGGCCTATGCCCAGCATACCGGTTTCGTGGCCATCGCCGTTCCGGACTTGATATTGCCCGACGACACGACCGCCTGGGGCATCGAAACGGCATTGACGATCGCCCGACGCGCCGAACAGGCGCTCTCCGATGTCCCAGCCGACGAGCCGGATTGGGAGCGCATGCAGCGCGCGATCGGCAACGACTTCACCGAACTACAAAGCACGATGTCCACCCAGGGGCACTCTGCGACCGCGGAGCCCAGCGACCACGGGCTCATCGTGCGCATCGTCTATCAGCAGAAGCCGGAACGGCCCGACACGCTCGAACAGCGGCTCGATGCAGAGCTCGCCCAACAAAGGCTGATTCTATCCGCGCAAGAGCGAGCGTTGCTCGAGGAGCATTTGGAAAAGGAGATTGCCGCGAACCTGCAGCGCATGATCCGCGACACCGAGGAGCGCGTCACCGCGATCAACGCCGAGCTGCACAAACGGCCCACCTCCACCGGCATGCGCTACCGGCTCGTCTGGGACCCCTTGCCCGAGAATGACGAGAACGCCGTGCCCGGCCTGGGACTGGCGCGCAGGCGGTTGCTCAACACCAGCTCGGAGGCCTGGTCCGCCGACGACCGGCGGCTGGTCGGCGAGTTTCTCCAGGCCCGCATCGATGGCGAGCGGGAGCGCGATGAGGGTGGCACGCTCTATGACAACCTGGCTCGGGCGCTCGACTACCGCCGCTGGCATCACTTCACGGTCGAACGCAACCAAGACCGGCAGTGGAAGCCGCTGTCCGGCCCCGCATCGAGCGGTGAGCGCGCGCTCGGTCTGACGGTTCCCCTGTTTGCAGCCGCCAGCAGTCATTATGGGAGCTCCGATGAACACGCACCGCGGCTCGTGCTGCTCGACGAAGCGTTCGCCGGCATCGATGACGAGGCACGCGCCAGCTGCATGGGGTTGATCCGCGAGTTTGATCTCGACTTCGTGATGACCAGCGAGCGCGAGTGGGGCTGCTATGCCGAGATACCGGGGCTCAGCATTTGTCAGATCGTGCGGCGCGAAGGCATGGACGCCATCTTCGTGTCCCGATGGTCGTGGGATGGCCACGAGCGCAGAGCTGAGACGGATCCAGTGCGCCGCTTCCCCGATGCGCCGGAACCGACAGAATGAGCACGGATGCCCTTGACGGCGATCGCCTGCAGCGCTTGCTGGGCGGAGAGGAGCTCGCATCCCTGCGAATGCGGCTGCGCGCCCGCTATGAGCGAGGTACGACGCCCGACCAATTTACGCTGACGGATCTCGCCAACCACGAGCGCCGCGTGCTGGCCGGCTTGCTCGGGCGGCGCGCCGTGGCCGCAGGATCCATGCGACTGCGCCACTGCGAACTCGACGCCGCGCTCGCGCATGCGGGCATCGCCGCCAGCCTGCGTCACGCGCTGGAATTTCTCGACGGGCCGCTGACGGATCGCCGCGCCGAACGGTCCGCGAGGAAACAGTCGTGGGAAATGGCATTTTCAGCCGTGGAAGAGCCACGACTCGCAACGCTGGTGGCTGGTGTGGCTGGAGCCGCGCTGATCAAGCGCCTCTCCGCAAGCGATCCCCAATGCGCGCAAGCGCTCCTGGCAGAGGCGGGCCGCGTACTCTCTCACTTGCCCGGTCGCGGCATGTCGAGGGCGCGGCTCGCCGCCGACGCCTTGGGCGACTCGCACGGTCTCGATAATGGGCGAGCCGTGGCCACCATTGTGTTGCGCGCCTGCGCCGCCGATCCGTCCATCGACGTCGTCGACGCCACCGGACTTCAGAACGCCGAAGAGTCCTCGCGCGAGCGCTGGGCTCGGCTGGGTGTGACGGTCAACGAGCTTGCCCTGCCGGCTCTGTGCCTCAACCTCCCGATCACGGGCACCGACCCCGCCAGTCCAGCCGGCGAGCCCCTGCACCTGTCGTTACGCCGGCTGTTACGCCGGCCGCCCGCTTGGGCTGTGACCGGCTGTGACGTTTTCGTCTGCGAGAATCCAAACATCGTGGCCATCGCCGCCGACTGTTTGGGGTCAACCTGCGCACCGCTCGTCTGCACGGACGGGATGCCATCGGCCGCTCAACAGACGCTTCTTGCACAACTCGCTGCCGCAGGCGCCCGCCTCCGCTTTCACGGTGATTTCGATTGGGCCGGCCTGATCATCGGCAATTTCGTGATGCGCGAATTCGGGGCCGAACCTTGGCGCTTCAAGACGGCAGACTATCTGGCGGCAGCTTCAAAGCACGGGATCGCGCTGCGCGGTGGAAAGTCCGCGGTCGCGCAATGGGACGATCGGCTCGCCGGCGCAATGGCAGATCGCGGGGTTGTGGTGCATGAGGAGGGAGTGGCTGACATGCTGATGATGGACCTGGCCACGATCGACAATTCATAAGGGCCGAGAGCGGGGCGCGGCGGGCTCAGGCCGGCCGCAACACCGTGTTCGGCGCGGCGACAGGTTGCCTCGTACTCGAGCGCCAGGGCGACCACATTTCCTATGACATCATATTACCTGTAATGTGACCGATGCCAATCAGCATGACCCGCAATGAGAGTCGCTCGATGCTCACCATCCAAGGGGTCGACGTCATCATCGAAGGCGAGGGTTCCGATGCCTTGGTGATGATTCACGGCTGGCCCGACACGCATCGTTTATGGGACAGCTCGGTGCAGGCGCTCAAGCCGTTTTTCCGCTGTGTACGTTTCACGCTGCCGGGATTCGACCTCGAAAAGCCGCCGCGCGCCACCTCGTTGGCGCAAATGACGGCGCTGCTGACTGACATCGTGGATGCGGTAAGCCCCGCCCGACCGGTGCATCTGCTGCTTCACGACTGGGGGTGTGTCTTTGGCTATGAATTCACGGCGGCGCGTCCGGAGCGGGTCGCGCGCATCGTGAGTGTCGATATAGGCGACTACAATTCGGCCGCTTATAGACGATCACTATCAGTCAAAGCCAAAGTGCTGGTGTTTGCCTACCAGTTCTGGCTCGCCGTCGCGTGGATCGTGGGTGGAGCGACCGCTGATGCCATGACGCGCTGGATGGCACGCAAGGCCCGATGCCCGGCGGCGGCGTCTGCCATTGGCTGGCAGATGAACTACCCCTACGCCATGATTTGGTTCGGGGTGATGGGAGGTTTTCGGGGCGCGGCACCGGTGACACCTGCCTGCCCGATCTTGTTTATTTATGGCAAACGCAAGCCATTCATGTTTCATTCGGCCGATTGGCTGGCATCGCTTGGCACTCGACCCGGCTGCGCAGTACAGCCATGTTCCACGGGCCACTGGGTCATGGCGCAGGAGCCGAACGCGTTCAACCAGTGTGCCATCGAATGGCTGGTGAGCCGGCCATCAGCGAGTTGAACCTCGCAATCCATCGGCGCTCCACGCGCCAGGGCCCGCCGCCACGATGTACAAAAACACGAAAATCCATTCCACGGCCAACTCCCCTCCGTTGAACACGGGGAGCAAGCCGTGCGGCGCGTGCCCAATGAAATACGCAAACGCCATTTCCCCGGATAGAACGAAGGCCGCTACACGCGTGAACAGGCCGATCAACAGCAAGGCACCCCCAGTCACTTCAATGATGCCGGCCACGCCCGTGAGCGGTGACAATCCGGAGGACGCTCAACAGAATCGGCGCCCAGGCAGTAAGTCGAGCTTCGACCTTGGACATCACGACGACTCCCTTGCCGTGCTCGGCCTTCCACGGTCACGACTCTTCCCTGGCGCACCAAGGCGCAACCCCGGCACACCCAATTTGAGTTAGGCAGGCTTCTGCCACGATGCCCTCAAACGCGTATTGCGAATAATATGTATTCTTAGTACCCCCGACAAGGAGCAATCGCGGGAGGGCAAATCTGATGAGATCCATTCGTAAATCATGGCAACGCGGCTCCGTGGCCACGGCGACCTTGTGCTTCATGGGCTGTGCGGTCGGTCCCAACTACCACAAGCCCACGGTGCAAACTCCGGAGAGCTTCAAGGAAGGCGTCGACTGGCAGCGGGCAGAGGCCAACCC
>Ga0182016_10008561_pt1 | contig 10312 bp, 7 predicted proteins | sample 712S2MmetaG_FD_120491 | JGI IMG/M metagenome (GOLD analysis project Ga0182016, IMG submission 120491) | Permafrost microbial communities from Stordalen Mire, Sweden - 712S2M metaG | ecosystem: Environmental > Terrestrial > Soil > Wetlands > Permafrost | place: Sweden: Stordalen | collected... | reverse complement strand
GGCATGATCGGCGGTGGCGGCGGGGGCTGGGGCAGCGGCGGTGGCGGCGCCAACCCGATGAACATGGGCGGCGGCTCGCCGCAGTTCGGCTCCGCCAATTACTGGCTGCGGCTGATCTCCGGGGCTGATCAGCAGATCGCCATGAATACCGGTCGCGGTAGCGGCAGCGGTAGTCCGGTTAATTTTGGCGGCGGCGGGGGCGGCGCCGGGTTTTATCCCGGCAATGCGTTCACCGGCGGGTTCTGGCGCCCCGGTGGCGGTGCACCGGGCCATCCGCCGCCCGGTGGCGGCGCCTTCAACCCGGCCGGGTTCGGCCCCGGCATGCCGTGGCCGCCGCCGGGCGGCGGAGGTGGTGGCGGAGGACCGGGAGGGGGAGGAGGCGGACCGGGAGGGGGAGGAGGTGGCGGCACGTGGGGTGGAGGGCGCGGTCATATTCCGTTTGCTGCTTCTTTCGGTCTTGGTGCGTCTTCACGGCTGCTAGGCATCGGTATCGCTGCGGAATACGCCGCAGCGGCGGAAGAAATGGCGTTTATTCCGCAAAACGCCGGCAAATTGGCGATGTCGGCGCTGGGTAATGCCACACCGTACAACAACATCATGCTCAGCATGGCCAAGCTGCGCCGGTCTGGCACCTACGGCGGCAGCCTGACCGAAGCCTTTGGCGCCGAGGGTGCGGCCGGTGCGCCGCCGCCCGAGTGGATGCTGAAACTCGGACTCGGCCCGACCGAGGCAACCAAGCTGCTGATGGATACCGGCATACGACCGCGCACCACCGAGCAGGCTGTTGATATGGCCACCGGTCTCGGCCGGATGTCGTACGATGAGCGGCTGAGCATGCTGTCTGAAGGCATGGCACAGCGATCCGCCGGGCAGGCGATGCGTATGGGGCTGATCTCGCCCGACGAAAAAGGTATCAACGCATTTACCAACATTATCGGTATTCCGCTGGCCAAGGCGGTTGAGCAGGGCGTCGATGCCGCCCAGGTGCTGCGTTCGATCGACACGTCGATGGCGGCGGCAGCGCAGTCCGGCCAAGGTGTCGGTGGTATCGCCAGCCTCACCGACTACCTGATGAAATACATCAACACACCGGGCCGGACAGATACCGGTCTGCATGCTGCCGCGGGTGTTGAGGCCGCAGTGGCAACTGTTGGCAGCGATCCGGCGCGCACGGTGGCCTATAGCGGCTGGACGGCCAAGCTGAAAACTGAAGCTGACTTGAAAGGTTTGATGAACAGCGTCAGCGGGCCGGGGGCGTGGGAAGAATACATGAAAGATCCTGTGCGGCGCGAGGAAGCCAATCAGTATCTGCGTTTGAATAGCCAGAACTCTTATTTTGCTATCGGCGCACTATCTGACCTGTTTAAGAGCGGCCCGCTGGGCGGTGCGGGCACCGCAACTAGCGATTATATGCTGTCTAATAACATCGCTACGCAACAGTACGGTAATCCCGATATATCGATTGCGGCCCGCATGAGAATGACTGGCAAAACCCGTTATGAAACCCTTGCGGCTGACCAGGAGATTAATAAAGGAACTGTCATAACTACCGCCAAGCGGCGCGGACTGCCGCCAGCTTTGATGCAGGCTCTTGCAGAACAGGAATCCGGTTATCAATCCGGACGGACATCTTCTGCCGGTGCTATGGGCGTTATGCAACTTATGCCCGATACCGCTCGGGAGCAAGGACTCAAGGACCGTGAAGTCTGGGACCCGGTCAAGAATATCGATGCCGGAGAAGCCTATTTTCAAAAAATGCTAGTCCTGTTTAACGGTAATTATGAGCAGGCGCTGGAAGCCTATAACTGGGGTCCTGCGCATGAAAAGGACATTCGCGCCGGACGAGTTCCAAAAGACGTTAAAAAATATGCTACCGGTATCATGTGGAATGCGAGTCGCATCGACGAAGCAAATACCCGAGCGGCGAAATCACCCGGCGTCGATCCACAATCCGGTGCCGGGCCAATCATGAACATCCCAGACATGGGCAATATGCCGGGGTCTGTCGGTCTCACGCTGGAAACCATATCGCGGGCTAAGACCGCCGGTATCGAAGGATCCGGCTACAGCAGCCGGGAAATGAGCACGGTGCTGCCCGCCGCGCTTAATACGCTTAACGGTATTGCTAAAGAGGGTCCGCCGTTGATCAGTGCTTTGCAGCGGTTTTTCAAAGCGTTGAACGATGGCGAGGCGGCGGCAGGTGGTGGCGGCTCCGGTCCGCCACAAGGGATTCCACTGCAATAGGAAAGGTGCTTCACCATGAACTTGATCATTATCATCTTCGTTTTGCTGCTGATTTTTGGCGGTGGCGGGTACTATGGCCATAATGCCGGCTGGTTTGGCGAAGGCTACTACGGAACCGGCGGCTTCAGCATCCTTGGTCTGGTCATTCTGGTCATCGTAATTTTGCTGCTGACAGGACGCATGTGACCGGTGTTGGACAATGTTCATGCAGGGCTCGTTTGCTCGGTTGAGCTGTATCCTTTTGAGGGCGGTCCGTTTATCTTGACGCCGGGCCAGTTGCTCGGCGTGTCTGTCAGCAAATCGCTGCGCGGCGGTAATCCCGGCACGTTCACCTTACAGCTTGCCGCGGGTGGCCCGTACGGCGTCGAATCACCGACAGTTTGGGCCGAAATCCTCACGCCCATGAGTTTTGTGCTAATCGGTCTGGGCCGCGGCAGCGACCGCGCCATCGTCATGGCCGGCATCGTCACTGATATCGGCGAAACCCAAACGTGGCACACCTCCAGCCAAGGCAATACCGGCGTCTCGCGCGGCGTCACCGTGCAGGGTGCCGATTTCTCTTGGTTCTTCTCGGCGTTCAATTTCTACGCCTTGTCGTTCTACGGCCTGACCGCCGGCACCGCGATCGGCACCGCCCTGGACTTCGTACCCGGCACCTTGGCCAGTGTGCTCAGCCAGGGCGCCATCGGCGGCAACAGCATGGCGAGTTCCAATCCGATCGTGGTCGGCCAGACATGGTACAGGATCATGGCCGGCGCCAACGGCATCATGAACAAGACCGCACTGCCCTACCAGAACAACAGCCGCCTGGGTTTTGGTGCTCTGATCGGGCAAGTCTGGGAAGCCTATCCTGACGTATTCATTCCCTATGCCGACTACTTCATGATCTCGGAAGAATCCTGGACCGCGAAGTTCAACAACATCTTCGCATTTCCCTGGTACGAATTCTTCGTCACCACCGCACCGGTCGATGCCTATAAGCCCGCCGCCGGTGCCACAACCGTGGCTGGCACCCCGCTGACGATGGCGTCATTGCCGGGGGCGGCCCCGGTCAGTCCGGTAGTCGTCGCCCGGGTCAACCCGGTACCGTCACTGAACATCACGCCGGGCCTGAGCTTCGGCCCGATCGATACCGCACGCTGGAATGCCTTGCCGCTACGCGATTTCACCTTGCAGAGCTTCAGCTTCCTGCAATCATCGATCAGCTTTTCTGCGGCCGACGCGCGTAACTTCTACCAACTCAACCCGACCGGCTACTCCACCATCACCAGCACCAACAGCAACAACATCCCGTTCGCCTTTCAGTTCATCGCCGCCGGGGATCCGGCTTCGGTGCAGCGTTACGGCTTCCGGCCACAGATCGGCACCACACGCTGGCTGTTCGACCCCCAAGGTAATGCGGCGCAGAACCCCGGTACCCAGGTACAGGACACCATCCTGGCGCTGACCGGACGCATGATCAGCTGGTATCATCCAGCCCCGCTCATGGCGTCCGCCTCGGTTACCCTGCCGCTGGCGCCAACGATCCTGATCGGCACGCGATTTCGGTATGCACCGTTCAAATCCGGCGAGCCGTGGGACTTTTATATCGAAAGTGTTACGCATACTTATGAATTTGGAGGTGAGTCCGGTAGCTCGACGACCCGGTTGACCCTAAGTCGCGGATTACCGGCCGCGGTCTACGCTGACTCCGGCAGCGGCGGGGTGCTGCAGGCTGTGCATACCGGAAATGCCATGCGCCAAGAGGGTGCTTACGTCACCGGTCTCCCGGCGGGGTCCTCGGTGCCACTACAAGTTATTACAACAACCGCCCAAGCCGCTTCGCTGTCAGCGCAATTGAGTTCAGTTTTCGTGACGCCACAAAGCGGGGCGTCCTAAACTATATCTGTAATTTGTGGCGGCCACGCAGGCTCGCCGCCCTGCGCCATGAGCGCCTGCTGCATGTTCAAGGCCGACGTCAGTGACGCAACCGCTTTTAGAAAAGCGACGAACACCGGCACTGGAAAGGTGTGCATAGTTGAACGTCCAGTATCTGGGTCTATTTGATCCGGATATTCCTGCGTTGCCTGTCCGCTGGGAAAGACCCCGAACTGACTGGCGTACAGACCGATCTGAAAGATTTGTCCGACCGACACGCTATCGAGCGCATAGGTCGCGTTCACCGCCGGCGTGCTGTCCGACGTGATGCCGATGCCAAGGGCGATTCTCTGTGCCAGCGCCGCCTGGGACGCCAGTACCGGATCGGGTGGCGGCACCGGTGCGGCGATCATGACTCCGCCCGATACCATCCACTGGTTGGCGGTCTGCACCGTCCCGGCCAAGGTCGCCCATTGCGCGTCCGACAGCACGATCATGCTGTCGAGCGCGGGGAGGTTGGTGTAGGGCACGATGGCCGTGTCGTAGAATCCGATGACGTAGTACGGCGGGTCCGGCGAGAATTGCGCATAATACGTCATCTTACACCCCCACGGCGATGAACCAGGAACCCAGCGCCTGGCCGATCCCGCCGGAGCTGGCCACTGTGACATAGAATTGAGAGGCGTTGGCGGCCTGCGCCCCCATCATGGCGCCGGGATACGGCGCGAAAGCGCCGCAGATCGGCACCACGGCAAAGCAGGCGCTGGCGAAAGACGTGGGAAAATTGAACAGATGCGCGGCGTTATCGATCGTGACGGTGTAAGAGCCCCACTGGAGCAGGACGCCGTCGGGCAGCCGGACGTAGCCGTTGCCGGTCAGCGCCTGGACAAAATCCGCGAGGAGAACGCCGGCGTTCGGATCCGCTGAGCCATAGGCACCGTACGTGGCGCGCAGCCGCCCGTTAAAGGCGGTAACATTGCCGCTGGAAGCAGTGACGGATGTGCCCGCGTTAATAGATGTCGTAGCGCCTATCGTATTGGCGTTCAGGGCACCCGTTACGGTGGTAGCGCCGTAGCTGGTCAGGGTGCCGTAGATATTGGCGCTGGCGTTGACCGTCAGCAGGCCGTTGACATAGGCCGCGCCGCTCAGGGTCAGCGCCGTGCCGGTCAGCGACCCGGTTATCGTCAGGTTGCCGCTGTCGTCCAGTCCGAGGATCTGTGAGGTGTAGGCGCTGTTGACGATGCCGAAAGTACCATTGAGCACCCGGAGATACTTGTTCGGCGTGGTGGCGCCGTTGCCGATGATCCCCATGTTGGTGCCGACCGTGGTGCCGCCCGCCAGGGTCAGCGCATTCGCCGTGCCGGGCGCAGCGATGGTTTGCGGTGCGGTGAACACGTTGGCGATCGAGGCCAGCATCAGCGGATTGACCTCGGTGATGTCCCACTGGCCGGAGGCGGCGTTGCCCCAGACCTGCATCGCACCGCCGGGCGGGATGACCAGCGAGGCCGCCGGCGTGCCGGTGGCGCCGGTGATGCGATCGGCGCTCTGCGCCACGATCGTCCAGTTGCCGACGCTGAGCGGATTGACCATCTTGTAGCTCAGCCCGCCGGCGGTCGCGACAGCGGGCAAGGTCTGCGACAGGTTGGCGACCAGCGGCGTGGCCACCGCCTGGGCCTGGGCCAGCGTCATGATGCCGCCGGCGGCGAACGGGTTGGCCGGCAGGGCATTGTAGTTCGGCGCCCGCTGCCAGCCGATATCGCTGACCGCGGTGATGCTGTTCTGCCCGGCGGTCAAGGTGGTGCGCAGCAACTCGAAAGTCGTGGTGTTGTTCGGCACCCCGGTGACCGCGGCGAGCGACACGCTGTAGGCATTGGTGGCGTAGGCCGTGCTCGGGATGAAATTCGGGTTGAAGCTGGGGTGACCTTGCGGAGGCCCGGTGAGCGGGAACGGGTTCTGCTGGATCTGCACCACGGAGGCGACGAGGTAGGCGGTCTGGCTGCCGGTGGCGGGCACCACCGGGGCGAAGCTGACGGTATAGCTGGTGGTGTCCTGGCCGGTCTGGGTGCCATGCGCGTGCACGATCACGCCGCCCGAGGTGACCAGCCCCCAGGGCGACGGTAGCCCGATCGTGGCGGTCAGCCCGGCGAAACCGACCGTCATATTCTCCGGGAACAGCAACCCGGCGGTCGGGTAGGCGGCGCCGCCCAGGGTGGTGATTGAGCCCGACACCAAACCAAACGCAGCGTTTAGCCCGCCGACACCCGTTGCGTCAACGAATTGAGGGTCAGTCCATTGCGTATTCTTAATGATACCCTCCTGCGTTTTTCACTACGTTATCCTATGGATTTATAGTAGGATCGGTTGCGAGTAGAGTGGGTAGCAGAACGACTGAGTTCGGCGTTGAGGCACCCAAGGTCAGGCCGACCGGCGTCGAAAGCGAAGTCAGGTAGTTCCCGGTCACTCGTCCATCTCCGGTCCATTCTTCCGTACCGAGATAAAGCCCGAGTCCGGCCTGCGATATGCTGAACGGCACGCCGACCGGACGGATACGGTTAAACGACACCAGGAACGCCTGGATCTGCGCCAGGGTAAAGGCGCCGGGCACCGAGAGGACGTAGCCCGGCGTGCTGCTGTTCTCGATCACCGTGCCGCCGGGGATATAGAGCGACAGCCAGTACTGGATCGCCGGCACGGTGCCGACCCAGGCCAGGATGGTGTTCTGGATGCGGCTTTTGTAGACGATATCAGGCTCACCGGCCAGCCGGGCGAAGCCGAACAGCAAACCCCAAACGTCGAGCCAGCCCCCCGCCGCGTTGGTAAAACTGGCGATCTGGTTCATCGCCGCATCTTCGCCCAGGGTATAGAGTGACAGCGACGCAGCCAGGCTGTCCATCAGTTGCGTGTACCACGCTCCCGGCCGCTTAAATGTATCCGGCAGGTCGTTCAGCGTGGCGAGAACATCGAGGAACTGCATCAGCTACCCACGCCAATGTTAACCGAAAGAGAAGTCAATATTACACGAGTACCTGTTGAGCCACTGACGACCGTCACCGGTGTGCTCGACCCGCCGTAATAGAGGTAGGTCGTCAGCGATTCGAACGCTGACATGCCGGCATCCGCCGCGGCCCCGGCAATCTGGCTCTGGTAGGCGGCGGCCGGCGAAAACCCCAGCGTATTGAAATAGCTTGTTATGCCGCTCGACACCGCCAGCGAAACCGTCGCGGCCGGCAGGAAGCCGGGGAACAAGAGACCCGACACCGCGGCCGAAGCAAATACGGGTGTCACCGCGGCGACGGTGAACGGCACACCGGCCGGACGGAAGCCCGACTGGTTGAGGTTGACGCTGCCGTTCAGCCACGCCGTGACCGCGGCCAGCAAAGAGGGTGACGCCGAGCCGGTGCCGTTGTCGACGAATAGCTGAAACCCGGCGACCCCTGAGCCCGCGCCGGTGCCGGCTGCCAGCCATGGCTCATAAACCGAAGCGAACTGTACCGTCTCGCCGGTGCCGGAAGACGTCACGCCGATAGCGGCGTTCGCCACGGCGACCGGCGATGACAGGCCGAGGCTGCTGACCTTGGCATTGAACAGCGCCAGGGCCGAAGACTGAGTGCCTGCATCGGAGCCGCCCGACATGCTCGTTACGTTAGTAACATAAAGAGGATAGCCGATGCTGGTCAACGGCTGGCCCTGGATGCTGCCTGCGTTGACATTGCCCGCGGCGCCCGGCACCAGGGCGGTCACCCCGGCGATGACCGACGCGGTGCCGGATGCCAGGGTGGTGTTTGTCAAGGTTTGAAAAAGTATTCCGCCAGCCGTCTGCACCAGGGTGTTGGCTGGAATTGTAACAGCTTGCGGCACAATCGGGGCGGTATTGACCGGCAAGGATGAGGCGAAGGTGACCAGACCGGTGGCGGCGATAGCTGACGGCTGCTGGATACCGAACAGGGACAGAGCCCCCAGCACCAGGCTTTCGAACGCCAGCGCCTGCCCGGCGACGCCTTCGGTTTCAACAACGGCGCCGACAGTTTCTGCCAAGGTGCGTATCTGTGAACCGATGACGTAATCGGTCGCCGTGCCGGACAGCGCGCCCATCAGCGACAGCAAGGTGCTGGCGGTTTGGGTTGTTGAAGGCGCGGCAGCGACTGTAAGGGTAACAGAACCGGACATGGCTTAGCTTATCATGCACGGGCTCACCGGGACGCCCCGATCACCTCGGCGATATTGACCGCGCTCTGCCCCGGCCCGACCGGCGATACCGCGGCGCTAAACGATGCCTGAAATCCGGGCGACACCGCGGTTGTCGCGTTCGATACCGTGCCGGTGCGAGGGTCGCCTTTGATTGCGGCAACACCGTAGGCGTTGATTTTTCCCGCCTCGTCGGCGGTCTGCACCGCGCCGATTTCACCGGGGATTGAGCAGCCGTATTCCTGATGGAACACCAGGGACCCGAGCGGCGTCTGCAACCGGCGGCCAATCGCACGTGCGAAGTTATAGAGGCCCGCGATCATCGGCACGTCACCTAGCCACGCTGGCATCGTTCCGTTGATCGGTCCAAAATCCCAGTCCCTGCCTAAGACATTCACGGCGTAGGAAGGCTGGTTGCTGGAACTCGCCGACAGCCCGGTGCCGCTCAGGAACAACTGCTGCCCGGTCAGGGCCAGCGCCGTGTTGGCCGCACTCGGATACGGCGGCTCCAGGTTGTTCAGGGCGGCGATCGACTGCCACAATTCGAAATTCCCTGTGGTGCGCGCCGCCAGGTCCATCAGGCTTTCGCCGACGTAAAGCCGGGCGGTGGAGGGTGCGACCACGCTGTTCGAGCGGAATGACAGCAACAGGTTGGCGAGATTACAGACCTGCTGCATCAATACATAGCGGATCACGCTGGCCTGCTGCGAGGCTAAGGATGCCGGGGCTGAACTCAACACGGCAGCATCGAGCAGCAAAGTCGGCAGCGCCACCACCGTGCTCCAGGCGGCCGGGGTCGCCGATCCTGCGCTGGCAAACCCTCCTGACTGCGTCTGCCCCAAAACTGTGGCTATGGCGCTGGCACAATTGAATTGTCGAGTTGCCGTGTCGAAAGCGGCCAGCGGGATGCTGCCTTGCAGCGTGAAGACCGCGTTGGCGATCGTGGTCCAGGCATCCGCCGCGGTCACCGCATCGCCCGGCAGAACCATACCGGCGGGCGGAGTTTCCGCGGCGAAGGTTTGGGTCCATTCAAGAAAGCCAGTGTCGGCAATCGCCGGCACGCCGGTGGCCAGGGTCGCGCCAACGGTAAACAGATTGAGCGGCGGCATCAGGGCTGCGATCTGTGTAGCCGCGGCGCTACATGAGGTCAGTCGGGCTGCGAGGAACGCCGCTGTCACCGGATCGACCCCGAGCGGCAGGGTATCAACCACGATCAGTGCCTGGGTTTCCGCCGCCAAAGCCGCACTGATCTGGGATACGCTGAGCGCTTTAAGGCCGTTCCAGAGCGTCGCGAACACCGCCTGCACCGGGGTTTCCAGCACCTGTGGCGCGCTGGACGCCGCTAGTTGTCCTTGCAGCCAGGTCATCGCCTGGTAGCAAATCGCCCATATCCGCCCCGGCGGGCCTACGAAGGGGCCACTCACAGCAAGGCGCTCAACGCGCCGCCGGTCACCGAACTGACCACGGCGCCCGATAACGCATACGTCGTGCTGACCGCAGTCAAGGCCGACCCCATGTTGGCGACTGCCATCGTCGCCGGGGTGCCGAGCAGCATGGCCAGGGCGCTGGCATCCGAATAGGGCGATTCACGCACCGGCTTGATCCCGGCCATCTGCAACCGGTAAAACGTCAGCGCCGGGCGGTCATTGGTCTGCCTGAACATCACCGGGCCGACCGGCTCGACCTGCCAGAATTGCCCGGCAAAATAATCATAAAACTCCAGCGCATATAAATTCGGATTGCCCGCCTGTATTTGCGTCTGATTAAGCGTGATATATTCCTTGATGAAATTCGCTAAAAGCTGCGCCGATTGCAGCCCGGTCAGGATATAACCGTCGGTTGAATGGCGATCCCATCCGGTGGTGCCGTCGATAGTGAACATCGGCGGCGACAGGCCGTAACTGTCGACGATGCGAGCGACCCCGTTCTGCAGCGGCGTGCCGCGAGTGTTGGAAAAACTCGAAAGGGCCGTTGGTTCAGTGCGCAGCGAGGCCGGTGACAGGGGGAACGTGAACGTATTGAAATC
>Ga0182016_10008554_pt1 | contig 10318 bp, 10 predicted proteins | sample 712S2MmetaG_FD_120491 | JGI IMG/M metagenome (GOLD analysis project Ga0182016, IMG submission 120491) | Permafrost microbial communities from Stordalen Mire, Sweden - 712S2M metaG | ecosystem: Environmental > Terrestrial > Soil > Wetlands > Permafrost | place: Sweden: Stordalen | collected... | reverse complement strand
TCCTTTTATTGAAGGCGACGGCACCGGCCGCGACATCTGGAAGGCCTCGCAGCGCGTTTTCGACGCCGCGGTCGCGAAGGCTTACGGCGGCAAGCGCGCCATCAAGTGGTTTGAGATTTTCGCCGGCGAAAAGGCCTTTCGCCAGTTCAGCACCTGGCTGCCGGACGACTCGGTAGCCGCCGCGCGCGACCTGCGCGTCTCCATCAAAGGGCCGCTGACGACGCCCATCGGAGGCGGGATCCGGTCACTGAACGTGGCCCTGCGGCAGCTTCTCGACCTTTACGCCTGCGTCCGCCCAGTAAAGTATTACCAGGGTGTTCCCAGTCCCGTGAAGCACCCGGAGAAGGTCGATATCGTCATTTTCCGTGAAAACACGGAAGATGTATATTCGGGCATTGAGTTCAAAGAGGGCACGGAAGATGCTGCCCGCATCATCGAATTCATCAACAACGACCTGCTCAAGGGTGGCAAGAAAAAGATTCGCCAGGATTCCGGCGTTGGCATCAAGCCCATCAGCATCTTCGGGACCAAACGCCTTGTTCGCTTTGCCTTGCTGAGCGCCATTGAGACCGGTCGCAAAACAGTTACGCTCGTGCACAAGGGCAACATCCAGAAGTTCACCGAAGGCGCATTTCGCGAATGGGGCTACGAAGTTGCGGTCGAGGAATTCCGCGACCAGACGGTGACCGAGCGCGAAAGCTGGATTCTGGGCAATGTGGATGCCAACCCTGGAATCACGATTGAAGAGAACGCGGCTTTGATCGAGCCCGGTCTCGAATTCGGCAACCAGAAATTCCGGGACGATCTGTATGCCGAGATCAAGGGAGTGATCGACACCATCGGCAAAACGCATGGAAACGGCGCATGGAAGTCGAAAATCCTGGTGAACGATCGCATCGCCGATTCCATCTTCCAGCAGATCATCATCCGTCCGTCGGACTACTCGATTCTCGCGACGACCAATCTGAATGGCGACTACATTTCGGATGCCGCGGCGGCGCAGGTCGGGGGCCTCGGGATCGCTCCAGGCGCAAACATCGGCGATGGCTTCGCGGTATTTGAAGCGACGCACGGCACCGCACCGAAGTACGCCGACAAGGACATGATCAACCCCGGCTCGGTAATTCTTTCTGGGGTTATGCTGCTCGAATTCATAGGCTGGAAAGAAGCGGCCAAGCTGATCGAGTCTTCGATGGAGAAGACCATTCTGCAGAAGTTCGTCACGTACGACTTCGAGCGGCAGACGGCGGGCGCAACCAAAGTCGGCACCAGTGAATTTGCGACACGCATTATCGGGAACATGTAGGTTCACTCGACGGAATCATCATGACCGCAGCAATTGTCTCAATCGATTTCGCAAAGATCCACGACTGGAATTCGTTCCACGATGAGTTTGCCGCAGTATTTGGCTTTCCCGACTTCTATGGCAGGAATATGGACGCCTGGATCGATTGTATGACGTCGCTCGATGAACCTAACCACGGTATGACACGAATTCACGCGGCAAAAGGCAATGTATTAACGATGCAATTGGAAAACGTTGCACCATTCCGCGAGGGGCATCCTGACTTGTACGAAGCACTAATCGAGTCCGCAGCGTTTGTGAATTGGCGCAGGATTGAAGTCGGACAGCCCGCAGTCTTGGCAATCAGTTTCAGAGATTAGGAGAAGGAGAATCATGAGAAAGAAAGTAAGCATTGTAGGCGCCGGCAACGTGGGCGCAACTGCCGCCCATTGGATTGCGGCGAAGGAATTAGCTGATGTAGTTCTGATCGACGTGGTGGAAGGCATTCCCCAAGGCAAGGCGCTCGACCTGCTCGAAGCCATGCCCATTGAGAAACGCGACGTCAGCGTGATCGGCGCCAATGACTACGCCGCCACAGCCAACTCCGACATCGTCGTCATCACCGCCGGCATTCCCCGCAAGCCGGGAATGAGCCGCGACGACCTGCTGCACACGAACTTCAAAATCATGTCGGACGTGGTCACGAAGGTGGTTGCTCAGTCACCGGAGGCAATTCTGATCATCGTCTCCAATCCTCTGGACGCGATGGCCCAGGCAGCGTATCGCCAGGCTGGTTTCAACCGCGAAAGGGTCATCGGGATGGCCGGGGTTTTGGACTCCGCCCGCTTCCGGACTTTCATTGCGGCGGAGTTGAATGTCAGCGTAGAAAACGTGACGGCATTCGTTCTGGGCGGCCATGGCGACACGATGGTTCCGCTTGCCCGCTACTCCACGGTCGCCGGCATTCCGATTACTGAACTTATCGCGCCGGATCGCCTCGAAGCGCTGATCCAGCGGACGCGCGATGGAGGAGCGGAGATTGTGAAACACCTGAAGACGGGTAGCGCCTACTATGCTCCTTCGGCGGCTGCGACGGAGATGGTAGAGGCCATTTTGAAGGACAAGAAGAAGATCCTGCCCTGCGCGGCTTTCCTGCAAGGCGAGTACGGGATCGATGGTTACTACATCGGCGTTCCGTGCAAGCTGGGCGCCGCGGGCCTGGAGAAAATCATCGAAATCAAACTAACTCCGGAAGAAGACGCGGCCCTCAAAAAGAGCGCGGAAGCCGTGAAGGAACTGTGCGCGGTGATCGGCGTCTAGCGCCCTGAGCCTAGAATTCATCACCAAACAGCACCTGTCATTCTGAGCGAAAGGGGCCCCAAACGCTTTTCAGTTTGGGGGTGGTGAGTCGAAGAATCTGCTTTTGTTCTTCGATGAACTTCAGACTCACCACACCAGTTCGTACTTTGGTTAAATTAGCCGAGTACTAGTCATTTTTCCGTTGACAGCAAAGCCATCGAACCCTCAGCCTGAAACTCTGACTTCGAGTTAAAGGATGGGTTTGATGGCTTCTTTCAAAAGTGCAGCACTCTGTCTGATCGTTTTCTTGGCAACCGCCCTCTGTTCGGCGCAACAGCATTTCCCCCTCACCCCGGGCGAGTGGACAGCTACGACATCCGATCCGGTACGCCCAGGCGGTCAACCAATGACGATGCTCTTCTGCATGAACGACGAGCTATGGATGAAGGCGCTCACGCATAACCCGACCTGCACCTTTTCGAACGTCAGTCTCAGCGCGAGTGGCGGGAGTTATTCCCTGGACTGCTCGTCGAAGAGTATGCAAATGAAGGGCGCCATCAAGATGACTTTCGATGGAATGACTCACATGATCAGTTATGGCTCGTTGGACATGACGTTGAATGGAAATAACATCCACAAGGATTCCACTGTCGACTTCCGCTGGAAGGGCCCGGCCTGCAACCCCGCTGTCGATATGAATCTGAGGGACCATAGCGTACCCCCACCGCACTAATTCAGAGCACAAATATTCCCCGGACTATTCCCCGGATCAGGAGAAACGATGAAAGCCAATCGAATGCTGCTTCTATGCCTCGTAGTACCCTTCATGGCCCTGCCATCCACGGCGCAAGATAAGGACAAGCCCGGTTGCAAGGATTCGCCGCTTGTCAGCCGGTTTCCGGGCAGCATCATCACGAGTTGTACAGATAGCGATGCGGACGGCTTCGACTTCACTATCGTCGTGGACAACAAACAACAGCCCAAGCACATTGGGGGCGTACTCCACCAGATCAATTACAGCTGGCCCAAGACCGCGAGCAAGTCCCAGGTTGTTCACAATCTGAATATCGCGCTGAAGAAGGCGGGCTACACATTCGATTACGACTCCGGCGACTATGGCGACTTTACCGTTCACATGGGAAAAACCTGGATTATGGAAGAAGTCAGCGCGGGCAGCTGGTATCGGCAGACCATTGTGGTGGACAAGGAATTGCCCGTGGAAGTCGTTGCCAACGCAGCCGCGCTTTCAAGCGGCATCACCGGCGCCGGGCACGTAATCGTCAACGGCATTCTATTCGATACGGGCAAGGCCGATGTGAAGCCGGAGTCCGACGCCGCCTTGAAGGAAGTTACCAAGCTGCTCAAGGGGCATCCTGCAATGAAGGTTTATGTTGTGGGACACACGGACAACGTAGGCGGACTTGCGGCTAACATGGACTTGTCCAAGCGGCGCGCAGCCTCAGTGGTGCAGTTGCTAACCACCAAATACGGTGTCTCCGTTACGCAGCTTCAGTCTTATGGGGATGGCCCTTATGCGCCTGTCGCCTCCAACGACTCGGAGGACGGCCGCAGCCTCAATCGCCGCGTGGAGCTCGTCAAGCAATAACGATTCACCTGCAAGCTGATTCATCGGGAAGGGCCGCCGATGCGCGGCCTTTCGCATTTCGGGCATTCAGCGATATAAATAGTCTTAGTCACTCGTGACCAAACAATGACATTTGGGCCGCGTCTCAGGTTGTAGACTGCACTTGGAAGATGTTTTGGATAGTCTCTTTCCCTGGATAAGCTGAAATGACAACCGCATTCATTAACCGCATCGCGACAGCAGTTCCACAACACGATGTTCACCAGGCTTTCATCGATTTCGCTACGGGATTGCTTCCCGAAGGCACGATGCGCAATCTCTTTCGCCGCATGGCGAGGCTATCCGGCATCGAGCACAGATACTCCTTCGTCAATCCCATTCCCACGCAGGATGGCGTTTGGAAGGATGCCGAACAGATCTATGAACCGGGGAGCTTCCCTGTAACTGCGCGGCGGATGAAGTTCTTTGAGAACTTTGCACCCCAACTGGCGCGGGGCACACTGGACAAACTCGCGCTCACCGAAGAGGAACGCCGCTCTGTTACGCACGTGATCGTAACTTCCTGCACGGGGCTTTACGCACCGGGGCTGGACTTTGAAGTTGTTAATCACCTGGGCCTCGACCCCTCAGTGGAACGCACCATGATTGGCTTCATGGGCTGTTATGCCGGCATTAACGCGCTCAAGTCGGCACATCATATTGTTCGCTCTGTTCCCGAAGCACGTGTGCTTATTTTGAATCTCGAGTTATGCTCGCTGCATTTTCAGGAGACGCATGAGCTGGAGCAAGTGCTCTCATTCCTGGTCTTCGCCGATGGCTGCGCCGCATCGCTTGTGAGTGCTGAACCGGATGGCCTGGCCATCGACAGCTTTCTCGCACTGAGCATTCCGGAAACAAGTCACCTGATCACATGGCGTATCGGCGAGCTCGGCTTCGACATGCACCTTTCCGGGAAGGTCCCAGGCGAAATTGGGAGCGCTCTGAAGCAGATGGGCACTCAGGTGACGCGCGGCGCCGATCCCCAGGCCATCGATCTTTGGGCAGTCCATCCCGGTGGACGATCCATCCTGGACGCCGTGGAAAAAGGCTTGGCGTTGCCTGCAGACGCGCTCTCTTCTTCACGAAGCGTTCTAGCTCAATACGGCAACATGTCTTCGGCCACGGTGATGTTTGTGCTGCAGAAGATCGTCGAGCGAGCACAAAGCGGCCAGCAGGGTTGCGCAATGTCGTTCGGGCCTGGATTAACCGCCGAAACAATGCTCTTTCATGCAGCATAGCCGGCCGGATTTCAGCCAGCGCGCTCAGCTCACTGAATTGATGGATGAGCCGTGCAGCCGCGAGGTTCTGCGCGCCTGCCTTCGCGATATTGCGCGCGCCAATCGGTGGACGTTTGCGTATCGGCCGCTGTTCTGGTGGCTCAATGAGATGGCCGCGGCACGGCCGCAATTCAATGCCCCGTTGCGCATTCTGGACGTAGGTTGCGGCTATGGAGACGGGTTGCGGCGCATCGAGAAGTGGGCCGAAGCGCGCGACTTTGCCGTAGAACTTACGGGGCTGGATCTGAACCCGGACGCGACGGCCATTGCCGCTGAAGCCAGTCCAGCATCGAGCAGAATTCGATGGGTGACCGGGGATATACTCACATACTCCCCGGCGCAGAGGCCGCACCTTGTGGTCAGTTCCCTCTTCGCACACCATTTGACGAATGAGCAGATCGTTCAGTTTCTGCGATGGATGGAAGAACATGCTCAACTCGGCTGGTTTATCAACGATCTTTCGCGCGCGCCAATCCCTTATCATGCTTTCCGAGCATTCTCGAAGGCGATGCGGCTGCACCATTTTGTGCAGTACGATGGCCCGGTTTCCGTTGCGCGCGCCTTTGTGCGTTCTGATTGGGAGAGCATGTGCGCGTCTGCCGGGCTTGGTGAGGACGCAGTGCAGATTCGTGCATTCAAACCCGCGAGGCTCTGTGTTGCGAGGAGAAAGACGCAGTGAAGTCCCTGGCAAAGACCGCGGATCATCTGGTAATCGGAGGCGGTCTAGCGGGCTCCATGGTCGCCTTGCGTCTTGCCGCCGCGGGTCGCGAGGTTACGTTACTGGAGCGCGAGCGAACAGCCCATCATAAAGTCTGCGGAGAGTTTCTCAGCCGCGAGGCCGTCGAGTATCTCGAACTGGCCGGTGTGCATCCGATTGACCTGGGCGCGGCAACCATACGATTCGTGCGCCTTTCCTCAAAGACGCGTGTGGTTCAGGCTGCACTGCCGTTCACGGCGCTTTCGCTGTCCCGATCGGTTCTGGATGAGGCACTGCTCAAACGCGCGGCGCAGTCGGGATGCAATGTTCAACGCGGAGCTTTTGTTGAAAACCTGGCGTTACGCGGCGGCCTTTGGCAGGCGCAACTGCGCGGCGATAATTCCTGGGCTGCGCCAACCGTGTTTCTCGCGAACGGCAAGCACGATCTGCGCGGGTTTGAACGAGAAGCCGGAACGCATGGCGATCTGGTTGGCTTCAAACTGCACTGGCGTTTGAAGTCGTCGCAGACTGAAGCGCTGCGGGAATTCATGGAACTCTATCTCTTTCGAGGCGGATACGGGGGCATCTCTCTGGTTGAAAACGATGTGGCCAATTTTTGCCTGGTCGTGCGTCAATCCGCGCTGCGCAAGCTTGGTGGTTGGCCGGAGTTGTTGGCCGCTATTCAGGATGAAAACCGGCTTGTCGCGCAAAGGCTCGAAGGTGCGACCGCTTTGTGGGAACGGCCACTTGCGGTTTCATCGATTCCATATGGCTACCTGGCCGGACGACCTTCAGGCCTGTGGTCTGTGGGGGACCAGGCGGCGGTGATTCCGTCGTTCACGGGAGACGGGATGTCGATTGCGCTGCACAGCGCTACTCTCGCGGCGCAGATGTACCTGGCTGGCGAGAGTGCCGATCGTTATCATGAAATACTTCATGCGCATCTAAGCCGGGGTATGGGCATGGCTGCGATGCTATCGCGTGGAATGATAAGCAGCGTTGGAAGAGGGCTCGCGCCAATCGGGCTTTCGGTTTTGCCGAGCTCGCTCAACTGGATTGCGAAGTCGACGAGGATTCCGGAGAGGGCTCTGCATCAGACACGCTTGGCTATTGACATAGGATGCGGGTCAGCGACTCAATAAATTGACTCACTGTTTTACAAACTCGATTACTTTGGGGGCCATTTGTGCGGCGCACTTGCCGGGCGCGAGATGGCCGCAACCGGGGATTACGTGAAATTCGGACTGCGGAAGCAACTGATGGAGCATCTCCCCTTGAGTTACCGGCGTGATTTTATCCTCGCCACCCCACAAAATCAGGACCGGCATTTTCAGTTGAGGCAGCAACTTGTCGGTTGCATCCCGCCCGGTAAGCATGGTGGCGAGCGCACGATGAATGATCCATGCCCTGTCATCCGATACGCGCAGAATATCGCGAGCGACAAATCCCGGGACCTTAGGCGGTTGAGGCATAAGCAGATCTACCAGCTGATCCACTTGTTCCGCGGAATTGGGCGTAAACAAGTTGAGATCCCACTTGGGCAGCACAAAAAGTCCTGCCGAATCGAAGAGCATCAAACGCCTGACCCGCTGGGGATGATCCGCCGCCACATGCTGGACAATTGCGCCCCCCATGGACCAGCCGCCCAGATCCACCTGCTTCAGGCCGAGCGCGTCCAGAAAACCGACAACCACATCCGTCTCATCGTGCACGGAATAGGAAAAATCGGTCGGCTTCTCGCTGCGCCCATAGCCGATCAAGTCCGGCAAGTAAACGCGATAGCCAGCCTTGGCAAGGTAGGGCGCCAGTTCGCGCCAATCCTCTGCCCGCCCGCCCAAGCCATGCACGAGCACCACAACCTGTCCGTCGGCAGGCCCTTCGACTTCGTAATGAAGACGATGGCCGCCAACCGATGTCTCGCGGTTCTCGACGCCGGCAAGAGTATCGCGCAGGTACATGGATTCGTCGTAGTAGCTAAGCGGGCGCCTCCAGAATCCTATGCAGGCAACCAGTAATAGCAATCCAAAAGTCAACAATAATTTCTTGCCCAATCTCAGCTTTCCTCAACTTTCAATTGCATTCTTTGCGCTGCCTGCCAACCGGCCTCAATCACCCGCACGGTGATGGGATCAAGCTTCAGCGCACTATGGCTGTTCCATTCCGATCGTTCTACCCAGCGGACCGAATCGGCGTCGGAAGCCGCCTTCAATTCACCGCGCACAACGCGGCAGAGGTAATCTGCAATTATATAATGGAATCGGATACGCTCACCGTCGCGATGAATGCGGTCAAGAAGTTCGACCAGTTGCAACGGTTCCACGGTCAGACCCGTCTCTTCCCTGATTTCGCGGATCACGCCTGCTTCCAACGACTCGCCAAGTTCCAGCATGCCGCCAGGAAGGGACCAATGGCCTTTCAGCGGCTCGCGTCCGCGACGCACCAGCAGCACGCGGCCCTGATCGACCACCACCGCGCCCACTCCGACCAAAGGTGCCTCGGGATACTCGCGCTGCATCTGCCCTCCATCCGCATCCCTGCTTTATCTACAATAGAGGTTCTTGCACCGTTCTCTGCAAACGCTTGTTCTTCAGGAGCAGCCTGACTCGCCGCGTCGAGTTAGGCGCGAGCGATGAACCCGTACGGGGCCTGCCAAAACTGCTCCGTGCCCCGTCCTTGCGATTTCTTTTTGTCGCAAGGGCGGGAAACCTCAACCCTCGACCAGCCTTGTTCATGATGAGGTTGCCAGCCCACGGGTCAGGCTCTTGCACCCTTTCAAACCGCGTTATCATCGAACACGGGTGGAAAACAAGATGTCTGAATTCACGCTTAGGATCGACAACATGCACTGCGGCTCCTGCGTTCGCCGCGTCAGCCAGGCATTGGCCGCCACTGGCCGGTTGCAGGTTAAAGAGGTTCGCGTGGGCGCTGCCCGCCTCAGCTACACCGAGAACACTGCGCCGGTTGAATTGGCCGTGGCCACCCTGGCCAAGGCAGGCTACCCCGCGCGATTGGAAGAATAGGTGAACGCTACGGAATCCCTCACGCTCCCAGTTCTCGGCATGACGTGCGCATCCTGCCAGCACCATGTGGAAGAAGCTCTCGCCTCAGCGCCTGGGGTTCAGTCCGTCCACGTCGACTTGATGTCCAATCGTGCCACTTTGGACTTCGACCCAACTTCCACAACACCTGTGCAACTGGTTGAGGTGATTCGAGGCGCCGGCTATGATGCTGTGCTGCCCCGCACCGGCTCAGGATCAGCGGAACCGTCTGCCAACGGTGCGCCTTCCGTTGAGGCGTCGCGCAAAGCATGGGGTACGCTGGCTGCGGGCGCTGCTGCCATGGTACTGGCCATGCCTCTCGATTCCGATATGGGATCGCTCGACCATTGGCTGATGGACATGGCGCCCTGGCTCTTTGCCATTCCGCCGGCGTTTCTGCGGTGGTCGCTTCTGGTCTTGACGGTAGCCATAGTGGTGTGGGCCGGGCGCGGCATCTACGAGAATGCATGGCGCGCCCTCGAGCACGGCACCACCAACATGAACACACTGGTAAGCCTCGGAACCACCGTGGCGTTTGTCTGGTCCGCCTATGCAACAGTCTTGCCCGCCGCCGGCCGCCAGGTTTACTTTGACGCGGTCCTGCTGATTGTCGGCTTCCTGCTTCTGGGAAAGGCTCTTGAGGCGGGAGCCAAGCGCCGTGCCCTGGCAGCGCTTGACTCGCTTGCCCGGCTGCGTCCGGTCACGGCCAGACGCATCCTCGATGGGGTCCAGGCCGTTGTCCCGCTCGAGGAAGTTCGACTCAGCGACAGCATTCTCGTCCTTCCCGGCGAACGCTTTCCGGTCGATGCTGTCATCCTTGAAGGCCGCACTTCGGTCGACGAATCCATGCTTACCGGGGAGCCGACTCCGCTGCCGCGCGAACCGGGCGGACGCGTGCTGGCAGGTTCTCTCAACTACGACGGATCTGTCACCTGCCGGGCGGAGTCTCTTGGCGAGGCCACGGTGCTGGCCCAGATTACGCGCATGGTGCAGCAAGCGCAGTCTTCTCGTGCACCTATGGAGAGATTGGCCGATCGAGCCAGTGCGATCTTTGTCCCCATCGTGCTAGGTCTGGCCGCCATCACCTTTGTGATTTGG
>Ga0182016_10008553_pt1 | contig 10318 bp, 2 predicted proteins | sample 712S2MmetaG_FD_120491 | JGI IMG/M metagenome (GOLD analysis project Ga0182016, IMG submission 120491) | Permafrost microbial communities from Stordalen Mire, Sweden - 712S2M metaG | ecosystem: Environmental > Terrestrial > Soil > Wetlands > Permafrost | place: Sweden: Stordalen | collected... | reverse complement strand
TTAACCTCCAAGCCGAAGATCGTCCTGGTTGAATTGTTCACCTCCGAAGGATGCTCCGATTGTCCGCCCGCGGATGAGTTGCTTCGGCGGGTCGATGGAAAGCAGACTAGCGCAGATAAGCTAATCGTTGGTGTCAGTGAACACGTTACGTACTGGAACTATCTTGGCTGGTCTGACCCGTTCTCTTTGGACAAATCGGATCAACGGCAGAATGCCTATAGCCATAAGTTTGGTCTCAACGGTGTCTACACGCCGCAAATGGTAGTAAACGGAACGGAGGAGTTTGTGGGCAGCGACAGCGCGAAGCTTTCAGCCGCGCTCCAAAAGGAAGATCGGCATCCTTCAGTTGTCGACATTCGCATCGCTTCTTTGGATTTATCGGCAGGCAAGCTAACTGTGACATTCTCGGCCGACGGTGTGTTCCCTTCGCAAGGGGTCGACGTCATCGCCGTACTGGCGGATGATACAGATACCTCCAGCGTTCAGCGCGGCGAGAATTCCGGGCACACGCTGACCCATGTCGCCGTTGCACGCTCTCTCACCCAGGTGGCCAGGCTGAAGGGCGCGACGGCGGAATCGACTGTGCAAATACCTTTGCCACCCCTATATCAACAAACGCAAATGCATCATCTCATCTTGATCGCCCAAACTACAGGCACTGGTCCGGTCGTCGGAGCCGATACGACATCCTTCTGAAGACTCCTTCGACGGAGGTTGGCATCAACGTGACTGTACCTCGGCCATCTTCGTTGCGGTTCCTGATCCAACAGCAAACCGTCGTCTCCCGCCTTTGGCTGTGGATGGTCGCGGATCCCGCTATGCGGCGGTACGTAATGTCCGATCCCGGCTACTGCACTGTGATTTTGACGGTTGTTGAAGTTGTGATTGTTGAATTTGCTGAATCTGTCCCAGTTACTGAGAATGCATAGGCGCCTGCGGTTGTGCCTGGATTTGTGACGGGCGGCGGGGAAGATTTTCCTCCACCACAGCCAAGCACGCCAGCTATTGCGACTACTGCGAGCAGGGCCAGCATCGACAGCCAGCGCCGGCGCTTTGCGGGAATGCCGAACATCATCAATACGGCCAGAACTGTCCCGCCGCCAAGCCGCCACAGATTCTTTCCGAATGGACGGGCAAGACTGGTGACCGAGCTTGCAGTCGTCGTAACGGTCAACTGCGTGGTTCCGCTTCCTCCGACAGTCAGTGCGATGCTCGACGGACTCAAACTGCATTTGGGTAAATCCTGCGCCCCTGCTGGAGATGCGGTGAGTGCGCAAGCCATGTTCATGGTTCCAGAATAGGTGCTGCTCGCTGAGAGGGTCACGGTTGCCGTTGCAGTGGCTCCTGGATTCACCGCAGATGGAGATGGGGCCGTCATGACCAATTGCGAGACCGTGATGCTGGCAGTTCCATTGGAACTCATGTACGACGCGTCTCCCGAGTAGACCGCGGTTAAAGTGTTTGCGCCATTGTTCAGCGTTCCGGCTGGAATGTTGAAGGACGCGTTGCCGGCCGAGAGCGTCTGCTGTGCGTTGTAGGAGCCGCTGGAAAGAGTAACAGTCCCCGAAGGCGGCGCTGAACCGGAGCCTGCCACCGCGATCGACACGGTGTCATTTTGTTCGTTGGTGATCGTCGCCGAAGACGGGGTGACCGTCACCGTTGATGCAGTCGGACCCGGCGTAGCCACCGTTTCTGAGGCTGTACCCGTGGCGCTGTTGTAGATGGATGAGCTGAGAGAGTCAGGGGTATAAGTTACCGTAAGCGTATCGGCGCCGGGACTGAGCGAGTTAGCGGGAATGTTGAATGCGGCGGCCCCGCTGTTTAGAGTGCTCGCGGCGGAAGTGTACCCGCCACCGGTCAGAGTTACCGTGCCCGTAGGTGTTGGATTACCACTGCCATCACCGACCTGAACCGCAACGCTCAGAGGTTGCGCAGTTGTAATGCTCGATGCAGATGGCGTAACTGTCACAGTGGGCACAAGCACTATTGAGTAGGTTGCCGACGCAACGCCGCTCGAGGCGTATCCAGGGGCCACGGCAATGGCGCTAATCGTTTCACTTTGAGAGATGGTGATGGCCCCGGAGTACAGGGTCGATCCGGCATTCGGCGTGCTGCCGTCGGAGGTGTAGTAGACGACCGCATTGGGTGCTGTGTCGGTGATGGTTAGCGATTGCGCGCCCTTGTAAGTTCCGGCTGCAAGGCTGAACGTGGGCATCGCCGCCGCGGGCTGAGAGGAAACCTCGCGTATGCGGAAGTTATACATGTCGGCGATGTAGAGATTCCCTGCCCCATCGAAGGTCAGGCCCTCTGGATATTGAAGTTCGGCTATGGACGGAGCACCGCCGTCGCCGCTGAATCCCAGGTAACCAACGCCGGCGAAAGCGGTGATAGCGCCGCCCCCAGCGGGAATCATGCGCACGGAGTCTGGCCAGTTCGCGATGTAGATATTCCCTGCAGAATCCAGAGCGATATTCACGGGCTCGATCTCGGCCTTTGTCGCAGCCAGTCCGTTTCCGCTGCTTCCGGGGCTGGCCCCGCCGGCGATGGTCGAGATTGTCCCAGTAGACGCCGATACGACACGAATCCGGCCGCTCACATCTGCGATATAGAGGTTCCCGCTTCCATCGAGCGCTACATCGCGGGGCGAGGAAAGTTCTGCCGATGTGGCCTGCCCCCCGTCCCCTGGATAGATCGCGCCGCCTCCGGCTACCGTTGTGATGATTCCTGCTTTAGCATCCACGCGGCGAATTCGCCTGGAGTTCTCATCGGCTATGAACAGGTTACCCGCGCGGTCAACGGCCAGTCCCTGCGGGGTATCCAGGTAAGCAGAGGTTGCCGGACCGCCGTCACCAATATTGGAGTAGCCGAATTCGCCGCCTCCAGCATAGGCGGTAATGTTGCCCGTGACAGCGTCTATGCGGCACACAAGACCGGGGTAGTCGAGGGAAAGGAAGATGTTGCCATTAACGTCAATTGCAATTCCAGCTGCATAGGCAAGGTAGGCCGACGTCGCGGGTTCGCCGCTGCAGCCAGTACCATAGGTTCCACCTCCAGCGATGACAGTGATCGCCCCCGAGGCATGGTCGAACCTCTTCACGAAGGAAGCGTACTCCGAGGTGAAGTAGAGGTTCCCGGTTGCGTCGGCCTTTACCCAGGCGACACTTCCGATGGCGGTAGTTGTTGCCGGTCCGCCGCTGGCAGGGGCTAGCGAACTTCCATTTCCGGCGATCGTGTTGATGACCGTCGAGGGAGGCGTCGCAATGGTGTAGGCGGCCTCGGCGACGGCGCTGGGCAAGTACCCGGGCGCGATCGCCATCGCTTCAATTGTGACCGATCCGGTGACTGCAATCGTTCCCCGATAAGAGTTGCTGAAGTAGGACGGCGCGGTGCCGTCGAGAGTGAGGTGAATCGCCGATCCCACGATCGAATCTGTTATGTCTACCTGCTGCGGATTAACAAACGTGCCGGCCGCGACGCTAAAGACCGGAACAGGCGCGGCGGTAGACGGAGTCAGCGCCGGCGCAGTGACGAGGCGGATGCGCGCTTCATTCAATTCAGCGATGTAGAGGTTGCCGCTCGCATCGAGAGCTATCCCCTCGGGTTCGCATACGGTGGCTGCAATCGCTGTCCCGCCGTCCCCTTCAATTCCGGCGCAATATAAGTTGGCATTGCCCGCAAACGCGTTGATAATTCCCGTCTGCGCGTTCACAACCCGGACTTCATTATCGCCGGAATCTGCAATGTACACATTCCCCGAGCCGTCCACCGCAATGCCGCCTGGACGACTGAGATACGCGCTGGTTGCCGCCCCACCGTCACCGATCGCGCCATTTGGATCTTGGTAGGAGAGCTTGCCGGCAATCGTTGTCACTGTGGTCGTTCCAGTCGCTACCTTGCGCACCACCCCGGCGCCGCTGTCGGCGATGTAGAGGTTTCCGGCTTTGTCGAAAGAGATCGCGACGGGCTGCTCAAAAGTGGCATTCGCGGCCGGACCATTATCGCCCGTGTAGCCATATTCGCCGTTGCCCGCATAAGTGGTAATAGTGCCGGTTCCCGCATCGACGCGCCGGACCACAAAGCCACTGGTGACATAGAGGTTTCCTTTCGCATCCAGAGCGAGGCCTTGCGGATTGGACAGGAGCGCGCTGGTAGCCGGACCACCGTCGCCTGTGGAAGTCGCTGTCGGGTTACCCGCGTAGGTTGTGATGGTACCCGTTGCCGCCGCGATTTTGCGCACTACTCCCAACCCGGGCTCTGAGACATAAATATTTCCTTGTCCGTCGACAGCGATACCACTGGGATCGCCGACTTGTGCGCTGGTGGCCGGACCATTGTCGCCGCCGGCCGTGGGCGTGCCATCGCCCGCGACGGTAGTGATGAGTCCTGTCTTCGCATCTACGCGCCGAATCACATGGTTGCCGGTGTCGGCGATGTACAGATTCCCCGTCGCATCGGCTGCCACCGACGCCGGGTTGTTCAAGCTGGCTGCGGTCGCTGGCCCACCATCCCCGGAATAGCCAAAAATGCCGTTCCCGGCCGCGGTGTAGATGAACGAACTTGTCGTGCCTCCGATGAAGTATTGCCCCGAAATCGTAGGACTATATGCATATCCATAAACAGCAATGGCCACCACGGTTTGCGAACTCGTGACCGCGATGGGCCCCATGTATTGGATCGAGCCCGTGGTTGGTGTTGTGCCGTTTGTCGTATAGTAAATTGTGGTGCCAGGCGTTGCATCTGTAATGGTCAACGTCTGAGCGGAGGCGTAATAGCCGCTTGTGAGTGAGAGAACTGGCGCCACGGGCGACGGCAGATTCAACGTATAGGTCGCCTGCGTCATATTGCTCGGCTGATATCCCGTAGCCACTGCGATTGCTGAAATGGTCTCGAAATAACTCTGGACCGTAATCGGTCCCGTATAAATTGGCGACGCGGTCTGGTAGAAAGCCGGATTGACGATGGGCGTGCTTCCATCTGTGGTGTAGTAAATCGTCGCGCCCGGAATAGAATCGGTGGTCGTCACGCTCTGAATCGTTGTATAGGTTCCGCCCGCGGGAGTAATCACCGGCACAGGCGCCTGTACCAGCAGAGATGTTGTGCTTGACACGCTCGAATTGAAGTTCGCATCCCCGGGGTAGCTCGCGTCCACCAGGTGCGGTCCTGCTCCGCTTGGGGCCACTCCGGTCGCCGTTGCCGTTGCCGTTTGCGTAGGCTGGGTGAGGAGAACCGAGATGCCGGCGCCCGTGCCGACTGCGAGATCGGGTCTTCCGTCCCCGTTGAAATCGGCGGCTAAGACACTCCAGGTTCCATTCAGTTGAGTGTCTCCCGTAATCGCCGTGAACGTCCCGTCCCCATTGCCCAGCATGAACGTCAAGTCCGGATTCATCGTGTTCCCGGAGTAGCTGTTCACATTGGTAACAATCAGGTCCGCGTTGCCGTCGCCGTTGAGATCTGCAACAGCAATGGAACTCGGTTCGTTGATCGAAGGGTTCGCGCTCGCATCAACTGCGGTGAAGGTTCCATCGCCCTTGCCTAGGAAGATGTTTACGGCCGAATAATAGAGAGCAGCAATTCCCACATCGGGGATTCCGTCTCCATTGAAGTCCGCAACCACTGTGGGCCCTGCGCCGGTGATCCCCGTGAATGCAAACCCATTCGGGGAAAACGTGCCATCTCCATTCCCTAGATAAACAGGCTGGGTGCTGGTGTTGTAACCGAGGATCAAGTCGGGGATGCCGTCGCCGTTGAAGTCGCCCACTGCGATCGCGCCGCTGGAACCGACCGCGACCGGATTGGCAAACGTCCCGTCACCGTTCCCCAACAGGATCGCCGTGTTGTAATAGGCACTAATCACCAGGTCAGGCTTGCCGTCCCCATTCAAATCAGCAACGAAGATCGAATTTGCCGCATCCGGATAAGTCGTGCCTCCTGCCGCTCGAAAAGTCCCATCGCCATTACCGAGAAAGATTAACAACTGGGCCGGCGAAGTTATCGCGGTTTGAGGGGTTGCGACCACAATATCAAGTTTGCCGTCCTGATTGAAATCGCCCACTGCGATTGCATAGGGATAAATCGTAAGTGGGATCCCAGCCGCGCTCGTAAATGTTCCATCCCCGTTACTGAGAAGAATGTCGATAGCTTCGGCGCCCGAGTTGATGGCCGCAATATCCTGTCGCCCGTCGCCATTGAAATCCCCGGAAGCCTGCAACATGTAACCCACATTCGATACAGGGTAGGAGTATGCAATCGGAAAATCGAGTCCCGCTACTGCGCTTCCCAGTTGCGCCGTAGCCAGCGACTGGTTCGAGTAGTTGGTATCCAGAAACGACACCGTGCCGGTGGGCGCGGTGGGATTCCCGGTTTCGTTCACAGTTGCTGTAAGCGTGTAATTCCCGAAAGAGCCGGATTGCGCGATGGTGGTGGTGGTTTGAATCGGGATGACTGTCGGCGGCGTCACAGTGAGAGGCACAGCACCTGACTGGCTTGTTGCACCGTAGTCATTCTGTGCAAGGATCGCCTTGTAGGAGTGGTCACCCGGCGCAGGAAGCAGTTTGAGCACAGCGTTGCCGCTGCTTGTCAAAGCCGCGGTCCCAAGCAAGTGGATATCGGTGCACAGCGGCGCTGTGGCTTCGCAGAAGTTAATTTGCCCGGTAGTCAACGCAGTTCCCCCGCTGACTACCGACGCCGCAAGCGTGACTACTGTGCCGCTGGATACCGTCGTGGCCGGGCTTCCATTCGCAGTTAAGGACAGCGTTGTCGTGGTGGCTGGCGGCGTTCCCAACAGGGTTACCGGGTCCGAAATCTCCGCCGTGGCATTCGCATCCCCCTGGTAGTTTGCGACCACCAGATGCTGCCCGGCTCCGGGCGGGTCTATGGCGACCGGCGCTGTCGAAGCAGTCTGCATCGGCTTGGTCAGCCCGAAGTAGATAACGATCTTGTTAGGCGGATAAGATCCGGAAAAGATGATGTCTGGGCGTCCATCGCCGTCCATGTCGCCGATTGCAAAGCCCTGGGAAAAAATGGATTCCAAATTGGTAGCGATATAGGGCGGAGACGTGAAGGTACCATCGCCCCTCCCGGCGAGCACCGTAATGTCGCCGGCGCTATCAAGCGCCGCTATATCCGCATTCCCGTCAAGATTGAAATCGGCAACCGCCAATTGCACCGGTGCTTCCGCGGTAGCCGACGGCGCGGCCGCGGAGAACGTCCCGTCGCCGTTGCCGAGCAACACCATGATCTGGCCGGCACTGGGCAATACGTTCACGCCCGATCCCAACACAAGATCCAGCTTTCCATCCCCGTTGAAGTCGCCGGCAGCCAAACGCCAAATGTCTGCAGTACTTGGAATCGTCACCGTCGGAGCGCTGTTGAATGTCCCGTCGCCGTTGCCCGTAAAAACTGCGATTCCTCCATCGACCGCAACCGCCAGATCCATCTTTCCGTCGCCATTGAAGTCGCCCGCCACTATGGACTCCGCATCGGATGCAGAAAGGCTGGGCGCCGCGGTGAATGTCCCATCCCCTTTTCCGAGAAGAATCGCGACGCTGCCATAAAATTCGTCGGCCACCGCGAGATCGGGTATTCCGTCTCCATTGAAGTCCGCTGAAACCAGGGCAGTGTTGATGGAGCCCGCCGTCACGGTCGATGCGGTGAACGTTCCATCGCCGTTTCCCAACAGAATCGTCAATGTATTCGAGCCCGCACTCGGTACTGCAATATCAACGTTGCCATCGGAGTTGAAATCCGCCACGATGATCCCCGCGGGTGAGTTTCCTGTCGGGTACGAAGCGATCTGCTGATAGCAGCCAAGAGTGGGACTGTAGACAATGATGTGAATTTCTTTGCCCTGCGCCTCAACGGTGGCAAGGTCGAGATAGCCATCGTTATTGAAATCCGCGGCGATCGTATAAGTTGTGCCATAGGCATTCATGCACGGAGCCTGAAGGCCCCAGAACAATCCCGGCGTACTCGCGCCAAGGGGAGCAGTAGCAAGCACAGCGTTTCCGTTGCTCGTGTCCTGGAAAGAGATACTGCCGGTAAGGGGAGCCGTTCCCCCAAACTCCTCCACAGTGGCAGTCAACGAATAGCTGCCCCATGATCCCGTACTCGAAAGCAAAGTCGCGGCCGGGTATTGTCCGCCTCCGATTGTGACAGTAAGCGCTGACGCGCTGGATGAGCTGCCTGAAAAGGAATTGGTCCCAAGGAAGATAGCCTTATAGCTGTCGTTGCCGATCCTCGGCCGGAGCTTCAGCGTCGCTGTTCCCGCGCTCGTCAACTGCGCGGTCCCAAGAAGATGAACATCTGAACAATAATTTGCCGTCGCGTCGCAGAAGGCTACTTGCCCTGGCGTCACCGCCGTGGTCCCTGATGTCACTGTCGCGGTCAGAGTTACAACGCTGCCCGAGGCCACTGTTGTTACCGCCGCACCCGCTGAAGTGATTGCGAGGGTCGTGGAGGTCGCGGGTTTCCCCTGGGCAGCGGCAATGTTCAAGGAGCCGGACGCCGTAAGAGCGAGAACAACGCACAAAGCCACCTTCGACCGGCGGCTAGAAGTAGCAAGAGAACCAACCACTTGAATCGCAAAACGGAATGAATTGGACAAGGACAACATGGCAGAAGTACTCCTTCACAGGAGACTCTCTGAGCGACCCGCGCATTTATCTCCGCTGAACAGGAACTAGTGAATTAGTCCCTATGTCTTGGATCACTGCCGGCAATTCAGAAGTCGTATTGTTTGAAGACCGCAATTGATATCACTTTTAGAACAAGCCGGCATGTGATGGCGCACACAAGCTTCCTCGCTGACACGTAACTTCTAAGAGCCCGTAGTTTCTAAGCGCTCGGAGATAAACCCATACAATTCCGTAGCTCTTTCCGAGAAAATACGGGAATGCGTGCCTTTGTTTCTTAAGTGAAATCTCGACCAAAGGGTAACACGGGCTCTTGCGCCGCGTCACGCGGAGTTATGAAGCATCTGTAACTTTAATTGTGAGTACTTCCGATCAATCACTGTTACTGAGCAAATTCGCAGAAACTGGGCTTCTCCAGGTAGAAGCCTTGGCGTCAGGTATTCTATGTATCGCGAGTGCCAGCATGCATGAACAATCCGAAGCCCTGAAAGGTCGATCCATAAAGAAAGGGTCAGGAACCAATCGATTATTTCTTTGTGCAGAGATGGATGGCACTCGACTTCGCGAGGGAATTCCGCGACTTGCGTCACACGGGAGTCTCTCGGATGCTCAACGCAGGAGTCCCTTTGGCGAAGATCGCCAAGATCGTGGGTTGGAGCCCGTCCACGATGGTATTGATGGCTCGGCACTATGGACACTTCTCATTGGATGAGTTGGGGGCATCAGCGGCAAGGAAGTTGAAGCGGGGTCCCCGGTAAATCCCCCGGGAACGGTTAAGTCTTCTAGGGTAAATCGATCTAACTAATTGATTCTATTGGCTCCCCTGGTAGGACTCGAATCAACAATCTAACGTGTTTTCAACAACATGCAGGTCAGCGGACGACATCTTAGACCATGCAAAGCAGCCTAAAACCGATAAACAGAGCGCAAATGGAGCGCACCTGTGACGCCAGCCCGCCCACCCACGGCCCACTTCGACCAGTCGTTCAGGGCGGCTTCAAGGTCGAGATGAACGAAGCGATTCCGCAACGGCCGCGGCATCGAGAAATGCACTCCCCGCTCCGAGGCCGGATTGCCCGCTGCAAGTACCACCCACCCGTCAGGCAGCACATATTCGCCGAGTTTGCGGTCGAGCACCAGTTGATAGCAGCCGGCCTGCGTCATCTGTGGCGCGGAGGTCAGCTCATCGAGAAACAGAATGCCCTTCCCGGCTGTGGGAAGAAACTTGGGCGGAACCCATTCGGTCTGATCTTCTTTGATCCGGGGCAGCCCCCGCAGATCGACCGGATCGAGTTGCACAGCACGGACATCAAGGAACTCATAGTCGAGATCGTGCGCGACCTGAGCGACGATCTGCGACTTGCCGACGCCGCACGCGCCCCAGATATGCAGAGGCACGCGCTCACTGATCAGCGCATGGAGCGCCTCGTAAAGCTTCGATGGTATCATTGGATTTCCTCGTGGGTGCGATCGGGGTTGTATTACGCAAAGGCACCAGATCGCCTTAGGCAAGAGTGATGGATTGGTTCTTCCGAAAACCCATGCAGGTTCCTGTCAAATCCTCTATAGATATGCATAAGTGTAAAGGATTTGATAGAATCCTTCTGTGAGCAAAAAGGCGGAACATGTCGGAGCCATCGTCCAGAAAAGGACCCTCGTGCGCTCGAAAGAGCTCAACGGCCTCTCTG
>Ga0182016_10008549_pt1 | contig 10323 bp, 8 predicted proteins | sample 712S2MmetaG_FD_120491 | JGI IMG/M metagenome (GOLD analysis project Ga0182016, IMG submission 120491) | Permafrost microbial communities from Stordalen Mire, Sweden - 712S2M metaG | ecosystem: Environmental > Terrestrial > Soil > Wetlands > Permafrost | place: Sweden: Stordalen | collected... | reverse complement strand
TGAAAACGGCGCTCCTGCTCCGCATCGCTCACCGAGAACCAGTACTTGATGAGGATGATGCCGGAGCGGACCAGCATGCGCTCGAACTCCGGGCAGCTCTGCATGAATTCGAGATATTGATGTTCGTCGCAGAAGCCCATCACGCGCTCCACGCCGGCGCGGTTATACCAGCTGCGATCGAACAGCACCATCTCTCCGGCGGCGGGCAAGTGCGTCACATAGCGCTGAAAGTACCACTGGGTTTTCTCGCGCTCAGTGGGCGTGCCCAGCGCAACCACGCGGCAGACGCGGGGATTCAGTGACTCGGTGATGCGCTTGATGGCCCCGCCTTTGCCCGCGGCATCGCGGCCCTCGAACAGGACAACGACGCGGAGGCCTTCATGCTTGATCCACTCCTGGAGCTTGACCAGTTCAGTCTGAAGGCGACGGAGTTCGCGCTCGTAGTCGCAGTCTTTGCCGAGGCGGAGGGTGGCGCAGGGCTGAGACAGCGGGCCGTCGACTTCGATTCCCTTGCCTGCCACGTGCGGAGAGTGCTTGCCGTTCTTATTCGCCATTGTCTTTCTCCTGGCGGGTCTGTTGGTGGAAGTATAGGTCCTGGCGCAGAAGTCGGAGACGAATTCTTTTGGCCACAATTTCCGGCAGACCCGATCCGGAACACACCGCGAACTCGCATACCTGCGTCCGGCTGGGGCTCGTGTGTCGCGGATCGGGTCCGCTGTTGCCTTATCGGCCGAGGTCCGAAGGAGTTTAAGCGGACCAGCAACACATCCTCGCGGGGCGGGTTGAATCGAACAACGGCCGCACCGGGCATTGCCGGTGAAGAGTCGAAGAAAATTGAACCAGAGAGGTTTTTGCGATGAGGAAGTTGATGTTGCTGGCAATTTTGCTGATGCCGCTCGCGCTGGTCGGATGTTCGCATCCGCAGCCGGTGGTTTATGCAGCGCCACCACCGCCGCCCCCGCCCCAATTCAGCCTGGCGGCGCAGCAGGGTTATCACGATGGCATCGAAGCCGCCCGGCGTGACATTCATCAGGGCAAGGCGCCCGACGTGAGACGGCATCCGCGATTCAGAAACCCGCCCGTGCCCCCGCCCGCGTTTGAGGAATATCGGCATGGATTCCGGGACGGTTGCGATCAGACCTTCCGCAACGGACCCCCCGGGCCCCCGCCGAATGGCGCTTACTGAGTGGGGCATCGTGCGTCTGAGTGGCGTGCCGAGGCCTCCACGCGGCACACCGAGGCCCTTTGAGGACAACCCCAACGGGTGAACAAGCAACTGACTCAACCAGGGAGTCCGGCCAATGCGTCGTTCCAATGGGTCGTTAGCGCTTTTGGGCTTCGCTGCCGCTGTGGCCGGAGCGGCTTGGTTCGGCTCGCGCTATAGCCCTCGGGATTTCAGAACCCGGCTATGGTATTCGCGGCTTGACAAGCCTTCCTTCAATCCTCCCAACTCCGTATTTCCCATCGTATGGACGGCCCTCTACTCCGTGATGGCCATCTCCGGATGGCGCATCTGGCGGCATCGCGACTCCCCCGAGCGCACGGCGGCTTTGCGCCTATGGATCTCCCAGCTCATCACCAACTCCCAGTGGACGAGGCTTTTCTTCGGCAAGCACCTTCCGACATGGTCACTGGCCAATGTCATATCTTTGCAACTAGCCGTCATCGGCTACATTCTGGAAGCCCGCAAAGTGGATAAGCCGGCCGCCGCCCTTTTCATCCCGTACGCCGCGTGGGTCGCCTTCGCAGCCCTTCTGAATGCGGAGATCGTTCGCCGCAATCCGGGTGCCGCAAAGCTCTTCCCCAGGGTCGCGTAAATCATTCCAGATGTGTGGCCGCGCGAAAATGAACCCCGCGCCTTCAGCTCGCGGAAATTGTCTCCTCATCCGCCGGCTCAACGCGGATCTTGGCAATGCGGCGGGCATCCATCTCAACCACGGTCAGACGGCGATCTTCGAAGATGATCGCTTCGCCCGTCTCCGGAATATGACCCAGCCGATAGAGCAGAAATCCGGCGAGGGTTTCGACGCCGCCATCGCGAGGCAGATTCCACTGCATCTGGGTTTCAAGGTCGCGCAGGTTGACGCCCCCGTCCATCAGTATGGCGCCGCCGGCAGTTGTCAGCACCGGATGCGAGGGCGAGTCGAACTCGTCTTCAAATTCGCCGGTCAACTGCTCGATGGCGTCTTCGGCGGTGACCAGACCGACGATGGATCCATATTCATCAACAGCGACGGCCAGATGACGGCGGCGCTGCTGGAAATCGCGGATAAGATCGAGGACCGACCTGGTTTCGGGAATCACGACGACTTCCCGCATGATCTGCGCGAGTCGAATCTCAACCTGGGGATACTGAAGGGGAGGAGCCGGCGGGTCTCGCTTCTCCCGCTCCGGCTCTGCGAGCGTTGATTTTCGATTTCGCTCGGCTTCAGTGTGCGCGACGCTTTGAGTGCGAAAGTAAAGCAGGCGCGAAAGATCGCGAGCGTAAACGACGCCGACAATGTGCTCGGGCCCGCGCGTTTCGTCATAGACGGGAATACGTGAGAAATGGCGCGCGATGACGCGGGCGCAGGCTTCCTCCAGAAGCATGTTGGCCGGCAGGGAGAATATCTTCTGGCGCGGGGTCATGATCTCCCGGACGGGAATCTCGTCGAGCTCAAGGGCGCGGTGAATCAGTGTCTCCTGGAATTCGGGCAGGAGCCCGAGACGGCGGGCGGCTGTGGCAATCAGCTTGAGTTCTTCAGCGGAGTGGACCGAAGCCCGCTCGGTCATGGGAACGTCGAAGCCGTGCAGCACGGCCGCCGCCGAGCTGCGCAGCAGCCGAACCGCGGGACGAACCACGGCCATGAACACCAGCATAGGCGGCGCGACGGCAACGGCCAGCGCTTCAGCCCGGCGCAGGGCCAGGGACTTGGGCACCAGTTCGCCAACCACCACGTGAAAATAGGTGATGAGCGCAAAGCCGATGACCACGGCAGCGATGTGCGCATAGATGTGCGAGTGGGGAATGGCGGCGAAAAAGGGCTCCAGCATGGAGGCGGCCAGCGGCTCGCCCAGCCAGCCCAAGGCCAGCGAACAGAGCGTGACCCCGAGCTGGACCGCGGGGAGAAGATCGTCAAGTCCGCGCTGGAGACGGCGAACAGCGCGGGCTCCGGGGACCTGGGCTTCGAGAAGCTGCTCGATACGGGTATCGCGGATGGAGACGAGCGCGAACTCGGCAGCGACGAAGAATGCGTTGGCCAGAATGAGCATGGCCACGGCGACGGTTTTGAAGAGCGACAGTCCGACCATCTGGGGGGAAGAATAGCATCTGCCGGGGTCCAGGGTCAGGAATCGGGGATCAGCCTGCGATGGGTAAGGCAATCGCATTTGGACTCTTAAATCCCGGATCCAACCAACATTTGACTGTCATTCTGAACGAAAGGGGGCCCCGAACGTCTTTCAGTTCGGGGATGGTGAGCGAAGAATCCGCGGTTGCTCTTCTGCGAGTTCCAGACTTACCAGGCGTGCTGGGGCAAACCGATGCGCTGTTCATCGGATGGCCGATCTCGCGGTCCCTTCGGAACCGCCGGCGATCGGGGCCTCGGGATGCATCGAATGCGCCGGAGCTTTTACACTAAAGATATGATTCGTATTTACCGTCCTATTCCCGTGGAGCGATTAAAGCTTCTGGTCTTTGACCTCGACGGCACGCTGATCGACTCGGCGCAGGACCTGTGCAACAGCGTGAACGAGACGCTGAAAGAGTTTGACCACGAGCCGCTGCCCGACCCCGCGATCGCCAGCTTTGTGGGCAATGGCGCGCCGATGCTGATGCGGCGGTCGCTGGCGCTGGCCGGCAGCCTGAGCCCCGACGCCGTGGACCCCGAGCTGCTCGAAAAGGCGTACGCGTTTTTCCTCCAGTATTATCGCGAGCACAAGCTGGACTTCACCTACGCATACGAGGGCGTGCTGGAGTCGCTGAAGGCTCTGCACGCGCTGCATGATGAAGCGGACGGCGCGAAAAGATCCATGGCTGTGCTGACCAATAAGCCGGTGCGACCGGCGCGGGGAATCTGTGAGGGACTGGGACTGGCGGGGTACTTTCTGCATATCTATGGGGGGGACAGTTTCCCGGTAAAGAAACCCGATCCCCTGGGGCTGCGCACGTTGATGGAAGAGGTTGGAGCACGGCCGGATGAGACGGCAATGATCGGCGACAGCCAGGTCGACGTCCTCACCGCGCGGAACGCCGGGGCATGGTCCATCGGGTGCGCATTTGGGTTTGGCCCCCAGAATCTGATCGAAACGCCGCCTGACGTGATCGTGGACACAGCGGCGGACTGGACGGCGGCGCTGAGTCCTGCGAAAATAAGCTAAAGACATAAGCTTGCCTTTTCAAAAGAGGCAGCGGCCTCGAGTTCGATGACAACGTTTCCATTTCAGGGTTAGGTCAGACGCAGAACAAACCGATTGCACCCTTGCGCGCATGGAATGAGCAAGTCCGATGCACAGGGTTGATTCCAAATTGTTGCCTGAGGTATCTGCCATGCGTTTGCTTGCTCTTGCTCTCCTTCTTTCTGCTCCGCTGAGCTCCTATGCTTGCCACACCGCGGTCCCGGGGCCTGCCCACGATCCTTCGTTACAGGGCTCCGTAGCCGACCAGGCCGGAGATCCACTTCCCAATGCGACGATCGAAGTTCTGGACGCCAATGGGGCCACCGTCGCGACAGTGCAATCGGGCGCGGACGGAAGCTTTGTGGCCACAGCGCCGCGGCCCGGCCAATACACACTGGCGGTGACCGAGCCGGGATTTAGGACCACGCAAACTGCAGTCACCTTCGCGGCCCCGGGAGCTACGGCGATTGCCAGCCAGGCAGCGGTCAAACTGGCCGCGCGCATTCACATCGTGTTGCCCATTGCTTCGGCCGCGACCAATATCGTGGTGAGCGCCGATTCTAATCAGGACCTTACGTCGACGGATGAGAATCACGACTCGTCGATACTGAGTTCGTCCGACCTGAAGGCGCTGCCCATCTTCGATAACGATTTTGTTTCGGCGATGGGCGCATTCCTTGATTCGGACGTAGCGCCCACGGGCGGAAGCGGATTGATGGTGGACGGCGTGGAAGCGAATCGTGTAACCGTATCGGCTTCCGCGGTGCAGCAAGTGCAGATCAACCAGGATCCCTACTCGGCGCGCTACTACTACCCCGGCCGCGGGCAGATGGAGATCGTCACCAAGTCGGCCGCCGACCGTTATCACGGACAAATGAATTTTTACTTTCGCGATTCGGCGCTGAACGCGCAGAATGCGCTGGCGCCGTCGAAGCCGTTCGAGCAGCGGCGGATTTACGAGGGCAGCGCGACCGGGCCCCTCCCGCACTCGAAGAACTCGAGCTTCCTGGTGAGCTTCAATCGCGCCGAAGAGGACCTGGACTCCGTGGTGAGCGCGACGCTTGCCAGCGGACCGTTTGGGGCCAACGTGCCGTCGCCCACGCGGGACACGGAGTTCAGTGCCAGGGCTGGCCACCAGTTCGGCGCCAAGCATTCCGCCTACGTGCAGTACAGCTACCAGGATTGGACCGGAAAGAACCAGGGAGTGGGCGGACAGACGCTGGCCGAGGCGGGCACAAACAGTGAATTCCACGAAGACGATTTTGTGGCGCACGTGGATTCGACTTTATCGGGGACCATGCTGAATCAGATCTCGCTGGTGGCGGAGCATGATTCAAACCGCATTCAGAACGTGACAGAGGGCCCTCGAATCAGCCTGCCGGGAGATTTCATAGGAGGGTCGGCGCAGAGCGACTCGTTTGCCACCGAGTACAACGCGCGCCTCTCAGATGTGGCCACGTGGGTGCACGGGCGCAACCTGGTGAAGTACGGCATCAGCCTTCCGCACATCGACCGGCGCGCTTACGACGATCAGACCAACGAGTTGGGGACATACACCTTTGGGCCTACGCTGGCGGCCGATGGTGTCACGGTATTGCAGACGGCGTTTCAAAACCAGGGCAACGGATTGCCCTCGGCATTCTCACAAAATTCCGGCGACACGCACTTTATCTATCACCAGCAGGAGATGGGCGCGTTCGTCCAGGACCAGTTCAAGGTGAACGCTCGTTTTGCCATTACGCCGGGGCTGCGCTACGACTGGCAGAATTTTCTCCCTCAGCGGCGGCTCGGTTTTTCGCCGCGAGTGTCCTTCGCATGGGTGCTCGACCCGGCCTCGAAGACCATCCTGCGCGGCGGAGGCGGCGTCTATTACGACCGCTTCGGGAGCGGACCGCTGCTCGACCTGGCCCGTTACCAGAATGCGCGGCGCCGGTCGGTGATTCTTTCATTGAACCCGGCGTCGCTCCCGCAAACCGGTTGCGTACCCATCAGCGACTGCGTGACTTTGTCGGCAGTGCCCCCGAATCTGGCCGAGCTCGAGCCGGACGCCAAGATTCCTTACCAGATCCACTACGGCTTGTCGGTTGAGCGGCAGCTTGGCGAGAAGGCGACTGGAACCGTCAGCGTCTATTCGATGCGCGGAATCGACATGTTCCGCTCGCTCGACATCAATGCCCCGACGCCTGAGTCGGGGTATACGGCGAGGCCAAATCCAGCACTGGGCCGGGTGCGCGAGATGCAGCCCGCTGCGTTTTATGTAGGCAACGCCCTGGACCTCACGTATCGCGGAATGTGGAACAAATACTTCACCGGGTTCGGGCGTTACACGTGGTCGCATTACGAGGCGAATACGGGTGGCATCAGCTGGTTCCCTGAGAATCAGTACGCGCCGGAAGACGAATGGTCGAACTCGGGATACGACCGGCGCCAGCGCGGGGGCATGTACGCCATGTTCCAGCCCAAGAGCCTGCTGAATCTGGCCGCCGGAGTCTTTGCCAATACCGGCTCGCCGTGGACGGTGCTGACCGGGACCGATTTCTATGGGGATGGCCTGTTCAACACCCGCCCCGACGGGATGGGGCGAAACTCGGAGACCGGACCCGGTTATGTGGATCTCGATCTACGCTGGGGCCATGACTTCGCCATCACCCACGACAAAGATGAGGAGGCGCCGCGCTTGGGCTTCTCCGCCAGTTCCTTCAACGTGCTGAACCACGTGAACGGTCAAGGCATCGATACGGTCGACACGTCCCCCGAGTTCGGGCAGATCACCTCGGCCGCCCCACCGCGCCGCATCCAGCTAGCCGCCCGATTCGAGTTCTAAGAACGGGTATCGCTCAAGGAGAAAATCCCATCGCGCAAGCCCCCTGCTTACTTACTCGTCGCACAGCACTGAAAGGCCTGGGCGCTGTCGCGCTGGTGGGGGCCGCGAACAGAGCCGCCCTTGCCGCCACGTACCATCCGGCCAACACGGATTGGTTCGCTAACTGCCGATTCGGAATTTCCACCCACTGGACCGCGCAGTCGCAACCCGTCGGTCAGGACGATTGGCTCCCCTTCAACGAGGCCGTTGACCACTTCAGCGCTACCGGTTACGTGGACCAGGCCGCCCGCGCAGGCGCTGATTACGTAATCTTTACCGGTACACACGCTCTACAAATGCTTCCGGCGCCGTCCGCCGCCATTGACCGTGTCGCTCCCGGACGGACCACCAGGCGCGACCTGATTGGAGAGCTGGCCGACGCATGCCACGCCCGCGGCATGCGCTTCATCCTCTACTACAATCACTCCTGCAACCACGGCGATGATTCGGGCTGGGAGCACGCCGTCGGCTATCACGCCGCCGACAAGTCCCGCCTTGTCTCGAACCTGCTCTCCGTTCTGAGCGAACTCGGCAGGCGCTATGGTTCGCGTATGGATGGTTGGTACTTCGACAGCTGCTGTTCGCTCGACCCGCGCGGGGTCTACAACTCCGTCACCACGGAAATGCATGGATTCCAGTTTCCCTGGGAAGAGTGGACTGCTGCCGCGAAAACCGGCCACGAGGACCGCCTGGTGACTCTCAGCTCAGGCATGCTCACCCATTTCCTCTATTCAACCCATCAGGACTACGAAGCAGGCGAGGCCAACGACCTTATCGCTATACCCACCTCGCGCTACAATTCCGACCACCTGCAGGCCCATCGCTGGGTCTGCCTGGATAATCCCGCCTGGGTGCACGGGAGCGTCAAGACGGCGCTGGCCGGGCCACGCTATTCCCTGGCCAACGTGGCTGATTATGTCCGCACAACGAATCGGGCGAGCGTGCCGGTGACCTTCAACCTGGACATCGATCGCACCGGGCTGATCAGCCCGGAGTCGCTCTCCTTATTGCGCCAGGTGAAGCAGCAGCTCTCTTAAGGCAATTCGCCAAAGACGGCTTGTCGGAATGGCCGAGTGGGGAAAAGCCCAAACAGGGAGCGCCCCCGGGGTATGAGTCAAAATTTTGCCGCAACCCGGCAAGCCCCTGGATTTCCCTTTGACAACAGACCTGCGGAACTACGCCGCCCACTGCGCGTATATTGGATTTGATGACCCGATTTCGTCCTATTTTGGGGATTGTCGCGGTAACCGCAGCGCTCGCGGCCGCCGCGGTCCCGGCGCGCGCGGACCAGGACGCGGTCCGATTCTTCAGCAACATCGACATAACCACGGACACGCCGGTTAAAGATGCGGTCTGCTTCTTTTGCAACGTGCGCATCCATGGCAAGGTCAATGGCGACATCGTCGCCCTGTTCGGCAACGTCACCCTTGACGGCATCGCGCAACATGACCTGGTGACTGTCTTCGGGAATGTGACCGCGGCGGACAACAGCAGGATTGCCGGCGACCTGGTCAGCGTCTTCGGCAACGCCAGGCTGGGTGAGAATGTGACCGTGGACCAGGACATGGTAAGCGTCTTCGGGAGTGTGCGGGCACCCTTCTCATCAAAAGTTCATGGGGATCGAGTGAGCGTTCCCGCGATCGTCTTTTGGGGACCGCTGCTGTTGTTGATCGGCGTGATCTGGCTGATTGTGCACGAACTGCGCAGCCGAAGGCGGCAACGGGCGATGGCGGGATATCCCTATCCGCCGATGCGCTAGTCTCAAGCGGCAAAAAGATGCAAACAGGCCGATCTCCACTGCGTAAGATTGCCGGTCTGGGGCGCACACTGGAAGTATGAGAGTCGTATGTCCAATTCCGTCTGTCAGGTCCGTGACCGGTCCGTGCCTACACCACCCCCTACCCCCCCTCCCTCCAGTAACACTCCAAATCGGCGTCCGATTTTCAGATAAGTATAATATAATCAGTATCTTAGAATCAGACACCCATGTACCATGGAGTAAACACACCCCCAATTTTCCGTTCATTTTCGGCCCCTTCGTGTCGATTCTTGACGCAAAATGAGGCCCAAATCCAGTATTTCCGAGGGGTAAATAATATGGCCGGACGAGCGCTACGGATCGTGCTGCCGGGCGGAAGCGGCCAGGTCGGCCAGATGCTGGCGCGTTTTTTTCAGGAGCGCGGACATTTCGTGACCGTGCTGACGCGAGGCCCTTATACCGCGCAGTGGCAGACCGTCCATTGGGACGGCAAGACCGCCGGGCCGTGGGTCGAAACGCTCGAGGGGGCGGACGTTGTGATTCACCTCTCGGGCAAGAGCATCAACTGCCGCTACACGGCCAAGAATCGCCGCGAGCTTCTGGAGTCGCGCGTGGGCCCGACGCGCCTGTTGAACCAGGTGATCGCAGGCCTGAGCGATCCGCCTAAAGTGTGGCTGAACGCGTCAGCGGCGACCATCTACCGCCATGCATTGGACCGGCCGATGGACGAGGCGACCGGTGAGATCGGCGGCGGAGAGATGATCTCCCCTCGAAGGCGCGCGCCGGAGAAGTGGGACTTCACAATCGAGCTGGTGAAGGCTTGGGAGGAAGCGTTTTTCGGAACCAATACCCCGCGAACGCGCAAGGTGGCGCTGCGCACTTCGCTGGTGTTCAGCCCCGTGCCGGGAAGCATATTTGGGGTGCTCTCGAACCTGGTGCGCGTGGGACTGGGCGGCACGCAGGGCAATGGACGCCAATATGTTTCCTGGATGCACGAGACGGACTACGCCCGAGCGTTAGAGTTTCTGATAGAGCAAGATGAGATGGATGGGCCAGTGAACCTGGCCGCACCCGAACCGCTGCCCAACCGGGAGTTCATGGCCCAGCTGAGGGCGGCGTGGGGCATGCCCAACGGATTGCCCGCGCCGGCCCCGCTCATCGCGCTGGGCATGTTCTTTCTGCGTACGGAACCGGAACTGGTCCTGAAAAGCCGGTGGGTCAGCCCCGGACGCCTGCTGGACGCGGGGTTCGAGTTCAGATTTCCGCGCTGGGCTGATGCGGCGGATGACTTGGTTCGGCAGTGGAAAGACCGTGATTAGCGATC
>Ga0182016_10008547_pt1 | contig 10323 bp, 7 predicted proteins | sample 712S2MmetaG_FD_120491 | JGI IMG/M metagenome (GOLD analysis project Ga0182016, IMG submission 120491) | Permafrost microbial communities from Stordalen Mire, Sweden - 712S2M metaG | ecosystem: Environmental > Terrestrial > Soil > Wetlands > Permafrost | place: Sweden: Stordalen | collected... | reverse complement strand
TTTGGTGGACGCGGTAGGAATCGAACCTACAACCTGTCGGTTAAGAGCCGAATGCTCTGCCAGTTGAGCTACGCGTCCATGCCACCAGAAAAACCGTGCGGCGGCAAGGCTTGCACACGGCTTGAGCACGCATGAATCCTTGCTGCTCCTTGAAAAATATAGCACAGTCGCAGGACCGTTTCAAAACCAGGAACGGACCGGAGTGAGTTCCGATGCACTAATAGCGGCCGGAACCAATGTTCTAGAAGTTAAAGGCAAGGCCGGCGCTGATGCCGCGCTGGTCCTGGGAGAAGATCAGCAGCGAGCCATCACTCATCAGATAGGGGCGGTAGCCTTGCGCAAGCAGATTGCGCACATCTACGAGCGCATAAAAATGGCCTGAACTGTCGCGGCCCAGATGAATAGGCTGTCGAAGATTCAGGTTCAGGTAAGGCTCGGCGGCGTCTGCGGTAAAGGGGGCAACTTGTGTGACAGTATCTTCAGGCTGCCATCGGTAGCTGGCCCGCCATCGGATTTGGGTGCCGTCAAGCGTGCCGGACAACGAGAGCGCGTAGCTCTGCGCGGCACGAGGATGGGCGCCGGCAAGCAACTGGGACAGGGTCGAGGGCTGCGCACCGGAAGGCATCACCAGCGCATTGCCGAATGCGTACTCCACGCGGAGCTGATTGCCGACAGGCAAGCGGTGCTCAAAGTGGGCCGTCACGCCCGTGCTTGAAAACTCAGGGCCGACAGCGCGAACCAGGCCGCTCATCGGATCGAAGAGCACTTCAGATGCGGTAGAATTGCCGGCGGCAAAGTGGCTCGTGGCCTGGATGACCGGATCGTCGATTCTATCGGCGAAGACCAGCACTCCGACGCCGGAGATGTCGGTATTCCGCGCCCAGCCAAGTTCCTGATGCAGTCCGTGTTCGATAGCCAGGCTGCCGTTCCGGGCAGTGATGTCGGGCAGCCACGACTGGGCCTGCGAATCTTCAGCACCCGGGCCACCGGGAAGGAATGTAGTCATCCGATAGCGAATCGCTGTGTTGGCTCCCAGCCAGCCCGCTGAGGCAAAAGGTAATATAGCGGCCACGGTGTCGGGAGAAGCTGAGGAGAGCCGCGCCAGCACCTGTGTGGAACCAGCCTCGGCCTCGAACTCGTCTCCCAGATGGATCGTTTCCCAACTGCGGATAGCTGCTTCGTCCACCCCCGCGGCGCCAGCGGCGGTCATATCTGGATGGAGAGCCACAGCGGCCACGGATTGCACCGAGCCGGCAAAACCCAAATCCTGGCGGAAGCCGAGCATGGATTCCATACCGGCATTCGAACTGGGGTCAAATTCCACGCGCGCCAGCAATTCGCGGCTGTTAGAGGGGGTGTCTTCAATTGCTCCGGCAATGCGTTCGCCGCTCTCGCCGAAAGTGCCTTCCTGGCCGCTGGCCATCAGGCGGGCTTTCAGCCGGGGATGCGCGCCCGAGCCATCGGAGACCACCACCAGCGGACCATCCTCGAGCCAGCGCAGGAGAGGCCGGTTGGCGGCCGAGCGCAGGGTCCATGCCCAATCGTCCTTCTCGGCGTTGCCTGAGCGCGGCTCAGCCGGCAGCCACTGCATCGCTTCGTAGAGAGTGTTCAGCGTGAGATTGACAACTGTGTTGGCGCGAACGCGAATGTTTTCGCGCATCGAGGGCAGAAACCAGGCGCCAGTGGCCTTGAACGAATAGCGACCGGGCAGAATCGAGGGGATTGTAAAGCGGCCATCCGCATCGGTATAGACGCTGGCGATGACCGCCAGATCAGGGCCCAGCAACTGCACCTCGGCGCCAATCTGCGGAACTCCGGTCGAATCGCGCACCGTGCCTGAGACCGAGCCAGGGGCTGCTCCGTAGAGCAAAGCGCTGCCAAAGGCAATCAGCACGACGAATGCAACGAGATGGACCGTTTTGGTCATCGCTATAGTTGGTGACCTTGCGGCGTACTGGCAGAATTACTGCAAATCATAGGCCCCGGTGGGCTTCCGGATCTTGGGTCCGGTAGCCCGCTTGCGACCGGCAGTTACTATTCCACGACAAAAGGCACCGATTGCGCAATCTCTTGTTTTGAGATTCCGTCATTTATCTTGATCGTCACCTTGTATTTCCCCGGTTCCAGCCCCGCCATCGGCAACGTCTTCTGCACTGTCATCTGGTCGCTATGAGTGCCCAGTTCCTTTGAATCCATTTGCTTCTCCAAGACCACGGTGTCGCTGGCCGGGTTTGTGGCCGTGGCGGCAACGGTCTTGGCTATCTGGTAGGTCACGGTAGCCTGGTTGCTCTTGGTGGACTCGTCGATGCCAAGATTGTAGACCTGCATCCAGAAGCTGAGTTGCTGGTCGCGCCTGAACTTGACCGGCGGGTTTGGGTTGGACGGGGTCGGGCTGCTCACGCGAGGCCGGATGAACGTGTTGCCGATGACAAAATTGCCGCCACCGATGGAGTGGGAGCTCACGGGATTCATTTGATCGGCCAGAATCAGCGTCGACGTACCCAGCTTCTCATCGCGATAGGTCGGCACATTCAGAGCGCGCCCGAAAATACCTACGTGGTCTGGATTGTTTACATCCTTGATAACAATGTCCAGACGGTAGAGGCCGGGCACAAGCGGCAGAGCCTTCCAATAGACCGATTGGTGATCAAGCGACTTTTCAAGCAGCTCGGATGGCTGCTCGACCTCGACTGTGTCCTCGAAGGTCTGCACCGTCTTGCCTGTTATCGTTGTGACCTTACCCAAAATATTCACCACGCCCCTGGCCACACCATCCTTGGTGAGGAAGGTGATGTCGCGATTCTTCATTTGCAGCGTGATCGGCACCAGATCCGTATTCTCGGTCACCTTCATGAAATCCGTGCGAACATCGAACGGGAAGACAGGGCCGGTCAGCAGCTTGTGCTCTGACATGAAAGCGTCCAGATCTTTGAACTTGATTGCAGGAGGCGCAAAGATCTTAGCGGCCAGCTCAATGCGGTCGAATTCCTTCGACTCCTGCCCCTGAGACATCGGGCCTGTTCCCAAAGATTCAACGCCGCCTTTGAAGCGGTCTGCCTTCTTGGCCTGGCCCATCTCTTCATACTGCGTGGCGCCGGCGCCGGGAACGTGCAACAGCGCGTCCTTTTCGCTTCGGTCGATGGTGAAATGATAGTCGCCGCACTGGCAGCTATCCACAAACTCGAGATCGATGTTTTCCCCTATGCCCTCAAGATACCGGTAGTGCCAAACTTCGAAAGGAAACGTCGAGGTTTCGCCGCCGCCTTCTTCCATGGGCCGCTGGTAGCTGCCGCCTGAGGGGTGGGAATCAATGGAGTCTGCCGGGCCGAAAGAGATGTAAATGTGGCCGCGGTCTGTCTTCCAGCCGGGCTTGCCGGCCGCGTAGTGCTCGTTGGCGTAAGCGATGCGCCGGTAATGCTCTTCGCGGAACTCGTTTTCCGGTGAATCCGGATTGGGATTGCGCCGCAACCAGAAGTTCTCGATGAAGGCGTCGCGCTCCTCGTCGTTCGAGAGAGTCTTGAAGGCCCTGCGCTCTTCGTCGGAAATGATGTAAGACACATCCTGATCCAGCCAGGTTTTGTATGCGCCCTTCAACTCCTGCTTGACAGCCTTCTGAGCTGCGAACTTCTCCTTGTCGGAGCGCTCGCGTTTGAGCGGGTCAACTTCCTGATTCTGGCCGTTGGAGGGTTGTGCCTGTGCTGGTGGGTTGTCCGTCTGCTGGGCTGAAAGCCTGGCTGATGGTGTGAAAACCAGACCGCAACCCAATGCGATGAAAAGAAGACGATAGCTTTTGAGCGTCATTTGCCTTGAAAACTCCTGCGATTCTTTATTCTACGGGTCCCAACAGGGTAGGGCAAGATTCCGTAGAAGATCGCTCCCTTATTGGACGCGGATAGACCGCTGGGGTTAGCGGAAAAATGCCTCCATGAGGGGTTAAACTGTTTGTGAAAGGGGTTTTGAGGTCAGCAAGGCAGTCCCCCTGTTCTGGAACCCCTAACGTCACGTCTGTTCTGTCGCGCCGCTTTATTTTGACCTGTGCTCGTGCGCTTTCGCTGTTTCTGGTGCGCACGGTGCGTTTGGAATGTTGACACAGAGAAATCCCTCTGTTTGCAGCAGGCTCGCCGACAGCCATAAAGCATGAAGAAGGCGGCAATTCGGCCGCTGTTGGGAACCATGCCCGCATTGATTGCGTACACTGTTTGAAGAGACTTGGAGCACGTACCTCGCATGAAAAAGATAATTTTGCTAATTCTTGCTGGAGTGGCCGTCGTTGGGCTTGTGGCCTTGTTCATTTACAGGCAACAGGCTGGCTACACCAAGGTCCTCACGGCCAAGGTTGCGCGTCAGGACCTGGTTACGGTGGTCAGTGGCACTGGCCAGATCAAGCCCCGGACCTTTGCCAATCTGGGCGCTACTTCCATGGGCCGCGTCACCCACCTCTTTGTAAAAGAGGGAGACATGGTGAAGGCGGGCCAGACGGTGGCCAGCATCGAGCATGTGCAGCAGGAGGCGGCTGTCTCCGGCCAGGAAGCCACCATCGCGGCCGCCAAAACCGACATTGACGCCAATATTGCCGCGGAAAAAACCGCGGAAGCCAATGTCGCCAAGGCCAAGGCCGATTTGCAGCAGAAACGGCTGGACTGGGAACGCGAGCAGCCCCTTTTCGAGGCAGGCATCGTAGCCAAGTCGGATTTCGACGCCAAGAAAGCGGCCTACGATACCGACGTAGCCACCGTGGATCAGGCAATCGCAGCGCTGAATCAGGCCAAAGCACAAACCGATTCTCTGCGCGGACATTTGAAAACGCAGGTGGCCAACCTGCGCGCCAACCAGAATATGCTCGACTTGACCATCGCCGTTGCTCCCTTTGACGGTATTGTGACCAACATGCCCGTCCGCGAAGGCGAAACGGTTGTGGAAGGCATCGAGGGCTACGAAGGATCTACATTGATGACGCTCGCGGACATGAGCGTAATCACCGCCGAAGTAAAAGTGGACGAGACCGACATCGTCAACGTGAAGATCGGCCAACCAGCTGATGTGACCGTGGATGCTCTGCCCGGCAAGGTTTTCAAAGGTCACGTGACGCTGGTCGGCGACCAGGCTCTGCTGCGCTCCACCGGCATGGCCACCTCGCAGTCCACCTCCGGCACCGAGGAGGCCAAGGACTTCAAAGTCGTGGTCACGCTCGACGCGCCTTCCAACGACCTGCGCCCAGGCCTCAGCACCACCGCCAAGATCACCACCGCCCACAAGCCAAATGTGCTCTCGCTGCCCATCCAGGCGCTCACCATGGTTGACCCCAAGGCCGACGAAAATAAATCCGGCGTCCAGGCTGCTTCAACCTCGTCCGCCCCAGCCGCCAAGAGCGTGCCCGTGCAGGGCGTCTATGTGGTAGACAAGGACAAGGGCGGCAAACTGCGCGCCAAGTTCGTGCCTGTCACCACAGGTATCACCGGGGCCACCGATATAGAAGTGCTCAGCGGCCTCGGCGAAAACCAGGAGATTGTCATCGGCCCTTACAAGACTCTGCGCGGCCTCAAAAGCAATGCACTGGTAAAGCGGGACACCGCCAAGCCGCCAACGCCGGGCGGAAGCTCCTAACAAGCGCGATGAATAATGGCTTTGAAGCGGCGCGGCTCTTTCCGCGCCTCTGCAAAGCAACAACGGCAGCCAGCAAGCAAAGGAAGAGATTCGGATGGCTCTGAACGGCATCAGCGACGATGTGCAAAACGCGGCTCCGCCCAACGGCGACATGATCGTCGTCGAAGATTTATGGCGCACTTACGATATGGGCTCCGAGCAGCAGGTTCATGCGCTCAGCGGCGTCTCCGTGCGCATCAAGCACAACGAGTACGTAGCCATCATGGGTCCGTCAGGTTCCGGCAAATCCACGCTGATGAACCTCATCGGCTGCCTCGACACACCCTCCAAAGGCCGCTACTGGCTCAACGGCCAACTGGTCAGCGAACTCGACGACGACCAGCTCGCGCGCATCCGCAACAAGGAAATCGGCTTCGTCTTCCAGACCTTCAATCTGCTCGCCCGCGCCACTGCCTTGCACAATGTCGAGCTGCCTCTCATCTATAACGGCACGCCCTCCGCCGAGCGCCTCGAACGCGCCCGGGAGTCGCTCGCCGACGTCGGTCTCGAATCGCGCATGATGCACAAGCCCAACGAGCTCTCCGGCGGCCAGCGCCAGCGCGTCGCCATCGCCCGTGCCCTCGTCAACCGGCCCTCCATCATCCTCGCCGACGAGCCCACCGGCAACCTCGACTCCAAAACCGGCCTCGAAATCATGGCCCTCTTCGATACCCTCCACGCCAACGGCAACACCATTGTTCTCGTCACACACGAGCCTGACATCGCCGAATACGCCAATCGCGTCGTGCATATTCGCGACGGCCAGATTTACTCCGACGAGCCTTCCAAGCGCGCCCGCTAAAGCGAAACCAGGGATGATGTATCCCGAAAGCACGTTCGTCAAGTTGACGCGACCATCAGGCCGGGGTCCCCGGCGACAGGTCTTGGTCGCTGGGGTGGAGGGAGCGGCAACCTCGCACAAAACTTAACAGGACACAGTAACCCTGGTTTCGCTCTAACTACCCAAATCAGGCTCACCCCCCGAACCGGAAAGACACAATGTCTTTTCGGTTCATGTTTTTTCCCCTCCCGCCGATGAAAACTTTGTCGGCCTTGAAATCGTATTTTGGGCTGCTGAGGCGAGGGTACGTTGAGAGCCATCGAGAGCGCCGCTCATTACCAGCCGTCCGTTTCCGGCCTCAGTCTTGTCGAGGTCGAATCGCCCCTCGCCGCCCAGCCCGTCGGCGTCAGCGCCGCGTGGCGCAAGCTCCTCATGCAGGCTGAAATGGCCGCGCCGCATATTCATCTGGCCGCCATCGAAGGCGAACACGGCGTCGGCAAGCAAACCCTAGCACGCTATCTCTTCAGCCGTTCTCCGCTTTCCTCCGGCAGCTTTCAGCGCCGCGACGCGCGCGAATGGCTGGTCACCGACGCTGATCCCTCCACGCTCACCGGCTTCACCTATCTCGACCGCGTTGACCTTCTCGCCCCTCCGGGCCAGGGTCTTCTGCTCGGCTTTCTCAAGGCGCTCCAGGACCGCCCGCCGGGCCGCTCCGTCCTGCTTGCATCCTCGCAAACCTCGCTGCGCCAAATGGCCGCGCAGGGCCTACTGCTTCCCGATCTCGCCTTCCGCCTCACCGCCGTCCGCTTTGCCATTCCGCCGCTGCGCCTGCGCCGCGAAGACATCGCCCCGCTCGCCCAGGCCATGCTTGACCGCATCTGCGCGCGCTATCAGCAGCGCCCCGTCCTCATGGCGCCCGGCACGCTCGCCCGCCTCTTGCAACACAATTGGCCCGGCAACGTGCGCGAGCTCGCCGCCGTGCTTGAAACCGCTCTGCTCGAAGCCAGCAACGGAACCATCCGCCCCGACGATCTCGCCCTGCCCACCGGCCTCGAAGCCTCATCGCCGCTCCAGCCCGCAGCGCACACCGACACCCTCAACCTCGACTCCGTCATTCAACATCACGTTCAATACGTACTCGACCTCAACCGCGGCAACAAGCTCCGCGCCGCCCGCCAGCTCGGCATCAGCCGCTCCACCCTCTACCGCATCCTCGCCAACGAAACCATCCTCACGCACTGATCTCGGCAGTCGGTATAGAGAGTGTTCCAGATAAGCGCTTTGTGTCAGGGCACGACTTCAGTCGTGCCGCAATCCAACCCACAATACTTTAGAAATCAATCAGCGCGACGAAGTCGCGCCCAAATCCTTCCCCTCCCCAAAAAAGCTGTCGCGTTTAGCTATAACAAATGATCTGTCATCCTGAGCGAGCGCAGCGAGTCGAAGGACCTGCGGGTTGCTCTTTCCAGCTTTGAAAGGGCACGGTTTTAACCGTGCCATAACCCGTCCAAAATATTTTAGGAATCAATCAGCGCGACGGAGCCGCGCTCACATCCTCTCTCCCTCGCGCCCCATAAATGTTGTCATCGTGCGCGCAGCGCCACGTGTGCCGGAGAACGATAGGGCGATTTTGCGGAAACTGAGAACCCCTCGAGATTGCAGGTGACACTATCAACTTGGCAGTGCTAACTTGTTTCGGGGGAGGAACTGATCGATGGATACGGAAGAGCGCTACGAAATCATTGAGGAAGCACACGGGGAGGGTGGTTTTGGACGCGTGGCAAAGCGCCGGGACAAGCTCCTAGATCGTTTTGTGGCCGTCAAGCAACTGAAGGTGCTTGATGAGGAGTCGAAGGAGCGGTTTCGACGAGAGGCAAAGGCCCTCGCCAAAATGAGTCATCCGCATATTCCGGCAATTTACGACGTTCGGTTTTTGGATAACCTGATGGAGATTTATATTGCATTTATCGAGGGCCAACCCCTAAGGGAGGTCATTAAACAAGGCATAATTCCATCGATGGATCAGACAAGGCGCTGGTTTACACAGGTCGCGGCAGCATTAGAACATGCGCACGGGCTGGGTATTGTTCATCGAGACATTAAGCCCGACAATATTATAATCTCGGCCGATAAAGAAAACGCTATCCTTGTCGATTTCGGAATCGTATTGACTGCCGACGATGTGAAGAAGCTCACCGGAACCGGGTATGTTATCGGGACCCCTGCGTACATGTCACCGGAACAAAGCAGCGGCGAGAAAATAGACCGTCGATCCGATCTCTATTCATTGGGCATCACGCTTTACGAATCTTTGAGCGGTCACCTGCCTCATCCAGGTGGCTATCAACCATTGGCAGATGCAAATGAAGCGATACCCCCAGCAATTGACGGTCTGATAAAAGACTGCTTGGCCCAAGATCGGAATGCGAGGCTTCAATCCGCCACGGATTTCGTCAAGCTATTGCGATCTGCATTCCGCATGGACGTACCTCTATCAACGCTCCTCACAGAAGCCAGACTTCACGAGGTTGTTGCCGCCCTGCGGCAGATGTCGGCAGAGGACTTTGCTTCAAAACCCAAGGGACAGAGGCTATTGCTCGTCAATCGACTCAAAGACCTAATCAGGACTGATAAGCCTGAATTGCAAATCGCGACAGCACAAGTTATCGCACTCCTAACGAGGCTTGTAAGATTTGAGGGGCCAAGAGAATACACCCCTATAATCAAAGCCGCATTCTGTTGGGGATTCGAGAAACTATATGGGACGAATTGGGTAGGCCAACCGGATATTCGCGAGGCGCTTACAGATGCCGCAAAATCTGCCAATACCGAAGCTCACAAGGTACTGGCACAAGAATTCGTGAGTTTTACCGACCAGAAAGACCTCACGGTGCAGCAACGCTGGTACCCGCATGATCTTCGGCTCTTGGTTATGGCATTACTCGCGAATCCTGCTTGCGGCGAAAGCGAGGCAGAAAATCTAGCGGAGTTTTACGACAAAATCAATGCAGCCAGTCACGCAGAATGATGAGCCGGAATCGGGGATTTTGCCAACAGTTCCGAATTGCCCTCGCAAAGACAGCGCGAACGACCTTCGGAGGTATCGCGGCCTGGTGTCCCAAGTCTCGATTTTGACACCTGGGCCCCAACCCCGGCCCTTCCTCGAATCGAATTTAAAACGGGCTACCATCCCCATACCGCAAATCCAAGCCCTCCGGTTCCCCCACCCACTTCGGCTCCTTCGACAACTTGTCAGCGTAACTCGGTTCAGACTGCTTCTTCACCGGCTCCGGAATCGGTTTCTTCGCAGCCGCTAGCGCAATCAGCGTCTTGGCGCTGGCCAGATCTCCTTCGAGCGCCTTTCTCTTCAGCAGATCGGCCAACTGCTCCGAAATCTCGTTCAACCGCTTGTCCGCCGCCTGACGCAGCCGTTCTGCGCCATCCTTGCGCGACGCATACTTCCGGCGCGCCCGTTTAGGTCCCTCGCTCTCGGTTGTCCCACCCGTTTTCGTTTCCGCGTTGCTTGCACTCAACTCCTTCCGTGCTTGGGCCATCGTTCCACCATTCCCCGCTTGTCTCATTTCCGTTTTGTCAGCTCCAAGCGTACCGGAAGACCGCATAATTCCCTGCAAATGCTCCGCCCCGCTCTTGTCCTCCAATCTCAGGCCATCACGCCACGCCCGCCAACTTGCCAACCCGCCAGCTTGCTAACTTGCCAAGTCGCTGACCTGCTGACTCGCTGACTCGCTAGCCTCCAGCAAAGCTTTCCAAAGCCTCTCCTCCACCAAGTCTTCCAGTTTCTTCCCGCCCTCCGGCACAATCCCGTACACCACCTTGCAGCCCATCGCCTGCGCCATCCGCGACATCGACCTCAACGAAATCGTGTTTTTCACCTCTCT
>Ga0182016_10008546_pt1 | contig 10323 bp, 8 predicted proteins | sample 712S2MmetaG_FD_120491 | JGI IMG/M metagenome (GOLD analysis project Ga0182016, IMG submission 120491) | Permafrost microbial communities from Stordalen Mire, Sweden - 712S2M metaG | ecosystem: Environmental > Terrestrial > Soil > Wetlands > Permafrost | place: Sweden: Stordalen | collected... | reverse complement strand
GTTGCAGCGAGAGCCGAGGGGAGCATCTAGTGGCCCCGCCCGCAGTAAGCGGTCGCGACGAGAAGATTGGGCTGATCCCTGTCCTCGCCTTCGCGGTCGGCGCGATGATCGGCGGCGGGGTGTTCACGCTGTCCGGCGAGGCGATCAACCGAGCCGGACCGGCCGCGCTCGTAAGTTACGCGATCGCCGGCGTCGTTATGTTGCTGTCCGCCCTCTCGTCGGTCGCGATCGCGACGCGAGCCAAGCCAGGCGAGTCGGGTTTCGCCCCCGTCACAGAGCTGCTGGGCAGGCCGTGGCGCTTCCTCGTGATGTGGGGTTTCTATCTGAACGCGCTGCTGGCGGTGGCTTTCCTGGCCGACTCGTTCGGGGTCTACCTGCACAACTACTTTCTCGCCGGCGTGGGCGCAACCGTGGCTGGTGTCCTTTGCATCGTGCTGCTCGGCGCCCTGAACCTCGGACCCGCGACCTGGGTTGGGCGCGCCGAGAGCTGGATAGTCGCGGTGAAGGTCGGCCTGCTGTTGATCTTCATCGGCTGGGGCCTCGCGGCGCTTTCCCCGAGCCACTTCAAGCCGTTCGCCGCCCACGGCGCCGGCCCGGTCCTGTCAACGAGCGCGCTGCTGTTCACCGCCTACACCGGCTTCAACGTCGTGACGAACATCCTGCCTTCGGTACGCGACCCAATCAGGACGGTGCCGCGCGCAATCATCGGCGCGATGCTGATCTCGATCGTCATGTACCTGCTCGTAGGGGTCGCGATGGTGGACAGCGGCATCGCGCACTTTGGCCTAGCAGGGGTGAGCCAGGCCGCTCAGGCCCTGATGGGTAGCTGGGGCGGGAAGATGATCGCCTTCGCGGCATGCCTATCGACCCTGTCGGGCGCGAACGCGATGCTGCTCGGCGGCAGCGAGATCGCACTGCGCCTCGTCGCCGATGAGGACATCCCCGCGGTCCTCGGCAAGACGACCAAGGCGGGGTTTCCCTGGATGAGTGTCGGCCTGATCGCCATCGTTGCGCTGATGCTCGTCCTGTTCACGAACATCATCAGCGTGATCGTGCTCGGGAACATAACCGCCCTCGTGGCAATGCTGGTCGTGAACCTCGCTGCTGTGGTGCTCGCACGGCGCGGCTTCCCCGCCGCTGGGTTTCGGATACCCGGCGGCGCGCTGCTGCCGGGCATCGCCGCGGTTGCGTGCGTGTCGCAGTTCGTCTCCTACAACGCGGTCGATCTGCTCGCGGCCGCCGTCTCGCTTGGCCTCGGCTTCGTTCTCTACTACCAGCGCGGGAGGGGCAGGCACCTGTTCCCGGATGCGTCTCTCGACAGGATCAGGGAGGCGATCTACCAGCACGAGACGCCGCTCGCGCGCGCCCTCAACCATCCCTTCCACCGCCACCCGATTCGCCGCCAGCGCCCCCTTTCACCCCAAACCGACAGGAGCAGCTAGATGTCCCCCGAGACCCTACGAAGCAAGATCACAGACCTGATGCCAAAGTCATCCATTGAGACCCTTCGAAGCAAGGTCACAGAACTGATGCCGCAGGCAAAGAGCGATTTGACCGAGCTCGTCGCGTGCCGGTCGGTAGCCGACCCGAAGCAACAGCCGAAGGAGCAGTGCGAAATGGCGGCCGACTGGATCGTAAAAGCGTTCACCGACGTTGGGCTGCAGGAGATGACCAGGGCCACGACGCCTGACGGCAGCGACTGCGTTCACGGCCACGCACCAGGCCCCGTCGGCGCGCCGACGGTGCTGCTGTACAGCCACTACGACGTGCAGCCGCCGCTCGGCGCGGACTCCTGGCGAACCCCCGTATGGGACCTCACGGTCGGTGAGGACGGGCGCTGGTATGGACGCGGGACCTCGGACTGCAAGGGGAATGTGGTCGCGCACCTGACCGCGTTGCGAGCGCTGAAAGCACTGGACGGGTCCTTCCCGGTCGGGATCAAGCTGCTGGTCGAGGGCTCCGAGGAGCAGGGCACCGGGGGGCTGGAACGCTTTGTGCCGGACAACGCGGACCTGCTCCGCGCCGACACCATCTGCATGGTCGACACGGGCAACGCGGCGGTGGGCCAGCCGACGCTGACGACCTCCCTGCGTGGGATCACGAGCGTCGACATCAAACTCGACGCGCTCGACAACGCGATGCATTCAGGCATGTTCGGTGGTCCCGCACCGGACCCCGTGACCGCGCTCATCCATATCCTCGCCTCGCTCCACGACACCGATGGCAACACGACGATCGACGGCCTGGAGAGCAACGGGACCTGGTCGGGCTCGGACTACCCGCCGGCACAGTTCAGCGCCGACGCACATGTGCTCGAGGGCGTATCGCTGGTCGGCAGCGGCTCGGTCGCCGACATGCTGTGGGCGCGCTTCAGCGTCACGACGATCGGCCTTGACATCCCGTCCGTGGATGCGTCTGCACCGGCCATCCAGGCCTCGGTACGTGCCCGCGTTTCGCTGAGGATGCCGCCGGGCACGATCGCAGAGGACGCCCGGCATGCGCTGAAGGAGCACCTGCGGGCTCGCGTTCCGTGGGGTTTGCACTGCACGATGGAGGACCGCGAGAACGGCGAACCGTTTGTCGGAGCACTCTCGGGGCCCGGATACGACGCCCTGAAGTCGGGCCTCGAAGAGTCCTACGGTAAGCCGATCGCGACCGAGGGCCAGGGTGGTGCGATACCGCTCTGCAATGTCCTGGAGAGCACGTTCCCGGACGCCGAGATCCTGCTCTACGGCGTCGAGGAGCCAAAGTGCCTGATCCACGCGCCGAACGAGAGCGTCGCGCCCTCGGAGATCGAACAGATCGCGCTCGCGGAGGCGTTGTTCCTGCGCAAGTACGGTGCGGGCTCGTGAGCGGCGACTCGACCTCAGCGTCGGGCGCCGGGGCCGATCAAGATAGGCAGGCCGCCACTCCCAAGGCACTGCAGGACGTGACCTGGGACGTGGATGAATGGCACGGAAGAATGCTGATCGACGGCGGCGGGGCGAGGCTCGGAAAGCTCCAGGATGTCTACATAGACATCGAGAGCGACCAGCCGGAGTTCGCGACGATCAAGGAGGGAACCTTTCACCGGCATCTCACGTTCGTTCCGCTGGCCGGACTGCGGGTGGAGCCCGACCACCTGCACGTCTCGGTGTCCAAGGCGCAGATCAAGAGCGCGCCCAGCATCGATGCTCGCGGGCAGGAGCTGTCCAAGGATCAGGAGTCCGTCCTCTACCACCACTACGGGCTCAGTTACGTCGCGCCCGACACGGTCAGGGGGCGGCGGCTGGCGCGACGCTGAGATCAGCCGGTGAGCTGCGACTCGAATTCTTGGAAGTACTCGTCAAGGACCCGCCGGGTACACGCGCCGATCGCTTCGTACTGCTCCTCGCTGAGGTTCGCGAGCGACACGCGGGCCGCGGTATAGCCGCCGTCGAATCCCGCGGCCGGAAGCAGCACGACGCCGGTCTCCCGCGCGAGGCGAAAGACGTAGGCAGTAGCCAGCTTCTCGCACCGGATCCAGGCGGCGAACTGCGCTCCATACAGCACCCGGCCGAGGTCTGCCAGGTCGATCAGCGCGTAGTAGCCGACATCGTTCGGGCGTCGCTCAGCGTCCAGGCCCATGCTCCTGAGCAGTGTCCCGTGCCGGCTCCTGATCAGGCCCTGGGCCGCGTCCTTGTACCGGTGCTCGCCGTCCATCAGGCCGCTGAGCGCGAACAGCACCATCTGAAGCTGTGCCGGCGTCGAGAGCCCGGCCGTGTGGCTCAATGCAACGCCGCGACTCTCCGCCACCAGGCGATCAATGAAGCGCAGGGCGCCCGGCTCGGTCGTCAGCGAGGCGTAGCGCATCGCGAGCTGCTGCCGCGCTGCCTGGGGAAGCGCGGCGAGCGCCTCATCGAACACGTTCTCGTCCTGCACGGCGATGGCACCCAGGCGCCATCCCGTCGCCCCGAAATACTTGGAGAACGAGTAGACGCAGATCGCGTTGCGCGGGCACCTCGCGAACAGCGAGACAAAGTCGTCCGCGAAAGTCGCGTAGACATCGTCTGTGACGATCATCAGGTCGGGGCGGTGGCGATCCACGAGCTCTCCGAGCTGAGCGATAACCCCGCCTGAAAGCTTCGTCGACGGCGGGTTGCTGGGGTTGACGAGGCAGAGCAGCTTGATGGCGGGGTCCTGCAGCTTCTGGATCTCCATCTCCGGCAGCTGCCAATCATCTCGGGGATCCATTCGGATCTCGACGGTCTCTAGTCCGTAGGGTTCGAGGGGCGGAATCTCTATGTAGGGGGAGAAGATCGGTGTCGCGATCGCGACCTTGTCGCCTGGGGAGATCAGGCGGTTTGCTCCAAGGGTCTGGAAGATGTAGACCATGGCGGCCGTGCCGCCCTCGGTCGCGAACAGTGAGAACGGGCCCACCGGAGGGAACGTCCCGCACAGCTCACCGGCCATGTATGCAGATACGATCGTCTCCGCGTTTGTGAGCATGCGCGGGGGTGTCGGATAGCTGCAGCCCAGGAAGGCGCAAACCATCTCGCTCAGCAGCGCGTCGGAGTCGATCTCGAGCTCGTCCGTGCAGTAGGCGAGAGCGTCGGTCAAGAACGCGATGCCGGCGCTGATGCCCGCCTCAGAGGTGTGGGACTCAAAGCGCTCTGTGATGCCGCACGGCTCCGGAATCGTTCCGAATGGGCCGCCATGGTAGTCGTGTGCCCGTTCTGCCTCCGCCATCGCGAATTCGCCTAGCGCGAGCAGACCCCACCGGGGCGCCATCGAGATGAAGTTCGGGTTGCCGCGACCGGCGTTCAACATCAGCCGCTGATCATCAGAGGAAGCGATCGCGACCAGCCGGTCCTTCAACTCGAACGGGCTGAGGCTTGCGACTCCCGTCCCATCCCACTCGGCGACGTCGCCGGGGCCGTTCATCTCGCCCCACCGAAGGTCGCCCGCCGACGAAGGAGCCTCGCGGTGAGCGCCCCGGATAGCCAGCCGAGCACGGCTGTGATCTCGATCAGCCAGGGGAGCGGCACCGAGACGCGGCCGAACAGACAGTCGACCTCAACCGGATGGGCGTTTGCCGATGCGACGGCTATGACGAACGCCGGAAGGGCCACAGCGATAGACGCGGTCACAATTGTTCGCACCCGTCTCCCGGCGCGCGCAGGAGCCCGCTCGCGCCTGAACAGGACGGTTCCGGTCGCTGAGCTGCCGCGGGGATTCGGGAGCGCCGGCGACGGACTGGGTGGCGGCGTCAACCCTTCACCTCGTCGAGCGGTTGAACTCGTCGTCTGGACTGCGCTCATAGCGACCTCCGAAGTTGGTTTTCACTCGGAAGTCAGGCAGTGCTGCCGACCCAATCTCGGCCGACCCCAGAAAATGCCCTCCGCGTGTGAATATAGCGGCCGTCGTCCAGGGGGTCGGAGCGTCGCCCGACATCGGAGCGCCCCGGGGCTAGGGCGCTGCTCGTCGGCGAGTCCAGGGCGCCCTTCGCGGGCGAGCCTGGCCAACGGGAGTGAGATAGACGTAGTCGATCGACGGCCAGCGTTGACGGAGGAGGGTGGCGCTCCTCATCAGCGTCGTCTCGACCTCCGAGATGTCGACGTGGTCGGCGAACACGACATCGCCGTTGACGATCAGGCTCGATGGACCCACCACGACGGCGAATAGGTCGGGCACTTCGACCACGCCCGGCTCGGACGCCACGAGCTCTCGCATGTCTCTCGCCACGGCAAGTGAGACGCCGCGCCCTGACAGGAGCTCCCGATTCATGTGCAGCAGCAGCGCCGAGGTGCTCAGCAGCATCCCACCTATAAGCGCGCTCGCGATCGTGTCCGGAAGGCTGGCGCCTGTCTCCTGGCTGATGAGCAGCCCCAGCATCGCGACCACGCCGGCAGCCAGCGCGCAGGCACCCCCAACCAGGACAGTTGTCGATGCCGGGTCGGTGTGTGGCCGCAGGTGAAGCAACAGCGGGATTCCGCGGGCACGGGCGTCCCTGCGCAGCGGCCGCACCGCGACCTCCAGGGCAACGGCGTCCAGCGCGAGGGTCGAGGCCAGCACCGCGTATGTGGCCGCGTAATGGGTAATCGCGGACGGGTGCAAGCCGGCTTTCACAGCGCCGTCGAGGGCGACCACCCCGCCGCCGAGGAAGATCCCGAGTGCGGCGAGCAGGGACCAGAAGAAACGCTCGCGACCGTACCCCAGCGGATGGCTCGTATCCGCCGCCCTCGCGCTGCTGAACAACCCGATGAGCAGGAACACCTGCACCGCGAGATCGGCCGCGTTCGCAGCGGTCTGCGCCCGCATGGCGACTGAGCCACTGAGCGCTGCGGCAACAGCCAGGGCCACGGTCTCGATGAGGTCCACGGCGAATGCCGCGACCGTGCCTCTGTGAGTCGCCGACGTTGCAGCGCCGTCAGTCACGCGCGCCCGTCCTCCACGCCCACCAACGCTGAGCAGGGACGGGCGTCGGGGAGCCGCGGGCGCCGGTGCGTTTTTCCCTGCGAACAACTCGGCTGTCATGAAGCCCGCGCCGGGTGACGAGTACGGCATCGCCTCCGGCCTGCTGCGGACGTTCGCGAACGTCGGAATGGTCTTTTCGTTCGCGATGGCGGTCCCGATCGCCTCCCGGCGCGCTGCGTTCGCGATCTTCGTCGGCTCGATCTCGCTTCCGGTGTCCGCGCGTGCGGCGTTCACATCGGGTCTGCACGCCGCGTTCTACGCGTCGACCGCGCTGATGGCCCTGGCGGGCCTGCTGTCGGCCACGCGGGCGGCCCCGCCCACACCTGGCCGCCGCGGCCGCATCCGCGCTCAGCGGGCTCCTGCCCCCGCGAGCGCGGACGGCGAGGCAAAGCCGGTCGGCCGGGGCTGCAGCGTGTCTGCGTCCAGATCGACGAGCAGCGCGTGACCGGAGCGGGCGAGCACCGCGAGCGCGCGGTCTACGACGCTCGGGCTGCGCACGATCATCGTGCGGCCCCCGAGCTGTGAATAGGCGGTGGAGAACTCGCGGATCGCCATCGCGGCCGGCGCCGAAATGAACGTGAGCTGCCTCGCGTCGACTGCGATTAGGCGCGAACGCAGGCCGGCGGCGGTCAGCGCGTCGCGGACCGCGTCAACGCTGTCGCGCTCGAGGCGTCCTGCGAACCGTACCCATGTCGCCGACGCCGCGTCCCATAACGTCGGCGCGCCGGACGGGTCGCCCTGGGCCCACCCCGGTTGATATCCCGGACAGGGTTCCTCCACGGCGCCGCGGGCGGGTTCGGTCGTCAAGATCAGGGAGTGATTGGGTTGTCGCTGATGACGCGGGTGGAGAGCTGGGGGGGACGGCCAGGAAACCCGCTCGGCGCTCCGTCGGTGCCAGAGCGGCGGACAGCTCTTGCGGCCTGTGCCAGGGCTGCGGGTGAGGCGAGGGCACCCTGCGCGCGGACATTCAATCGCGCGGCGACCTCGGTACCAGCGGCGACAACGAGCGGTACAGACGGCATGGGAGGGGACACAATGACTCCTTACGGCTAGGTGGTTACCTGCCGGAAGTCAGATTGCGCTGCCGACCTCCGAAGCCGACCACGCTGCCAAGCCCTCCACGAGAGACATTAGCACCGGCTCGCGCGGGCCGGTGCTACTCCTTGCCGGGAGGGCTCATACCTACGGATCTCTGGGGCAACTCGGCCGCGCTCCCTGTCTTGTGCCGGCCAACCGAGACGGTCAGCGGGTACATATCCGTCGCTGTCGCCCAGCCGTCGCCGGCGTCTGCACCTAAGGAGCTAGTCCTCGCCCCAGCGGCCGTCCGCGTGAGCGCGCTGCGCGTCGTCGCCGTAGAACCGTCTGGCCAGTGCGAGTAGCTGCGCCTCCGTTAGGTCCTCACCGTCGGACTCGATCGATCCGACAATGCGCTTCATCAATTCATGGTCGTGCTCTGCTAGGTAGCGCGTGAATTGCAGTATGCCGTTGCTGTGCCCCTTGCCGCTGCCGACGATCAGTATCTGTGCCGCGGGCTTGAGCGCCTCGGCCAGCTCGGCGTACCACGATTTCTCGATGTTGCCGTACCAGCCCTTTGGGTCGTTTGCCTTGTGGTGCATTTTGCGCAACCTGCCGCTGGGATCCTCCGGCGCGATTCTCGTCGGCCCGCCGTTGCCCGTTGCATCGGTCAGGTAGATGTCGGCACCGTGGTAGCCAATGAGCAGAATCGCGTGGTCGGTAAGCGGTACGTCCGCCGGCGGTCCGCTGACCCGATCGCGCTCGCGCAGACCTTCGGAGGTGATGCCGGCAGCCCCGAGCATGCGCCTCAGGTCAACCACCATCTGCTCGTCGATGTCCTTTCCGCTCGGACGGTGCAGCGTCTCTGTCGCGCCGCCGATGGTGACCCTGAAATTGCCGTTGTGCTCCTGCTCCACCTCGGCCGTTGCGTCAAGCAGCGAGAGCACGTCTCGCCACTCGATGTTGTGGCTCACAGGGTGGGAGAGAATGGCCTCGGCGGTGCGCCGGTGATGATTGTCGAGGTGGGTGGTGTCGAGTTGGCTCATGGCCCTCACTATCCGCTAATCGATGACGCGAAATCGTCGCGCCCTGAATGTCGGGTGGTCTCAGGTCGCCGCCGTGCTGTCGTACGGCTCGACGGGGCCTGAGTCCTTGCTCCTCGGCGCTACGCACACGTCGCGCCGAAGCGTCAGCAGATGCCCAGTCACCAGCGATCAGGTCGCCGGGGACGCGGAACGGTGCCGGGAACTACGGCGTGATGAGAATCTCGTTCTTCACGTCCGTTACGCCCGGAGCCGAGGCGGCCGCCCGGTCCGCGATACGCCGCTCGGCAAGCGAGTGCACGTGACCGTGAAGGTGAACGGTTCCGTTGGTTGCGGTCACCCAAATCGACCGCGCATCGACGTTGGCCATCCTCGTGATCGCCTCGGACACTCGCGTCTCTACGTCCTGGATTTTCGCCGCACTCGGCTGGAGCGCGATCAGATTCGTCAGGCCGTGAACGCCCTCGAGGTAGCGGAGCGTTCGCGCTGCCTCATCGCGCTGATAGCCCCAGTGGACGGTGCCGCGCAGTGTCACGTGTCCGTTGCTCACGTCGGCCTTGACGGTCTCGGGAATCGCGTTGTTCCAACTCATGTCGCGCACGATGGCATCCGCGATGTCGGAGTCGGTGCGAACGCTGGCGTTGGGTAGCTTGACCTCAATCTCGTCAGCGACCGCCTTCACGCCGTACACGCGCTCGGCCGCGCGGACAGCGGCCATCTTGTCCCAATAGGCCGGTGTTTCACCGGAGAGGGTAATCGCGCCGTCGTGTGCAGAGATGCCGATGTGGGAAGCGTTGACACGCGGATCCCAGTCCAGCTCCTGCTTGACGCTGTCCATCAACCTGCTGTCGGTGCTCGGGGTATTCATTAATGCCTCCTCTAGCTGCGATGGCACCATGGCTCTGTGACGAGTGGAACGCACCTGTGACCCTGATTGTGCGGGACACGCTCGTCGTGGCCCTGGCATATCAAGCCGGCAGCGGAACGCGGACATCCTCACCGCGAGTTGGTACACACCGTGACTCCCCGTTCCGTTTCCTGCGTGGGAAGTCAGGTCGCGCTCCCGATACTGATGTAACGGAATCGCGGGGTATGCCCTCGTCCAGAACTCTACCACCTGGCGCAGCGACGGCCGCGAGGCAGCGCCTCCGGTGCGGGCTGCGCGGGAGCGCCGTCATACTCCAGCGGCATGTGGGTGATCAGGCGACGCCATCCGCGGAACAGCGGCGCGTCGGCCATCGCCCCGCATACGGGCCGGGCTCCTGCGGGCCGGCCGGCTCGAGGACGCGTAACCTGGCCTGCGCTGGCGATGATGACGGTGGGATCGGTTGGCTACTTGGGGTCGGCTCCAGCGACGGCGGTGCTTGGGCTTGCTTCGGTGTTTCTATACATCCTGCCCGCCGTCGTATTCCTCGTGCCCGTATCGCTAGTGGCGGCAGAGCTGGCCTCTGGGTGGCAGGGCGGCATCTACAACTGGGTCCGAGAGGGCATTTCGGCTCCGATGGGCCTGCTCGCGGTGTGGTGCCAGTTCGCCCAGACGATCTTCTACTACCCGGCGCTGTTGGCCTACGTCGGCAGCACGCTCGCGTACGTGATCGACCGGCGCCTTGCCGGCAACGGGGTCTACACGGCGTCGGTCATAATCGTGCTCTTCTGGGGGGGCGTGCTCGTGTCCTCGCGAGGCGTTTCGCTCGTCACCGAGCTCTCCTCGCGCGGCACCGTGATCGGGACCCTGATCCCCGGGGCCATCCTGGTCGGCCTTGGCGTCCTGTATCTGGCGCAGGGGAACCACTCGGCGGCGCCGATGGACACCGGTCACGTGTTGCCTGCG
>Ga0182016_10008544_pt1 | contig 10325 bp, 11 predicted proteins | sample 712S2MmetaG_FD_120491 | JGI IMG/M metagenome (GOLD analysis project Ga0182016, IMG submission 120491) | Permafrost microbial communities from Stordalen Mire, Sweden - 712S2M metaG | ecosystem: Environmental > Terrestrial > Soil > Wetlands > Permafrost | place: Sweden: Stordalen | collected... | reverse complement strand
GGGGCTTCGCCGCCACCAGCGACGTTTCCAAAGAAGGCGTGGAAACGGCCGCCGAGTTGGCGATCGAGATTGCGCGTGCCGGCACTTTGGCCAAGAAAGGCGACGTCATTCTGGCGCCCGAAGAGAAGTATGAGGCCACCTGGGTTTCGCCCTGCGCCATCGATCCCTTCTCCATTCCGGTGGACCGCAACCTCGCCGTGCTGCTGGCCGTCGACCGGGAACTGCGCCGCGATTCCGCCATCAGCCTGGCCGAAGCTTCCATGCATTTCGAGCGCGAGCGGCAGGTCTTCGCTTCCACGCTCGGCAGCCTGATCGACCAGACGCGCACCACCAGCGGCGCGGGATTTTCGGCACTCTGTTATAAGGATGGCGAGATTCAGAAGCGCTCCTATCCCAACTCCTTCGGCGGCCAATACCAGTTGAAGGGGTACGAACTCGTGGAAGAGCTCGACCTTGCGAGCCACGCCCCGCGCATCGCCGAGGAAGCCATCGCGCTGCACTCCGCCGATCAATGTCCCGAGGGCGTGTTCGACCTGATTCTGGATAGCTCGCAGCTCGGCCTGCAGATTCACGAATCCATCGGCCACCCCATCGAGCTCGACCGCGTGCTGGGCACCGAGGCCAACTACGCCGGCATGAGTTTTCTCACGCTCGACCAGTTGCGGCGCCTGCGTTATGGCTCGGAGATCGTCAACGTGGTGTGCGATGCGCGCCTGGAACACGGTCCGGGCCTGGGCACGTTTGCCTTCGACGACGAGGGCGTGCCGGCGCAGCAGACCGACATCATCCGGGCCGGCGAATTCACCGGCTACATGACCTCGCGCGAGACGGCCGCGGCGGTCGGCGAAGCGCGTTCCAACGGTTGCATGCGCGCCGATGGCTGGGCGCGGTTGCCGCTCATCCGCATGACCAACGTGAGCCTCAAGCCGGGCCAGCAATCGCTCGCGGAAGTCTTCGGCGCCGACCACGCCATCTACATGGAGACGAATCGGAGCTGGTCCATCGACGACAAGCGCTACAACTTTCAGTTCGGCTGCGAAATCGCCTGGGAGATGCGCGGGGGCAAGCGCGTGCGCATGCTGAAAAATCCCAGCTACAGCGGCATTTCGACGGAGTTTTGGAACGCCTGCGCGGCCATCGCCGGTCCCGCGCACTGGACCCTCTGGGGTGTTCCGAATTGCGGCAAGGGGCAGCCGGAACAGGTGATGGGCACGGGCCACGGCGCCAGCCCCGCGCGCTTCCGCAATATTAAAGTGGGGAGCGCGTATGCCGGTTGACGCAGCCGCCGTGCACGACCAGGTGGTACGCGCCGCGCGCGCGCAGGGAGTGGGCGAAGTGGAAGCCATCCTCGCTTCCGCCAGCCAGGCGTTGACGCGTTTCGCCAACAATGCCATTCACCAGAACGTTGCCGAGAACTCGTCGCACTTGTCGGTACGGGCGCGCATCGAAGGCCGCACCGCGCGCGCATCCACCAATCGGCTGGACCCGGATTCCATTCGCGGCGTGGTGGAGCAAGCCATCGCCCTCACGCGCCTGACCGAGCCCGACGAGGAATCGCTGCCCATGGCCGAACCGGCCGAATATCGCGGTGTCGACCGCTGGGCCGAGACTACCGCCGGGATCACGCCGCACGAGCGGGCGCGCGCCGTGGCCGAAGCTATCCGAGCGGTGGAATTCGCCGGCCAGACCGCGGCCGGAATCTACTCCACCGATGCCACCGAGTATACCTTGCTGAATTCGCGCGGCGTCCACGCGCAATACCGCGAGACCATGGCGCGATTTTCCATCACCGCCATGGCCGCCGGCAGTTCCGGGTGGGCCAAGGCCAGCGCCTGCGATTGTCGCGACATGAATCCGCTGGAACTGGCGCTCTCGGCCGCACGCAAGGCCGCCGAATCCGCCGCGCCGCGCGAGTTGCCGCCGGGCCGCTACACGGTGATTCTGGAGCCGGCCGCGGTGCTCGACCTCGCCGGCCAGATGTTCGGCGATTTCAGCGCCACCGCCATCCGCGACGGCCGCAGCTTCCTGAACGACCGCATCGGCAAGCAAATCTTCGGCGCCAACATCACCATCCACGACGACGTGTGGCACCCGCTGCAATCGGGCGCGCCCTTCGATGGCGAAGGCGTCCCGCGCAAGCGGCTCACGCTGGTGGAAAATGGCGTGGTCCGCGAGATCGCCTATTGCCGGCAGGCTGCCGCGCATGCCGGAGTGGCGCCCACGGGCCATGGATTTCCGCTGCCCAACGAGTCCGGCGAGACCCCAGCGAACATCGTGATCGCGGGCGGCAGTTCGACGGTGGAGCGGATGGTGGCATCCACGGAGCGCGGCATTCTGGTGACCCGTTTCTGGTACATCCGCGAAGTGGACCCTTACGAGAAGATTTTCACCGGCATGACGCGCGACGGCACGTTCCTGGTGGAAGGCGGAAGGGTGACCGCGGGGGTTCGCAATTTCCGCTTCAATCAGGGACTGATGGAGATGTTGTCGAATGTGGAGTTGTTGTCGCCCGCGGTGCGCGCGTCGGGCGAGGAGACGTTCGACATGGTGGCGCCGGCAATGCGCGTGCGGGATTTCAATTTCACGGAAGTCACGCGGTTCTGACCGGAGGGGTACAATATAAACGAGTCTCACGATGGAAAACAGCGAGCAGCCAGCCACGAAGCAGGACATCGGCCAGCTTCGGACGGAACTGAAGCAGGACATCCACGAACTCCGAACCGAAATGAAGCAGGATGGCGAGCAATTACGCTCGGAGTTCCAGCACGCATTCGACGATCTCAGAGAGACTCTGCGCGACGTTCAGACGGAACTCCGGAAAGCTTTCTACAGCTTCGCCCAGAGCACCGATGCGAAGCTGAAGGAGACCGAAATTGCCGACATCATGCTCCGCCAACGCCTAACAGCAGTGGAATTCAGGGTCACGGAAATCGAAAAGCGGATCAACCTCCCGCCGCAACAGACCCAGTAGTTTTTCTCACCGACAGCGCCCCGGTCGGCATTCTTGCACTTGCTATTCAAACTTGAAGAGTAGCGTCAGGAGTCGTCATGCGTTACCTTGAGAACATGCGGACGGTGAGAGCGGAGATCCCGGCAGACCTGGTTGTAGCGGCCGGCCTGGACGCGGACAATCTTTCAGCGGAGGCGACCCGGCTGCTCGCATTGGAACTCTACAGGGAGGACAAGGTTTCCCTGGGGCGCGCCGCGGAACTCTGCCACCTGCCAATTGAGCAGTTCATGGAGTTTGCCGGCCGGCACAACATTCCACTCCACTATAACGCCGATGATCTGGAGGAGGATCGCCGAACGTTGGCGCGGCTCGGCTTGTGACTGTCGTTTCCAATTCCTCCCCGCTCATTGCGCTTTCGCGAATTGGCCAACTGGACCTTCTTTCGTCGTTTTACAAACGTGTCCTAATTCCCGCCGAAGTCCACCATGAGGTAACCGTGGGTGGCCGTGGTCTTCCCGGAGCCGAGGGAGTGCGTAACGCCGTCTGGATTGAGGTAGTATCGCAAAGACCGCCGGCGGACCTTTTGTTGGAGCACGCATGCCAGGGCCTCGGGGCGGGCGAGCGCGGCGCCATCCTTTTGGCCAAGAGTCTGCCAGCCGACCTTGTCCTTTTGGATGAAAGAAAAGCGCGTCGCATTGCGCGAGACGCAGGCTTGACGATTATTGGCTGTTTGGGAGTGTTGGAAGAGGCCGCCCGGAGAGGCCTCGTGCCGGATATTCGGCAAGCGTACATAGATCTGCTACGGCAGGGGATCCGATTCGACATTGGGCTTCTTCAAGACAGCCTGGCCCGCCTGGGATTACCGAAGCTGTAGGCATCCCCTCTCGCCGCAGCGCCCGGCCCGACGGTGAAACCCAGCGCCGCCGGTTTCGCAGCCAAGGCGGAATGGTTCGCCACGCGCTTTCGGTAGATTACCGAACCGACGATCTATGACGACGCCTGGCATCCACTGCAATCGGTGTCCGCCAGTCGGCTTTTGGCCGGCTTTAGTTTAGAGCGCCTAAGCACACCCCGCCAAGACGCATTGATACCAGTAGCTTTCAGAGAAGCGAATCCAGCACCAACGTCTCAAAGGCGCCGACTCGCTGAAAAACCGAATCGTTGGTAATGAGACCCGTCACCTGAGCATAAACGGCCGTCGCCGCATGCAGCGCATCCGGAGTCCGCAGCCGATGAAGTGCCCTCAGACGCGCTGCGATGTCGGCGATTTCCAGGCGGGGCGCGATCCAGTCCAAATTGGGATAGGTTGAAAGCAACGCGTAGAACTGGTGCACCCGTCGTTGGTCTGAGTCGCGATACGGTTGCACAAGCAGCTCCGTCATCGTGATGGTGGACGTCACTGCCCGCGAACCGGGCCGCTCGAGCCAGGCGAATATTGGATCGGTAAGGGGAAGGTACGTGGGATTCGCTTCCAACTGGTAGATGAAAACGCTGGTGTCCAGAGCAAGTTTCCGGTGGCGCCGTAGAAAACTACGGAGCACCTCTAATCCCAACTGTGGCGTTCCTTTTCCAGATAGCCGGCGGGATAAACGCCTTTGCCGAGACCTCGGATGGCCACCCGATGGGACTTGGGCTTTTGCAGCACAATCACGCTATCGCCCTGCACTATTACCACCAGCTTGTCGCCGGGCTTGACGCCCAGCGCCTCGCGAGCTTCGCGCGGGATTACAATCTGGTTCTTCGTCGAGATTGTTGCTTGTGCTTGTACCATCGCTTTACATTTTAGCAGAAAGTAAAGCGCCGTTCACTCCTGCCGGAGCTCCACCACGGGGTCCACGCGAGCCCCGCGACGCGCGGGAGTCAACGCGGCGACCACGGCCACCACGGACAACAGCGCCACCGGGCCGGCGTACGCGCGCCAGTCGTCAGTCTTCACCTGGAATAACAGACGCTGCGGGAAGCTCGTCAATCCGTACGCGCCCGCCACGCCCGGCACGATGCCCGTGGCGATCCCGTCGGCATAACGCAGTTGCGGCAGGCTGATGTTCATGGCGATTACGCGGTCCGTCTGAAAGCCGGGATTCACGCCCATGAGAGTGCGGAAACTGCGCAGCAGCAGCCCAGCCGCGCGCTGCCATTTTGAGCGCTTCCACAAAAACGTCGGGTCCCTCAGATCGAATAGGAGAAATATGCGTTTGACCCGGAATCGTACAGCCTGATTCTGAATCGCCGCACCATCCCGGAGAAATGACTCCCCGACCCATAGTCATAGCCAGCGAAGCTGTCGCCCCGCAGGGTTAGCGAGATATAGTTATTGACGCCGCAGTGGAAAAGCTTCAAGGTCTGGCCGTTGCCACCGCCGCTGATGTAGCAAGCGTGGGTGTAATCGAAGACGTTCACCGATGCCGGACTCACCGGTCCGCCCAGGGAGGTGTAGTCCTTTTCGGAAAAGTCGTAGATTGAGGACGATTCTTTGCCGGAAATCAAACGGCCAGCCACATAGGCGACGGCGGCCCGAACAAACTTCTCCATTCTGGTTTCCTCCGCGGCCTTCGATTTTAGGGAGCGTCCTAAAGGTGCGGTGACTCCACATTGAAATATTTTAAACGCTATTCCTGCGAAATGGGGTTTGTCTGTAATTGGATGCCGATAGTGGAAGCTGCCCGGCAGAATGCACGGCAATCCCTCAACGGCTCCGCCAACCCGTTTATCCGTTCACTGCAAGCGGAACAGGCTGCCGGTATGCTTAGCCTCATGGGATAGCGCATTCGTCCACGCGCTCGGCAGCGAACTTCTCGACGATCCAAAGCGCTCCCGTAACCTTAGCCGACTGTTGCGCGAACTCCGAAAGGACTGTTCGGGGCTGGCCAGCCTATTTTCTCAGGTCAAGGACTAGCTACTTCGGCTCGTCGTCCGCGCTACCGAGACGCGCTGCACCAATAAAGGAAAACGCCAGCTCATGCTGCCGACGCTTCGATATAGTCCGCCCTGGTGGTCGGCTCAGGGATCGCATCGCCGTCTTTCCGCATCCCTGCGAGGTGCATCCGGATAGCGCCGCGCATGAGTTCCGCGGTTTCTTCGAAGCTGAATCCGCCTGCGATGCAACCAGGGAGGTCCGGCGCATAAGCGCTGTACCCGGTTTCTGTTTTCTCGTAGATGATTAGGTATTTCATCGTTTCAATCCTGCCTGTTCGAGAATGCTTTTGAGGGTCTTCGGCGCAGCGTCCACCGACGGGTGGCCCGCAATCGTCACCTTGCCCGGCTTTGAAGGGTGCTTGTACTGGCGATGATGATGTCTCTGAACTTCACCCTTTTGCGGCTTTCCTGCGTGCCGTCTTCGGCGGCCGGCCGCGCTGGAAGCTTGCCGGCGGGAATATCCCACTTGGGCTGTTTGCATTGGGGACACTGGGCGGGGCGGCTATCACTTGGAAGGACCTTTCGTCCATAACCCCCGAGGAGTTCTTTCCCCTGTTTGTGGCTTGATTTCAACGAAGAGGCCTTTGCTGTCCTTGACGAGCACGAATCTTGCTCCTGTTCGGCTGTCGAGGACCGAGGGCCCTGCCTCGTCCTCCGTGTTGGGGTGGTAAACGTACCGACCATTTTCCCTCATGCTCCAAGCGATAAAGAGGAAACCTATCAGCGTGGCGAGTAGTGCGATGTCATTCGGCCTTCTTCTTCCGGCCACGGCCGCCCGCTTTTCCTGCCTTGCGTGCAATCTCGCTTCGCTCCTCGGGAGTAAGCGTCTTCAGCTTTGCCTTCCCGCCTTTCTTCCCGATCTTCCGCATATACTCCGAGATTCCCGGAGGCACAGCCTGGGACATAGATAATAGCTTAGCCGCTTTGCAGGAACAGAACAATCCGCCTAAAATTTCCCTTGCGTAGCTAAGCGGCTTAGCTATACACTCACAGTGTGTCCCAGGCTTACCAAGTCGCGCTCCGTCCGATGTACCGGGCAGCCAAGCGCACGAAAACCGGATGATCCCCCGAACATCCCTCGGGCGAGTTATACTGTGTCCCAAAAGGACGGTTCATCAAGCTCCAGCAAGAGCGCTCGTGCTTTCATCGCTACGGCGCTTGGGTTGGGGACCCTTCACCGTCGGCAGCACCGGCAGACAAAGAGGTTGGCCGGTTGAATCTAAGTAACAAGAGGGGCTAACCGCCGAAACGTATTGAGAGTCACGCCGATGAAGATTCCACGAAGCCGGAGGTGATAGATGCTGAAATCGATTCAGCGCGGGATTTCGAAGGACCGATTAAAGATGTTTCATTTCCAATCGGGCGAGGCCCGCTGTGAAGAGCAGCGGCCGGTCGCAACACGCGTTTGGGCGTTCGATGGGAGCGCGGCCGGGAGCCGTTGTGGGTGGATCCTCGCCTTGCTCGGCATCGCTCTCGGGTTGACGTCACGACTCGCGCTCGGACAAACCAGCGCCGAGTTTGACATGTGCCTGAACAGTTGCTTTAACGGCTGCAATACGGGACCCGCGAGCCTCGCCTGGGGATGCAGAGAAAATTGCGGGAACTCGTGCGCGGATAAGAATCGGAATTTGCCCACGCCATACGGCTCCATCGCCTTTGGCACTCACGGATCGGGGATCTCCTGGAACAAGGTGAGTTGGGCGGCCTCCGACAGAGACGCCATCGCCCCGTGCCGCAGGTACGCCAATGACTGCAAGGTGGTGTACCGGTTCCAGAATACGTGTGCCGCCTTGGCGGAGGCTAAAGGCGCGCAGCACTTTGAGGTGGCAACGGGCAGCACGGAGAAACAGGCTGAAGCAAGTGCGATGGCAGTCTGCCAGCAACGTTGGGGCGCCTGCCTGAGCGACCTCTCGGCGTGTTCGCTGACCGGCGCGAGCCGGGCGAACAAACCGAATCCCCCCGCGCAGCCTCACGCGACATCCTGGGGCGCTATCGCCTACAGCGCCGCGGACATGGGAGCTGGATGGTCGCAGGGCAAGAGCGACCGGTCCCTTGCAGAGGAGGAGGCTATGAACACCTGTGCCCAGCGCGGCAAGGCGTGCGCTTTGCGGATCGCCTTTGACAAACAGTGCGGGGCGCTTGCGGCGGATCGGAGTTTCACCGGTTGGGGAGTCTCTACGGACCAGACAGAGGCCCAACGAAAAGCGATGGATGAGTGCAAGAAGGCCGGTGGCGCGAGGTGCGTCCTTCACATTGCCTTTTGCTCCTTCTGACGGTCGCGTGGGAAGCCTCCACGCGGCACGCCGGGACTCCTTCGCCGAAGTTGGCGTCCGGGGTTCGCGAAAGCAAGCCCGATCGATTTCGATGAGGTGCGTATGCTCCCGGCCATGACGCACTTCATCGACAGCGCGCACGGGCGCCGGGCCGGCAGAAATCCTGAAGAGATCCCGCGCTTCAAGGAACTCAATCAGCTTCTCCGCGGCACTGTTCCGCCGCGAGAGTTTTTTCAAAACGTCAAGGCCGATTTTGCTTGCCCAATAGCGGATCGGTTTTCCCCGATCGAGAAAGAACGGATATGCAGAACTCCTGATGTCGGCCCGCAATTTCAGCCCGGCGGGGAAAATGGGCTGAGCCATTCCTTTCGATGGCGAGAGCTTCGCGGGTGGGGCAGGCGAGCACCGCCTGCCCCACCTGCGGGCTCACTGCAAATTCCACGGCATCAGGAGTTCTGATCCTCAGCAATCCGCGTTTCACTGCCACCGGCGGCTGTTGCATTCTGAGTCCTGGCTTCCGATCTGAGACTTCGCCGCATTGCCCGCAGCAAGTCCAGCGCCTCGGGCAACGCGAACTGCTCGCCCAAATAGGCATCCACAAATCTGCCACCGCGGATTTCGCCACGGGCTTCCATGCGGCGCAGCGACACCAACAGATCGCGCCAGGGCGGCGTCAGCGTCTCCTTGTAAGCCGCGTCGCGGAACACCACGCCCCAGCGCACCAGAAGTTGGCGGGCGAATGCTTCGGCATTGCCATCGGGAGGTGCGCCGGTGTGGCGCAGCAGGGCCCATCGTCCAGGCGCATGGCGGGGCCGTTTGCCGCGAGCGCTTCCCTGCCCGGCGCGCCGCTTGGGGTCGAGCAGCGCCCGCAAGTTTTCGAATCCGTCGGCGGTCACCAGTCCGGCCGCTACCAACTCCCAGAGGCCGTCCTCCACTTCGCTGGCCAGCCGCCCGGTGGCGCGCGTGAGATCGGAAAAGAAGGAAGCGCCGTGCGCTTCGATGGCCGCGAGCACTTCGCGCGCCGGATGCGAAAGCGATTCCTTGGGCGAAGGCTGTGGCGTCGCCAGCAACCACGGGGCATCGTCGCGCAGGAAGATGGCGAGCGGAGCCACGCGAGTCGGCCGCACCCGCCGATTCCGGTTCTCCTCGGGCTCACGGTCGAACGCCGGGTGCGGCGAGAGCCGGCCCCAGGTCACTTCGCCGGCCAGGCAGAGGTCGTCGAGATACTCGGGGTGGTAGCGCGCCACGCGGGCGGGCAGAATCTCCGCCTCCCACGCGGACGCGGCGAATTCGCAGCCCTGCATCTGGCGGATGACCTGCAGCGTGCCGTCCACGCCGTGCAGTTGCGTGCCGGGCTCCAGGTGCTGCCAGCGGCTGAGAAAGGCGTCGAACTCGGCGGTGGTGACGGGCTCGATCTCGCGGCGCAGACGCCCGATGGTGAGCCGGTGAATCCTCGCCAGCAGCCGGCGATGGCACCATTCCAGTTCGCCCGCCCGAGCGGTGAATTGTCCGCGCAGAATCTGGCCTTCGGCTTCCAGTTGCGCCACGGCCTGGTCCACCAGGTCGCGCGGCATGGCGAGATTCGCCGCCAGTTCCGAGGCGCGCAAAGGACCGGAGCATTCGAACCAGCCGCGCAGGATCTCGGCGGCGCAGGCTTCCGGCGATTCCGGAATGGGCCGGCCGGGCGGCGCGGCGATCGGCGGCTGAATAGCGGCCTGCGGATAGACGCGGCGGACCACGTCGAGCCGCTCGGCGGGAACCCGGAAATCGCGGGCCTCAACAGTGAAGGTGGTGGCGCGATTGGCGGCCACCAGCGCAGCGAAATTGTCTTCGTGCTTTGCATCTGCGGGCATCAGGCTGAAGCCGCACAGCGCTTCGTGCAACTCCTCGGCGTCGCGCATGGGCGGCCAGGCTTCGGCGGCCACCAGTTCGATGGCGGCCGGGTCGAGCGCGCCGGCATTTTCGGCCTCGCCGGCGGGCAGCGTACGGCGCATTTGCACCATGCGGGCGCGGCGCTCTTCGAGGGGCGCGTCGTCTAGATACGCGTAGGGGTTGGCGTTCAGGATCTCGTGCGAAAACTGCGAAGGAACAGGCGTGTCGACCGCGAGGCAACGGATCGCACCGCTGCGGATGCCGTCGATGACTCGGCGCAGGCCGTCAATGTCCATCGCCTCGGTCATGACGTC
>Ga0182016_10008543_pt1 | contig 10325 bp, 6 predicted proteins | sample 712S2MmetaG_FD_120491 | JGI IMG/M metagenome (GOLD analysis project Ga0182016, IMG submission 120491) | Permafrost microbial communities from Stordalen Mire, Sweden - 712S2M metaG | ecosystem: Environmental > Terrestrial > Soil > Wetlands > Permafrost | place: Sweden: Stordalen | collected... | reverse complement strand
TGGTCATGGTCGAGCGCTACATCCCAGGCAAGGAGCTCACTTGCGCCGTCATCGGCGACCGCGCGCTCGATGTGATCGAGATCGTACCGGCGACGCAGTTCTACGATTACGAGGCAAAATACGCGGCCGGCGGCTCTAAACATCTCCTGCCGGCGACAATTTTACCAAATGTTTACCAGGAGGTCCGAAGACTCGCCCTAGCTGCGCATAGAGCTCTTGGCTGTCGCGGCGTGAGTCGCACGGACTTTCGCTACGACGAGCAAGGGACGGGGAAGCTGATCTGTCTTGAGGTCAATACACAACCGGGGATGACCGAAACCTCGCTCGTGCCCGAGCTTGCCGCCTACGCGGGCATCACGTTCGATGGGCTGGTGCAATGGATGGTGGAGGACGCCTCGACCAACCGCTGATGCGGTCGGGGCAATCGGCTGCAAAACAGCTCGGCGCGCCGGGGGAAGAACCCGGTTACGCGCGGCGTCGTGCGGAGCATGCCCGCCGCCGCGCCGTCGGCTGGGTCGAAAAGCTGGCGCAACTGCCGCCCGGCGTCGGCGTCGTCGCGTCGGTCCTGCTGCTTGGCGCGACGCTCGGCTATGGCGCGGTCGCCGGCCAACATGTTCCGGACGTCGTCGCCTGGCTCAAGGACGCGCGGGACACCGCCGCAAATTCGCTCGGCTTCCGGATCGCCGCGGTCTCGCTGACCGGCGAGAAGGAAGTCAGCCGCGAAGAGGTGCTCACCACGGCCGGCGTCACCGGCCGCGCCTCGTTGCTATTTCTCGATGCCGATGCGGCCCGCGCGCGGCTGTTGGCCAATCCTTGGATCGCCGATGCGGCCGTGTTCAAGCTCTATCCGGACCGTTTGCAGATCACCGTCACCGAGCGGCTCGCCTTCGCGCTCTGGCAACAAGACGGCCGTCTCAGCGTGATCGCGGCCGACGGCACTGTGCTCGAACCGTTCGTCGAAGATCGCTATCGCGGCTTGCCGCTCGTCGTCGGCCGTGGCGCGCAAAGGCAAGCGAATGAATTTCTCGGCATTCTTGATCGCTACCCCGACATCCGGTCCATGCTGCGGGCGTCCGTCATGGTGGCCGAACGGCGCTGGAATTTGCGGCTCACCAACGGCATCGATGTGCGGCTTCCGGAGACCGATGTCGAAGGCGCGCTCGATCGCTTGATAAAGCTCGACCACGACAAGAAGCTTTTGTCGCGCGACATCACCATGGTCGATCTGCGGCTGCCGGACCGCGTCAGCGTGCGCCTGTCGGACGCGGTGGCACAAGCCCGCGACGAAGCGCTGAAGGCCAACGGCAAGAAGAAAAAAGGGGGCGACGCATGAGTGCCCTCCATTACGGTCTCACGCCGAAGATGAAGCCGATCTCGCCGCGGCGCACCGCCGTGGTCGCGGCGCTTGACGTCGGCTCGAGCAAGGTCGTGTGCCTGATTGCACGGTTGCGGCCGCAGGGGCCGCAGCAAGTTCTGACCCGACGTACCCATACCATCGAGGTCATCGGCTTCGGCCACACCGTCGCGCGCGGCATGAAGGGCGGCGGCGTCGTCAATCTCGCCAAAGCCGAGGAAGCCATTCGTCAGGCCGTCGATGCCGCCGAGCGCATGGCGTCGGTGGAAATCGAATCGGTCGTGCTGTCGATCTCCGCCGGGCGCCTCGGCAGCGAACTGTTCGCAGCCGAAATCGAAATCGCCGGCTCCGCCGTATCGGAGGGCGATATCGCGCGCGTACTCGGTGCCGGCAGCCGCCATTCGCTGCGCGACGGCCGGGCTGTTCTGCATTCGCTGCCGGTCGGCTACTCGATTGATGGCGCTAATGGCATTCGCGACCCGCGCGGTATGCTGGGCTCGCGTTTCGGCGTCGACATGCATGTCGCGACGACCGAGGTCGCGGCCGCGCGCAATCTGATGCTCGCGGTCGAGCGCTGCCATCTCGACGTCGAGGCCATGGTGGCCAGTCCCTATGTCGCAGGCCTTGCGGTCCTTGCCGACGACGAGGCCGATCTCGGCTCCACGGTCGTCGACATGGGCGCCGGCACCACGACGATGGCGGCGTTCCGCAACGGCCGGCTCGTTCATGTCGAAGGCTTCGCGCTGGGCGGCCATCACGTCACCATGGACATCGCCCGCGGCCTCAATGCCCGCATCGCCGATGCCGAGCGAATCAAGACGCTTTATGGCACTGTGCTCGGCGGTGGATCGGATGAACGCGATATGATCACGGTGCCGCCGCTGAGCGAGGACGAGCGCGAGCCCGCGCAATTCGTTCCTCGCGCCACTCTGGTCAATATCGTTCGGCCGCGCGTCGAGGAAATTCTCGAAATGGTGCGCGACCGACTGACCGCTTCCTCGGGCGCGGCCGAGCGGCGCGGCAATGTCATTCTCACCGGCGGGGCGAGCCAGCTCACCGGACTGCCCGATCTCGCTTCACGTATTCTCGGCCGACCGGTGCGCATCGGGCGGCCGCTCGGCATTGCCGGCGCGCCGGAGGCGGCCAAGGGGCCGGCCTTCGCGGTCGCCGCCGGGCTCCTGGTCTATCCGCAGGCGGCGCATCTCGAGCATTTCGAGCCGCGGCGCAAGCGGCAACTGATGACAGGCACGGGCGGCTACTTCGCCCGGGTCGGACGATGGCTTCGCGAGAGTTTCTGATGACCCCTGGATGCGAAGCTAGAAAATTCCAGCACCCGGTGGCGGACCGGACGGGGTCGGGCGCCGACAGCGCTCGCGCGACGAACAAGAGGCAATCATGACCATCAATCTGAACATTCCCGACATCCGTGAACTGAAACCCCGTATCACCGTATTCGGAGTCGGAGGCGCGGGCGGCAACGCCGTCAACAATATGATCAATGCCGGGCTACAGGGGGTCGACTTCGTGGTCGCCAATACCGATGCCCAGGCGCTGACGATGTCGAAAGCCGAGCGCATCATCCAGATGGGTACGCAGGTCACTGAGGGACTCGGCGCCGGATCGCAACCGGATGTCGGCCGGGCCGCGGCGGAGGAAGTGCTCGACGAGATTCGCGATCATCTTTCCGGTGCGCATATGTGCTTCGTCACTGCCGGCATGGGGGGCGGCACCGGGACCGGCGCCGCGCCGGTCATCGCCAAGACCGCGCGCGATCTCGGCATCCTGACCGTGGGTGTGGTGACCAAGCCGTTCCATTTCGAAGGCCAGCGCCGCATGCGCATCGCCGACGGCGGAATTACCGAGCTGCAGAAATGCGTCGACACGCTGCTCATCATCCCCAACCAAAACCTGTTCCGCGTGGCGAATGAAAAGACGACATTCGCCGACGCCTTCGCGCTCGCCGATCAGGTGCTGTATTCGGGCGTCGCCTGCATCACCGACCTGATGGTCAAGGAAGGTCTCATCAATCTCGACTTCGCCGATGTCCGCGCCGTGATGCGCGAAATGGGCAAGGCGATGATGGGCACCGGCGAAGCTCAGGGTGAAAAACGCGCGCTGACCGCCGCGGAAGCCGCGATCTCCAACCCGCTGATCGACGACGCGTCGATGAAGGGTGCGCGCGGACTTTTGATTTCGATCACCGGCGGCCGCGATCTCACCCTCTACGAGGTCGACGAAGCGGCAACCCGCATCCGCGAGGAAGTCGATCAGGACGCCAACATTATCGTGGGCGCGACCTTCGACGAAGGCCTCGACGGCATGATCCGTGTGTCGGTCGTGGCAACCGGCATCGATCAGGCTGCGGTGCAACGCGCCCCGGCGCCTGCGCATGCAGCGGAATCGCGGCTTGCGGATTTGGCGCAGCGCATCCGAAGCGACAGCCAGCGCATCAGCGAACGCACCGAACGCGCCGAGCAGGTGCGGCCGGCGGCTGCCGCTCCGGCGCCGGCGCCTGCGCCAGCTCCGATCGCGGCCGCAGCACCCTTGGCGCCGCCGATCCCGGCCGCGGCGCCTGCCAGCGTCAACGCGTCGATCGAATCGGCCGCCAAAGCGGCGATCGCTTCGGCCGTCGAAGACGTCACGATCCGTCCGCTGGCGCCAAAACCCTCGCTCTTCATGGAACCTCTCGCGAGCGAGCCACTCATCCGCGCACCTGAAGCCGCGGAGCCAGCAGCATTCATTCCTCCACCGGCAGAGCGGATGCCGCTTCGCGCACCGCGCATGCCGCGGATCGACGAACTGCCGATGCCGGCGCAAAACGAGATCCGCGCCCGGCGTGGAGAATTGCCGCAAGACGACCATCCGGAAAAGCGCCGGGTGTCGCTCCTGCAGCGCCTAGCCTCGGTGGGTCTGGGTCGCCGCGAACCGGAAGAGCATGAAGCGCCGCCCGCTCCGCGTGCCGCCCCCGTCACCGCACCGTCCGCCGAGCGCCTGAGCGGCCGTCCGATGCCTCGTCCGGCCGAGCCGCGGCCGGAACCGGTTTCCGAATACGCCAAGCGCGCGGCACCGCAGGGTCTCGATCAGCACGGTCGGCAGAGCACTGTGCATAACTCGAGCGAGGAGGATCAGCTCGACATTCCGGCTTTCCTCCGCCGCCAAGCGAACTAAGCCCGAGGCTAGACCTCAGGCAGAAGCGATAGTGAGTGGCCGCCAGATCCGGGATCTGGCGGCCTTCGCTTTAAATGCCAGCACGGTGATGCGAAATTAAGCAGCTGATTTCGCTTCATATTCAGCTTCGGTCTTGGGTGCGCTGCACACCGAAGGACCAGCGGCGGGCCGCGAGTCGGACCGGCGCCATCAGCGCCGGTCTGCCGTTGTGTCGATTTGGGGCAACGAGCTGACGAGAGTGCGGCCGGAAAAAGGTAACATTTGGTAAGAAAGCGTGAATTGGCCTGCCGTCGACCCGCCAGTAAGCTTTGCGGCGTTAGAGGGGAAGTTTTGGGGTTGAACATTTGGCGGTCGTATTGACCGCTGCTCTGTCCAGACCGAACTCGTTCTCCTCCGGGCGGGGTGGCCATAAGTCGCGGCGTTGTCGCGGAGTTGGCCGTAAAGTGTGGGACAAACACATGACGCGGAGCGTGCAGGCCGGCAGGCAGACAACGCTGCAGGATCATGTGACCGTCACCGGCATCGGCGTCCACTCCGGCTCACCCGCCAACCTCACATTGCATCCGGCTGAGGCCGATACCGGCATCGTATTTTTGCGCTGCGGCATCGAGGGTCAGCCGGACCGCGAACTGAACGCGAATTACCGCTCCGTGACCGCGACGGAATTTGCCACCGTGCTCGGCGATCGGAATGGGCCGGCGGTATCCACGACCGAACATGTCATGGCGGCTCTGCATGGCCTTGGCGTCGATAATGCGGTGGTCGAGGTCGACGGCCCGGAAGTCCCGATCATGGACGGCAGCGCCGCGCCTTTCGTCGCGGCGATCGATCAAGCGGGCATTGTGTCGCTGCCGGCGCGGCGGCGCTACATCCAAGTGCTCAAGCCGGTGCGGGTCGCCAAGGGCGAGAGCTATGGTGAATTGCGGCCCCACGCGCGCGGCCTGCGCATCGAAACCGAAATCGAATTCGATCATCCGCTGATCGGACGCCAGTCCGTCGCCATGGACGTCGAGGCTGATGCGTTCCGCCGCGAACTGGCGCGAGCGCGGACATTCGGCTTCATGCGCGATGTCGCCAAGCTGTGGAGCGCCGGCTACGCGCTCGGCGCCTCATTTGAGAATACGGTGGTGATCGCCGAAAATCGCGTGCTCAATCCCGAGGGCATCCGGTTCCACGACGAATTCGTCCGTCATAAGGCGGTCGATGCGATCGGCGATCTCGCATTGGCCGGCGCGCCGCTGATCGGCGCCTACCGTTCGGTCCGCGGCGGCCACAAGCTCAATCATGCCGTGCTCACCGCGCTGATGAGCGATCGCAGCGCCTGGGCCTACGTCGAAATGCCGGAGAATCGCCGGCCGCGCGGCCATGCCGAGCTCGCCTCTGGCTTCGCGACCCCCGCCTACGGGCCCGACGTCTCTTAACTACATTGGCCTTTACGCCTTATTCCGGGCCGATTGTCGGCCATAATCCATGTATTGTCACAGGACTGCGGTGCGCTTGGCCGGTTGTGGGGACCGGGCTCTGAGCGAATGCACCGGCGGGGACAGGACTGAAATCACGCTCATGACGCCGCCGTTACGAGGATCGCCGAGATCCGGTCGCAGGCTGCGCGCTTCGGCGGGCTGGCTGGCGCTCGTCCTCGTCGCAGCGCCGCTCATGGGCTGCGGCATTTTCAATAAGGACGACGACCTCGTCGCCGACACGCCGGCCGACGCGCTCTACAATGAGGGGCTTTATCTCCTCAACAACAAGCAGGACTACAAGGCGGCGGCGAAGAAGTTCGACGAGGTCGACCGCGAGAATCCCTATTCGGATTGGGCACGCAAAGCGCTCCTGATGTCCGCCTATTCCTATTACCAGTCCGAGCAATACAGCGACTGCGTCAATTCGGCTAAGCGCTACGTGACATTGCATCCCGGCAGCCCCGACGCGGCCTATGCGCAATATTTGATCGGCGCCTCCTATTACGATCAGATTCTCGATGTCTCGCGGGACCAGGACCGCGCGACCCAGGCGATCGACGCGCTGCAAGAGGTCATCCGCAAATATCCGACCAGCGAATACGCCGTCGCCGCCCAGAAGAAAATCGACATGGCGCGCGATCAGCTCGCCGGCAAGGAGATGGATGTCGGCCGTTACTATTTGAAAAATCGCGATTTCATCGGCGCCGTCAACCGGTTCAAGGTCGTCGTCACCCAATATCAGACGACGCGCCACGTCGAGGAAGCGCTGATGCGGCTGAGCGAAGCCTATGTATCGCTCGGCATCATGGACGAGGCGCAAACCGCCGCCGCTGTGCTCGGGCACAATTTTCCCGATAGCCCCTGGTACAAGGATTCCTACAATCTGGTGAAAAATGCCGGCGGCGAGCCGACCACCGTGAACAAGGGGTCGTGGATCAGCCGCGCGTTCCAGAAAATGGGCCTCGCCAGTTCGCGGACCGGATGACTGACGCGCGCGCCGGAAATCGGTAATATCCGGTTTCAACGCGCATGATTCCGAAGCGGCTTCCGGCTTTCGGCACTAAGGTCAGGCGCCAACCGCGATTTCAATCACCCGAATGCTGGCTCGCCTTTCCATCCGCGACATCGTTCTGATCGATCGCCTGGACATCGATTTCGGCTCCGGCCTTGCCGCGCTCACCGGCGAGACCGGTGCCGGCAAATCGATCCTGCTCGACGCCTTTGCGCTGGCGCTCGGCGCACGCGGCGACGCGGCGCTGGTGCGCGAGGGCGCCGAACAGGGCCAGGTGATTGCCGCTTTCGACGTCGCCAGGGATCATCCGGCGCGCCGGGTGCTCGCCGACAACGACCTTACCTCAGGTGTCGGCGGCGAAGAGGAACTGATCGTAAGGCGGGTGCAGTTCGCCGACGGCCGCACCCGCGCTTTCGTCAACGACCAGCCGGTCAGCGTCCAGGTGCTGCGCGCGCTCGGCACAGCGCTTGTTGAAATCCACGGCCAGCATGACGACCGCGCCTTCGTCGATGCCGCGACCCATCGCGCCTTGCTCGATGCCTATGGGGGCATCGAGGACAAGGCAGCCGAAGTGGCGGCGCTGTGGAGCGAGCGCCGCGCGCGTGAGGTCGCCGTGGCCGATCACCGCGCCGCCGTCGAGCGGGCCGCACGTGAGGCCGAATGGCTGCGCCACGCCGTCGACGAACTCGGCCGGCTGAAGCCCGACGCCGGCGAGGAGACGGCGCTTGCCGAACGCCGCACTGGCATGATGCAGGCGGAAAAGGTCTCGGAGGATTTGCGCTCGACGCTCGATGCCGTATCCGGACCGAATTCGCCGGTGCCGCCTTTGGCGACCGCCATGCGGCGTCTCGAGCGTCGCGCGGCGCAAGCGCCGGCGCTGATCGAGCCTACCGTGAAGGCGATCGATGCCGCCTTGACGGCGCTCGACGAGGCGCATGCGCGGCTCGAAGCGGCGCTGCGCGTCGCCGAATACGATCCCCAGGAACTCGAGCGTATCGAGGAGCGCCTGTTCGCGCTGCGCGCCGCCGGCCGCAAATACAACGTTCCGGTCGACGCGCTGTCGGCGCTGGCCCATCGTTACGAAGGCGATCTCGCCTTGATCGACGCCGGCGCCGAGCGGCTCGCGACCCTCGAGCGCGAAGCCGCGGAAGTATTGGCGCGCTATCAGGCCGCGGCCCAGGCCTTGTCGGCGGCGCGGCGGCGCGCGGCGCTAAAGCTCGACAAGGCGGTCAATGCCGAGCTCAAGCCGCTCAAGCTCGAACGCGCGGAATTTTCCAGCCAGATCGAAAGCGAGAACGAAGGTCCGAACGGCCTCGATCGTATCGAATTCTGGGTGCGCACCAATCCGGGGACGCGGCCAGGGCCGCTGATGAAAGTCGCCTCCGGCGGCGAATTGGCGCGCTTTCTGCTCGCTCTCAAAGTGGTGCTGGCGGACCGCGGCTCGGCGCCGACGCTTGTTTTCGACGAGATCGATACCGGCGTCGGCGGCGCGGTCGCGGATGCGATCGGCGTGCGGCTTGCGCGTCTCGCCTCGGGCGTGCAGGTGATCGCGGTGACGCATGCGCCGCAAGTGGCGGCGCGCGCCGAGCGGCACTATGTCATCAGCAAAGACGCGCTCGCCAAGGGCAAGCGGGTCGCGACCCGCGTTGCCGAACTCGAAGGCGAACGCCGTCGCGAGGAGATCGCGCGCATGCTCGCCGGCGCCGAAATCACCGCCGAAGCCCGCGCCGCCGCCGAGCGGCTGATCAGGGCGGCGGGCTAGTCATTCCGGGGCGCCGCGCCACATGGCATCAAAATTGGCATCCAAAGATATTGCAAAGCGCCCCGTCGACGAGCTTACGGAGAAGCAGGCCAAAGCCGAACACGCCCGGCTCGAGGCCGAGATCGCAGGCCATGACCGGCGCTATTACCAGGACGACGCGCCGACAGTGTCGGACGCGGCCTATGACGCTTTGCGCCAGCGCTACGCGGCCATCGAAGCGCGTTTCCCGCAATTACGCTCGCTGACGAGCCTGACCCAGCGGGTCGGCGCGGCGCCCTCCGGGCGTTTCGCCAAGGTGCGGCATGCGGTGCCGATGCTGTCGCTCGACAATGCGTTTGCCGAAGACGACGTGGTCGATTTCGTCGGCCGCATTCGGCGCTTTCTCCGCCTGCCGGACGACCAGGAAATCGTTTTTTCCGCCGAGCCGAAGATCGACGGATTGTCGATGTCGTTGCGCTACGAGGGCGGCGAACTCGTCACCGGCGCAACGCGCGGCGAAGGGGCCGAGGGCGAAGACGTCACCGCCAATGTGAAGACGCTCAAGGACATTCCGAAGCGGCTCAAGGGCAAAGGTGTTCCGGCGGTCTGCGAAGTGCGCGGCGAGGTCTACATGACCAAGCACGCATTTCTCGCACTCAATAAGCGGCAGGCCGAAAGCGGCGGGCAGGTCTTCGCCAATCCGCGCAATTCAGCCGCCGGCTCATTGCGGCAAAAAGATCCGTCGATCACAGCCTCGCGGCCGCTGGGCTTCTTCGCTTACGCCTGGGGCGAAATGAGCGACATGCCGGCTGCAACGCAGTCCGGCATGATCAAATGGTTCGAGCGTTGCGGCTTTACCACCAATCCCTTGACCAAGCTCTGCCGTTCGGTCGACGAACTCATCGGTTTTCATCGCAAGATCGAGGAGCAGCGTTCGCATCTCGATTACGACATCGACGGGGTGGTTTACAAAGTCGACCGCCTCGACTGGCAGGAGCGGCTCGGCTTCGTCTCGCGCTCGCCGCGCTGGGCGATCGCGCACAAGTTCCCGGCCGAGCGCGCCCAGACCGTCCTCAAAGACATCGAGATCCAGGTCGGCCGCACCGGCGCCTTTACGCCGGTCGCCAAGCTCGAACCGGTCACGGTCGGCGGCGTCGTGGTGCAGAACGCGACGCTGCATAACGAGGACTACATCAAGGGGATCGGCGGCAAAGGCGAAATTTTGCGCGAGGGCCGCGATATCCGCATCGGCGACACCGTCATTATACAACGCGCCGGGGACGTGATTCCGCAGGTGGTGGATGTCGTCCTCGACAAGCGTCCTAAAACCGCGAAGCCCTATCAATTCCCGAAGAAATGCCCGTGCCCGCTGCATACCGACGTGGTGCGCGAGGAGACCGCGACCGGCGAGGAGGGCGCCCGCGCCCGCTGTACCGGCGAATTCGCCTGCCCCTATCAGAAAATCGAGCACCTAAAACTGTTCGTCTCGCGCCGCGCTTTCGACATCGACGGTTTTGGTGAGAAGCAGATCGAGTTTTTCTTCGAGCAGGGTTGGGTCAAGGAGCCGGCCGATATTTTCGAGCTACC
>Ga0182016_10008541_pt1 | contig 10325 bp, 9 predicted proteins | sample 712S2MmetaG_FD_120491 | JGI IMG/M metagenome (GOLD analysis project Ga0182016, IMG submission 120491) | Permafrost microbial communities from Stordalen Mire, Sweden - 712S2M metaG | ecosystem: Environmental > Terrestrial > Soil > Wetlands > Permafrost | place: Sweden: Stordalen | collected... | reverse complement strand
TAATCGTAAAACTACGAACCCACTGACTGGAAAGCCGGATGCCGGAGATCGGCCTGTCCGGTTTGGAGGGAGGGGTGAGGTTAATCCCTCATCCCTACCCCTATCCTGCGGTTTATTTCTGCGGATACTGCCAGACCCAGTCGCCCTGTTCCCGGTCAACGGAGCCGTCCTTTTTCAACGCCACCTTTCCGCCATCGTCCGTCTCATTCCAACCGACGGAATAGAGGATGAATTGACCATTGGCTTCACGCCGATAATGCAACGGCTGGCCGCCAATGATGTCGTGCGGAATCACTTCATTGAATTGCGGCGCGAGCGCGTCGAGCATTTCGGGATATTCGCCATATGCGAGACGATAACGCTCCAGCGCACAGGCGATTTGCGCTTCGTTGGCCTGCGTTTGATTGAAGGCGCATACCTGCATGGCCTTCGTAAAGTTAGGGATGGCGATCCTCGCCAGCAGATAAAAAGGCGAGTGGTTATGCTCGAGTACCCTTGCAATTTCCTTTGCCACCAATTCGGCGCCTCTGGGAGTCACATTTTGATTCGTGTCCAAGACATTCTCTTTCTGGATTTGAATCATCCGGGCGCAGACCGCCATGTTCTGATAAACCCATCCATGCGGAGCCAGGTCAATGGCGTGATTGGGCAGGTTCCTGATTTTCTTCCAAATCGTCGGCTTTGTGGAGTCGAGGCCGATCTGGCTGATCTGGCTGAGTTGAGATATTTCAGCCGTGTGACAGGTCGCGGCCTGTTCCGCTTGAAACGCCGCCGCCACCCACGGCGGCAGGTTGATTTCGGTCAGTTGCGCCTGAAGTGCGGCCAACTGCGGCGCTTGCCAGGCATGTAACCGAGATCCCTCCTGAACCGTGGCAACATAAAGCCCGGTGATGGCCACATTGATCATGGCCTCGACCAAAGTCTCCGGCTGGCCGGTCGGCGGCTTTTCTAAAATCCGGCAGACATCGTGCATCAAGGTCAATTCCGGCAACGCCGCTTCCGGCCGGTTCAGCAACAAATAACATTTCGCCCGCTGCGCCAGCGTTTGCGCGAGGGCGCGCATGGTTACAAAATTGGGAATCGGTTGCTCAAACGGCTTGGTATAATTGCCTGGAATCACGGCGTAGGGGCGCTTCAGGGCCTCGCGAATCAGATCGAACTCCGGCTGGAATTGATCGCTCCACGTCAGAAAATGTGCCGCTGCGGTTTTGTCCGTGATGGTTGTGGTTTTTTCATCGTTTGTCACCAGCATCATCAATTCATTTGTGGTGGCATTCGAGTTTTTTACGAACCATTCCTGCATCTTTGGAGCTTTGAAAAAATTCAGGTCGTCCGCCACGGGCGGCGGAATGTATTGATTCCAGTCCAGCACCGCGCCTTTGGTTTCAAGTTCGCGTTTGCAATTTTCCCAGGCGTGTTTGCCGCGCCAGTCTTCCTCGGCGTAAAACACCGCGATCAGCGTGGCTAGGCAAGCGCTGACGACGAGAATCCGCCGTGTCCATCGCCAGCCGGGTTTGTTGTTTGGCATTTCGTTCATAATCTTTTCTTTGAGCAGGAGTCGAGGTGACGAGACTCTAACTTTTTGATTTGAGACTCCTCACGTTGTCTCCTACAAATTTACGCGGTCAATAGTTCCAAGGTTTCCGTTCGTGGTTTGGGCAAATACATTCTGGGCCGCTCCGCATCCGTCGCGAACGAACGGTCGGCGAGCAGTTCATTCAGCCATTTCTGCTGGTCGCGAAGCGTCATCGTCATTGCCGACGAGACCGCAACCTTTGCGTTGCCGTCGGGCGAGCCGTCGTGCTGCGAAACATTGACGATGAAAACCAAAATCCAGACTGCCGCCAGCCCCGTCCAAATCCGGCGGCATGGCAAAACAAGTTCCAGCCAGAGTTTTTTTGAACGACCAAGCAACGAAGAAACAAAGATAGCCGGAACCCTTTGTTCCTTTGTTTCTTTGTTGTTCAATTCCGCCACAACCGAGCGCCGAATGGCGTCAAGCTTTGGCGCGGCAGCCTGATGGCGGCCCAGCAAAATTTCACGCGGGGTTTTCATAAATCATTTTCAACGCAAAGGCGCGGAGTCGCAAAGCATTAAAATTGTTTTTCCTTGCGGCTTGGCGTTGAATTCTTATCTTTCATTTTGTTCCAGCTATTTCCTCAAGGCTCGTTTGGCGTAATGCAGCCGCGACTTCACGGTGCCGAGTCGCGTTTCCGTGACCTGCGCGATTTTTTCCAGTGAAAAATCCTCGATGAAATGCAGCAGCAGGACTTCACGGTGCACCAGCGGCAGTTGGTTCAGCAAATTCATGAATTCAGCCTCCTGTTCGCGGCGGATGAGCAAATCGTCCGGCGCAGCTTCAAATTCATCCGGCGGTTCGGGGATTTCGTCGAGCAGGATTTCCCTCCGTTTGCGCCAGTGCTGAATACATTTCTGGTGAGCGATGCCGAACAGCCAGCTTCCGAATTTCGCGTCCTCGCGCAAGCCGCCAAGGTGTTTGACGGCGGCAATAAAGGTCTCCTGCACGAGGTCGAGACCGGCCTGTTCGTCGCGGACGAGTTCAAAAACATAAACATAAAGCGGCAACTGGTATCGCCGGAAGAGCGCGTCCCAGGCCGCCGGTTCCCCGGCGCGGGCCTGCGACACGGGCAGTTGTTCTATGTCGGCCACTTCCGGCATTGTTATTGAGTGGAATGCGCGAGGCGAGCAAAGGTTCAATCCGATTGAAGTTATTTCCAAGATTGCCAAGCGCAGGTCAAATCCGCCAAATTAGTCGTAAGCTGACGTTGCGCGAATCCTTCCGCACGTCGGCAATCACATTAAATCAATGCTTTCATTCCTGCGCCAAACCAGCCCCGTGCGGCTCGCGTTTTTCCTGCTGTTCGCCCTCACCTGCTACCGTCTATGGTTCATCACGCAGATGCAACTGGTGCCGGACGAGGCGTATTACTGGCTCTGGTCGAAACATCTGGCCGCGTCGTATCGCGACAAGGGGCCGGGCGTCGCGTGGACCATCGCGCTGGGCACAAAACTGTTCGGTCACACGGTCTTCGGCATCCGCTTCTGCGCGGTGATGTTGAGCATGGCCACCAGCGCGGTGATTTTCCTGCTGGCGCGGCGGCTGTATGACGACCGCGTGGCGCTCTGGTGCCTGCTGATGGCGGCGGTGATGCCACTGACGGCGGTCGGCTCCATCCTGATGACGATTGATTCGTTGAGCGTCTTTTTCTGGGCGCTGGCGATTCTGATTTTTTGGCAGGCGATCCATCGTGACAAAATCTCCGACTGGTTCTGGCTGGGACTGGCCATCGGCGCGGGCTTTCTCGCCAAGTTTACGAACGGCGTGCAGCTCGGCTGCATCGGATTTTTTCTGCTGTGGTCGCAGGAGCATCGCCGGCTGCTGTTAAGCAAAAAAATGTTCGTGCTGTGTGCGGCATTTGGCGTGAGCATCCTGCCAATCCTGTGGTGGAACATCCAGACCGGCTGGGTTCACGCCATCGCGCTGCACTCGCGCAGCGGCGTGACGGACAAATTTGAGATTCATCCGGGGGAGCTGCTGAAATTCCTTGGCGGCCAGTTTGGCGTGGTGTCGCCGCTGTTCATGGCTGGCATGTTGGTGGCCGCCGTCGCGCTCCTGCTGACGAAGTATGCCGATTTGCGGACGCGTTTTCTGTTGAGCCAGTTCCTGCCGCTCTACGGATTGTTCGCGTTCTTCAGCCTGAACAAGGCGGGCCAGCCGAACTGGGCGGCTCCGGCGCTGGTGGCGGGAATTATTTTCACCGTGGTTTACTGGCGCGAAGTGGTGTCGCGGCATCCGGCCTGGCGCTGGGGCGTGGGAGTGGCGTTTGGCGTCGCGCTGCTGATGACGGTGGTCATGCACGACACGGATCCGCTGATGCTTGTGTTGAACCGCATCACCACACATTTCCAGATGCGACCCGTGACCGATCCGCTGCGCCGCGCCCAGGGCTGGGATGAGTTTGCGATGCACGTCCAGCAGGCCCGCGAGAAATATCACGCCGATCTGCTCATCGCAAACCACTATTCGCAGGCCAGCATGATGGCGTTTTACCTGCCCGACCAGCCGGTGACTTATCTGCCGCCGGCGGAATACGGCGAGTCGCAGTTCACGCTTTGGCCCGGTTACAAACTCACGCCGGACACGCGCGCCTTGTATGTGACCGACTTCATTTACGACTACCAGCCGAAATCGTTGCAGGATGATTTTGGCAAAATTGAGCTCGTGGACGATTTCTGGACGCAGCATCACGGCCGGCCGATGACCCGTTTTCGTATCTATCTTTGCACGCGAAACGGAAAGGAATAATTTCCAAGATTGCCAAGCGGCGTTCAAACCCGCTAAATAAGAAGAATGTCAACGGTTGCCGAACAACTCCGTGCCGCGCGCGAGGCGCAGAAACTCACCGTGCAGCAGATCGCCGACATGACGAAGATCCGCACGGACCATATTAACGCGCTCGAAATTGGCGATTTCAGCGTGTTCTCCGCGCCGATCTACATCCGCGGCTCGGTAAAAAATTACGCCACGCGGCTCAAGCTCGACCTGCCGCAGATCATGGCCGCGCTCGACGCCGAACTGGGCCGCACGGAAAAATTCAGCGAGCCGCCGCCGTTGAGCGATGTCACCAAGACCCCGCTGGATCACGTCACCTATTGGCTCGCGAAACTGAACATGAAGATGGCGCTGATCGCCGCCGCGCTGTTGGGATTGGTTTTGATCATCCTGCTGGTTCACACCGTCCTGAAGCACAGCCATAAAAGTGATTCGTCAGTCAAGCTGCCGGCCGCCCGCTACGAGCCGGCCAATTCCGGCGACACACTGCCGCTGCCGAAGCATTAAGCGAATGAAAAAGGCAGAATGAAGAATGAAGAAACAGATTCCATTCTTCCTTTGAAGATTATACGTCGTCCAGGTAAAGCGCCCGGTTGCGCCACAGATAGATGATCCCCGAAAACGCCGTCAGCACGACCGTGACCCAAAGCATGATTTCCGCGAACATTGGTGTCCACGACGCAAAAACATTTTTCAACGCCGCCGGCCATTCTTCAGACGCATCCACCACCAGCAGCGCAATGACGCAGACGATCTGTGAAATTGTCTTGTGCTTCCCGTAGCGCTCCGCCGCCAGCACGATGTTTTTGGACGCGGCGAGCAGGCGCAGGCCGGTGATGGCGAGTTCGCGCCCGACGATGATGACCACCATCCAGGCACCGACCTTCACCGACGCGTCAGGGCGCATGTGCGTGCTTTCCACGAACGCGATGAACGCCGAGCAAACCATGATCTTGTCCGCCAGCGGATCCATCAGTTTCCCAAAGTTGGTGATGAGGTTGCGCGAGCGCGCGATGCGGCCGTCGAGAAAATCCGTGACGCCGGCGAGACAGAAAAAAATCAGCGCTAGTGTGTCGTTGTAGGCAAACTTGGAAAACATGGCCCACAGAAAAACCACCGTCAGGCCGAAACGGGAGACGGTGAGCTTGTTGGGCAGATTCATGTGGCGAAAGCTTGGCGAGTCGTGGCGGAGGTTGGCAAGTCCCAAAAACGAAAAAGGCGGGCTGCCTGGCTGCAACCCGCCTTGGTCTTGAATGTTTACGCGCCGAACTTGTCGAACATCTTCGCGTTGGCCTGCATCAGGCGGATCATGAATTTCGCCGGGAAGATGCCGAGCGAGCCGCTGTTCGCGCCGGTCTCGGTGAAGCGTTCCAGCTTGTCCGAGCCGCTCGTGGCCGAGTGGATCATCACCGGCTGCGGATGCCACGAGTGGCCATGCAGCGCGCATGGCGTCGAGTGGTCGCCCGTGACGACGAGCACATCCGGCTTTTTCTTCAGCAGGATCGGCAACGCGGCGTCGAATTCCTCGATCGCCTTTTTCTTCGCGGGAAAATTGCCGTCTTCGCCGTATTTGTCGGTGTATTTGAAATGGATGAAAAAGAAATCGTAGTTGTCGTATTCCTTCAGGTAGCGCTCGAACTGTTCCTTGATCGTCTGCGGCCCTTCGATCTTCACCATGCCGACGAGCTGCGCCAAGCCTTTATACATCGGATAAACCGCGAGGCAGGCCGGCTTGAGCAGATAACGGTCGGCAAACAGCGGGATGTGCGGCTGGTGCGCGATGCCGCGCATGAGGAAACCGTTCGCCGGCTTTTCCTTGGCGAGGATTGGCAGCGCGGCCTTGTAAAAATCCGCGATCAGTTTCGCCATTTTCTTCTGCTTCAGATTTTTTGCGTCGCGCGGCTTCACGGCTGGGATGGCAAAACCTTCGCGGTTCGGATCCGCATCGGTCAACGGCCCTTCCAGCCCTTTGCCGCGAAACACGACGACGAAGCGGTGTTCCTTGCCGGCCTTGATGATGATTTCCGTGTCGCCGATTTTTTTGATCTTGGCGGTGAGCAGCGCGACAAGTTTTTCGCAGGTTTCAGTCGGGATGCGGCCGGCGCGGCGGTCGGTGACAATGCCCTTGTTGTCGAGCGTCGCAAAATTGGCGCGGGCGCAGACGTCGCCGGGCTTCAATTCCAGGCCGAGTCCGAGCGCCTCGATGACGCCGCGACCGACTTGAAATTCCAACGGATCATAGCCGAACAAGCCGAGGTGGCCGGGCCCGCTGCCGGGCGTGATACCGGGCGCAACCGGAATCATGCGGCCCTGCGCGGAATTTTTTGCGATGGCGTCGAGGTTCGGCGTGTGCGCGGCTTCCAGCGGCGTGAGATAGCCTTGTTCCTTCGTCGCGATGTCGCCGAGGCCGTCTAGCACGACGAGAACGTGTTTCGTTTTGGTTTTCAGTGTCAGTTCCGAATATTGTTCGTCTAAATTCATAGGCGGACATTTTAAGAAATATTTCACGCGACGCAATTCGATTCCATTTTGCGGCGTGACGAAAGGGTGACATTATTTCGCCGCGATGAATCCAATGATGTTGCAGGAATTTCACCAAGGCCTTGGCGCACGGCTGGTTGAGTTGAACGGCGCGCAAGCTGTGAACGACTACGGCGACTGGCTGGCCGAACACACCGCGCTCCGTGAAACCGCCGGTGTTCTTGATTTCAGCTTCCGCTCGCGCCTGTGCCTTGTCGGTGCCGACCGCGCACGTTTTCTTCACGGTCAGGTCACGAACGACGTGAAAAAACTCCGCACCGGCGACAGCTGTTACGCCGCCGTCACCACCGCCAAGGGTAAAATGGAAAGTGATCTGAATATCTTCGCGCTCGCGGACGAACTGCTCCTGGACTTCGAGCCGGGACTGGCAGAAAAGATTTCGCAGCGGCTGGAAAAGTTCATCGTCGCCGACGACGTGCAAATCGTGGACGCCGCGCCGCATTACGGGTTGTTGAGCGTGCAAGGGCCGAAGGCCGAGTCTGTCGTCCGTGCCGTAGGTTTGTTTGCGGAAATTCCCGCCGCGCCGCTCACCTCCGTGAAAGTTTCCGATGCCACGCTCGGCGAAATTTATCTGGCGAACGACGCGCGACTCGGTGCAAGCGGCTTCGATCTGTTTATCCCCAATAATTCCCTCGGCGCGGTGGCGGACAAATTGATTGCCGCCGCCAAACAAACCGGCGGACGTGCGTGCGGCTGGCAGGCGTTTGAGACCGCGCGCATCGAGGCGGGCATTCCGCGTTTTGGCGCGGACATGGATGAGACGAACATCCCGCTCGAATGCGGCATCGAGGGCCGCGCCGTGACTTACACCAAGGGCTGTTACATCGGACAGGAAGTCATCAACCGCATCCACAGCGTTGGCCACGTCAACCGCGAACTGCGCAGCCTGCGCCTGGCCGATGATTTGAAAACCTTGCCGCAGAAGCACGACAAACTCTTTCACGCGGGCAAGGAAGTTGGCCAGGTGACCAGCGCGGTGAAATCGCCAGTGTTCGGAAACATCGCGCTCGGCTACGTCCGCCGCGAAGCGAATCAAATCGGCAACGAACTGGTTTTACGGACGGCGGGTGGCGAAAGTCCGGCGAAAATTGTGGCGCTGCCGTTTGTGAAGTGATTTTGTCGTAGAGCAGCGACGGAAATTAGCCAGCCACGAAGCGGTTGGAAAATTGTCCGACAGGACATTTGAGAAAAGCCCGGCGTTTCAACGCCGGGACGATTCCGCGATTGACCGAGTCCCGCAGGGACGGCAGAACCCACGCGAAAGCAATCGGTCGTCCCTCCGGGACTTTGGGTTTTTGCGCCATGCACCCGGCGTTGAAACGCCGGGCTATTTTCAGTTTGTCTCTCCGAGACGGGGATGGACGCGGAGCTTGTCCATCTAATTGAAACCAAGGGCTGGTTGGGTCGCGGTAAGAATCTCTTTGTTAAGGATAATTCGCCTAATGCTTCGTTTGTCGTCAAACGGAACGACTAGGCCTTTACCTTCGGTGAATTCGACAAAATCAATCTGCGGTTCCTGTGAAGTGTTTTTTAGATCCACATAAGTTCCGTAATCCAAAGTGTAAATATTGTAACGCACACCAGGGTTTTCTTTGTCAGCATAGCCACGGTGCATCAGGTGGAGAACTCGCATGTCAAACAACCTCTGAATGGTCGGATGTTTTTCCAGTTCGCGCGGCAAAAGAAACGACCTCGCTTTACGCTTCCCGATCACCTCTTTAACAATTCGGCCTAGCACTTCCTTTAATTCTTCAGCCAAATCTTTTTGTTTATCTTTTTCATACCATTGCCGCGCAGCTTCAACTACGGCTTTCCGGTCAATTCGCTCAAGCTTGCGTCGGTGGGCGTCAAAAAAGGCGCTCGTGAAAATATTGATGAGATCACGCGCTACACCTTCAGCAGCGCGAACAAGCTCAACAAACGTCGCGCGTTCGGTGAACATTTTTGATTGAAGTTGAGATGGACTTGCAATGTTGTGTTGGGTCAGGAGATAGTTGTCGGGCAATTCACTTTTGAGATGGCGAAATAGAATATCTCCAAACGCCTCAATGACAAATTTGGGTGACTTGTCGTAAATGTAGTAATCATCCACATCCAAGGAAGCTGAAATGTCGCTGCCAAGCTCAATCCCAAAACTTCTACCCTCTGCAAGGTGAGCCACGAATTGTGAACGGTATTCCAAGGAGGCGATTTTTATGGTTACCTCTGAATTTGGAAGAATTCCCCGGCGGATAAATTCAGCGAGATAAGGCTGAATATCCATGGGAAGTGATGACCACTCATCAAACAAAATAAACATGTGTGTTCCAGCAGCTTTAAGAACGTCATTCAGATAGCTCTGCAATTCCGGGAAGATGACTTTGTCCTCTTTCCGCACTATGGCAGTCGTTGTAGTTTCAGCCGTTTTTGAATTTGTTTGCTTGTCGCCAAATTGAACAGATGTGTTTTTAGGCGTGCCGAGTGTTAGAGTCGAAGCGTTTTCATTGCCTGACTGATTCAATTCACGTTTGGTTATTTCTTGTTTATCAGCGGCATAAACGGGGTTCGATATAAAATCACCAAATTTATGAAGTGGCTCAAACGCAGCTTCAGCCTTGTTTTTTCCTTCAGTAACGTATTCAAGCAAGCCATTGTATATTTCAGAAAGAAAATCACGAAACAAGCAAATGCATCTTTGATGGATCGGAAGTGAAAGATCTGAAAATTGGGAGGTGCTACCAAGTGAGCGTGCGTCCAAATAGACCACAAGCACTCCCGGCTCAATCATAATGTCTGTTTGAAGTTTTTTAAAAATGTGAGTTTTACCCGTGCCTCGGCGTCCGTGTATGACTTGGTTATTCCTGCTTTTTACCTGTGGCAAAATTCCAACATCGACAAAAGTCTTAGTGAGTTTCTCGATATCCACTTGTCTTTCGGATCTTTGGAGAATCCGGGGGACAGCCGCAACGAGTGTTGGATCCTGAATCATATGTGCAGAAATTTAATCAGAGATGACGTGAATGAACATGAGTTTTATTGCTATAACATCTTCAAGAACTCCGCCTCGTCCAAAATCTTTACGCCCAGTTCCTGCGCCTTGGTGAGTTTGGAACCGGCTTCGGCACCGGCCAGCACAAAATCCGTTTTCTTGCTTACGCTGCCGGACACTTTGCCGCCGGCGGCTTCAATCTTCGCGGTCGCCTCCTCCCGCGTGAGCATCGGCAGCGTGCCGGTCAGCACAAATGTTTTGCCGGCAAACAGAGCGCGGAGCATTGCTCCGCCAGAGGCATCGGTTTCGGCAGACACGCGGAGCAATGCTCCGCGCTTCGGCTTGATTTCCAATTCGCGGATGCGGGCGAGGACTTTCTTTCCAGCAGCCGAGGCAAAAAAATCCAGCACGCTCGCCGCCGCCACCGGGCCGACTTCCACCAGCTTCGCTTTCAATCCGCCC
>Ga0182016_10008540_pt1 | contig 10325 bp, 10 predicted proteins | sample 712S2MmetaG_FD_120491 | JGI IMG/M metagenome (GOLD analysis project Ga0182016, IMG submission 120491) | Permafrost microbial communities from Stordalen Mire, Sweden - 712S2M metaG | ecosystem: Environmental > Terrestrial > Soil > Wetlands > Permafrost | place: Sweden: Stordalen | collected... | reverse complement strand
GGTTCGCCAATGTCGGCGTGTCGTCCCGGCTGTCGGCCGCCGCCCTCGAGACCCTGGCCATCGTGGCCTACAAGCAGCCGGTCTCCCGAGCCCAGATCGCCGCCCTGCGGGGGGTCAACGTCGACGGCGTGGTCCGGCTGCTCGAGCACCGGGGCTACATCGCCGCCGCCGGTCGGGCCCCGGGCCCGGGCCAGGCCGTGCTGTACGCCACCACCGACGCCTTCCTCGAACGCCTGGGGCTGGACAGCCTCCACCAGCTCCCCCCGGTGGAGGACCTGCTGCCGGGGCCCGAGGCCCTGGTGGAGATGGAGGAGCAGATGCGTCCGGTCGGGGATGGCTGAGGAGCAGCCGCCGACGCTGCCCACCGGCGACCGGTTGCAGAAGGTTCTGGCCCGGGTCGGGGTCGGATCCCGCCGGGTGTGCGAAGAGCTCATCGTGGACGGTCGGATCACCGTCAACGGCACCGTGCCGGTGCTCGGCCGACGGGTCGACCCCGCCACCGACCGGGTGGAGTTGGACGGGGTGCCGGTGCCCATCCAGCCGGGGCTGGTCCACTACCTGGTCAACAAACCGGCCGGGGTGGTCAGCACGGCCGAGGACACCCACGGACGTCCCACCGTGGTGTCGCTGGTCCCCGAGGGCCCGCGGGTCTTTCCGGTGGGCCGGCTGGACATGGACTCCGAGGGCCTGTTGATCCTGACCAACGACGGGGACCTCACCCACCGGCTCACCCACCCGTCGTTCGGGGTCGACAAGGAGTACCTGGTCCAGGTGGAGGGCGAGCCGACCCCCGGGCAGGTACGCCGTCTGCGGGAGGGTGTGGAGCTCGACGACGGGAGGACCGCGCCGGCCCGGGTGGCCGTGGTGGCCCCCTCCCTCCTGCGGGTGGTGATCCACGAAGGGCGCAACCGCCAGATCCGGCGGATGTGCGATGCCGTGGGTCATCCGGTGATCCGCCTGGTCCGGACCCGGATCGGACCGGTGGCCGATCCCTCCCTCAGTCCGGGCCAGTACCGACCCCTGTCGTTCGACGAGGTCCGCAGCCTGGCCTCGGCGGCCTCCCCGGTGGAACCCCCGACCCCGGCCGGGCCCGGTCCGGGTCGGGAGGGACCGGGTGAGTAACATGCCTGGCTGATGTCCCCGACCGTCCGAGCCGTCCGCGGCGCCACCACCGTCGACCACGACGATCCGGAGGCCATCACCGAACGGGTGGTGGCCCTCCTCCGCCAGATCCTGGCCCGCAACGGGCTGGAGGAGGACGATCTCATCTCCATCCTCTTCACGGCCACCGGGGACATCGTCTCGACCTTCCCGGCCACCGCCGCCCGCTCCATGGGCCTCGGGGCCGTCCCCCTGATCTGCGCCCGCGAGCTGGCCGTCACCGGCTCGGTGCCCCGGTGCATCCGGGTCATGATGCATGTGACCACCGACCGCCCCCGCGACCAGATCCACCACGTCTACCTCGAGGGCGCCCAGGGACTCCGTGACGACCTCCCCGACTGAGGTCCCGGGCGCCGGGGCCCCCGGGACGGGTCCCGGTCCCACCGGGCGGGCCATGATCTTCGGGACCGGGCTCATCGGGGGTTCGGTCGGTCTGGCCCTGCGCCAGCGGGGGTGGTCGGTCAGCGGGGTGGACGCCGCCGACGGCGTGGCGGCCCGGGCGGTGGAGATCGGGGCGCTGTCCGCCGAAGGGGTGGACCACCGTGCCGATCTGGTGGTGGTGGCCACCCCGGTCCATGTGGCCGGCAAGATCATCGCCGACATCCTCGACTCGCCGGAGTGGGCTCCCGGCACCGTGATCACCGATGTGGGCGGGGTCAAGGGCCCGCTGGTGGCCTCGGTCGACCATCCCTTCTTCGTCGGCGGCCATCCCATGGCCGGATCGGAGCAGGTGGGCCTGGACGGGGCCTCGGGGGATCTCTTCGTCGGTGCCACCTGGGTGCTGACCCCCACGGCGGTCACCGATTCCGGTGCCTACACCCGGGTCCGCAACGTGCTGGTGGACCTGGGGGCCAACGTGGTGGCCCTCGACCCGTCCCACCACGACGCCCTGGTGGCGGTGGTCTCCCACGTCCCCCACCTCACCGCCGCCACGCTGATGGACCTGGCCGCCGGACTGGGCCAGGAGCACGCCGCCCTGCTCCAGCTGGCCGCCGGGGGCTTCCGGGACATGACCCGGATCGCCGCCGGCCAGCCCGCCATCTGGCCGGACATCTGCGACGACAACGCCGATGCCATCGTGGCCACCCTGGACCTCCTGATCGACGCCCTCGGAGCCATGCGCACCCGGGTGGCCGAACACGACCACGACTCGCTGCTGGCCGTCCTCGGCCGGGCCGCCTCCGCCCGTCGGGCCCTCAGCGAACGGGCGCCCCAGCCCGAGGAGCTGGTCGAGGTCCGCATCCCGGTGCCCGACCGGCCCGGGGTCATCGCCGAGATCGCCGTCCTGGCCGCCGAGCTCGGCGTCAACATCGTGGACCTCGAGATCGCCCACTCGGTGGACGGTGACCGGGGCGTGGCCATCCTGGTGGTGGACCAGCTGTCGGCGCCGACCCTGGTCACGACCCTGTCGGACCGGGGTTACCGGGCCACCAGCACCCCGGTGGGACCGAGCCGGTGAGCGGATCCACGCCCGACGACCCGGGCCGGACCCTGTCGGTGAACGGGGGCGCCCGACTGTCCGGATCGCTGGCCGTCCCCGGGGACAAGTCCATCTCCCACCGGGCGCTGCTGCTGGCGGCCCTGGCCGAGGGCACCTCCACCATCACCGGGCTGTCCCCGGGCGACGACGTGGCCCGGACCCGGACCGCCGTCGCCGCCCTCGGGGCCGGGGTGGACGCCGACGGACCGACGGTGGTGGTCCACGGGGGCCGGTCGCGCCTGCACGCCCCGGACGCCCGGCTGGACCTGGGCAACTCGGGCACCGGTCTCCGACTCCTGGCCGGGGTGGCCGCCTCCCTGGCCGGCACCACCTCCCTCAGCGGGGACGACTCGCTCCGGAGCCGGCCCATGGACCGGGTGGCCATCCCCCTGACCCGGATGGGGGCCCGGGTCGACGGCGGGGGTGACCGCTGCCTGCCGCCCATCACGGTGACCGGGGGCCCGCTGGTGGGCATCGACTACACCCCGCCGGTGGCCAGCGCCCAGGTCAAGTCGGCCATCCTGCTGGCCGGACTGGACGCCGACGGCGACACCGTGGTGCGCGAACCGGTCGCCACCCGGGCCCACACCGAGGAGATGCTGGCCGCGGCGGGGGCCGATGTGGCCGTCGAGCCGGCCGGGGCCGGCCGGGTGGTGCGGATCCGGCGCAGCCGCCTGCTGTGCGGGGACTACACGGTGCCCGGTGACCCCTCCCAGGCGGCGTTCTGGCTGGTGGGGAGTGTGATCTCCCCGGGGAGCCTGGTCACGGTCGCCCCGGTCTACCTGGGTCCCGACCGCCTGGGGTTCGTCGGTGTCCTCCGGCGGATGGGGGCCGTCATCGAGGTCGAGGAGGCCGGCGGAGGCAGCGGGTCGCTGACCGGCTACACCAGCCTGTTGCACGGCACCACGGTGGAGGCCGCCGAGATCCCGTCCCTGGACGAGGTGCCCATCCTGGCCGTGGCCGCCACCGCGGCGCTGGGTCAGACCCGCTTCCGGGACGTGGGTGAACTGCGGGTGAAGGAGTCGGACCGGCTGGCCGGGAGCGCCGCACTGGTCCGGGCCTTCGGCGGGACGGCCGAGGTGGACGGGGACGACCTGGTCGTCGAAGGTCGCGGGGGCCCGCTCCAACCCGGATCCTTCGACGCCCACGGCGACCACCGGATGGCCATGGCCGCAGCCATCGCCGGTGCGGTCTGCCCGGGGCCCGGCGATGTGACCACCATCGCCGGATGGGAGTCGGTCGCCACCAGCTATCCGGGGTTCGCCGACGACCTGGACCGGCTGCGGTCGGGTCCGGGGTCCGGCCGATGAGCCCCGGGGGTGCCACCGGACCCGTCGGGCCCGTCATCGCCATCGACGGCCCGGCCGGCTCGGGAAAGTCCACCGTGTCGCGGGCCCTGGCCCGGAGGTTGGGGATCGACCGCCTCGACACCGGGGCCATGTACCGGGCGGTGGCCTGGGCCGCCCTCGACCGGAGGGTCGACCCCGCCGACCGTCGGGCCGTGGCCGACCTGGCCGGCTCCCTGCGGATCACCCTGGGCGAGCGGGTCGAGGTCGACGGCACCGATGTCACCGAGGCCATCCGCGGGGACGGGGTCAACCGGGCGGTGTCGGTGGTGGCGGCCAACCCCGACGTGCGGTCGGTACTGGTCCAGCGCCAGCGGGGATGGGTGATGGACCACGGGGGAGGGGTGGTGGAGGGACGCGACATCGGTTCGGTGGTGTTCCCCGACGCCGAGGTCAAGATCTACCTGACCGCGTCCCCCGAGGAGCGGGCCAGGCGGAGGCCCGAGGAGGATGCGGCGGCCCTGTCCCGTCGGGACCGCCTGGACAGCACCCGGGCGGTGTCACCTCTGGGTGTGGCCGACGGGGCCCGGGTCATCGACACCACCGACCGGCCCGTGGAGGACATCGTGGACGAGGTGGTGGGATGGCTGTGACGCCGGACGGGGAGGCCGGGTCGGCCGGGGATCCGCTCGAGATCGATGTGCGGGTGGACACCTCGTTCACCCCCATCTACCGGTTCCTCCGGGTTCTGGTCCACGGGATCAACCGCCTGGCCTTCCGGACCACCGTCGACGGCGCCGCCAACGTCCCGGCCGTCGGACCGGTCATCATCGCCCCGGTGCACCGCTCGTTCATCGATTTCTTTGTGGCCTCCGAGGTGACCCGGCGCAAGCTCCATTACATGGCCAAGGACAGCCTGTGGCGGAACCGGTGGCTGGCCCGGATCCTCCCGGCGGTCGGGGCGTTCCCCGTCCACCGGGAGTCCGCCGACCGGGAGGCCCTCCGGCGGGCCCAGCAGGTGCTCGAAGCCGGCGAGGTGCTCATCTTGTTCCCCGAGGGGGAACGCCGGACCGGACCCGTGGTGGCGGACCTGCACGAGGGGGTGGCCTTTCTGGCCGCCCGCACCGGGGCCACGGTGGTGCCGGTGGGTATCGGCGGATCGGCGTCGGTGATGCCCAAGGGCAAGAAGGTTCCGAGGCCCCGCCACATCCACCTGGTGGTGGGCGAACCCCTCGACCCCCCGCCCCGCACCGGCGGGGGACGGACGTCCCGCAGCCGGATCCACCGGCTCACCGAGGATCTGACGGTCTCGATCCAGAACCTCTACGACCGTTCGGTGGCCGTCACCCGCCGCTACTGAGCGCTCAGGTCAGGTCCGCTCAGGTCAGGTCCGCTCAGGTCCGGTCAGGTCACGCGGTGCCCTTGGACCGGGTGACCCGGAGCCAGGTGGTCCCGATGACCTTGGCGTACTGCACGCCGAAGACCAGGTTCCCACCCTTTTTGGAGGTACCCGAGGCCCGGGGATGCCACACGGTGGGCTGTTCGGTGATGCGCCATCCCCGGCTGGAGGCGGTGATCACCACCTCGGAGGTCTGATACTGGTCCTGGATGAGGTGGGGCACGATGTCGTTCAGAAGCTCGATCTTGAAGGCCCGGTACCCGTTGGAGGAGTCGGTGAGATCCTGGCCGACGATGGAGTTGAGGACCGACGCGTACAGCTTCACGCCGGCCTGCCGGAAACGGTCGGTGGTCTGGTCGACCCCCAGCCGGCGGGAGGCGATGACGAAGTCGGCCTCGTCGTCCAGCAGGGGTTGGACCATGGTGGCCAGCTCGGCCGGATCGTTCTGCCCGTCGGCGTCCAGGGTCACCACATAGCGGGCCCCGTGGGCTGCGGCCAACTCGTAGCCGAGCCGGAGGGCGGCCCCCTGGCCCATGTTGACCGGCAGGATGCAGGTCGACACACCGGCGTCGAGGGCCACCCCGGCGGTGTTGTCGGTGCCGCCGTCCACCACCACCAGGGTCGAGACCTCGTGGTCGCCGACCATGGTGGGCATGGCCTTCAGCACGTCGCCGATGTTGCGCTCCTCCTGATAGGCCGCCACCAGGGCCACGATGGGTCCGAACTGGATACCCGGATAGCGCTCCTCGAAATCCTCCCGGGCCTGGGCCAGCGCGAACTGCCGCAACTCGGTGATGCGCTTGCGGCCACGCGAGTCGGCCCGGGTCAGCCAGCGGTGCTTCTGGGTGGGGGCCATCAGATCAGCGTGTGGGGGTTGGCGAAGACGGCCCGGACCTTCGGCTCGAAGTGGGACAGCGGCTCGGTGGGGTAGTCGGGATCGAAGCTGGTCTGGTCCCACTCGTCGGCGAACCTCTCGGCCAGGGCGAACCACTCCTGGTGGCGGTAGTGGTCCCGCTTGTCGGGGTCCAGGTCGAAGTGGTGGTAGTAGTGGCGCCCCTGGAAGTCCTGATGGGCGGCGATGACCTCGGTGACCTCGGGCCGGACGTAGGGGCGGAGGATCTCCGCGGCGATCCGGGGGTGGTTGGGCACACACACCGCCTTCCCGATGTCGTGACAGAGGGACGCCACCACCATCTCGTCGTCCGCACCGGCCCGCTCGGCCCGGGTGGCGGTCTGCAGGCAGTGGGTCAACTGGTCCACGGCGAATCCGTCCACCACCTCGCCCAGCGACTCCAGCATGGCCAGGATCCGGTCGGCCACCCGCCCCTGGTTCTGGACCGTCTCGGTTCCGATCACCATCCAGTCATCGCGGCTGGAGGCGTCCATCCGGGTGAAGGAGGTCTGGAGGGGCGTGGCTGTGCTCATTGTGACATTCTCGCACCAACCCGTGCCGTTCGGCACGTGGTCCGGGCCCCGGCTCAGCTGACCAGGCGCTCCAGCACGTCGGACGCCGCCGTGTCCCGGTCGTCCGCCAGCACCGGCGGGGGTGTCTCCCCACCCGTCGGCCCGCCCGGTGCCCCGTTCATGAAGAGGAGCGCGGTCTCCAGACCCCGGAGCAGCTCACGGAGTTCGGGTGGGGGAGGGAAGTACTCCTCTTCGACGGTGACCGGTGACCGCTCGACCCCGTGGATCGGGTCGAGACGGCGGAGGACCTCGTTGACCAGCGCTTCGGGGGCCGACGCCCCCGCCGTGACCCCGACCGTGCCGGTCAGGTCGTCGGGCAGCTCGGAGGCGTCGTTGACCCGGATGACCCGTGGGCAACCGAAGGCCACCGCCACCTGTTCGAGGGCCACGGTGTTGGAGGAGTTCTCCGACCCGATCACCACCACGGCGTCGGTCCGGCCGGCCAGGGCCTTCAGGGCGGCCTGACGGTTGGTGGTGGCGAAGCACAGGTCGCTCCGGTTGGGCATCCACAGGTCGGGGAAGCGCTGACGGGCCCGGTCGACGATGCCCGCCCACTCGTCGTGGCTGAGGGTGGTCTGGGCCAACAGCGCCACCAGGGGACGGCCGTCCCCGTCGCCCCCGAGATCGTCCAGCCGGTCGACGTCGTCGGCCCGCTCCAACAGCCGGACCGATTCCGGGGCCACCGCCATGGTGCCCACCGCCTCCTCGTGCCCGTGGTGGCCCACATACAGGACGGTGTAGCCCTTGCGCGACCGGACCTTGAGTTCGTGATGGACCTTGGTGACCAGTGGGCACACCGCGTCGACCACCACCCGGCCGTCGGTGCGGGCGGCATCCACCACCCCGGGGGCCGACCCGTGGGCCGACAGCATCAGGGGGGCACCCGGAGGCACCTCGTCGACGTCGTCCACGAAGATGACGCCCTGGGCCCGGAACTGGTCCACCACGTGACGGTTGTGGACGATCTCGTGATAGCAGTAGACGGGGGGATCGAAGACCCGGACCATCCAGGCCAGGGCCTTGATGGCCTTCTCCACCCCGGCGCAGAACCCCCGGGGTTCGGCCAGGAGCACGCGTTCGACGGGCACCCGTCCAGGCTACCGGGGCCGGGGTGGGCACCGGTCCCGCCGGGGCCGGGCGGGCGACGTCGGCAGGCGGGGAACCAGCAGGTAGCCTGGTCCGATGTCGGCGCCCCGCGTGACGACGGCACCCAAGGTCGTCGCCGTCTCCCCCCTGTCCCCGGCCGACGTGTCGGGACTCCGGGCCGGTGACGAGATCCTGCTGCTCAACGGCCGGTCGCCCCGTGACGTGATCGAGTACAGCCTGCTGGTCGACGAGGCCCGGTTGGATCTGGTGGTCCAGCGGGGGGGTGGCGGCGGTCCGTTCACCATCGAGGTGTCCAAGGAGGCCGGCCAGCCCCTCGGGGCCGAGGTCTCCTCGGCTGTCTTCGACCGGGTCCGCACCTGCGACAACCACTGCGAGTTCTGCTTCATCCACCAGCTCCCCAAGGGCATGCGGCGCAGCCTCTCGCTCAAGGACGACGACTACCGGCTGTCGTTCCTCTACGGCAACTTCACCACCCTCACCCGCTTCACGGAAATGGACCTCGAGCGGGTGCTCACCGAACGCCTCAGCCCCCTGTTCGTCTCCATCCACGCCACCGATCCCGACATCCGGGCCGACCTGCTGCGCAACCGCCGGGGGGCCACCAGCCTGCGCTGGCTGCAGGCCCTCCTCGAGGGGGGCATCGAGGTCCACGGCCAGGTGGTGGTGTGCCCCGGCCGCAACGACGGCGACGTGCTGGAGGACACCCTGGCCGGGGTGCTCGACCGGTATCCGACGCTGGCCACGGTGGCCTGTGTGCCCCTCGGGGTCAGCCGTTTCTCCCCCGAGGCCGCCATGCGTCCCCACACCACCGCCGAGGCCGCCGCGGTGTGCGACACCGTGGGCCGGTGGCAGGAGACCTTCCTCACGGCCATCGGCCGGCGCATGGTGTTCGCCGCCGACGAGTACTACCTGATGGCGGAGCGGCCCTTCCCGCCGGCCGCCACCTACGAGGGATTCCCCCAGCACGAGAACGGCCTGGGCATGGCCCGGGCCTTCGAAGCGGCCTTCGGCGGGGACGAGCGGGCCGCCCTCGGGGTGCGGCCGGGATTCTTCGCCGCCGTGGACGGGGCCCCGGCGACGGGATACCGGGCGCCACGCTCGGTCCGGGCCGGGGAGAGCGGCGGCCCCGACGCCCCCATCGCCATCCTCACCGGCGAGTACGGGGCCCGGGTGCTCGGCCCGCTGGTGGACACGCTCGGGAGGGACGACATCCGTCTGGTGCCGGTGGTCAACCACTTCTTCGGGGGCAACATCGGGGTGTCGGGACTGCTGACCGGAGCCGACCTGGTCGAGGTCCTCGACCGCCAGCCCGAGGGACACCGCTACCTGCTGCCCGACTCCTGCCTGTCCGAGGGCCGCTTCCTCGACGACCTCACCGTGGCCGATCTGCCCCGGCCGGTCGAGGTGATCCCCACCGACGGTCTCTCCCTCCGCCGGGCCCTCGACGGCCCGGCACCGGCCGCAGCCCCCACCGCCTCCTGCGGATCGGGGCGGTCGGTGACACCCGACCCCGTGCCGGTGACCCTCGGAGCGCCGCGGTGACCCCCGGACCCGCCGCGGCCGCCGGGCCGACCGGTCCGCTGGTGGTCATCGCCGGACGCCCCAATGTGGGCAAGTCCACCCTGGTCAACCGCATCGTGGGACGCCGTGCCGCCGTGGTCGAGGAGCGGCCCGGGGTCACCCGCGACCGCAAGGAGCTCGACGCCGAGTGGTGCGGTCACTCCTTCACCGTGGTGGACACCGGTGGCTGGCTGTCCTCGGACGATCCCCTCGACGCCCAGGTCAGTGCCCAGGCCGAGCGGGCCATCGCCCAGGCCGCCGTGGTCCTGTTCGTGGTGGACGCCACCATCGGCGTCACCGACGAGGACATGGCCGTGGCCCGGGTGCTCAAACGCTCGGGCCGGCCGGTACGGGTGGTGGCCAACAAGGTGGACTCGGCCCAGCGGGAGGCCGATGCCTGGGACGCCCTGAGCCTCGGCCTCGGCGATCCCTGGCCGGTCAGCGCCCTCCACGGCCGGGGGACCGGGGACCTGCTCGACGACGTCGTCCGCCTCCTCCCCGAGCCCGGGACGACGGGCGCGACCGGGGACACCGGCCGCGGCCCGGTCGGAACCGGGGGAGCGGATCCCGACGGGCACCCGGCCCCCGGCGGGGACGAGGCCGACGGGCAAGGACCGGCTGACGACTCCGTTCCCCGGGTGGCCCTGATCGGCCGGCCCAACGTGGGCAAGTCCACTCTGTTCAACCGGTTGGTGGGGGACGAGCGGTCGGTCACCCACGACGCCCCGGGCACCACCCGCGACAGCGTGGACACCGTGGTCGAGACACCGGAGGGGACGGTGTGCTTCATCGATACCGCCGGCATGCGGCGCAAGTCCCGCACCGAGCGGGGCACCGAGTACTTTTCGGTCCTGCGGGCCCTCGATGC
>Ga0182016_10008539_pt1 | contig 10326 bp, 9 predicted proteins | sample 712S2MmetaG_FD_120491 | JGI IMG/M metagenome (GOLD analysis project Ga0182016, IMG submission 120491) | Permafrost microbial communities from Stordalen Mire, Sweden - 712S2M metaG | ecosystem: Environmental > Terrestrial > Soil > Wetlands > Permafrost | place: Sweden: Stordalen | collected... | reverse complement strand
GCTTGCAATGTTTCCGGCACGATCGCGACCCCGCAACGGCTGGCGACCAGGCCGAGAATCGTGTAGCCGCGTTCCACCATTTGCAGAATTTTGGGCCGAAAACCCGCGCCCGCAAAGGCCGCCGCGACATGCCGCGACGCCCCTGGATAGCTTTGCTCCGAGATGCCGAGGAAAAAGTCGTTCTTCAAACTGGCTAGTTCAATTTTCCGCTCGCGCTGTTGCGGGTGGCCTTGTGGCAAGGCCGCGATAAAAGCGCACACGCCGACTTTTTGCCGTCGCAAGCCTGGAGCGTCCGCTTCGTGGGCAAAGCCAATAAACCCGGCGTCCAATTTCCCTTCCAGCAGCCCGCGGGCTTGTTCCATCGGGGTCAAATCGAAAAGATGCGTGGCCGTTTCCGGATTCCGTCGCCGAAAGCGTTCCAGCCACGCCGGGACCAGGGAATGGAACAAGCCCCAAATGTAGCCAATATTCAGGACCAGGCCGCCTTCGGTTTGCCGCGCCGCGCGCATGGCGCGCTCGCTGTGGGTGAGAAGTTCCCGGGCTTCCGCCAGGAAGGCGCTTCCCGCTGCTGTCAACTGCACTCCCCGGGAAGTGCGCGTTAACAGTGCCACGCCCAGTTCGTCCTCCAATTGCCGGATCTGCCGGCTTAAGGCTGGTTGCGCCACGCGCAATTTGGCCGCCGCCCGAGTAAAATTCAGCTCGGAGGCGACCGTGGCAAAATAACGCAAGTGCCGCAATTCCATCCCGCCACTATGCCGCAAAGGCATGGGCGACGAAACCAGTAAGTATTGGGCACAGCCGGGTCGATGAAGTAATCTGGGAACTGTGGAACCGGAATTGACCATTGATTGGAACCGGCGCTTGGCCCGGCGCGCCCGGCAAATGAAGCCAAGCGCTTTGCGCGAGTTGCTCAAGCTCACCTCGCGGCCCGGCATGATTTCCTTCGCGGGCGGATTGCCGGCGCCTGAGTTGTTTTCGGTGGAACGGGTGGCGGAAGCCGTTCAAGCCGTGCTGCGCCGGCTTGGCGGGCAAGCTTTGCAATACGGCGAAACGGAAGGAGTGCGCGAGTTGCGCGAATTGATCGCGCGCCGTTATTCGACGCCGGCCGTGCCGTTGCAAGCGGAGAACGTCCTCATCACGGCGGGCGCGCAACAAGTGCTCGATCTCGCGGGGCGCGTCTTGCTCGATCCTGGTGATCGGGTGGTGGTCGAGAATCCAACCTACATGGCGGCCCTGCTGGCGTGGCAGCCGTGCGGCGCGGCCTTTTTGCCTGTGGGCGCGGACGACTGCGGCATCAGAGTCAACGAACTGACGCCGCTGCTGCAAGACCAGCCGAAAATGGTGTATTTGATTCCCAATTTTCACAATCCAACCGGCGTCACCCTGGCGCGGGAACGCAGGCAATTTCTCATTGACTCAGTCCAAGGTGGCGCGGTGGCGCTCTACGAAGACAATCCCTACGCGGAATTGCGTTATGAAGGCGATCCTTTGCCCAGCCTCTTGGAATTGGATTTACCTCCTGACGCGGGCGGGCACGTGATCCAAGCCGGGACCTTTTCCAAAACACTCATGCCCGGTTTGCGTGTCGGGTGGGCCATTGGCCCCCGGGTCTTGATCGAGCGCATGGGCCGGGCCAAGCAAGCGATGGATTTGCACACGGGCACCTTCAGCCAACACCTCGCGCTGGAGTCGCTGCATCGCGGTTACCTGGAGGAATTTTTGCCGATCCTGCGGCGGGTTTACCGAGAGCGCCGGGACGCCTTGCTGGCCGCCTTGCAAGAGTATTTTCCGGCGGGCTCGCGCTGGACCCGGCCCGCGGGAGGAATGTTTGTTTTTGTCACACTGCCGGAAGGACTTTCCGCCGGCGAGCTTTTGCCCAGGGCTTTGGATCGAAATGTTGCTTTTATTCCCGGAGAGGAATTTCATCTTGATGGTGCCGGCCGAAATACCATGCGCCTCAATTTCACCAAAACTGCCCTGCCGGACATCGCCGAAGGCATCAGCCGGCTGGCCGAAGTGATAAAATCCGTTTAAAATGGGAGCCATGTCATCGCCCTTGTTTCAGGAGATTGAAGCCGCGCGCAACCGTCTGAAAGGCCGCGCGCATCTTACTCCCATCTCGACGTCACGGTCGCTTGATCAACTGGCCGGCACCGAGGTTTTTTGCAAATGCGAAAACCTGCAACGAGGCGGCACCTTCAAATTTCGCGGCGCCTTCAACGCCATTTCCAAGCTTACTCCAGCGGAGAAGAACGCGGGTGTGATCGCCTATTCCTCCGGCAATCATGCCCAAGCGGTGGCGTTGGTCGCGAGTCTCCTGGGTGTGCAAGCCACGTTGGTTATGCCGCGCGATTCATCGCCCGCCAAGCGCGCGGCCACCGTGGGCTACGGGGGCAAAGTGGTCCCGGTTGACACGGAAAAAATCACTCGTGAGGAAGCCGCGCGGGAACTTCAGGAAAAGCACGGTTTTGTTTTGATTCCACCCTACGATCATCTTGACGTTATCGCGGGGCAGGGAACGGCCGCTTTGGAAATGTTCGGGCAAGTGGGCTCTTTGGATTGGCTGATCGTCCCTTGCGGCGGCGGTGGTTTGTTGAGCGGTTCAGCCGTGGCGGCCAAGGAAATGAACCCAAATTGTCGCGTGGTTGGGATCGAGCCTGAACTGGCGGATGACGCCGTCCGCTCCTTCCGCACGAAAACTCTGCAAACCGTCAAAAACCCGCCGACGATAGCCGACGGCACCCGCACCCCTTCTTTGGGCCGGCATACATTTCCGCTGGTTTTGCAGTACGTGGACGAAATGGCGGCTGTCAGCGAACAAGCCATTGCCGAGGCCGTCCGTTTTCTTTTTTACCGGATGAAACTGGTGGTCGAACCTTCCGGCGCCCTGCCGATCGCCGCGCTCATGAGTGGGGCGGTGCGTCCCCAGGGACGCGTTGGCGTAATCCTAAGCGGCGGAAACATCGACGGCGAAGTGATGGCGCGGCTATTGCGGAACGAGCCGGAACCATCCCGCTGAGCTATTAATCAACTGGCGCCATGAACCGCTCTTGGTCGCCGGGACGGGGAAAGATAAGCCGCTTTGTTCCATCTTTCAGCGTCACCAGGCCGACAGGAGTGTTTGGGAACATCCCGAGCAATTCGGCATCAGTCACTCTGCCGGGCGGGGGTACCGCGAGGGCCGCCGGTGGCGGGAAGGGGTGCGACGATTTGTGCGGGAGCAGGCCGGTGATGGCGACTACCGCAACTCCGGCGGCACAGCTCCGCCACGCCAGCCGTCGCCAGCGCCGGTGCCTAAGAACTCTCGCGCCAGCCACCAGAACCGCTTCCCGTTGGCTGGCCCGGTCCTCATCCATTACGATTTCCAGCAGAAGTTTCTTTTCGGGTCTCATAGACGGGTTTCTTTTACGTCAGCAATGCGCGCAATTTGGCTCGTGCTCGCTCCAACCGGCCGGAGACGGCCTTGATCGTTAACCTCAGGCGGAGAGCAATGTCCTTTTGGCTCAGGCCGTCGAAGTAGAACCATTCGAGCAATTGCCTTTCCGGCGATTCCATGGATAATAAAGCTGCGTCAAGCCTTTCTTCCAACGCATGATCAGATGGGTTCGGACCAATTTGTTCAGGTATTTCTGCCATGCTCACCAAAGGGGCGTCTCGCTTTTGCCGACGCCATGCCTTGCTCAAATGTTGCCGTGTCACGTTGGCCAGCCAGTTCCATAAGTGCTCCTCCGATTCCACTTTGCGCAATTTGGCGGCGGTCGTCAAAAAAGTTGCTTGGACAGTGTCCCTCGCCAAACTCTCATCGCCATGATTCAAAGCGAGCGTCAGACGGAACAGCCGTCCCTGATAGCGGTCATACAGCTCCGCGAAAGCGGTTTCCTCACCACGCGCGACCGCGGCAGCCAGCGCGCGTGCTTGGCTGTCGCGGTCAGTTACCAGACGGGTGGTGTCGGCGACCTTCAAATCGGGGCGCGTTCCTGGCTTGCCAATCGCCAAAGGGGTCGGGTTGACGGTTACTGTCATGGTTTCGGTTTAGGCGTGGCGTCGGGCTTTTTAGGTGCCTCGGGACCAACTGCGGCTGCCTCCATTTCAAAATGCGTGCGGCGAGCCTTTTCGCGTAAGGCAGCCAAGGTGTTCTGCACGAAATCTACCCTGTCGGGCGTCGCGTTGACAATGAGCAACTGCGCCTCTTCGTGAAACTTAATGTCATTTTGTGCCGTGGCGCCCCCCTCATTGGTATAACCTTTGTCATAGACATCGCAAACGGTGCGGTAGAGCTTTTCCATCACCACGCCGTTGCCAAGCAGGTCACCCACAAAGAAAACCTTTCGTAACTTTTCCGTCGGTGCGGCAAGAGTGGGGGTAGCATTCAGTGCTCCCGCCAATTGTGGCAACAAGGCGGGCAGGACACGCAAGATAGCCAAAGGGTGATCACCGTTCATTTGCAACCGCCAGCGCACCGGCGCGTTCTCCGCTTCAAAGGCGAGGTTCATTGCGTTGAACAGTTCTTCCGCATTCACGTCTTTTAGGTGTAGGTTGACACTGACCTCATCTGGTTTGAAGGACACAACCTGACCACTCGCGCCCATGGGCGGACTGTCCCATCTCGGAGGAGCGATTACCTCTAGGCCCTCTTTGAACCATTCGCTAAGGCTCTTGCTCACGATGCTGAAAGGAATGTCCTTAAAGGAGACTTCCGGCAGCATCTTTTCAGGACCTTTCCAGTCGGGTGCAATCCATTGTGCAGCCGGCGGGGTAATAGGTGCCCTTCCGTACGGGTCCCAAGTGAGGACCCTTTCCAGGTTGACATGCGCGTTTGTAGTCGTTTGCGCCCCGGCTACGGCAGCCAGACTCAGGATAACCGCGCTGAGAACGGCTGCTGAAAGAATCGGTCTTTTGGTTTTGCATCTCATATTGGTTCCTTTTGAAAATCGTTTCGGTTCACCATGCACTAGCCAGATTCGGCAAAAATGCCTCGCATCCTTCCGCGAATTGCCTGGAAGCCGCGGCTCTGGCACGGATGAACACGGATCTCAGAGGAATTCTTTCTTTCGCAATTCCTTCCGCTCTGTGCCTATCTGTGTTCGTCTGTGGCCTCCACCGCTTATTCCACGATTAAGGGCCTCTTTCGCTTGCATCCGCAGGCCGATTCCGTAAATACTCGAAGACATGAAAAAGGCCATCGCCGTGCTTGTGGCTTCGCTGTTGTCGGCCACGGGGGAGGCGCAAGCGCAGTTTGATTTCATCACCAATGCCGGCGCCATTACTATCACTGGTTATTATGGACCAAATGGAGCCGTGGCTATTCCCCCGGCCACGAACGGCTTTCCGGTGGTCGCCATCGGGGAGAATGCCTTCGAGAATGCCGGCATCACCAGCGTCGCTATTCCCAACAGCGTGACCAGCATTGGAGAAAGCGCCTTTCAATACTGCGCTGGTCTGGCTGCGGCCAACATTCCGGGCGGCTTGACCAACCTTGGGCAAAAGGCCTTTTACGACTGCTCTGCCTTGTCCAGCATCACCATCCCCGGCACTGTCAATAGCATTGGTGAAGACGCCTTCCAAGGCTGCGGCAGTCTGGCCAGCCTCATGATCAGCAACGGCGTTAGCAGCATTGGGCAGGAAGCCTTCCAATATTGCTCCAGTCTGACCAACATCACGATTCCGGGCAGCGTCACCAACATCGGCGCGGATGCTTTTGTGCTCTGCAGTGGCCTGACCCAGGTGGCCATTCTCGAGGGCGTGGTCAGCATTGGAGACTACGCGTTTGACGCCTGTTCCAGCCTGCGGAGCATTGTCCTGCCCGCGAGCGTTGCCACTGTGGGCCAGTATGCCTTTGCGAGTTGCACTAATCTGCAAATGGCCGCCATTCCGGAAGGCGTGGCCAGCCTCGGGGCGGCGGCCTTTGAGAATTGCTCTGTTTTGGCCAGCGCCAACCTCCCCGCCAGTGTCACGAATATTGGCCAAAATGCGTTTTACAACTGCCCAATCCTCAGCTTCATCTCGGTGGATGCGCAAAATCCCTCCTACAGCAGCGTGGATGGCGTTTTGTTCGACAAAGTGCAAACGACTCTCGTGGAATATCCCGCCGGGCGCGCCGGAAGCTATGTGGTGCCCGGCGGGGCCGCGGAAATCGCCTCCAACGCTTTCAACAATTGCCTCGGATTGACCGCTGTGACCCTGCCGGACAGCCTCACTAACATTGCGGAGGACGCCTTTTATAACTGTACCAATTTGACGAGCGTCACGGTGGCCGGGAGCTTGCGCGGCATTGGCCAAGGGGCCTTCTCCGGGACGCGTTTGGCGAACTTCTCCATTCCCGGCCAAGTCTCGAGCCTTGGCGATTTTACATTCTCGGGCTGTGCCAAGCTGGCTCGCCTAACGATCGCCGCCGGCGTTACCAATATCGGCCCCTACGCCTTTTATAACTGCACCAATCTCAGCGGGGTTTGGTTTGCCGGCAACGCCCCGGCGGCCAGTTCGTCGGCTTTCCTTTCCGCCAGCAACGCGGTGATTTATTATTTGCCGGGGACAGCGGGGTGGGGATCGACTTATCACGGGTTGCCCGCCGTCCTGTGGAATCCGCTGATTCAGACCAGCGGGGCCGACTTTGGGGTGTGGGATGGGCAGTTTGGGTTTAACGTGGCTGGCACAACCAACATCCCCATCGTGGTTCAAGCTTGTACCAATCTATCAAACCCGGATTGGCTCCCGCTGCAAACCCTGACGCTCACCAACGGTTCGTTCTATTTCAGCGACCCGCAATGGACGAATTTTCCGTCCCGTTTTTACCGCATCAGTTCTCCCTAGTTAATTTCCTCCAGCCTGACCGGGCGGCGTTCCTCGAAGGATTTCCGCGCGGCCAAGCCCATGACCACCGGAATGCGGCCGTCCTGGCCTGTCACGGCTGTCGGTTTGTCTTCGACAACGGATTTGACAAAGGAACGGATTTCATTGGAAAAACTATCGAGATAACGATCCATGAAGAAATTCAAAGGCAGGTCTTTGCGCACGCCGCCGCCGCTGCTGACCGTGGCCTGGTTGGGATAGCAGTTCTCAGTCGCAATCTTGCCCGCTGAACCAAAGACTTCCACGCGCTGATCGTAGCCGTAGGCGGCTTGCCGGCAATTGTCAATCGTCCCAATCACGCCGTTGCGGAAGCGCAGGACGATCAGGGCGGTGTCCAAATCCCCCGCCTCGCCGATGGCCGGGTCCACCATCACGCCTGCTGCGGTAAACACCTCTTCGACCTCGTCCCCGATGAGAAATCGCGCCATGTCGAAATCATGGATGGTCATGTCGAGGAAGATGCCGCCGGAAACCTTCACGTAAGAAACGGGCGGGGGCGCTGGATCGCGGCTGATAATGTGCAGCAAACGCGGAGAACCGATTTCACCGCCGGCCACTCCCGTGCGCACGCGCGCAAAGTTCGCGTCGAATCGCCGGTTGAAACCAATTTGCAGTTTGACGCCCGCTTGTTGGACGGCGGCCAGCGCGGCATCAATCTGGCTGAGGCTGTGCGCGATTGGTTTCTCGCAAAAAATGTGTTTTCCCGCCCGGGCGGCTCGGCCGATGAGGTCTGCGTGCGTGTCGGTCGAGGAGCAGATGAGAACCGCACGGATGTTGGGGTCGGCCAGAAGTTGGTCCACCGAGGGCGCCACGGTGGGTATGCCAAGTCGCGCGGCAACTTGGTTGGCCGCGTCTTGATTCAAATCCGTGATGGCGACCAACCGGGCCTCTGGAACGCGGTAGGCGAGCGTTTCCGCGTGGACTTTGCCAATGCGGCCCGCCCCGATTAATCCGATATTCAGTTTACTGTTGTTCATGAGGTTGGCTTCAAGCCGGCAAGTTGAAATTGTTTTCAATCGACGCGAGGTAATCGCGATTGCGCCGCGCGCTTTCTTTGGGGGCGCCCATGCCGGGAAGGACATCCTGCTCGACCAGCATGTAACCCTGGTAATTCCATTCCGCCAGGCGACGCAGCACTTGCGGAAAATCGACCGAACCTTTGCCCAATTCGCAGAAGATGCCGTGGCGCAACGCGGCAAAGTAATCCCAACCTTTGGCGCGGGCCTGGGCCGCAACCCCGGGGTGGCAGTCTTTGAGATGGATGTACCAGATGCGTTCGCGGAATCGGTCCAGCGCCGCGACCGCGTCAGCGCCCCCGGAACCATAAGTATAATGGCCGGTATCGAAAACCAAACCGAGTGTTTGCGGATCAGTCAACTCCAGGAGCGTGGCAATCTCCTCGTGTGTTTCAACGTACCCGGCGCAATGGTGGTGGAAAACGGTTTTCAATCCCGTCTCGGCTAAAACGGCGCGCGCCACCGCTTCCGCGCCGGAGGCAAAGATCTTCCACTCGGACGCATTCAGACCGTCTTCCGCCGTGATCCGCCCCGCGCGTTCAGTTCTTTTCGTCACGGTCCCATTGTTATCGGCCAAAACCAAGTAAGGGGCGGGCGTGTTCGCGACCGCCGCCAGCAGCCGGGCCGTCTTGACAGCGTTGGCTATGCCTTGAGAAAGAGCGGAAGGTTCTTTGAGGGCCACCGGCACGAATGCCCCTAGCATGACCAAGCCGCGCTTGGTCAATTCTTCGCGCAGAGCCGCGGGATCGGACGGCATATAGCCCCAATCGCCCAGTTCGGTGCCTGTATAGCCGGTGGCGGCGAGTTCATCCAGCATTTGACTGAAGCCGATTTGCTTCCCGCCGGTGCCTTCAAATTCGAGCGTTCCCCAGGAACAGGGCGCGTTTCCAATCAGCAGCTTGGACATAAATCTCCTTTTTCTTCTAAACTGTTTAGAAACGACGGCTCCATTCCGAAGGCCAGCGTTCAACCACCACCTTGGTCTGGGTGTAAAATTCCACTCCATGCTCGGCCTGAGCGTGCAAGTCGCCAAAGAAACTCTCCCCCCAGCCACTGAAAGGGAAATAAGCCATGGGCGCGGCGACTCCGACGTTGACCCCGATGTTGCCCGCATTAACGTCGTAGCGGAACCGACGCGCATGGGCTCCGTCTTTAGTGAAGATGCAAGCCATGTTGCCATAGCTGCGCTCATTGACCATGCTGATCGCTTCGTCAATGGTGGAGGCATGCATCAGGCTGAGCACAGGGCCAAAAATCTCGGTGCGTGCGATTTCCCCTTGGGGCGGCACTCCGTCAAGAATGGTCGGGTGGAGAAAGTAGCCGTCCTCGTAACCGGGCACGGTCTGGCCTCGGCCATCCACCAAGACTGACGCTCCCTCCTGCTCACCCTTGGCAATGAGCGTCTCAATACGGCTCCGGCTTTCGGCTGAAATTACGGGGCCCATCTCCACTTTCTCATCGAGGCCAAAGCCAACCTTCCGGTTGCGCGCCGCCGCAATCAGTTGTTCGCTTAGTTCCTTGCGGGCCTCCCCGACCGTGATGGCGACCGAGGCGGCCAAACAACGCTGCCCGGCGCAGCCGAAGGCCGAATCGGCCAGGATGCGAGTGGTCATCGGCATATCGGCATCGGGCATGACGACCACGGGGTTCTTGGCCCCGCCCTGGCACTGCGCGCGTTTCCCGGCGGCTGAGGCGCGGCTGTAGATGTAGCGCGCGGTGGCGGTCGAGCCAACGAAGCTGATGGCGCGGATGCCTGGATGGTCCAGGAGGGCGTTGACCGTCTCGCGCCCGCCATGAACCAATTGCACGACCCCCGCCGGAAAGCCGGCTGATTCGAGCAACTGAAATAACTTGGCCGCCGTCATGGGCACGCGTTCGGACGGCTTGAGAATGAAGCAGTTGCCGGTGGCCACGGCGTAGGGCAAAAACCAGAACGGGATCATGCCCGGGAAATTGAATGGCGTGATCGCGGCCACGACCCCGAGCGGTTGACGAATCATATGCTCGTCCACCCCCCTGGCGATATCCTCGTTGTTATGACCGTGCATCAGGATGGGGATGCCGCAAGCCACCTCGACGTTTTCGATGGCGCGTCCCATTTCGGCGGCGGCCTCCGTGTACGTCTTGCCGCATTCGTTCGTGATGGTGCGGGCCAGTTGATCCAGGTTGTCTTGCAGCAAAGTCTTCAACTTGAACAACGGCTGGATGCGCTCCCCGGCTGGGGTTCGCCGCCAGGTGAAAGAGGCCTTGAGCGCCGCGTCCACCGCTTGACCAACCTCCGCCGCGGGCGACAATGGCACCTCGGCGAGCACGGCCGCCGAGGCGGGATTCAGAACCTTGCCGACTTCGCTGGCCTCGGACTTTCGCCAACCCCCATTGATAAAATTGAGCAGGCGTTCAGCCATAGGTTTTTTTCATTCTTGAGTCCTGTTCCCCAAATGGTAGCGCTCCTGTTTGTTCT
>Ga0182016_10008537_pt1 | contig 10329 bp, 8 predicted proteins | sample 712S2MmetaG_FD_120491 | JGI IMG/M metagenome (GOLD analysis project Ga0182016, IMG submission 120491) | Permafrost microbial communities from Stordalen Mire, Sweden - 712S2M metaG | ecosystem: Environmental > Terrestrial > Soil > Wetlands > Permafrost | place: Sweden: Stordalen | collected... | reverse complement strand
GCGCCCTCGAAATCCGTCAGGCTCTCCTCCAGCACTTCCAGCGTAGGGATGTCCAGATCGTTGGTCGGCTCGTCCAGCAGCAATACGTCCGCAGGCTGCAGCATCAGCCGCGCAATGACGATGCGCGCCCGCTCGCCGCCCGAAAAGCGCCCCACCGGCGTGTCCAGTTGGTCCGGCCGGAACAGGAAGCGCTTGGCCCAACCCGCGATGTGCATCGAGCGGTCGCGATAAATCACGCTATCGCCATGCGCGCCCAGCCCCTCCCGCAGCGGTGCGCCTGGATCGAGCTGTTCGCGGCCTTGGTCGAAATAGACGATGCGCAGTCCGTCGGCGCGCTCGACCATCCCAGCGTCGGCCTCCAACTCGCCTTTCAGCACGCGCAACAGTGTGGTCTTGCCGCTGCCGTTGGGTCCTGCGAGGCCCAGCCGCATCCCAGGCGAAAGCGAGAAGCTCAGGTCGCGAAACAACTGCCGGCCGCCCAACTGCTTCGAGATGCCCTCCGCATGGATCAGCTTCTTTGTTTTACGCCCGGAGGCTGTGAAGTCGATGCGCGTAGCCGCCTTCGCATTGCGCGACGAAACTTCCGCCAACTCCCCAATCAACTCATGCGCCGCATCGATGCGCGCTTTCGACTTCCCCGTGCGCGCCTTGGGACCGCGCCGCAGCCACTCCACTTCGCGCCGCACCCGGTTGGCCAGCGCGGCCTGCTGCTCGGATTGCGCTTCCAGGAAAGCCTCGCGCTTCTCCAGAAAATCCGCGTAGTTGCCCTCCGCGCGGAACATGCCATCCGGATACGCGCGATTGATCTCGGCCACCTCCGTCGCGGCGTTTTCGAGGAAATAGCGGTCATGGCTCACGATCACCGTGGCAAACGGCGCAGCCTCCACCAGCTTCTCCAGCCACAGAATCCCTTCCAGGTCCAGATGGTTGGTGGGCTCGTCGAGCAACAGCACGTCGGGATTCCGAATCAGCTCGCGCGCGATCGAAAGCCGCCGCTTCCATCCGCCGGAGAGCGATTCCACCGTGGCGTTCCCGTCGGCGAAGCCAGCCTTTCCCAGCGTGACGCTCACCGCAGCCGCGCGCTCCGCCTCATCCATCCCATGCGTCGCACGCTCCGGGAGCGCCGCTTCCAGCACCTTGCCCGCCGTCAGACCGGCCTCGAACTCCGGCTCCTGCGGTACGAAGGCGATACGCGTCAGCTTGCGCACCGTGCGCGTACCCGTGTCTGGCTCCAGCATCCCGGCCATAATCTTCAGCAGCGTCGATTTGCCCGAGCCATTGGGGCCGATCAATCCCAGCCGCTCGCCCTCGGAGATGTGGATGGAGATATTCGAAAACAGCGGAGCTGCGCCGAACGACTTGCCGGCGCCCATCACGGAGAGTAGCGGCGCGGGCATCTGTTTTCAGGATACCCTAGTAAGGTGCTCCGCCTCTTGTACGCGATCGAGTTTCTGATCGCCCTCATCGCCACATACACCGTCTGGAGCCAGGTTGGCGGGCAGTACCATCTCGACCTGATGGCGTGGTATTGGAAACTGGGCCTGGGCACCGGCGTCGCGTTCGCCGCGGTGAAGGCCACGGCCGCCGCTGTCGCCGGCCAGCGCGCGTGGAACTCCCGCACGTTAAAATGGATCTCCATCATCATCGCCCTGTCGCTGGCCTGCGGCGCGGTCACCTACTACTACCACTTGACCGAGCCGCCTGCCGACGAGGAAGACCAGGAAGATACCGCGCCCACCTCCCAAACCGCCCTCTGAGGTAGGGCGGGCGTCTACGCCTGCGGCGGGTCTCCAGACCCGCCCCTCCTTGCTGGCTAAAGCCACCCGCCATCCCCGCCGATAGAACAGACATGCAGCGACCACGCGCTGAGATTCGGATGTTATGCGCCGATATGGTTGAGGTCTGTTGGAAGGAACCGGCGGGCCGCACCTGTAAGTCCACCGCATTGCTGGAGGATATCTCACCATCCGGGATGTGTTTGCAATTCGAGATACCGGTCACCATAGGCACGCATGTGGAAGTCCACTGTCCCGGCGACCATCTGTCCGGCACCGTGCGCTACTGTGTCTACCGGGAGATTGGCTATTTCGTCGGGATCCAACTGGAGCCATCGAACAAGTGGTCCCGGCAGCATTTCGAGCCACAGCATCTTCTGGATTTGGAAGAGTTGGTATTGCGCAGTGCCCGGAAAGCGGGTGAAACCGTTCACTAGCGGCCGGGAGGCGTGTATCTCTACTGTACAATGGAGATTCCCGCCGCCATGGCAGCTCACACCCTCTCCGTTCTGATCCCTCTTTACAACGAGGAAGAGTTCGTCGGAACCCTGCTGGAGCGCGTGCTCTCGGCGCCCTTACCGGAGGGAGTCGGACGGGAGATCATCGTGGTGGACGACGGCTCCACGGACGGCTCGGCCGCAATCGTGGAACAGATCGCCGCGGCCCACCCCGCCGTACTGCGATTCATCCGGCAACCCCGCAATCAAGGTAAGGGCGCCGCCATCCGTACCGCCATCGAGCACGCCACCGGCGAGTTCTCCATCATTCAGGACGCCGACCTGGAATACGACCCGCGCGAATACGGACGCCTGTTGGCGCCGCTGTTGGAAGGCAAAGCCGACGCCGTCTATGGCTCGCGCTTCGTGATCTCCGGCGAACGCCGGGTGCTCTACTTCTGGCACTCCGTGGCCAACCACATTCTGACCCTGATGTGCAATATCGTTGCGGACTTGAATCTCACCGACATGGAGACCTGCTACAAAGCCTTCCGCACTTCGCTGCTGCAGAGCATCCCCATTCGCAGCGATCGCTTCGGACTGGAGCCGGAACTGACCATCAAACTGGCCAAGCGCCGCGTGCGGGTCTACGAAACGGCCATCGATTATCACGGCCGGACTTACGAAGAAGGCAAGAAGATCGGGCTGAAGGACGCCTTCGAAGCTGTCTATGTGATCCTGCGCTATGCCTTCACAAGGGACCTCTACAAAGATTCCGGACCGGATATCCTCGATGCGCTCGCCGGCGCCAAGCGTTTCAATCGGTGGTTGGCCGGCGCCATCCAGCCTTACATAGGCAAGCGTGTGCTGGAGACCGGAGCGGGCATCGGCAACCTGACCGGCATCCTGTCTCCGCGGCGCGAACGCTATATCGCGGGAGATATCGATCCGGAGTACCTGGCGCGGCTGCGGGCGCGCTTCCAGCACCGTCCCCAGGTCGAGGTGCGGCACTGCGACTTGTCGAATCCGGCCGATTTCGAGGCGCTGGCCGGCACGGTGGATTCCGTGGTTTGCGTGAATGTGCTCGAGCATGTCGAGGACCAGATGGCGGGCCTGCGCAACATTTACGCGGCGCTGCGGACCGGCGGCCGGGCGATCGTCCTGGTGCCCCACGGGCAAGGGATCTACGGCTCGCTGGATAAGGCGCTAGGCCACTTCCGCCGCTACTCCCGCGAAGAATTGCAAGGCAAAATGGAGCAGGTGGGTTTCCGCGTGGAGCGCATTTTGGACTTCAACCGCATCTCGCGTCCCGCCTGGTACGTGACGGGCCGCCTGCTGCGGAGAAAGACCATCAGCCGCTTCCAGTTGCGCGTCTTCGACAGCCTGGTGTGGCTGTGGAGACGCATCGACCGGCTGCTGCCGTGGCCGCCCACCTCCATCATTGCTATCGCCGTGAAGAGCGAGTAGAGCGCCTCGGCTGTGGGGCAGCTTGCTTAAGCTGCGGCCGATTGCCAATCGGCCAACTGCCACGTGCCCCACATGACGCCAGCTATTCCACCGCGATGGTAACCGTGTTCGAGGTCGCCCCGTCCATCGAAATCACCACCGGTACGGCGCTACCCGCGGCGACGGTGGCCGGCACGGGGACGTTGACCTGGTACAGCCCCACATAACCCGGCGCCAGGCCGGAGAAGGATGGGGTGGCCGTCACACCGCCGATGGTCACTGTTGGCATCGTGACCGTGGGAGCCAACGCGGTGGTGGAAGCGGCGGCGCCAGTCGCCGGTTGATTCGCGCTCACCGCTCCAAGGCCCGTACAGTAGATCAAGATGGTAGTGGTGCCGGGGGTCGCCGGGTTGTTGGCATCCACCAGATTAAACGAGGAGTCCTGGATGGCGCCTTGGCCGGTACCCTGGGCATTGGTGGTGAAGATGGCCGGCGCGGCGGCCGCGACCGTCACCGTCTGGGTAGCGCCGGCCGTGCTATTCAGCGTGGCGGCGAGGGTAGCTGTCGTCTGACCAGCTAGCTCCCACGGCACTTGCAGGTTCACCTGCGGGCCGGAAACGAAATATAACGGAGCCGCGGTGCCGCCGCTAAACTGGAACGAGAGATTCTCAAGGCTGGTTTCGAGCGGCAGGGCCGTGTCTACCGATGTGGAGGTCAGGTAGAAAGTCCCGAAGACCGCGGCGATACTGCCGGGCACTACAGGCGCCGTGTAACTGGCCCCGTTCACCACGCCACCGCTGCCGATCGTCGGGACCTGCAGCGCGGGAGTCAGCAACCGGATCGCGTTGTTGCCGGCGTCCGCGATGTAGACATTTCCGCCCCGAATCGCCACGCCGGAAGGAAAGTTCAGTTCCGCGCCGGTGGCCAGGCCCAGATTCCCGCTCGAACCTGGCGTGCCAGTGCCGGCAATCGTGTAAATAGTGCCGTTCGCAGCGCCGGTCGGTCCGGGGGTCACCATGCGGATCACGGAATTGTCGGTGTCCGCGATGTAGAGATTGCCCGAGGAATCCAGCGCAATGCCCTTCGGGTTGTTGAGTTGCGCCTGGAGAGCCGGCCCGCCATCCCCGGAATAGCACGACGACAGTGTCACGCACGGGCCCACGCCGACGACTGTCGAGATGATGCCACTCGTGTTCACCATGCGGATCACGCTGTTGCCTGAGTCGGAGATGTAGAGATTGCCGGCCGCATCGAGCAACACGGCCGTGGGATTGTTGAGCAGCGCGCCGGTCGAGATGCCTCCGTCGCCGGTATAGCCCGCGCCGCACACTACGGGTGAGTTGCACGAGTTGACGTCGCTTCCGGCGAACGTGTTGATGTCCAAGGTGACCCATGCGACCGGGCCGGTGGTGGGAGAGGTGAAAGCGTTGTTGGTGCAGGCGGTCGGCGTTTGGGTTACGCACACCACGCGGACTACATTGTTGTAAGGGTCGGCGATGTAGATATTGCCCGCGGCGTCCACGGCCACACCGGAAGGATCCCAGAGCGATGCGCTGGTGGCCAGGCCCAGGTCCCCTGCAAAATTTGCGCCCCCTCCGTTATTCCCGGCCACCGTGTTAATCGTGCCGCTAGTAACCTCCCGGACCTCGTAATTGCCGGTGTCCGCAATGTAGAGATTGCCATGGCTGTCAAACGTCAATCCCGAGGGGTGGTTAAGCCCGGCTTTAGTGGCCGCTGCCTTGTCTCCCGAGAAGCTTCCGGTGCAGGGCGTTGTCGGGCAAGTCCCCGCGATAGTGCTGATCGTGCCGCCGGAACTAACCTCGCGAATCAGATCGTTGTCGGCATCCGCGATGTAGAGATTGCCCGACGAATCGAATGCAATGGCGGCCGGGCCCCAAAGAGACGCGTTAATGGCCGCGTTTCCGTCGCCGGTATAACCGCCCACGCCGAGCTCTCCAGCTACAGTCGTAATGGTGTATTGCGGAGCCTGCGCCCGGCACAAGACCGGCGCCAGTGCAAACAGGAAAGCCAAAGCGAATGAATAACTTCCGCGTACCCTAGTCAATTGTCGAATCACCTCTATAAACCCCTTGTCTTCTGCGCGCGATCTTGTCCCAACTCCATCATAAGCCTTGACGGGTTCCACCCGCTGCGGGTTGCGGCGGCTTGGCTTACTGCACCGCGACGGTGACCTGGTTCGAGGTCGCGCCGCCTATGGAGATCGTCACGGGCACAGCGCTGCCCAAGGCAACCCCGGCGGGCACCAGGGCGTTGACCTGGTACAGGCCTACGAAGCCCGGCGCAAGGCCGGAGAACACCGCATTCTCCGTGATTCCGCCGATGGTCACCGATGCAAGCTCGGTTGTAGGAGCCAGTTGCGTGCTGGAAGCGGCGGCGCCGGTCGCGGGTTGGTTCGCGCTCACCGGTCCCAGACCGGTGCAGTAGATCAGGATGTAAGTCGTGCCGGCGACGGCCGGGTTGGAGGCATCCACCAGATGGTATGAGGAGTCCTGGATGGCGCCCGGGCCGGTACCCGATTCATTAATAGTGAAGATTGCGGGAGCGTAGGCTGCGACATTCACCGTTTGGCTTGCGCCGGTCGTACCGTTCAACGTGGCAGCCAGAGTAACACCCGTTTGTCCGCCCGCCTCCCACGGCACTTGCAGATTCGCTTGCGTGCTCGAAACGGAATATAAGGGAGCCGCGCCCACGCTCCCGAAGCCCGCGGAGCCGCCAAATTCGAACGAGAGATTCTGCAGGTTGGTTTCCAGCGGCAAGGTAGTGTCTATGGATGTGGAGGTCAGGAAGAAAGTCCCGAAAACAGAAGCGATACTGCCAGGCACCACCGGCGCGGTATAGCTGGCCCCGTTCACCACGCCACCGGCGTTGATCTGGGGGACCGCCGCAGGGGGAGTCAGCAACCGGATCACGTTGTTCTGGTTGTCCGCGATGTAGATCTGTCCGCCATACGCCGCTACGCCGGATGGGAAGTTCAGTTGCGCGCTGGTGGCCGGACCTCCGTCCCCGGTGTAGCCGAACGTGTGGTTGCCTGCAATCGTGTAAATAAAGCCCTTGGTCGGCTCCACCATGCGAATCACAGAGTTATCGTGGTCCGCGATGTACAGATTGCCGGCGGAATCCAAGGCAAGGCCCTTCGGGTCGCTCAGTTCCGCGCTGGTGGCCGCGGCGCCGTCCCCCGAATAGCCAAAGTTGCCATTGCCGGCCACTGTGGTGATGATGCCATTTAGTCCGGGGGTCACCTTGCGGATCACGCTGTTGCCAGAGTCGGAAATGTAGAGATTGCCGGCCGGATCGAGCAGCACCGCCACGGGATTGTTGAGCAGGGCATTGATCGGGGAGAATCCATCGCCCGTATAGTTGGCGCCTGTCGCGAAGTTTCCGGCGAACGTGTTGATGTCCCCGGCGGCCACTCCCTGGCACGCTTTCGGCGTTTGATTGGCGGTTTGGTTGCCACATACTACCCGAACCACGTTGTTGTCGGGGTCCGCGATGTACATATTGCCAGCGGAATCGACAGCCACACCGGCAGGCCTCGAGAGCTGCGCGCTAAGAGCCGGGCCCAGGTCCCCTGCAAAGCCGGCGCCCAGGCTGTTATCCCCGGCCACCGTCGAGATAAGACCGCTGCTCGCATTCACCTCACGGATTACATAGTTGAAGTAGTCCGCAATGTAGAGATTGCCGCTGCTGTCAAACGTAATTCCCGTTGGGCCGAAAAGCTCAACCGTCCCCCCCCCGACGAGCGCGACCGCCGTTCCGTCCCCGGCATAGCCCTGGGTGCCATCACCGGCGAACAAATTAATAATGCCCGTGCTGAGATTAACCTGGCGAATCCGATTGTTAACGGTGTCCGAAATGTAGAGAAGGCCGGAGGGATCGAAAATAACGTCTGATGGGCCAAAGAGGAACGCGGTGAGGGCCTGACCTCCGTCGCCGCCATAATTACCTTGACAGGGCGATACAATCGCAGTATCACAAACCCCGGCAACGGTCGAAATGGTGTATGCCGGCGGAGCCTGCGCCAGGCACAGGGCCGGCGCCAGCGCCAATAAGAAGGCGAGAGCGCCTGGCCAGCGTCCGTGTACTCTATCCGAATCAATCGATTGTCGAATCAGCTTCATGAATCCCTTGTTTCGTGCCGCCGCTCAACGGAACCGGTACTTGCGCAGCAGCTCCGCAACCGGCGTCAGCCGATCGCCCACGCGCTGTTGTTCCGGCTGGGAAAGCGGGACGAGTCGAATATGCTCCAGAACTCTATCATAAGCCTTGACGAGTTCCACCGCTGCGCGCGCGGCGGCCAGGCGCTCGCCCGCGGCAGCCAGCGTCTCGGTCGAACGCGCCATCGCCACACAGCGTTCGACTTCATTCGGAACGTTAAAGCCCGCAATTCCTGGTTCAGATGGGATTGGCAAGATTGCCCCAACCGGCTATTGGCCAGTCGCCCGCAAGGCGGAGCGCGCGCCATCCCGGAACCGGGCCGGCCGTTGGCTCTCCAGCCGATCCAGCGCCGTGCGTTGCTCCGGCGTGAGGATCTGGTAGAAAGCGGCCCGCGCTTTCGACTGCGCCAGAGTCAACTGGCCCGTGAGACTGCCCAGGGTGGTCGAGAGCTGCTCGATACCGACGGTGTTGTTGCTCTTCACAGCGTCGTTCAGGGCCTGGTGCGCCGTCTTTAGGCTGGCGCGCAAGGAAGACTCGGTGGCTTGAGCGTTGCTGAAAATCGAGGTAGCCTGCGATTGCTGCTCGCCGGTGAGGCCCAGCTTCGCGGTCATCGATTTGACGTGATCTTGCGGGCCGTGCGGGCCGCCCGCCGTTTGCCCCATTAACGCCGCCGCCGCCGCGGACGACAACAGCAAGGAATACAGTGCGTTTTTCACGATTGCGAATTACCCCTGGAACGGAAACGCGGCCCGGCGCAAGTGCGTTACGGCTTTGCTGTTAAGGCTTTGTAAAATCTGGCGACGGGCCCACGCGCCGGCGCGGTCAGCGAGTCAGGGAGTAGATCACCGTGGGTCGCGCGGCGAGGCGCGTCTCTCTCTCGAACTTCATGCCGAGCCGCTCCATGACGCGGACCGAGGCGCGGTTAGGCACGTCCGTGCGCACGTAGACCTGCGTGAACAGGGCCGCGTCGAAACCGTATGCGAGGGCGGCGTGGGCCGCTTCGGTGGCCAGGCCTTGTCCCCAATAGTCCGGCAGCAGGCCGTATAGCAGCTCGATGTCGGGTGTATCGTCGATGTAGCGAAACCCGCAGAACCCGGCTAGCGCGCCGGCCGGCTTCGGCAGCACACACCAGAGTCCCACACCATTCCGGTTGGCGGCGGCCAAGCCGGTTTCGACGGCGGAGGCTGCCCGCTGACGGGAAATCACCTTGTCATCCCAAAGGTAGCGGCGGACCTGAGGATCGGTCCAAATCTGGTGCAACGCGTCGATGTCGTCGAGCGACCAGGGGCGCAAGATCAGGCGCTCTGTTTCCAGGATGGGCAAGCCCATGCGCTCCCATTTTAGCGCCGGGCGGCATGCGGACCGACTTGCAGCACGACGCCGCTGCTGGGTGTTTTCACCCACCGTGCGGGGGCCTGCGGCGCGCGCAAACCCTTATATTTCAATGGCCGAAGGGTGGCTGTGGAATTGCACTGACCCCTGCATCCAGTTGCATTAGGAGGAGACCCGATGAATTTCGACCAAGCGCCCATGCTTGTCATTTGGGAAGTAACCCAGGCGTGCGACCTGGCATGCGTACACTGCCGCGCATCCGCCCAGTCGAGCCGGCATCCACAGGAGCTGAACACCGCGCAAGGCTTCGAACTGCTTGACCAGATCAAATCGTTCGGGAATCCGCTGATGGTTTTTACCGGCGGCGACCCCCTGAAGCGCCCGGACCTGTATGAACTGATCCGCCACAGCGTCGAGATCGGGTTGCGCACGAACGTCACGCCCAGTGCTACGCCCCTGCTGACCGAGGAGGCCATCGACCGCTTCCAGGAGTGCGGCGTTTCGCGCATGGCGATCAGCCTGGACGGACCGGACGCGCAGTCGCACGACGATTTCCGCGGCATTCCGGGCACTTTCGACCGGGCCATGATGGCGCTCTATCACGCCAAGAAGATCGGCCTCGAAACGCAGTACCAGACCACGGTGACGCGCCGCAATCTGGCGCGGCTGCCGGAGATGGCGAAGATCGCGGAAGACGTCGGCACCAAGATGTGGAGCCTGTTCTTCCTGATCGTGACCGGGCGCGCGCTGGAGAATATGGACCTGGCCGCGGAAGAATACGAGCAGGTATTCGATTTCATGTACGAGCTGTCGAAGACCGCGCCGTTCGCCATCAAGACCACCGAAGCGATGCACTACCGCCGTTACGTGGCGCAGCGCATGAAGGCCGAACACCGCTCGGCGCCGGAGAACGAGAAGACCGGGGCGGTGATGTGGCGCACGGCGGGCGTCAGCGACGGCAAGGGGTTCGTCTTCGTTTCGCACACCGGCGAGATCTTTCCCAGCGGGTTCCTGCCGATCACGGCGGGCAATGTGCTGCGGGACTCGCTGACCGATGTGTACCAGAATTCCAGCCTGTTCCGCTCGCTGCGAGACGTCGATCAGCGCGAGGGCAAGTGCGGCATCTGCGAGTATCAGAAGGTGTGCGGCGGATCGCGCGCGCG
>Ga0182016_10008535_pt1 | contig 10331 bp, 9 predicted proteins | sample 712S2MmetaG_FD_120491 | JGI IMG/M metagenome (GOLD analysis project Ga0182016, IMG submission 120491) | Permafrost microbial communities from Stordalen Mire, Sweden - 712S2M metaG | ecosystem: Environmental > Terrestrial > Soil > Wetlands > Permafrost | place: Sweden: Stordalen | collected... | reverse complement strand
CGAATGTCATAACCGAGGCAGGTGCCGGTGCCTTGGTCCGGCGTGAGCAGTCCGCACAGCATGCGGATGGTCGTGGTCTTGCCGGAACCGTTGGGCCCAAGGAAACCGTAAATAGTACCGCGTTTGACCTGCAGGGAGAGGTCGCTCACCACCGCGCGGCCGTCGAACGATTTGGTGAGGCCATGCACGTCGATGACGATATCGGGGGGCGTGCTGCGCTTTGCTTCGGCCGCAGCGTTCATCGCGACGCTTCCGGACGCGGTGCTGGCGGCGCCGGCGGCGGAACTGTCACGTCGACCGGCTGACCGACGCGCAATGTAGCCGGCTTTTCCGGCAACGCCTCGATCAGGAAAACGAGCTTGGCGCGTTCGTCGAGACTGTAAATCACCGGCGGCGTGAACTCGGACTGCCTAGCGATAAAGCTCACGCGCGCAGTCAGATCGCGGGCGCAGCCATCGCAACCGATCCGGAGCTTATCGCCATAAGCAATGTTCGGCAGTATCGCCTCAGGCGCGAAGAACCGCACTTTGACGTTACCCGGAGGCAGCAAGGCCAGCACCGGGCGGTCTGCCGGCACCATTTCTCCGGGCCGGTAATAGACTTGCTGCGCGGTGCCGCTGACGGGGCTGAAGACACTGCGGCGCGCGAGCCTGGTCTGCGAGGAGTTGAGCCGGGCCTGAGCGTCGCGCAGCACCGCGACCGCGGCATCGAGGTCCTTCTGCGTCCCGGCTCCCGTCTTCGCGAGCATGGACGCGCGATCGAAGGTCTGCTGTGCATTGATCAGCGAAGCTTTGACCTGCGCCAGATCGGCCTGCTGCAAGTCGTCGTCCACCGTGAACAACGGTTCGCCGGTCGTGACCACATCGCCCTCGCGCACCGAGAGCGTCTGCACCCGGCCGACTTCATCGGGCGCAACGAAAATCAGATCGGCCTCGATCCAGCCCTGATAGGTGTTCTCGTTCTTGTTGCAGGCCGCGAGCAGGAGCACGCACGCGGCGACAACGGCAAGACAACGGGCCGTCATGTCGGTCTCCACGTCGCAAATAGTCGCTCGCAATTAGCGCATCATGGCGCGGACATCGAGCGGCTCACGAACAATCCGCTTCCTGCCCAAGCTGCACCTTTTGGAGTCTTTCTGACCAAGAGGCCTGGGCCTGCTGGAGCCGGCAGTCTGTATAGAACTGCTCACTCGCTGGCCTTCTCGCGCTATCGCACGATCAGTTGAAACGCACCGCTATCCGAAGGTTTGCGACGGATTTCACGCGACCTGGGGGCACTTCGATTGCGGTGCCTAACCAGGAATAGTCTTGGTAAACGATGAGTATACGGATCATCAGCACCGGATCTATCGGAGGGCGACCAAGCTTGGGGTAATAGCGGGCCAGCGCGGCATGGACCCTCGACATATCGCGGAACTCAGCAATCGCCCGCACTAGGTGATCGTCTGGCGCCGCCTCATCGAGACAGAACGAGTACAAAGCTGCTCCTGGTCTCGGTTGTGCCGTCCCATCATCGTCCGCCTCCGCCCTTGATCACCTCTGCGTCGGTGAATCACGGTTGCAGCCGACTTCAACGGACTTCCGCAACAAAATCGACCCATAACTGCCTCGAAGGCGAGCACGGGCACGGCATCTTCTGGGGGCAAGGCAGGTCTTGCGAGAGCGGAGTTGGCGCGGCTCGGAACGGGCGGAGCCGCCGTCCGCCAAACAAGATTGTCATAGCTGTTCTTTTCACGGTCGCCCGACTGCTTCCCACGAAGCATTCCACAAGCCAGCCGGATTTGGGCCGGCGGCACATTATGCCGGCAGCATACCAAGTGACCCGCGACAGCGTCGGGAAATTAGGTTTAGCCTGATTCATGCGACGAACGAATCAGGGCACAATGGAGGCTAGACGTTGAGCTGTTCGGCGAAGACGAATGGGTTTGGAATAAGGTCTTATGGCGAGATCCTTACCCTCACGCAGGATCGGGAAAAACCCCACCAAGAGTGCACCGGATCCGTTCCTTCCGGCGGTGCTCAGTGACCCCCATGCCGATTTCAAAATCACTGACGCTCAATTTGCCGATCTCGAACGATGCGGTGCCGTCAAACTCACCGACGAACACCAAGGAAAGTTGCTCACGCTCGCACTGTTCTGGATCTCCGATCTGCGGCTGCGCGGCAGCGCTCGTCCAAAACAGTTCCGGAAAGTCATAGACGCTATGGAGAGGACGCTCGGCGATGCCGAGGCGGCGTGTGATTGGGACCACGGCGTCAAGCGCCACATCTTGCATTGGGCGACGGGAACTTCGATCAAAGATGCAGATCTTTTGCCGGGTACATTGACATCGCTGCAGGGTCATCTCCGCACGGTACGCGATAAGCTAGTTGCACTGGACAATTGTCTGCCGCCCGACCTAGGTCGGCGTCGTCCTTTTGACGACGATCATCGGATTATGTTTCTGGCCGACATATTCGAAGCGGCGGGCGGCAAGGCGAGTGCCTACGTGCCCACCTATCCGGAGAAGGGGAAATGGGCGGATACGCCCTTCCGACGTTTTGCCCAAAGCTTTTATTCGCTTTTACCAGCGCAGGACAAACGCAAGCCGGGCGGTCTTGATGAGGCTTTGCGGCTAGCGGTGATGGCGCGATCGGGCAGCGCCGTCAAATCGCAAGCCTGAACGTGGTTTTTGCCCGCTTTGTCGAGCGGGGGCAAAAACCACTTATCTTTCCGACTTCCAGGTCCATAAAGCTGTCAATGAGGATAATCGCTGGACAGCAAATGTCGGCACGTCAAACCGTAGGTGAACGCAGTTTCGAGCCGCTCTTGGTGAAACCTAAAGTGGCTTGGAAGCTGCTCGGCTGCGGCAATACGCGAGGATATGAACTCCTCGCTGCCGGCGAGCTGGAATCTTTTCTGGATGGTCGTTCGCGAAAGATCACGATGGCGTCAATCCATCGCTTCATCGCGCGACGCCTAGAGCAGGGGCGGGACCAGATGTAGTAAGGAAGGAGCAGTGAAGCAATACTTTTTAGATCGAGTAACGGAATTAAATAAACAACAGATGAGGAGAATATGTCTTAGATTAGGAATGAATAATACCAAACACAGTCTTTATATACTTGTAACACTATCCCAATGTACTACATAATACATGCAGGTCCATCCTAAGGAATGTCAGTCAACAAGTTGGGTGATCCCAATGAGTGAAACCAAGCTTCTTGAACCGTCCTTTGCCGACGCCATCGCCAAGATCGAGCAGGCGAAGGAAGTGGGGGCAGGCAAACGGCCGCATTGGTGCTGTTCGCTCCGCATCATTGCCAAGGCCCTCGGCCGGCCGCCGGAAAGCATCGCGGCGCGCTGGGGCGCCGTGGCGTTGAAGGTCAATAAGTTGCATCACGCTAATGCAGGTGTGGAATGGAAGACACTGGCGAACCACAAAGCAAACGCCAAGGCCGCGCTTTTCTGGTTCCATGGCGACCGGGAATTGCCGCTCCGCGGTGCACCGCTTAATCCTGAATGGAAAAAACTCCGGCGGCGGCTGAAGGATCGGTCCCGGTTGGCGAAGCTGTCGGGGTTGATCCGCTATTGCAGCCTGAAAGGTATCAAGCCAAATGAAGTCGATGAGGCGGTCCTCGACGACTACATGGCCTACAGAAAGGAGACCACAGCGCTTGCGGTTGATATCAAATCACGACGGGCGATCGCACGTGCTTGGAATGCAAGTCGCAGCATTGAAGACTGGCCGCAGCAGGAGCTGATCGAGCCTCCGCTCAAGACCAAAGCGGGACCGCGCTGGGAGCACTTTCCGCGACAATTGCAGGATGATGTAGCTCTCCACCTGAAATTCTTGGCTACGCATCGACGGAGTCGAAGCGGCAAACATTTGCGGCCCTGCAAGACCTCGACGTTAGCGACCCGGCGGATAGATTTGATCGCCTTTGCCAAGAAGGCACTTCGGCTTGCGACCCCGATCGAAGACTTGTCATCGCTTTCGGCCCTGCTTGCGCCGGTTCTTGTTGACCGCGTTATTGATAAGGAATGGAAGGACAACGGCGATGAACCAAAGACCTCCACCATCGATCTTGCTAAGAAGCTTGTCGCGGTGGCGCGTTCGGCCAACTGCCTGACCACGGAGGAACTTACCCAACTGGACGACAAAAGAGCCATTCTCGAGGAATACCGTAAGGAGGGACTGACCGCAAAGAACCTCAAATTGATCCGCCAGGTCCTGAACAGTGAAGTCTGGGGGAGGGTCATCAATTGTCCTGACGCGCTGATCTGCAAGGCTCGCGCATTGAAGGACCAGGCGCCGGTAAAGGCTGCCGTCACCGCACAGATCGCCGTTGCGGTGGCCATCCTGACGGCCGCTCCAGTGCGCGCGTCGAACCTCGCTGCCATTCGCCTTGGAGAAAATCTGAACAAGCCGGGAGGGCCCGATACCACCTACGTCCTGACGTTCCCGCATTACGATGTGAAGAACCAGGTCGATCTAACGGCTGAACTGGATGGCTACGTGACGGCCATCATCGACGAATATATCCACGACTTTCGTCCGAGCGTCATGCGCGGTTCCAATGAGGACTGGTTGTTTCCTGGAGGGGAGGGAGGATCAAAAGATCCACACCTGTTTGGCATCCAGGTCACTGAGCGTATCCAAAAAGTGACTGGGCTGCGGATCACCTTGCATCAATATCGCCATGCCGCGGCTGCGGTCTACCTGAAGGACCATCCCGGTGACTATGAAACAGTGCGACGGTTCCTGGGTCATCGCAACATCAGGACAACGGTCAAGTTCTACTGTGGTCTGGAAACCATTCAGGCGTCACGGATGCTGGGCGAAGTGGTCCGCCGCCACCGCAAGATCAAAACGAACGAAGCTGGCGATCGGCCATGACGGAGAGCGTCAAAGCATCAATGCGAGCGCGGCAAGTACGCTCTCTGCCTATCGCCCGTTGGCCCGCGGGTGACCGAGTGGCTTGGGAGGCTGCCTGTCGTCCGAGTGTCCGTCTCAAGCGGGGCGGAGCTGCCAGTCATCTCAGGCCGGTGACGCAACGGGGTCTGGCCAAGCACAATAGCCATTTTTTTCACTTCCTGTTGCGGTCCGGTCGGCTCGACATGGATGCCGAAGGCGGCGCGCAGGTCACACCCGACAATGTGGCCGATTATGCGAGCGAGCTGAAGGATCGGGTGAGTTCGGTCACCGTGTATGGTTCCATCCAAAAGCTCAGGCGCTTTGTTCAATTGATTGCGCCGCACCGCGATCTCGACTGGCTCATTGCAATGGAGCGCGAGCTCTACTCCGATATGCGCCCCCACCCGAAATGGGATCGCGTCGTCTACACGCAGGTCCTGGAGGAAGCAGGGCTATCCTTGATAGCGGAGGCCGAAATCTCAAAGCGGCCGAAGCTCACTCGCGCCCGAATGTTCCGCAATGGATTGATGATTGTAATCCTCGCCCATTGTCCCGTGCGATTGAAGAACTACGCCGCCCTCGAAATCGACCGCAGCTTTGTCAACGTCGATGGCACCTGGTGGATCGTCCTGACGGCCGCCGAGACTAAGGAGAAGAGGGAAGACGAACGGCCAGTGCCCGAGGAGCTGACAAAATCAATCGAAAAATACCTGCGCGTCTATCGACCCATCCTGATGCGAGGTAAGGCAGGTACAAGAGCTCTCTGGTTGGCGGTCAATGGTAAGCCGATGAGCTACGCGACAATGGGCGAACTGATTGTCGAAACGACGCGGATGACCATCGGCGTCAATGTCAATCCTCACCTGTTTCGGACAGCAGCCGTGACGACTCTGGCGACTTATGCTGGAGACGAGCCTCACGCAGGCGGCGCTCTTCTGAACCACCGTCCGGGCCCCGTGACACAAGAGCACTATAACAGGGCCTCATGCATAACGGCCGCCAGGTTGCTCGCAGCCGTCAATCGGAGATATCGGCGTTCGTGAGAATGTACTCACAGTCACGCTCTCTCCGTCTATCGCATAGGTAGGTCCCCTCCCAGCGCGGATGTCCGCAAGGTCGCTATAGATTCAACAGCGGACAATTGCTGCAGCGCAGCGCTACAGGCTCTCAAAGCCCGTCCCCGGCGGCGTCGACTGCCGCCCGATCTGGGTGAGCGGCAGGTCGCCGCCGTCGCTGCGAACGTGCTCAACCGCACCTTCGAGGCGGCCGCTCCCAATCGCAAATGGATCGCTGACTTCACCTATGTGTGGACAGCAGGCTGGCTCTACGTGGCGGCTGTGGTCGATCTGTTCTCCCGGCGTGTGGTCGGCTGGTCGATGAGTGCGGAGATGACGGCGCAGCTCGTGACCGATGCCCTGGTGATGGCGATCTGGCGACGGGGCAAGCCTGACGCGCTGCTGCATCACTCCGACCGCGGCAGCCAATACACCAGCGAGCAGTTCCAGAAGCTGATGGCCGATCATGGCGTCATCTGCTCCATGAGCCGCTCGGGTAATGTCTGGGACAACGCGGCGATGGAGAGCTTCTTCTCCTCGCTGAAGACCGAACGCACGGCGCGCAAAACCTATCGGACACGCGATGAGGCAGGGCTGATGTGTTCGACTACATCGAATGCTTCTATAATCCGAAACGCCGGCACTCGACGATCGGATATCTGAGTCCCGTGGAGTTCGAGATGCAGGCGGGATTAGCTTAGGCGGGTGTCAACCAAACCGGGTGCAGGCCAGTAATTAGGACACTATCGCCAACGAAGTGATCGAATAACTTATCAAGTTATCGGTCGGAATATCTGCACGCTTCTGTGTTGAGTTGCACGGTAGTACGGCAGCAAAGCACCGCTCGGGTCATTCGCGACCTTGGCGGTCACCGGCCGGGGCGGCAGTTATGCGGCCAACACCGGACATGCGGTTGGGAGCCAATGTCCGCTGCTCTGAGCCAATACCGTACAAAACGAAACGAATTTTGCTTGCTATACTTATGTGGTCTGGATGCGAAGGATAATGTCATGGCGGTCTTGAAGCGAAACGTTACTGCGGCACACCATGAAAATTGGGTTCTGGTCTATAACCAACGTCCTCTCGAGTTTTACGTCGAAATCCGTAAAAATGGTGTTGCGAAACGCCATAGTGTTGAGGACGCGATTAGGATCGAAGGAGCAGACGATCTCCGCTTGGCTATCGTCGACATGTTCAAATGACTGTGTTGCAATCGTATTGTCCTGATGCCTGCTGCGGGTCACGAACGGCGCTTTAGGCGCGGTTGGGTCGCGGCTGCTCTAACCCCAATCGCGACCAAGTCGGTGCAGGCACTGAATGCCGTTCAGGGCCACGAACTGCCTCATGCAGTGCAACAATAGCGAGTAGAAAACTTTTCTTGTCAGCACACACTTCCGCGGCGCTCACGTGCCGGCGGAGGAGCCGTCCACAGCATCAATTTCTGCCTCCGGCTCCGCGGAAATTCAGTCAGCTATTCCAACGTCAGCCTATCCCCGGTCATAGGCCTGCCGGTTGCTCGGTTCATGCACGCCCCTGCACAGCGTTCGATGCCTCGGAAAATCGCCGAAACTCGAGGAAAAAATGCGTCCTTGTGAGCAATATTGCTCACAAGAGTCTCAAGCCGAGGATCATTATCTAGGAGGTGCGCCCCGATCGTTACGGAGACACAGGGGGCCAGTCGGATGGGTGATCGGTTTTTCTTAGATCAAACGGCAGGATCTACTGCGGCAAAGCCCATCGCAAGCTCCCAGGGGTTCGCCGTTGCGCGCGAGGTTCCGGAAGCCAATAGGTCCGATGCTGGACCCCATGCCACGCCCACCGCCGACGCTGACCATCGATCGCGGCGTCCCCTTTGGCGGTACTTTGTAGCGGGCATTCTAATCTGCCTGGCGGGCATTGGCTTGTGGCTGCTACTGAGCGAATTGCTCAAACCCGTGCCTGCACCGGCTATTCTTCCGATCCCGGTACTTGCCGCAGTAGCACAGGCGGGCGACGTGCCGGTTTATCTCACCGGGCTCGGCACGGTTCAGGCCTACAACACCGTCACCGTCCACGTTCGCGTTAACGGAACCCTGGACAAAGTCGTCTTCGTCGAGGGTCAAGACGTGAAGGCGGGCGATCTGCTCGCCCAGATCGACCCACGCCCTTATCAGGCACAGCTTGACGAAGTCGTCGCCACCAAGGCGCGCGACGAAGCGCTGCTCGCCAATGCCAGGCTCGATTTGCAGCGCTACGAAAAGCTGGGAACGGAGAATTCGATCGCGGTGCAGCAGCGTGATACGCAAATCTGGCTGGTCGCGCAGGACGAAGCGACGGTCAAGAACGATCAGGCGCAGATCGATTATGCCGCGGTTCAGCTTGCCTACACTTCTATTACTTCGCCGATCGCCGGTCGTACTGGAGTGCGGATGATCGACGCCGGCAACATCGTGCAAACGACCGACACGACCGGCCTCGTGGTGGTGACGCAGATCGAACCGATCTCGATGCTGTTTACCCTGCCGGAGGACGATTTCGAGGTTGTCAATCGGCAGATGGCGGCAGGGCCGCTGACTGTCGTCGCGTCGAGCCGGGCCGACAACAAGATATTAGGCCAGGGCACGGTGCTGCTGATCAACAATGAGATCAACCAGGCCACCGGCACGATCGAGTTGAAGGCGACTTTTCCCAACCAGGATCATGCACTCTGGCCGGGGCAATTCGTCGACGCGAAGTTACTGGTTGAGACGCGCCGTAATGCTGTCACCGTGCCCGCCGCAGCCGTGCAGGTCGGTCCCCAGGGCGTTTACGTCTATGCGATTAAAGCCGACAATACGGTCGAGATGCGGCCGATCAAGGTATCGACGGCTCAACCTGGCACTCCCATGACGCTGATCGAATCCGGAGTGTCCGCCGGTAATCAGGTCGTGGTCGACGGGCAGCTGAAGCTTCGTCCCGGCGCGAGCGTCAAAATGATCTTGGCAACGGTGCCATCGGCATCCACGCCGATGTCCGCGACCTCGGCGACAACTGCGTCATCCCCTGTAGCGGCCCCCGCAGCGTCCCCAATGGCGCCCCCGCCGCGATGAACATCTCCGAACCGTTCATCCGCCGTCCGATAGGGACGACGTTGCTGGCGGTCGGGTTACTGATGATCGGGGTGGTCACTTTTCCAATGCTGCCGACCGCGCCGCTGCCGCAGGTCGACTTTCCTACCATCCAGGTCTCCGCGAAGTTGCCGGGGGCCAGCGCCGAGACGATGGCCGCGAGCGTGACGGCCCCGCTCGAGCGACAATTTGCTGTGATTGCCGGGGTAACCGAGTTGACCTCGACGAGTTCGCTCGGCTCGAGCTCAATTACCGTGCAGTTTGATCTCGCTCGCGACATCGATGCCGCTGCAGGCGATATCCTGTCGGCGATTAACGCCGCTGGTGGACAATTGCCGACCAACCTACCGAGCCCGCCCAGCTACAAGAAGGTCAACCCGGCGGACTCGCCGATCCTGCTCTTGGCGCTCACTTCGACCTCGCTACCGCTCACGGTAGTCGATGATTCCGCCGAGAATATCCTGGCCCAGCAGCTTTCGCAGATCAGCGGCGTCGCTCAAATCACGGTCAACGGCCAGCAGAAGCCGGCGGTACGCATTCAGCTCGACCCTGCAAAGATCGCATCGCTCGGTCTCGCTCTCGAGGACGTCCGGGCGCAGATCGTCAATGCCACGGCCGACGCGCCGAAGGGCACCTTCGACGGCCCGCAGCAGAGCTTCGCGGTCTACGACAACGATCAGATCCTCGCTGCGGCGCCCTGGAACGACATCATCGTCTCCTACCGTAATGGCGCTCCGGTGCGCATCCGCGATATTGGCCGGGCGGTGGATGGGCCCGAGGACACCAAGCTCGCCGCCTGGGCAAACGGCACCCGGTGCATCCTGCTGGCGGTCTACAAACAGCCCGGTGCTAACGTGATCGATACCGTCGATCAGGTGCGGGCGGCGCTGCCGCATCTCCGGGCGTCAATCCCCGCAGCGATCGACGTGACGATCCTGGAGGATCGCACCGAGACGATCCGCGCCTCGGTCGCCGACATGGAGGCCACGCTCGCGATCACCATCGTTCTGGTGGTCGCGGTGATCTTCCTGTTTCTGCGTACCGTCTGGGCAACAATCATCCCCGCTATCGCCGTGCCGTTGTCGCTGACCGGGACCTTCGCGGCGATGTATCTGCTCAATTATAGCCTCGACAACCTTTCGCTGATGGGGCTTGCGATCGCCGTCGGCTTCGTGGTCGACGACGCGATCGTCATGCTGGAGAACATAGTCCGCTACATCGAGGCGGGCGTGACGCCGCTCTGGTACAAGTATGTCGGGCTCGACGGCAAGGTTGTCGGGGTCGACCGGTTCG
>Ga0182016_10008532_pt1 | contig 10332 bp, 10 predicted proteins | sample 712S2MmetaG_FD_120491 | JGI IMG/M metagenome (GOLD analysis project Ga0182016, IMG submission 120491) | Permafrost microbial communities from Stordalen Mire, Sweden - 712S2M metaG | ecosystem: Environmental > Terrestrial > Soil > Wetlands > Permafrost | place: Sweden: Stordalen | collected... | reverse complement strand
GAACCTCAGCCCCTATAAAGGAAGCGTATGCACAGATCCAATCGGGTGAGGGCCGAAGCCAAAATATGAAGGGACGATTTTCCTGACCAACGCCGCCTTGTACCAGGCCGAAATGCGCTAAGGTGTCTCGGAAAACGCCCTGATTTCAAGTGCCTTTTTGAAAGGGCTCTCCGCGCGCCGGTAAAAGATCAGCCGCGAAGGAAGCCGTCGTAAGTGTCCTCTATTGCAGGCATCCCGTCAATAGGCACTATCACACAAAAACGCTGCCCAGGAAACAACGAGGATTGGGCGGCCCGCAGCCGGCAAGCAAGCGATAGACTTAAGAGAATTGGAAAATCCGGAGTACCCGTGTCAATTTCTACCGAAGAACGCCTCATCCGCCCCGCTCGTAACATTTATGGAAGCCTCCGCTTACCCGGCGACAAGTCCATCAGCCACCGCTACGGCATGCTTGCTGCATTCGCTGAGGGAACCTCGCGCTTTACCAACTTCTCGACCGGCGCAGATTGCGCTTCTACTCTCGCCTGCATGCAGGCCCTTGGCGCCAAGGTCAACAGGACCAACGACGGCGTCATCGAAGTCACCGGCGTCGCAGGCCGCGTTATTCCGGCCGATCACCCGCTGGACTGCGGCAACTCCGGCTCTACGATGCGGATGATCTCTGGTCTATTGGCTCCCCAGGAAGGCAGTTTTACGCTCATCGGCGACGCCTCGCTCTCCCGGCGGCCCATGGAGCGCATCCGCAAACCGCTGGAAGCAATGGGTGCGCACCTTACGCTTACCGACGGCCATGCCCCGCTAACCATCCATGGAGGACCGCTTCAAGCGATTGATTACACCACCCCAATCCCGAGTGCCCAGATCAAAACATGCGTCCTGCTCGCCGGGCTGCAAACCGCAGGCACCACAACAGTTAAGGAGGCCGTCAGAACCCGCGATCATAGCGAACTGGCACTGCGCGCGTTTGGCGCCAAGCTTAGTCGCGACCTGGAATCCGTTTCGATCAGTGGACCCCAATCGCTCCATTCCATCGACGCAGTTGTTCCCGGCGACATCTCTTCCGCAGCCTTCTTTCTCTGCACCGCGTCCCTGTTCCCCGGATCGACACTTCTGCTCGATTCATTGGGGCTTAATCCAACACGCGCGGCGTTGCTCGATGTTTTGACAGCTCTCGGCGCACGCATCGCAGTCCTCCATCTGGAAGAGAAAAACGCCGAACTGGTCGGGACGGTCCAGATCTCCGCACCGGCTGATGGCCTCGGATCAACAGAGGTCAGCGGTGCGCTTGCCGCCCAGCTCATCGACGAGCTTCCGGTTCTGGCAGCCATTGCGCCTTACACCAGCGGCGGGATCAGGATTCGCGATGCAAAGGAACTGCGCGTCAAGGAATCCGACCGCATCGCCCTGGTAGCAAAGAACCTGCGCGCCATGGGAGCGGAGGTAATCGAGTTTGAAGACGGCCTGGATGTGCCCGGCGGCCAGACTCTCCACGGCGCAACCATCGATTCCGGCGGCGACCATCGCATTGCCATGGCATTCAGTGTGGCCGCGCTCCGAGCTGAAGGCGAGACCGTGATTCAAGGAGCCGAGTCCGCCGACATCAGTTTCCCGGAGTTCTTCGAACTCCTGGACCTTATAGCGGAACGTTAAGTATTAGCCATTATCGATAAGAAAACAAAGGGCCCTGCATGTTGTGGAAAACCGGACAGAGCCTTTGTCTACGATTTAATGATTCGGGTGGCTATTGGTTGGGTGTTGTAGTCGGAGCCACGGGCGCAGTCGCGGGTGGAGTGGGCGGCGGAGTCGTTGTCGGCTCCTTGCTGGGCGGTGCGGGTTGAATGCCAGGAATGACGGGCGCGGTATTCACATTGCCGGTTGCCGCTTCGCCGAGATTGATGCCGTAGTGCTGCATGGTGGTCGCGAGGATCTGGTAGAGGGTTGCCCGATCTTTCGCATACGACGCCTGGGCTGCGATGAGGGAGTCTTCCGCCGCAGCCAGGCCGCGCTGCTGCTGCAAGACCGTAGCCGTGGTTGAAGCACCCAGCCGCAGTTTCTTCTCTTCCGCATCCAGGTTCTGCTTGTTGTAATCTCTAGCTGCTTCCGACGCCAGGACCTGCGCACGGTCATTGGTCAAGCCAAATTGGGCATTCACAACCTGCATGCGAATCAGGGTGTATTCCTGCTCCAGCCTCAACTCCGCTTGCCGGTACTCCATGAGCGACCGCGCCTGCACGGATTGCGCGTACTTGTTGCCGATTGGAATGGTGATGTTGAATCCCACACCCTTGTCGGGAGAGGAGTTGTTGTATGTATTCTGGAGGGCGCTGCCAAAACCGCCCGTACCGCCGGTGGGGCAAGTTCCGAAATCCGGTATGCACGCAGGATTGTAGGTACCAGCCACGCCCGATCCCCCCAGGTAGGCCAGAATGTCGACCTGCGGCAAGAGAGCATTGCGTGCGCCCTTGAGCGTGATCTCATCGTTGCGCAGCGCCAGAACAGCCTGTTCCAGTTCGGGCCTCTGCTGGAAGGCTTCCTTCACCAGATCTTCGATGGGCTGCTTCTCTTCTGGAATTTCCTCAATGCTGACGCGATCCGTAGGGATTACAGCCGCAGCCGAGAGAGCCGGATCGTTCAGGTTCCGCGCTATCGCCTGCTTGATGATCTGCTGCTGGTAGTTCAGAGCTAGTTGCGAGCTGATCAGCCCCTGCTTGTCGGATGCGACTGTCTGGTCGGCCTGCAGTACGTCTAGCGGCGCCATCGTGCCGATCTCCAATTGCTTGCGATCGTCGCTGGCGAGCTTGCTGCTCTGCTCGACCGCGCGCTGCTTTGACTGGACATCCTCATAAGCCTGCACCAGCGACCAGTAGATTCCTTCCACCTGGTTGACGGTGTAAAGAATCTGCTGACGGAAGCCAGAGTCGGCGATGCGGCGGTCGTTCAGCGCCTGATACATGAAGCGCTTGTTCACCCAGATGCCCGCGCCTTGCATCAAGTGCTGGGTGACCTCGGCCTTGAACGAGGAGTTGAACTGCGGGCTGAAGGTGGCGAACGCGTTGGTGTTGGTTGCTCTGGTATTGTCCCAGGTGAACTGGAAGGCTGCGCCAGTGACAAAGCCCTGGTTGTAGATGACGTTGTAGGTATCGGTGGTGCTGGAGCCGCCAGTAAAGAAGTTGGTCGAAGGCGCACTCTGCCAGTCGAAATTCAGGTTCGCCGTGACGGAAGGCTCCAGCGCCTCAGGAATTGGACCTGCGCCCTGGGTGGTCAACGACAATCCGCTGGTGCCGGAACCCGCGCCGCCCGAGCCGACGGTCGTTCCGCCGGGGCCGCCGCCCGTAGTCAATGTCGACGTAGCTCCACTGAGCGTTCCCGTGACCAGGCCCGCATTCACGCCCAGCGGTGTTCCCAGCTGGCCTCCAACACGGGTACGCAGAATGTCGGTGTCCGCAATGTCCAGGTTGTAGCGGGCGATAGCGATATCGTAGTTGTTCTCAAGCGCCAGGGCGATCGCATCGGAAAGGCTCAGGTAGATTTTGCCTTCCTTGACAAGATCGGTCAGCCGAACTGAATTCGCGAAGCTGGACTTGGGTATGGATGTAGGCTTGAAAACGTTGATCGGGTTACCCCAAACCCGAGCCGACGGCTTGGAAAAATCGCGCGCCGACGTGCGCAGGTTGAGCGGTTGGGTCAATACGGGCGCAGGAGTCGCCGGCAGATCGGAAGCCGCCTTATCCGGAGCCTTTTGTCCCGCTCCCAGCACTGCCTGCCCTGGCGCTGCTTGTTGGCTAAACCCTGAAGGCACTCCCGCCGCCAACGTCAGAACAACCGCCGCAATCGCGCGCAGCCGGCTGCCCGCCTGTCCGCGCCCCGTTTTTGCCAGACTGCCCCGCGCGGTCGTCTCATGCTTGTCAAACACACGTGTACCGTACAAATGCATTGTTCCTCTCCAACAGTAGCTGAGGCATGTGGGGTGCCATTCTTCAAGACGTTCGGAGAGCCTCTCCGGACGCAAATTTGTGATTTGCCAACCGCTTTTCGCTTCAAGCCCGGTTCCCGAGCTCTCTTGTCCTTACGCGCGCAGTGTCTGGTTCGTTCCAGCAATCGCTTTCCGCCGGCAATTTTCAGTTCTGGCCCTATGATTTGCGCAGCCGCGCTGGCTCGCTACCTTCGCATGCGGAAAGCTAAGTGTATCCCACTCCTGCCCCGCTTCTCTGTGCGCTCCGGTCGAGTACCCTGTTATCTGAACGAATACCTGTGATCGACCCCGCCCATCCCGATCCTCATTCCCAAAACTGGAAGCTCACCCTTGCCTACGACGGCACTGACTTCAGCGGCTGGCAGATTCAACCAGGGGAGTTCACCGTGCAGGGCGAATTGCAAGCCGCCGTGGGCCGGGTAACGGGCGAATCGCCCTTGCCGCAGGGGTCAGGACGCACGGATGCCGGCGTCCACGCCCTCGGACAGGTGGCCAGCTTTGAGTTAATGGCCAACATCCCGCCAGGCAACCTGCAACGAGCTTTGAACCGGACCTTGCCCTCGGCCATCCGGGTAATTGACGCAGAGGTCGTTCCGGCCAAGTTCCACGCGCGGCATTCAACCGTTGCCAAGACCTATGAATACAGAGTCTTCCGCGAAAGTATCTGCCCGCCTTTCCTGGCCCGCTATGTTCACGCTTGTTCCTGGCCTATGGATGCGGATGCCCTGCAACCGTCAGCGCGCCTGTTTGAGGGCGAACACGACTTCCTGAGCTTTGCCGCTACCGATCCGGATCAGACCACCCGCAAGACTCTGTCGGACCCTGACCCAAATTTGGGCTCGGAAAATTCTGTTGCGGATGCGATCGGGAAAAGAGGGGCAATCCGCACGGTTTTTTCTTCCGCCTGGGAAGAACGGGATACGTATGACGGGCGCTTGCTGATCTATCGTGTTCGAGGCAATGGTTTTTTGCATCACATGGTGCGCAACCTGGTGGGAACCATGCTCGATGTAGGACGCGGCAATCTGGACATAGATCGGATTCGCGGCATCCTCGCTGCCCGTTCGCGCGCCGCCGCTGGGCCAACCGCGCCCGCACAAGGACTTTTTCTACATTCCGTCGAATACCCGGAGCGGTGACCCTCCCAAATAAAGATTTTTATAGTTCTACATAAAGACTATAATCGGACTATTCAAGAACCAGAGGAGGACTTCATGCGCTTTTCCACCCAAATCAAGCCGATCAGCTACGTGAAAGCCCATGCCGCTGAATTGCTCGACCGCATCACCGAAGAGCGCGAGCCGATCATCATTACGCAGAATGGCGAGGCTCGTGCCGTGCTGATGGATGTGGCCAGCTATGACGAGATGATGCAGGAAACTCAGGCGTTGCTCAGAATCCTTGCGCAGGCGGACAGCGAAATCGAGGCTGGCGATACCGTTCCAATTGAAGACATCTTGGAAGAATTTGGCGTAGAAGCGACACGAGCCTGATGGCCTTCGTCGTCCGGTTCACCTCAGGCGCACAGAGAGATTTGCGCGCCCTCCATGCGTACATCGGAAAAAACGACTCGCTGGAAAACGCCGACTACGTAGTGCGAGAGATTATCAGAACGGCGTTGACGCTCCAAGAATCTCCGCAGCGAGGCGCTTATCCTCCCGAACTCCTCAAGCGTGGCAGCCGCACCTATCGACAAATCTTCTTCAAGCCCTACCGCATTCTCTATCGGATTCGCGGCGGTACAGTGTTCATCGGTGTCATCGCCGATGGCCGGCGCGATTTGGCTTCCTTGCTGCGCAGGCGCTCTCCGACTGCCTGAATTGAGCTTCCAAGGAACTCTTACTTCACTTGACCTTCGAGCCGCACGACATGCGGATGCGCAACCGGCCCTGCTACCCTGAAACCAGCACGATGCCCCCTCTCACCCGCAACTCGGCTTTTACCCGAGTCACAAAACTGGCTGGGCAGCGCCCCGTCCACTCCGCTTTTTCCTGGCTGCACGGAAATCCAAAGCGGATCATGGACTGGCAGGCGGAGATGGTGGCGATTCCAGCCCCTCCCTTTGGCGAACGTGCCCGCTCAGAGTGGATGATGGAGCGATTTGAGGAGGCTGGTCTTTGCCAAATCCATACGGACGCCGTCGGCAATGTCGTTGGATTTCTCCCTGCCGCAAACCTGTCGCCCGAGAGCACTGGGCCTATTGTCGTAATCTCGGCGCACATCGACACCGTCTTTCCCCTCGAAACCCCGCTCAACCTGGTCCTGGACGGAGATCGCCTGGAAGGGCCCGGAGCCTGTGACAATGGCGCCGGGGTGGCTGGGTTGCTGGCCATTGCCAACGCTCTGGTGGAATCGGGCATCGAGTTGCCGGCATTCCTGCTCTTTCTGGGAAATGTGGGCGAAGAGGGTGAGGGAGATCTGCGCGGCGTCCGCCATCTCTATAACCAAAGCGCACTCGCCGGGCGCATTGCCGCACATATTGTTCTCGATGGGGCTGGCTCTGATTCAGTAGTCACGCAAGCGCTGGGGAGCAAGCGCTACATGGTCGTGATCTCGGGTCCTGGAGGCCATAGCTTTACCGATGCCGGAACCCCCAACCCTATCGCCGCGCTGGCCTCGGCATTGTCTGCTCTGGCCGCAACGCCGCTTCCCGCCGAGCCGCGCACCACTCTCAACGTGGGAACCATCCACGGGGGTACCAGCGTGAATTCGATCCCTGAAAGCGCGCAGGCCTCGATCGATTTCCGTTCGACCAGCCCCGAACAGCTGCTGCGCCTTGAAGTCGCCCTGCATCGCGCCGTCGAAGATGCTGTCGACCACTGCAACGCCGCTGCCAAGGCAGGCACGAATGGAGGAAGGGGGCTGTTGTCTTTAAATATCCAGAAAATCGGCGATCGCCCCGCGGCGCATCTACCGGCCGATTCCCCACTGCTCGAAACTCTCCGCGCCGTTGACCGGCACCTGGGGTTGCGCACCGATCTTCGCCTGGGCTCAACAGATGCGAATATCCCGCTCTCCATCGGCATCGCCGCCTTTTCGATGGGCGCCGGGGGCGAAGGCGGCGGCGCACACACCCAGGCCGAATGGTACTCAGCGAAGGACCGGGAGATTGGCCTCAAGCGAGTACTGCTGCTGACTCTCGCCATGACCGAATGGGCTGCGGAACAGTAGAGCCTCTCTGCTAAACTCCGCCCATGCGCGTCTATTCCGCTTTGCTCGCCTCCGCACTTGCCATCTCGGCATTCTGCCCAAATTCCCCAGCCCAAACTCCCGCTCCGAAACACATACCATCCACCCCCGTAAAGCCAGTTCCCGCGAAGCTCGACACCGTACCCGAAATCATCTTCTTCAACGGAGTGATTTATACCGGCGTCGGCTTCAATGAGGACAAGCCTGAGACGGTTCAGGCGATGGCTATCGGTGGCGGCAAAGTCCTCGCCACCGGCACGACGGAGGAGATGACCCGGCTGGCAGGTCCCGACACGCGCCTTCGCGACCTGAACACCGCCAACACAAGCACCTTCATCTTTCCCGGCTTCAACGACGCCCACACCCACCTGGGCAGCGCCGGCCAAACCAAGCTGAATGTCGACCTGACCGGCGTCAAATCCCTGACCGAAATGCTGACTAAAATCCAATCCTTCGCCAAAGACACACCCGCAGGACACTGGCTCACAGGCGGCAACTGGGATCACACGCTGTGGGCTGATAAAACGCTGCCAACCCGGCAGGATCTGGACAAGGTCACCGCGGGCCATCCCACATTTCTCGACCGCATCGACGGTCACATCTCCATCGCCAACTCCGCCGCGCTGGCGGCTGCCGGCATCACTGGAAAAACCAAGCCGCCGCAAGGCGGGGCCATTGACCTCGACGCAAATGGCGATCCAACCGGAATTCTACGCGAATCGGCGCAGGGCCTGGTCGAGAAGGTCATTCCCCCACCCAGCCACGAAGAACGGATGCGCGGCGATCAACTCGCGATAGCCGACGCACTAGCCCACGGCATCACCAGCGTGCAAGACTTCAGCGACTGGCAGGATTTTCTCGTATTCGAAGAATTGGAAAAGCAAGGCAAGCTCAATCTGCGCATCTCCGAGTGGCTTCCATTCAAAGATCCGCTCGAAGAACTGAAGCGCATGCGCGCGCACCACGACAGCAACGATCCAATGCTCCACACTGGATTTCTCAAAGGATTCATGGACGGCTCTCTGGGCTCACGCACCGCCGCCATGAAAGCGCCATTCTCCGACGATCCGCAGAACACCGGCCTGCCCCAGTACACCCAGCCGCAACTCAACAAGATGGTCGTTGAACGCGCACAGGCAGGCTTCCAGATCGGCTTTCACGCTATTGGCGACGAAGCAGCCTCAATGGCCTTGAATGCATTCGACCAGCCTGGCGTTTCGCACACCGCGCGCAACAGAATCGAGCATGCACAGGTAGTCGATCCGACGGACATTCCACGCTTCGCCAAACTGGGAGTGATCGCGTCCATGCAGCCCAACCACCTGCTCACCGACATGAACTGGGCTGAAGACCGCCTTGGCCCCCAGCGCGCGGCCTACTCCTATGCGTGGAAGGCATTCCTCGATGCGGGAGTCCCACTGGCGTTCGGAACCGACTATCCGGTCGAGCCCATCACGCCTTTCCGCGGCCTCTATGCGGCCGTCACGCGCATGAATGAGAAAGGGACGAAGACCTACTTCCCCGAGAACAAGCTCACCCGCGGCCAGGCTCTCCACGCCTATACGCAAGGCTCGGCCTACGCGGAGTTCGCGGAAAAGCGCAAGGGCAAGCTGGTTCCGGGATACGATGCGGATTTCATTCTTGTAAATATGAATCTCTACACGGTGGGCGCGCCGGCAATTCTGTACGCGGAAGTGCAGGAGACGTTTGTTGCTGGACAGGAAGCTTATGCCGGGAAGTCCACCGCTCAATAGCCCGCAAACGGGTCGGCCCAAAGGTGCGCAGCTATTATGCAGCAGAATGAGTTGCACACTAAAAATATCCTAGCTAAGATAAACCTAGCACTATGGAGGAGCAATGGTTGAAGCGACCATGTTCGAGGCGAAGACGCAACTTTCCGAGCTAGTGAAAAGGGCGCAGCGAGGGGAAAGAATCGTTCTGACCTCGGGACGTGCCAAGACTCCGGTAGCCGAGATTGTGGCCTTGAAACCGCTAAAGAAACGGAAACTGGGCTTGTTTTATCGTCCCGGTTTCGAGATACCTGCCGATTTCGACGAACTCCCCGAATCTGAACTGAAAGGGTGGCGCGGGGAGAGCGAGTGAGGGTTCTTATCGACACACACTACGTGCTATGGTCCGCCATAGACCCCACCCTCATGGAGCCGTGGGCCCGGAAACTCATCGAAGACCTCGATAACGAGATCGTGGTCTCCGCAGCCTCCATCTATGAGATCAGTCTCAAAGTCCGGCTAGGCAAACTGCTCCAGGCCGCCGATTTCGAAAGCGATCTCGTTTTGAACATCGAGAATCGCCTCGGATACACGCTTCTTCCTGTTGAGCCGGAGTCGATGATGCGCGCCGCCCGCTTCGAAGACAAGCACGGCGATCCCTTTGACAGGATGATTTCCGCGCAAGCCATCCAGCATCATCTACCTGTTCTCAGTACCGATCCGAAGCTTGATGCCTTTGGAATCCGCCGCCTGAAAGATCGAAGCCATCGATAGCAGCAACTGCGATCCCCGACCCGCGGTGAATCGAGAATCGCGGCTCTACCTGTCTCAGAATCGCAGATGAGAAACCCGGCAATCAAGCCAGTTGAAACCCGTGCAGCCGTTTTGCTGCATCTTCATCGAACGTCAAGGTTGCCGAACAACCTCTCCAGACGCCGAGGGAGCCGATCAAGGCATCTTCGAATGTTCCGATTCCATTGCGGAGCGAAACAACGGCGTAATAGACCTCTTGCTCATTCTGAACTTCGAGTGTATCCGCCGCTAGTAGCATTTCGATATCGTTCGCAATCTCCTGCCGGGAACGCTTGAAAAGGCTCTTGAGAACCCATACAACTTCAAGGATACTCACCAGGCTGACGAAGCCCGGTTCTTGTTCGGTCAAGCGCCGTTCAACGATCTCCGTTGCACGAGGAGAGTGCGTTGGATCGTCTTGCGCGAGGTAGCGCAGTAGGACGTTCGTATCGAGACCGATCATTTTCTTCGCCGAAATCTTTCTGTTGCGCCTTCCGCAATCGCCCGATCCATTTCTTCAAGAGATACCGATTGGGCCGGCTGTGGAATCATGCCCTTGAGTCTGGCAGTTGAAATCTTGGGCAGAATGATCACGCCGTCAGGGTGGAAGAAGAACTTGAACCGGTCCCCCGGCTTTATTTGCAGGCG
>Ga0182016_10008531_pt1 | contig 10333 bp, 4 predicted proteins | sample 712S2MmetaG_FD_120491 | JGI IMG/M metagenome (GOLD analysis project Ga0182016, IMG submission 120491) | Permafrost microbial communities from Stordalen Mire, Sweden - 712S2M metaG | ecosystem: Environmental > Terrestrial > Soil > Wetlands > Permafrost | place: Sweden: Stordalen | collected... | reverse complement strand
ATCGATGCCCCCCACAAGCAGCGCCAGTTCTTCGTGGTTCAATACGATTTTCTTCACCGTGCCGCCCACATCCGGCCACCGGAAACAGCCCCGGTCTAACTTCTTCGCACATACCCAAAGCCCGCTTCCGTCATATACCAGGAGCTTCAGACGGTTGCGCCGCGCATTTGCAAAAAGGAACACGTGGCCGCTTTCCGGATCGCAGCCCAGATGGTCGCGCACCAGCCCATATAGGCCGTTGAAGTTTTTCCGCATGTCCGTCGCGCCGGCTGCGACATAGATCCGCGTCGCCGGTCCAAACCCGAACACCGACTACGCCCTGTCCAATACAGCCAGCAAGCGCTCCAGCGTCTGCGCATCGAATCCCCGATACACTTCGATCCGGCGTCCGCTGCGCAGCTCAACAGTCAGGACGCCGTCCTGACTCTCGCTGTTAGCATGCCGCGAAGGCGACGAGATTACTTCCACAGGAAGTAGAGTTCCCGCTCCCGATTGCGGCTTGCTTCGCACGCGCCGACGGTACTTATCCAGCGTGCCTACAGCCAAGCCACGATGCTGACAAAATGCCGCCCGCATCAACCCGCTCGCTTCAAATTCCGCAACCAAGGCGTCCACCTCAGCCCGGCTCCGCCGCCTCCGCAACACTCCCGCTTCGCTCATAACTCCAGTGCAACACCAAATTCAGCGACGGAACAGCATGCGTTGCTCAGACGGATACAATCATTACACCGTTATTATTGATTCCATAGGGGGCAACCCCTGTAAGCGCATAGAATGGGAACGGCGAGAAGTTGGCCGGTGCGTTCGGGTCGCCGCCTTCGGCATCGTCCAGAAACGGGCCTGTATTAGCGCCGTATACGAGAATCTGGCCTAGCCCGTTGAGGCCCGAGCAATATGTACTCGTTTCGCTCGGGGGATTGACGGGAACAGGAGTGGAATTGGTGTAGCCGCCCTTTGCATCGGGCTTGAAGAGAATGCAGTGATCCGCGACGCCGTCATTCGAATAGTTTCCTATAATCCAGCCTGCGTCATTGATGCCGATCAGTTCTGTCGATTGGGCGCCGGGGTAATCCAATGTCTGAAGAGGAGCCGAAATACTGGCCGCATAAAGACCATCCGTGCCGTTGTCGCCAACAATTTGTTTACGATTGTTGATCCCTTCCAGGACTGTATTGGCTCCCCGGGTTTTAGTCGTGTTTCCGCCAAAGTAGGCGAATCCTTGCCAATCTGCCGTATCGTAAAACGCCCCGACAGCTTCTCCGGAATGAAGCCCCGAATTGTTTTTCCCATTGTTAATTCCAAATAGGAAGTTGACACTGCCGGTCCCATTGCTGACCGTAGTGTAACTCGTAGGTATCAGGCTCTTTTGGCCGCTGCCGGGAACGATGGTGGCGTCCACAAGATCCGTGTCGATCTGCTCTCTCGGCGTGCTTCCCCACTTCTCATAGGTATCCTCACGATACTGGTGGATTCTCTCTTTATAGTCCCAGCAGGTATCTGGCGAACATGTGTCTGGCAAATCGGCGCTGGCGGCCAGACCGTGGCTCAGGTTTCAGACAGTGACACGGTCGTCGGCCCGTGCGACCCAGGCACTATCTGCGGCAGAATGATCGCTGACGTCATATAAACCTCCATATATGCCTGCCACCCCGCCAGAATTATGCATTTGGTCAACAAAGCCGCTCAAATATTGCCGGGCAGCCGCTCCGCAGGCTTTGGTCGAGGTGTATTGCTCACTGTCAACATAAATTATGCTTCCGTCCAGACCTAACTTCTGGACGGAAGTGATTGCATCTCTAGCCTGCTCTATTCCCTGCTGGTATGCTTCAACCGGATCGAAACTGTAGGCGCCACTAATCCATTCAGTGCTATTCTTTGGCTTGTGGCCGAACAATTGGCAGTTCGGGTAAGTATCGTGTGCGTGCGGGCCTGTGGGCGGGTTGTTGCAAGCACAAGGGGCTTGTAGCCCGAACCAGATGGGGATGACGCCCCAGCCATACCCTACGACCGTATCAACCCAATCTATTCCGTCTTGTCCGTTGTTCCCTGCCAGGGTCGGATCGTTGGCGCGATTAGGTGAATCGAGTGCGTAAATTCCCACGTCATAGTAAGGGCTGGATGCCCACCATGCCTTCATTTCGTCCGTCGAAAGAACATGGCTTTTATCAAATCCGAGGTGCTGATCGATCCCGCTTACATAAGGAATGTGCGTCGGTGTACCTGCCGGAGTGACTTCATTGAGCACAGTTTTGGCCATGCCAGGTATCTTTATCGTTGTCGTCTTAATGGGAAGGGTCTGGTTTGGAGTGACTGGATCCGTCGTGAGTACGCCGTTGCGAACGTGCGGCGTAATCAATGTCCAAGATGTCCCTCCGTCAATGGTGGAGGACAGTTTGCCGGAGCAGTTCATCCAGCCCTCATCCGGCGTCTGAAAGCTGAGATCGCAACCGTTGAAGGCACCGCTGCTTCTATGGGTTGTCGCGGTTGTTTTGCCGCCGGGGAGCAGCTTCAATAGGGTTGGTTGAGTACCTTGGGGAGCGAAGGGAAGCAACCATGTAGGGCCGGCGACGGTGGTCGATATCGCTTCGTCTGGGACGAGATTGGATAGTATCCGGTCCGGTTTCCATGTGCGCCCGCCGTCTGCGGTGGCAAAAAGCACCGCAGCCGATTTGTTGCCGTTTCCGCCTGAGTACGTGACGGCCACAAAGCCGTTGAGCCTGTCCGCAAATACCGGAAGGCTGTAAGTTGGGTACGTGGCAGGCGCAGCCTCCTTGGGTGGCGACAAGGCAATCTCCTGGTAGCTGTTTCCCCCATCATGGGTTGCCCACAGCGCGGAGCCCCCTTCAGGCGTAGCAAGAATCCAAATGTCTTTCTCCGTCAGGGCTAGAATCGCCTCGATTCTCCCTTCTGGACCTGTCTCGGCATCGGGCGTGTCACGCCAGGTCCGGCCTCCATCCGAAGTGAGCAGCAATGCGCTTCCAGCTGTCATGGTGTTGCCTTCTACTCCCAAACTCATCCAGCCATGGAGCCGATCAGCGAATGCAACGACTCCCTGGTCGGATAATCCGCGGCTTCCGCGCCAAGGCGGAAGACTCGACGTTGTCCAGGTCGTGCCCCCATCGGCAGTGATGGAGAAGGAAAAGCCCCAGTCATTTGATGGTGTATCGGCGACTGGCTCAGGTCGTTCGTTATCCTGAATCTGATGGGAACACAGCACCCAGCCGGTCTGCGTATCGTGGAAGAAGACAGAGGCGTAGTGGTCTCCATTCGGGTTTGGCGGAGAGATATCCTTCCAATGTGCGCCGTTGTCGGTGGTCCAGAGCAGCCGATTTCCCGTGGAAACCCACCCCGTGCCGGATTTGAGCAACTTGAAGTCTTTAACCGGCAGCGCACTGACAGGCATCTTGGCGATCTGCTCTAGGGTGAGCTGCGGCGGTGCTCCCGCGCCTATTTGCGCACCCGCGTTGACCGCGAAAACGATTGTTAACAAAGCAAGAATAGAGAATATCTTACGGAATCCCATGCATAACTCCCCTCGGTATGGAGGGTAGACCGTTCGCTGGAGCCGGTCAAATAACTTTTGGGTGATCAGGCGGAAGAAAAAATCCGAAGCAAACCTGGCTGCGTACAAGTTACGTAATGGAGAGTGACGCAAAACTTGTCCGATAGAGCTTTCCAACGCGAATCCATTGGATCGCCTCCGAGTAACAGGTAACTCCAAATCCAAACACTGCCGATCCTGGCGTCACTTATCGCAGAGCGAGAGCACGGCCACTGCGCATGAATCTGTGAATGCTCACCACCCAAGATGGCGTCCTACAGCTCTCTCGCCCGCTCAATGGCCCGAATCACCGCTTGCGCCTTGTTGAGCGATTCCTGGTGTTCCAGTTCGGGTACTGAGTCTGCCACAATCCCGGCGCCTGCCTGCACATAGCCTTTGCCGCCGATTGCCAGCATGGAGCGAATGGCTATGCAGGAATCCAGGTTGCCGGAAAAATCCGCATAGAGCACCGCGCCGCCATAAGTTCCGCGCCTCGCCGGCTCCAGCTCTTCAATGATCTCCATGGCCCGCACCTTGGGCGCGCCGCTCAGCGTGCCCGCGGGAAAGCATGCGCGTAACGCATCGACGGCAGTCAGCTCCGGCTTGAGCCGCCCCTCGATTGAGCTCACAATGTGCATCACGTGCGAGTACCGCTCGACGAACATCAGCCGGTCTACCTTCACCGAGCCGAACTCGCTCACCCGGCCCACGTCGTTACGGCCCAGGTCCACCAGCATCACGTGCTCGGCGCGCTCCTTTTCATCCTTGAGCATCTCGTCGGCCAGCGCTTGATCTTCTGTCTCGGTAGCGCCGCGCGGGCGGGTTCCGGCGATGGGCCGATACTCCACCTTGCCCTTGTGAACGCGCACCAGCAGCTCCGGAGACGACCCCGCCAGTTCGATGGTCTGCTCTCTCTTTTTCTTCTTTGAGGAATTCTGAGGCTGGCCCGCTCGCCCGCCCAGGACTCCCTCCGGCGAGAATCGCAGGAAGTACATATAGGGGCTGGGGTTCACGGTGCGCAGCGCCCGATAGACCTGAAAGCTATCCACGCCCGGTTCCACATCGAGCCGTTGCGAGAGGACCGCCTGGAAGATGTCGCCGGCGGCGATGTACTCCTTGGTGCGGTCCACGGCCTCCAGATAATCCTTCTTGGCCGTGCGGCGCTGTACCTTGAGCTTGCTTTTGTAGTCATTTGCGGGCATTTTGGGCAGTGGTTGGGCCAGACGTTTTTCCAGCTTGTCCAGGCGTTCCACGGCCCGGTCGTAGGCCTCCGCGGGCTTGCCCCTGGCTACGTCGGCCGTCGCCACCAGCCAGATCTCCTTGCGAACATGGTCGAAGGCCAGCACTTCGTCGAAGAACAGCAGGCAGGCGTCGGGAACTCCCAACTCGTCTTTGGCCAGCTCGGGTAGCCGCTCGATCTGCCGCACCGCGTCATAGGAGAAAAATCCCACCGCGCCGGCGGTAAACGGTGGCAGTCCTGGCAGCCGCGCCGGCTTGTGTCCGGTCAGCGCCCGCCGCAGCACGGCAAAGATGTCGCCCTCGAACTCGGTGACCTTCTTGCCTTCAGTAACGGTAATCTCGCGCCCGCGCGCCACAATGCGCTTGAACGGAGTCAGCCCGATAAATGTGTACCGGCCCACTTGTTCGCCGTTCTCTACCGACTCCAGCAGGAAGCATTCCCGCTCCGGCCACGCCGCGCGCAAAAAGGCCGAAACGGGCGTTTCCAGGTCCGCTGCCAGGGTACGGCAGACAGGGACAAGTGTGTGCTCTTTGGCGAGGGCCAGAAACTCTTTGCGGCTGGGCTGGACGGGATGGTTAGAGTCTTTCACAGTGACCAGTGTAACTGGTAGTCGCGCTTTGAGCGCGCATCGGATGCCTCATTTGGCAGAATGTCCTGCTCGGCATCGATCCGCGCCTTGACTTTAATCCATGGTGCACGCTTCGGCGGAGCATCGTGCGTGCCCCTCGATAGTCTGCCGGTTTAGCTCATTCGTTGTATGGACTCGAGTATGAAATGAAGAATACGCTCCTGAGAGATTCTCGAATCGGAGGTTTCCAATACCTCCGCGTGTTCGTTGCAATGGCGCAAGAAACGTCATGCTTCAAATGCAACTCGCCGCGGAGACGAAGTAAAGAAAGCAAAGGTCGGGCTTCGAGTGGGACGATGGCTTTTCCCGTTTCCGGGCCGCTTTCCCTCCGGGAACGGCACCCTGCGTGTCAAGCTACAATTGCACGCTTCCCGGCGTGTATGCACGGTATACTCCAGCGTAAGACAGCATCCTGAACCAAGAAACAGCCAGCGGCCACCGCAGAGCGCACGCGACAATTGGAGTAGCGCCAGCAGTATTCCCAATGCAAGAAACAGTATTCCATGGAGTTGTAAATGAGTCCCTTTCAAGTTCGAGCCGCTCGTCTGGATTTTGGAGGAACCACAGTGCCCGGAACTTCTCCCTTGACTGAGGGGGGCCAGGCGCTGGCGAGGCGGAGCGACAGTAACTCAGCAATGCCGGAAACATCAAGCTTCCCGTATTCGTCCAAGGGAGGTAGCCGAATCGGGATGCTGGCCTTGGCGGCCGTTTTTCTGGCGGCAGCCAGTGCCCAAGGGCAAGCAACCTTCGGGACTCCACCAGTCGGCGTTACGGCCGGCGCGCAAAACGTTTCCGTTACAGCGCAAGCCGCCGGCTCGGTGGCCAGTGTGGAAGTCCTGACGCTCGGCGCGCTGGGCCTCGATTTTGCCAAGGGGGCGGGTGCTTTGAACTGCGAGAATGCAACCCTCGCAGCCGGGGCTACTTGCTCGGAATCCGTTACATTCACCCCCACGGCTCCAGGCGTACGCATCGGCGCCGTGGTTCTTCTTGACAACGGCAGCAAGGTTCTGGGCACAGCCTATCTGTCTGGCACGGGGCTGGGAGGATTGGGAGTTCTCGTCCCCGGCAACGTTCTCCTTGTGGCGGGCGACGGGATATACAAGGGGTCGGTGCTGGACGGCAATCCGGCCACGCAGGCATCGCTCTACCTGCCCACAAGTGTGACGCTGGACGGCGCCGGCAATTTATATATTGCGGACAGCCTCCATAATCGGGTCCGCAAGGTTGCGGCGTCCACCGGCACTATCTCCACCATCGCAGGCAATGGCAATCCGACCTACACAGGCGATTACGGACCGGCCGCAAGCGCGACTTTGAGTACTCCGTCGGGCGTGGCCATGGATGGCGCGGGAAATCTCTACATTGCAGACACCGGCAACAATGCTGTGCGCAAGATCGCCGGGTCCACCGGCATCATCACCACGGTGGCCGGCACGGGCGCAATCGGAAGCTCGGGGGACGGATTTGCCGCAGTATTGGCAGAGCTGAACCAACCCCAGGGCGTCACCGTCGATGGGAACGGAAACCTATACATAGCCGACACTTCCAACCATCGCATTCGCAAAGTCGATGCGGTCTCCGGCATCATCTCGACGGTTGCCGGAAACGGCGTCACGAATCCCGTGACCGGCGACGGAAGCTACTCCGGGAACAATGGTCCGGCGACTCAAGCGGGGCTCAACTTCCCCTATGCGGTTGCCTTCGACTCGGCCGGCAATATGTATATCCCGGACTCCAGGAACAATGTGGTGCGGCAGGTAGCCAAATCCGGCACCATCACAACGCTTGCCGGCACCGGCGCGCCTGGTTATGCGGGCGACGGAAGCGCCGCTTCTGCCGCGATCCTGTGGTCACCTGAGGGAGTCATCGCCGACCCGGCCGGGAATGTCTATATCGCCGATACGCAAAACGCGTCGATCCGGAAGGTCAGTTCCGCAACCGGATTTATCTCTACCATCGCCAGGAACGATTCTGGCGAGGATTTCTCAGGCGGGGCCTTCGGCGGCGTGAGCATCTACGGCCCGGTCGGGCTATTTCTGGATGGCGGCGGCAACCTCTACTTCGCCGACTCATTGAACATGATTGTGCAGGAGATTCAGAGCAATTTTGCGGCTTTGGACTTTACCGCGACTCCCATCCGCCAGGGGGAAAAATCCGCGACGCAACTCCAGCAGGTGGAGAACGACGGGAATGCGCCATTCGATGTGACTGCGATAAATCTGGGCGTCAACGCCGCGCTCGATCCGGCGGCGACCACCTGCTCTGCGGGCACTCAACTGCTGGTTCCTGTGGATGGCGATTGCGAGATCGGGGCGGTATTCGCACCTTCCACCTCATTGGTGATTCCGCCGCCCGCTGTGGACGCACCGGCGAACGGCAATATCGACGTCGCGGGCAACATTGTCAACACACCCCTCGATATCGAGGTTTTTGGAATTGCAACCGTCCTGAATTCCACGACGACCACGTTGACCTCCAGCCCCAATCCCTCGGGATTCGGACAAAGCGTCAGCTTCACCGCAGCCGTGACGACGGGAGCGGGAACCGGCACTCTTACCGGTACTGTCACCTTTGCCGTGGACGGTGTCAACGTAGGGTCGCCGGTCAGCCTGAATGCGGCGGGCGTTGCCGTCTTCTCAACTAACACGCTTGCGGTAGGCGTGCACAAGATCGCGGCGTCGTACAACAACGATCCAACCCACTTCTCGAGCGTATCGGCGGTTTTGACCCAGACCGTGCTCGAAGGTACGATTACAAATCTTGTTTCCAATCAAAATCCAGCGGATGAGGGAGCGCCCATTACCTTCACGGCAACCGTGACCGTGCCGCCCGGCGGCGGCAACGAACCTCCGGATGGTACTGTCATCTTTTCCGATGGTGCGACGATTCTGGGCAACACCGCCCTGAACGCGGCGGGTGTCACGAGCTTTACAACTTCGACACTGGCCATTGGACTGCATTCCATTTCCGCAACCTATCAGGGGGACGCAAACAACCAGATTCAAGGCAGCACTTCAAACGTGGTTAACCAGGATGTGCAGGTGCCGGGGAAGGTCACGGTGATGTCCAATCCGAACCCCTCGACTTATGGAACCCCAGTTACATTTGTGGTGGCAGTTGCACCCACCGGATCGGTCGCAGCTACCGGGACGGTCATCCTTTTGGACGGAACACAGCAGATCGCAAGCAGCGCGCTGGCGGCCGGCACGGGCCAGACTTCGTTCACAATCTCTACGCTCGGCGTAGGGACCCATGCGATCACAGCCGCCTACCAAGGCGATTTGAACTACGCGCCAGCTACCTCCGCCGCGGTTGCGCAGGTGGTAAATCAGGCTCAGACATCGACGTCAGTGTCCGCGACTCCGAATCCCGGGATTGCGGGAGGAACGGTGGCCCTCACCGCGGTTGTAAAGGTGACCTCGGGCGTGTCGGCGCCGACCGGCGCGGTTACATTCACAAGCGGAAGCAACACCCTTGGAAGCGCCACAGTCGGCGCAAGCGGTGCGGCAACACTCAACGCGACCTTTGCGGTCGGGGCTTACACGATTGTCGCAACCTACGCGGGCGATGCCAACGACAGCGGAAGCGTGTCGGCCTCGGCGCCGCTGACCGTGCAGATCGCCACAACGTCCACCACCGTCACGGTCACTCCGAGCCCGGCCATCGTGGATTCCCCTGCCAGCTTTGTGGCCAAGGTGACGAGCAACGGCGGCATCCCTACGGGCAATATCACCTTCTCTGCCGATGGCGTCTCCATCGGGACCGCCGCTCTGGACGCGACCGGCACGGCTACGCTGGCTTACTCCGCGCTCCCACCCGGCACACACTCGATCACGGCCAGCTATGCCGGGGATGCGAACGACTCGCCAAGCACATCGGCAGCCATCAACCTGGTTGTGACGACCATCCCGACGGCTACGGCTCTGGGCGCATCTTCGACAGGCAGCGGTGCGTCTGCGCAGGTGACTCTGGTGGCCACGGTTGTGGGCAGCATGGGTCCCACTCCAACCGGCACCGTTACATTCAACAACGGAACGACGCAGATCGGTACCGCTACCTTGAATTCCAGCGGAGTTGCAACTCTTATTCCAAATCTGCCTACCGGCACCTACAACATTGTCGCCGTTTATAGCGGCGATACGCTGCACAGCCCCTCGACATCGCAGCCAGCTTCGATTTCCGGCACGCCAACTGGCTTCAATCTCACTGTCAATCCGTCCACCGTCTCCATGGCCACAGGGCAGAACGCCACGGTCGCAGTTACAGTCAGTTCCATTGGGGGCTATTCCGATGCCAACATCGGATTCGGCTGCGCATCGCTTCCCGCCGCAGTCAATTGCCATTTCTCCAGCGTGAGCGTTGGCCTTACAGCAAACAACGCGCAGACCGTTCAGTTGACGATAGACACCAACAACCCGCTCAGCGGCGGCACAACAGCAATGAATGGGCGCCCGGAGAACCGGGGCGCATCTCTGGCAGGCATATTCCTGCCTTTCAGTCTTTGCTTCGGCTGGATATTCTGGCGTTTGCGCAAGCGGCAACCGGCGCTCTTTACCACGGTGCTGGTCTTGTTGCTTGCGCCGGCCACCATGCTGGTAAACGGCTGCTCAGGGTTCAGCCAGGCTACGGCCGCACCGGGCGCATACACCATCCAGGTTACCGCCACCGGAACCAACAGCGACGTAATCCATTATGCGAACGTGACGCTGAACATCACCAAATAGAGCAGCGTATCTTGCATCCCGCGGAGAAAGATGAAGACAGTAATTGGTTTCCTTACGAAGTGGATTGGTTGGCTGGGACTCCGGTTTCGCGGCGATGCTGTCTTTGTCGCGGTTCTTTTGTCAGCGTGTCTCGCGAGTTCGCCTCCCACGTACGCGCAGGTGGTGCCGTCCGGGGATGCCGGCGGTTACAACCTCACGGT
>Ga0182016_10008529_pt1 | contig 10334 bp, 8 predicted proteins | sample 712S2MmetaG_FD_120491 | JGI IMG/M metagenome (GOLD analysis project Ga0182016, IMG submission 120491) | Permafrost microbial communities from Stordalen Mire, Sweden - 712S2M metaG | ecosystem: Environmental > Terrestrial > Soil > Wetlands > Permafrost | place: Sweden: Stordalen | collected... | reverse complement strand
ATTCCGGGCGGGCGACCAGGAGCCCCAACTCGTCGTAGTTGCCTTGGAGGCTCCAGGCGTTGCCTTGTTCGTATTGGGCGTAGGCCTGCATGACCAGCGCGCCGGCTTCCAACGCGACGGATTTATCGAATGCGGGTGGCAGGTACATGAGCGGCTCCTGGGAAGCAATTATACAACGAGCTGCAAGCGGCGGGTCTGGAGACCCGCCGCAGGCGTGGACGCCCGCCCCACACTAGAGCGTTTGGTACAATCGGGCAAAGGGGGACATCGGTTGACTAAAGCCACCTGGGATTTGCCCCGCACTCTGGGCGCGCTCCGCAACAGCGCATTTTCCGAGGACCGCATCGGCAGCCGGTCCGTCAAGGACGAACTCCGCAACAATCTGATCCGCAAGCTGCAATGTCCCACGCCTTTGTTTCCGGGCATTGTGGGCTATGAAGACAGCGTGGTGCCGCAGGTGGTGAACGCCATTCTGTCGCGGCACAATTTCATTCTGCTGGGATTACGCGGCCAGGCCAAGACGCGCCTGATGCGCATGCTGACCACGCTGCTGGACGATGTGCTGCCTTACGTGGAAGGCTGCGAGATCCACGATAATCCTTACCGCCCGATTTGCCGGCGCTGCCGCAACCTGATTCAGGAAGACGGCGACGACACACCCATTGCGTATCTCACGGCGGAGCATCGTTATGTGGAGAAGCTGGCCACGCCCGATGTGACCATCGCGGATATGATCGGGGACATCGATCCGATCAAGGCGGCGCGGCGCGGCCAGGACATCTCCGACGAGCTGACGGTGCACTACGGCCTGTTGCCGCGCGCCAATCGCGGCATCTTCGCCATCAACGAACTACCCGACCTAGCCGGCAAGATCCAGGTGGGCCTGTTCAACATCATGCAGGAAGGCGATGTGCAGATCAAAGGCTACCCGGTGCGGCTGCCCTTGGATCTGATGCTGGTGTTCACCGCCAATCCGGAAGACTACACGGCGCGCGGCAAGATTGTCACGCCGCTCAAGGACCGCATCGGCAGCGAGATTCGCACCCACTATCCGGTGACGCTCGACCAGGGGATGGCGATCACCGAACAGGAGGCATGGCTGAAGCGTGCGGCCCCCATCGACGTGCGCGTGCCGGTTTACATCAAGGAAATCGTGGAGCAGTTGGTCTTCCTGGCGCGCGAGGACAAGCGCGTGGACAAACGCTCGGGCGTTTCGCAGCGGTTGCCCATCTCGGTGTTGGAAAACGTGGTGTCGAACGCGGAGCGGCGCGCATTGCGGGGCAGGGAACTGGTGGCCGTGCCGCGCGTGCTGGATATCTACTCGGCGCTGCCGTCGATCACCGGCAAGATGGAGATGGAGTACGAGGGCGAGCTGAAGGGCGGCGACGCGGTGGCACGGGAACTGATTCGCGTGGCGGTGGGCAAGGTTTACGACAGGTATTTCGAAGGCGCCAACGTGTCGCAGATCGTGCAGTGGTTCGATTTGGGCGGCACGTTGAAGCTCGACGAGGGCCAGGATGCGGCGGCGCTGGTGGAGGCGCTGGGATCCATCCAGGGCTTGATGGAAAAGCTCAAGACGCTGAAGCTATCGGCCAACGAGCCGGATGCGGTGCGCGCGTCGGCCGCGGAGTTTGTGCTGGAGGGGTTGTACGCGCACCGGCGCATCAGCCGCAACGAGGAGCGGCAGTTCGGCGCGGGGGAGCGCAAGCGCGAGGGTCCGCGGGAAGAGGGGCCGCCGCAGCGGCCGAATGTCCGGCGGCAGTATAACTAGGAGCTGGGGGCTAGGGACTAGGGGCTGGGGACTGGGGGCGCCCTCGGATTCACATGAAGATCAAGTACTCCAAATACACCGAAGAAGATTTCGGCATCGGGGCAGAGGACCTGTTGCAGGCGCTTTCCGATTTTCTCTTGCAGAGCGGGTTCAACACTCAGTACATGCCCGTCGGCGAATGGAACGAGCACACCCTGGAAGACCTCAAGAATGCCATTCAGCAGGCGCTCGAGCAGGGCGATCTTTTCGACAACGAGCAGATGCGGGAGATGCTGGAGCGTCTCCAGAACCTCACGCCCGAACAAATGCAAAAGCTGCTCGATAATCTGGTACAGAAGATGATCGACGAAGGGCAGATCACCGTCGAGCAGCAGGACGGCGAGCCGCAGGGCGCGGCGGGCGCGGGCAACGGTCCGGACAGCAAGGTGCGCTTCGAAGTGACCGATAAGTCGCTCGACTTTCTGGGATTCAAGACGCTGAAGGACCTGCTCGGATCGCTGGGCAAGTCCAGCTTCGGGCGGCACGACACGCGCGATCTGGCAACGGGCATCGAAGCGTCGGGTTCGTCGAAGCAATATGAATTCGGCGACACGCTCAATCTGGATATCAGCGAGACGCTGTTTTCGGCGATCCGGCGCGAGGGCGCCAAGGTGCCGCTGGAGTTGGAGTACGGCGACCTGCACGTGCATCAGTGCGAATACCAGAGTTCCTGCGCCACGGTGCTGATGCTGGATTGCAGCCACAGCATGATCCTGTACGGCGAGGACCGTTTCACGCCGGCCAAGAAAGTGGCGCTGGCGCTGGCGCACCTGATCCGCACGCAGTATCCGGGCGACAGCCTGCGCTGCGTGCTGTTTCACGATTCGGCCGAGGAGTTGGCCATCAGCCAGCTCGCGCGCGTGCAGGTGGGACCGTATTACACCAACACGCGCGACGGCCTGATCCTGGCGCAACGGCTGCTGGCGCAGGAGCGCAAGGACATGCGCCAGATCGTGATGATCACCGACGGCAAGCCAAGCTGCCTGACGCTGGAAGACGGACGCGTGTATAAGAACGCGTTCGGTCTGGACCCGCTGGTGATCAGCAAGACGCTGGAGGAAGTCAGTCGCTGCAAGAAGCAGGGGATACTGATTAATACGTTCATGCTGGCGAGCGACTACGGGTTAGTCAACTTCGTGCAGAAAGTGACGGAGATCTGCAGGGGGAAAGCTTACTTCACGACGCCTTATACGCTGGGGCAGTACTTGTTGATGGATTACATGAATCGGAAGACGCGCACGATTCACTAGCCGCTCGCACTCTTCGCTGTCCTTTCGCCACCAAGGGCAAGCGCCGCGAAATTAGTTCCAAAAATAATCAGACAAAACCCACCAAACAGGTCAATATATTTTGATCATGCGTGCATGTCCGCTTTCCGGCCGCAGTAGAAGATCTGTAGGTTTCCACAACGGATTGTTACGTTTGGCTGAAACCCTCGTAGCTGTTTGCCTTTCGCTCCCAGTCTGTTTCGCTCAGCATCAGCACGCCCAGCCGCGGGGCGCTGGTAACAGCGCTGCGGGCCTCCCGCCGGGCACAATTGACGGATCGGTTACGCCACAACTCATCACAGACGCAGTCGCGTACCGGCTTTTTCTGAACGCGGCCTGCCAACAGCCGCAGTCTACGCTGGATGAGAAGGCCCGGCAGCGTGCCATACTCTCCCGCGCCCAGTTGTCGGAGACCGAGTTGGCAGCGGTAGTCGGCATCCTCGCCGGCTATCAGCAGCAGATGGGCGTAATCGAGGGGTCGTGGAACGCCGCTGTCGCGGCGGGCGAAACGCCGAATGCCGCCACGCAGAACTTCCCCGCGCAACGCGACGCCATTGTCACCGCTGCGAGGGCCGCGTTGGCGGCGAGCCTCAGCGCTCAGGGGATGGCCAGGCTCGACCAATTAATCCAGTCGGAGAAGGGCCACATGAAGGTGGTTCCCTACCCAAACATGCCGTAGACGCCGGAACGAATGCGCCCGGAGCGACGACCACATGCGATCAGACCTCATCCATAGACTAGTTTTCTCGGTCACTGCTGCCTGCGCCTGCCTCTGCTCTCAGGCTTCCGGGCAGACCGACATCTACATCACCCGCTACTTCTCAAGCGATGGACGCACGCTCTACGCGACCACCACCACGACGGGGTCGTTTTCGATGGTGGTGGGGTGCAGCGGATACACTCACAACTACTACGCCACAGCGAGCCTCACGGGACCAGCCGGCGTAACCGCCACCGGAGGGGGAACCGTGGGCAGCGGCTCGGTAAACGCCTGCGGCACCGGGACGGCCACATCCACAGCTCAAATAAGCACTGTGGTCGACGGCGCATACTACGCATCCAGCAGCGAAACCGCCGACTGTTCGTACTACGGAGAGTTCCTTGACGCGAACCAGCCCCCGGAACAGGAGATCGGCGCCCCGGTCATCAACCCGGGAGGCGTCACCGACGCCTTGGACACCAGCATGGGCTGGGAGTATGTCGACACGTCGGGATACATTTCAATATGGGGGCCGTGGCTGGACGCGGACAAGACGGATATGAATCCCCAGGTTACGGTTGACGACCCGACCCACATTCAACTCGGAACGCCCAGTTATGTGAGCGACGGGCAGATTAACGTGCCATTCACGATTATGGCGGGGGTGGCGACCGGCGGCGGGAGCCCGCACAACATTACCGTCACCACGACCTATGGCACGAGCGAGCCACCGGGCGAACTCTACATATACGACGCGACACCGGCAATCCAGAGCGTTTCCCAGACGCCCTGGACGGCGGGCAGCACCTACAGCGGGGTGACGATCTCCGGCAGCAACTTCGGTACTATCTGTCCCTCGGTGGCGATCTCAGGCGCGGGCGCTACCACATTCACCGTCACAACGGGATCCTGCACCAATAGTTCGGTGCAAGGGACCGTCAGGGTCGACCCAAATGCCACCGGGTCAAGCCCGTCGGTTAACGCCACGTTGACGCTGACATCGGGCGGGTACGGCCAGGGCTTTCAGTCTGCACCTGGCGGTTCGAGCCAAGCGCCGTTTCCGGGCGTGGAGGTTCTCGCCGCGGCGCCCACAATCACGGGCGCGACGCTCAGCCCTAACGTGGTCGGCTCAAATGGCGCCACGATGACGATCAACGGAACCGGCCTGAGCGGGGCAACGCCTTACCTGCCGTCCGGCTTCTCGATAACGAAGACCAGCGGCAGCAGCACGCAGATGACCCTGACGGTCAACATTGCGCTTTCAGTCAGTTACGGGACCAACTGCTGCTACGCTTCGGTCCAGTCCGCCGCCGGCAAGAGCAGCGGGTCCGCTGTCTTCACGGTGGACGGCCCAGGGTACCTGGTGGTCACGGGCAGTTCCATGGGACACTGCGGCGGATGTTCAACGACAGTCAAATTGTTAGAGACCTACCAGATTATGAACGGCGTAAGCAAAACTGCCTTCTCCACCACAGTCCCCGTGTGCGAAACGCCCGTGCTCTCCAACTGGTCGTGCAGTCAGGCGCAGTCGGGGATGACGTACAATAGGTGCAACGTAAACCCAGGGACAGCCACCGGAGGCGCCTTCACCGACGGGTGGGGACTGACGAGTGATACCTACACACCCGTCGGGTGCGGGTACCCCACCAGCGGCGGCTCGCAGGGCATAACGGACGAATGGCTGTTTAATCCCGCGGGGGCGACGGTGCAGTGGAAAATGGGGAACCTGTACGGGTACATACTTACGAATTCTGTTTCCATCAACGGGTACGTCGACGGTATGCCGGTCGGCACCCCTGATAGAACCATGATCAACCATGATAGGATTATCGAGGTGACTGAGGATGTGGAAGTGTTTTTTGCTGGTAGCTGGGGGGATGTTGTCGGCCGCCGCCATCGCTGACGAGGTTCCGGCGTCTGTAGGCGCCATTCGCGGTGTCGCCTTGGACGAGAACCTGCGGCCCTTGGCGGCTGCGCAGGTCTGGGCGGAGCCGGCGGACGGGCTTCTGAGGGGTATGATTAACTTTGTGGACAGCGACGCCGACGGGCATTTCTCTATCGACCACCTTCCGCTGGGAACGTATAACGTCTTCGCGAAGAAGGAGGACGAGGGCTATCCCATGATCGACTTCGAATTTTACCGCCCCGGCCGCCCGCCCACCGTCACTCTATCAACAAGCAAGCCTGTGGCTAGCACCGTAGTAACGCTGGGCCCCAAGGCCGGGACGCTCACCGGAGCGATTACGGATGCCGCCACGGGCGCGCCGGTTGGGGCGGCGTTCAGAATGTGGCACCTGAACAAAGAGCACGCCGATCTGTCGACCTCGGTCGCTTCCGATTATAGCGTCTTGATTCCCCCCGACGTGGACGTGGTATTAGAGGTGCACGCAGACGGGTATGAGACGTGGTACTACCCCGGATACGGAGCTGCTGCCAGCGGGCCGCTCAGGCTTCGCCCAGGTGAGCGGATGAGCTTGGGTATCAAGCTACAGCCGAAGCTCCCTGCGCCACCGGGCAAGTGAGCGCTGCACGGGGCGTCTGCGCTTGGACGGCCTGATCCTGGCGCAGCGCCGGCTGGCGCAGGAGCGCAAGGACATACGCCAGATCGTGATGATCACCGACGGCAGGCCAAGCTGCCTGACGCGGGAAGACGGACGTGTGTGCTCCGTTGGGTAAGAACAGTCTGACGGAGATTCACCTCTCATTGTCGGCAATCGTAACTGGCACGTGCCGGGCCACGTCTCGTGCCTATTTCGCTGGAAACGGTTCAAATCGAAAAAAACAAACCTGCCGCTAGCTCGCTGATTCGAGTCCGGTCATCGAATCGAAGAAAAGTTTAGCCGGACAGTGGGTGTACAGAATCGCAGAGCCGTGCAGCACAGATCTCGTGTTACACTGGGACCATGGAAAAGACCAAGCAGAATGTGACCCTGGTTGTCGATGAGGACCTGCTCCTGGCCGCAAGAAAAGTGGCACTCGATCAACGCACCAGCGTGAATCAACTAATGCGGGAATACCTGACGGCCCTGGTGGAGGATCCCAGCCGGAGGCGGCTCGCGCGAGCGAGGTTGAAAAAGACATTCGAAACCGGTCTTGTCGATGTCGGTGACAGGAACTGGAGCCGGGACGATCTCTATGACCGGTGATGGTCCGCCGAGCTTCGTCGACACCAACGTGCTCGTGTATGCGTTCGACAAGAGCGGCTCGCCGAAGAAGCGGGTGGCGCAACGGCTGTTGAACGGCTTGATGGAGCAGGACCGGCTGCGGGTGAGCACGCAGGTATTGCAGGAGCTTTTCGTCACGCTGACCAGGAAGGTGAGCCAGCGGTGTTCGAGCCAGGAAGCGCTGGCGGTGCTGGAAGACTTGACGGCTTGGCCCCTGATCGTGGTGGATTATGCGGCGATCCGAGCTGCCGTTGGGTTGGCGGAGCAAGACCAGCTTTCATTCTGGGATGCGCTGGTTGTGGTCGCGGCGGCGCGGGCCGGCGCGAGCGTGCTGTATACCGAGGATTTGAACGATGGGCAAGAGATTCTTGGCGTCCGAATCAGCAATCCGTTCGCGGCGTGATGGATTCCCTCGGCCATAGCTCGGCTGCCAGCCTGCCCCCACAGAGCAGCGCAGGCGCAGCCAAAAGAGGCGGCCTGAGAGGCCGCCGCAGGCTGAGAGCCTGCCCCACATAACAACTTGCTACAATGGCGCTTCAATCGGAGGTCGCCTGGTGGCTGCACTGAGGGCACTTATGCGCGTGTTTAGTTATCTCTTTCACGGGCTGTTGACATTGTTCCTGCTGGCCCTTGCGGTCGTGGCGTTGTCCAGCGGGCAGCCCCTGCAGCTTGAAATGCTGCCCTGGCAGGGCCAGGCGCTCACCTGGTGGCTGCTCTCGGCGGCCTTGGTGGGCCTGCTGTCGGTGATCCTGGCGATCTTCAGGAAATGGCGACTGCTGTTCTTCGTGTGGAGCCTCGCCGTGCTGGGGATGATGGCCCGCGGATTCTTCTTCAGCCACTACTACTTCGCCGGCCCGCCGGAGTTTTATCGCGCGCTGTGCTTGACCGCCGGCGCGCTGATCGCGGTGTTCGGAGCGTGGTTTCAGGCGCGCCGCGAGCCGTTGCGGTAAGAAACGTTCCGGTGCGTTCGCTCCATCCAGCCGGAATGGAGGGATAATGAACTCGATGCGCACTTCTGTTCCTATCCGGACAATGGTCCTGCTATTGTCAGCACTTTCGCTTCCCGCAGTTCAAGCGGAGCAAGGTTTCCTCGCCTTTGTGTTCGGCCCGAGTTCCCAGGATGCGGCGCGGCAATCCGCGCGCGCGGCGGCCTCCACTGCGCGCCGCTGGCAAACCGCCGGCGGTATTGTCGAACTCCGGCGCGCCGGCAGTCCGGACGCGCAACGTTTCGCCGCGGGCACGGCCGCTAAGGACCTGGAACAGGCGTTTAGCGACACGGCGCAGGCGGCGCGCGATGCCGATCCCCCGTCCTTCCTGATCGGTCTCGACGCAGCCGCCCAGGCCGCTACGGCCGTTCCCGGCGCTCGGATCGTGGTGGCCGTGCTGAATAGCCCGCCCTTTTCCAGCGATGGAGAGCGCACCTTGGAACATCTGGCGGAGGTCTGCCAGACTAACCGGGTGAGAGTCCTGGTGCTGGACGTCGCGGAAAGCTCCAGGAGTGTGCCGAACGCCGCCCTCAACGCCTTGGCTACCAAAACCGGCGGCGCGTGGCTGCGGCAGGCTAGAGCGCTGGAGCCGAACGTGGCCACGGTGACGGCGCCGGCGGACGAACTAGCCGCGCCGCCAGCCCCGGTGAAGCCCGTCGAGGCGGTGAGCGCGGCTGCCGAATCCGCGCCGCCCGCGCCCGGCGCCATCCCCAAGTTTGAGATTCCTGTACACATCCGGTTCATCCGCACCGCGGGAACCGGATCGGTGTCCAACAGCATCTCCGACCACGAAGCGGATTTCGGCACCATCGCGACCGGCCAGGGCCAAGGAGGCTACCCATCGGCTTTCGGCTCTGCCGAGGTGGCCTATGAAGCCAGCGACTCCAACGCACCCCTGCAAGGCCTGGTGACCGTCGAATCGCCGCTCAACGCGTTGAAATTCGACCTGGACGACAACACCAACACCTACCAGGCGCGCGCGCGGCTGACCGCTACCGTGCGGAACGGCAAGGGGACGGTCATCTGGACCGGCCGGAGAGAGGTCAACGTCCGTGGACCGCAAAAAAAACTGGATGAACGGCGTCAGGGCAGCATGTTCTTCATGCGCGCGGTAACCCTGGTCGGCCAGCGGCCTTTCATCCTGGAAGCCAAGGTGGAAGATCTGGTGGCCGGCACGACCGGCGTGATCCAGACGCCCTTGCGAGTCGGCCGAAATGCGCCGGGCCTGGTGGCCAGCGATGCGCTGGTGGTGCGCCCGTTCAAGGGGTCCGCGGACAAATTCGAGGCCGACCAGGTGTTGAGCTACGAAGGAGAGACGTTATCACCCGTGCTCGACCCGGTCTTCCGCGCCGAAGAGCCGATCAACCTGCAAGTCTACCTGAGGCTTTATCCGGATATCCACGGCGCGCCGCTCGATCTGAGCATGGAAATCCTGCACGACGGCCGGGTGGTGGCCCGCTTGCCGCTGCAGTTCAAGAGCGGGCTCGCCAACAGTGCGATGGATGGCGCCTCCAGCCAAATCGGCGGGAGAGCCCAGACCATGACTGGCGGGCAGGCCAAAGAGTTCCCCTACTTGGTCAACTTGAAGGGCGCCAAGTTTTCTCCCGGCGACTACCAGGGCGTCATTTCGATTCGGCAGTCCAAGGGCATCATCAAGCGGGTGGTCCCGTTCAAAGTAATTGGAAATGGGTCCGCGCAGCCGGTAGAAATGGCGAGTTTGCCCAAGAATTCGGCGGGTCCGGCGGACGAAGCGGAAAATGCGGAAGTGGTGCTGCCGGAGATCGAGCCCGCCACAGTCGATTCCAGCGGGTTGAAGATGCGGCCCGAAGAACAGAAGACGCTTTGGGACGAGGCCGCCAAGAACGCCATGGGATACCTGGAACACCTTCCGGATTTCCGCTGCACACAGGAAACGCACCGGTTTACAGCTCCCCTGAAGACTCCCGATCAGCTCAAGGAGGCCGACTCCTATAAGGCCGACCTGATGTACGAAGGCGGCAAAGAGCGGTACCAGACGATCGAGGTCAACGGCGTAAAGGCGGAGAGCTCCCCGGTCCTTAACCAAGGCATTCGTGCGCGCAGTGAATTCGGTTCGATGCTGCGCGGCTTGTTCGACCCGGATGTGGCTGCATCCTACAAATGGTCGGGCCGGGCCATGGCGATGGGCGTGCTGTGCCAGGTATTCGATGTGGAAGTGTCGAAGGCCAAATCGAATTTCATGCTGAATTACGGCGGAAGGCGCGAGCTGGCCGCGTATACCGGGCGTGTTTTCATCGACGAAGAGAGCGGGATGGTGAGAAGACTCACCATTCAGGGAGTTGGGTTGCAGAAAGAGTTTGGCTTGCAATCGCCCGCTCTTTCGCTCGACTACGGCCTGGTGAAGATCGGCAAGGAGGACTACCTGCT
>Ga0182016_10008526_pt1 | contig 10339 bp, 8 predicted proteins | sample 712S2MmetaG_FD_120491 | JGI IMG/M metagenome (GOLD analysis project Ga0182016, IMG submission 120491) | Permafrost microbial communities from Stordalen Mire, Sweden - 712S2M metaG | ecosystem: Environmental > Terrestrial > Soil > Wetlands > Permafrost | place: Sweden: Stordalen | collected... | reverse complement strand
TGTTGGCCACGTCAATGGCATTGCGCCCCGCGTCATAAGCGATTGATCCTGGAAACCAGCCCACAGGAATGAGGCCCAGCAGTTTGGAGTCGCCCGGCTTGAAGCGGAAAACGGCGACCGCATTTTGCGACGCGTTGCAGACGAAAAGCCGCTTTCCGCGACCGTCAAAAGCGAGCGCGTCAGGCTGGGCTCCAAAGGGGTCGCCAGGGTTTTGGCGCGCGCAGATTGTTTCAACGATCTGGTCTGTGCGCGTATCAATGACGCTCAACGTATCGCTCCCGGCGTTGGCGCAGACGAGAAATTTTCCGTTTGGCGATGATGCCAGCGCGCAGGCGTGGACGCCGGTTAGAATCTCCGCGGCAAAGGTGGGGGCCGCGGAATTCAAAACAATGATGGATACAGAACCTTCGCTCGCAACCGATTGCGCATTGACGCGCACGGTGCCATTAAGCCCAATCGGACCGGTCAGGCTGTTTGTCTCCGACCGCCGGCCGCCCCAGTTGCTGACGTAAATCTTGTTGCCCACCAAGGCGACGCCGTAGGGCGCGTCGCCCACCTCCCAGATCCGCAGCACTTTGCCCGTAAGGGCGTCAATCTCCGCCAGGCGGTTGGCCACATTGAGGGCGACGTAGATTTTTTGGCCGTCGCGCGACACGGCAATTCCAGCGGGAATATCGTCTTTACGGTTGCCCGAATTTGCTGCGGGCAAGGATATGGAGAACAGCGGCGAAACCTTTCTATCCTTTCCGACGGCAAAAACCTTGAGGTCGCCGTTGACGTTCGAGAGGTAAATTCGCGTTCCGTCTGGAGAAAAAATCAAGCCAGTGTAACTAAGTTTATCCTTCAGATTGGCCTCCCAATTCAGGGACGAAACGGATTCCACTCCCGGCTGTTGCTTGCTCGAGGGCATCGGCACGTGCTGCAGGACTTTTCCATCCGCGGAATCCAGGACCACCAATTCGCCTTTCAAGCCCGAGGTGACGAGCAAATGTCCGTCCGGACTTAACGCCAGCGCATTCGGCCTGACACCTGGCAATTCGATCAGCGTTCCAGCAGGCGTGAGAAGCTGGTTCACCGGCGTTTCAAACCCGTTCGTCTCCCAGCCCACGGCTTCGGTCGTGGCACCGAAATTTTCCACGGGACCACCAGCGCGGACCGTTTCAAGTCCAAGCGCTGCTGCGACGCAAAAAGCACGAATCAAACATCTCATTCACGGATAATATGCCAAAACACCGTTCCGAAAACGTGTTTATCGAAAGCTTTGATCAAGATGGATCAAAGCCTCGCTTCATCATTCAAAGGCGCTCGATACGGGCCGCCCCCAAAAACTCTCCGGCACTGGAATGCCTAATAGCCACAAGGCCGTGGCGGCCGTGTCGTATTGCACCACGACCGCGGTCACGGTGAACCCTTTTCTGACGCCTTTGCCCCATGCCACCCAAGGTATCCGCACATCAACCGATTCCGCGCTGCCATGCGTCCCCACCATTTTACCCGCCCTATTCTTGATGTCATGGGAACCGTGGTCCGCCATGAGAATGATAACGCTATCGTCAGAGATTCCGGCGGCGGTGATGGCGTCTTTGATCATTTTGAGAGCTTCGTCGCATTCTTTCAACGCTTGGACTTTCTCAGGCGAATTCGCGCCATATTTGTGTCCGGCGGTGTCTGGATCGCGGAAATGGATGAAACAAAGATTCGGTTTCAAAGTGGGAATGGCAGCGGCGAATGCCTTGGCCACGGCTTTGGCATCGTCCTCTGGCTGCGGCCAGAGAAAGTCATCAAGGCTGCCCGGCAGATCCAAATGTTTGAATTTTTCCTTGCCCACGAACATGGCCGTCACCAGTCCTCGCTGCTTTGCGATACTGAAAATCGTCGGCACGGTGACCAATCCCTTGGCTGGCTCATAGTCATTCCAAAGAATTTGGTGTTTTTGCGGCCCCACACCCGTGAGCATCGAAGTGTGCGAGGGAAGGGTTAGGCTAGGAACAATGGTGTAGGCGTCCCAGGTGTGCGCCCCTTCGGCCACCATCGTCTTGAAAACGGGCAGATCGCTGCTTTCGATAAGGTCAGGATTGCCTTGGTCAAAGCTGATAATGAATACATGGTGGACATTGGGCAGATCGGACGCAAACGTTGTCGCAAAGATCCTGATCCAAGCCAGCACCAGAACGGCGTAAAATCTCCCTTTCGTGTTTGTCATTTCGTTTTTTTGACGCTCGTTGGCGAAAGCTATTCACAAGGAGATGTTCAAAAGATTGCCGTCCACGACACCACCGGAAAGCCACATCCAGCCTCATCTTAGAGCCATTCGACCTGCTTTGACTATGACAGATTCGAATTGAGAATTTCCAATGAATCGAAGAAAAACTCTCGCGCTTCGACTCCTGTTATTGGGTCACGTATCGTGTCGCCTGTTAGAGCGACCTTGTCGCCCTTCTTCGGTTTCACCGACTTATAGGCGGCGCCAGACCTGCACGAAATGAGAAATCCCTTTCCGACGCTCAACGTGAAAAATATACTCCCTGCGTCTTCCGGATTCTCTGTCTGAACGACGCCGGTAAATGTTTTCATCAGCTTAACAAATATTACAATTCACAAGCTGAGTTGTGTTGTCAAATTTCTGCAAATTGATCACGGTGGCTACGCGATCAATCTCGGTCTGCGCAGGCTGCAAGCCCGCTATGCCGATGGTCGAATGTTGTGCGGCGAATTGTGCAATCGTTGGCCGTTCATTGCCAGCATGGAACTCTTATTTTTTGGTTTCGTAGGCCTGCTTGGCGGCGACGGCCGCGTCCGCTTTGGCAAACGTTTCGGTGAAGGAATTGTCGGGCAATTCCACCAGCAGGACCTTGAAGGCTAATTCGTCCGGCCGGGCTTTACAGAAGTTCCAGTTTCCAAAATATGCGGCGAACTTTCAGCTCATGTCTGTTACTGTTGGATGAACGTTTATGAACAGTGAACAAAAATCCTCCTCCGGCATGTTGGAACAGGAGATTTTTGTCGGCGCACTGGCGAAAACGAATACAGATACGCGCGCGGCCTTCCTGGATGCGGCGTGCGGAGAAGATAACAAGCTGCGTGACCGCATCGAAGCGCTGTTGCGAGAGCAAGCCAAGGCGGGCGATTTCCTGGAAGCAACCGTCGTTGCGGCGCCGGGGGGTGAAGCCGCCAGACGAGGCCCGGCAGGAACTGTTGTCATCCCTGCAACCGAGAAGCCTGGCGACAGAATCGGGCGCTATAAGATTCTCCAACAAATTGGCGAAGGCGGCTGCGGAGTAGTGTACATGGCCGAGCAGGAGGAACCGGTTCGCCGCCGCGTGGCGCTCAAGGTGATTAAGCTCGGCATGGACACGCGCAGTGTCATTGCGCGTTTTGAGGCCGAACGCCAGGCCTTGGCGATGATGGACCATCCCAATATCGCCAGGGTGTTCGACGCTGGCGCCACGGAGACCGGGCGGCTTTATTTCGTCATGGAGTTGGTGCGCGGCATTCGTATTACCGATTATTGCGACGAAAACCATCTTGCCACCGAGGAACGGTTGCGGCTTTTCATCCTGGTCTGCCACGCCATCCAGCATGCGCATCAAAAGGGAATTATTCATCGCGACATCAAACCGTCGAACGTCCTCGTCATGTCGAAAGATGGCACCCCCGAACCCAAGGTCATTGACTTCGGCATTGTCAAAGCCATCGAACATCGCCTCACGGAGAAAACGCTCTTTACCGAATTCCAATCGTTCATCGGGACACCGGCTTACATGAGCCCCGAGCAAGCGGGCATGAGCGGGCTGGACATTGATACCCGCAGCGATGTTTATGCGCTCGGCGTTCTGCTTTACGAGTTACTTACCGGCAAAACGCCTTTCGACAGCGAGACCATGCTGCGCGCCGGCTTCGACGAATGCCGACGCACGATTCGCGAAGACGAACCGCTTCGCCCTTCGACTCGCTTGGCCGCCATGCTCGAAGGTGACCTCACCGCGACGGCCCTCCAGCGGCGCAGCGAAGGCTTTAGGCTCGTCAAGCTTCTGCGAGGAGATTTGGACTGGATTGTGATGAAATGTCTGGAGAAGGACCGCTCCCGCCGTTACGCCACCGCCAACGCGCTGGCCCTTGACCTGCAACGCTGTCTGGTCGGCGAACCCGTCCTGGCCCGCCCACCAAGTCAGTGGTATCGCCTGCAAAAACTAGTACGTCGCCATCGGGGCTCTTTTACGGCCGTTGCCATCATTACCGTCGCAATTTTAACCGGCGCTATCATCAGCTTCAGCCAGGCAGTGCGCGCCACGCGGGCCGAGAAACGCGCGCTCTTGGCTCAGGCGCAGGAAGTGGGTCAGCGTCAGCAAGCCGAAAAGGAACGCCGCCGCGCGGAGGAGAGCGAAGCGTCTTCGCGGCTCAATGAATACGTGGCCGATATGAATCTCGCCCAAGAGGCGCTTACCGACGGCAACTATGGGAACGCCCGAAAGTCATTGGCCAAGCACCGCCTTGCCTCTGGCGCGCCGGACTTGCGGAGTTTTGAATGGCGCTATCTCTGGCAGCTCGCCCAGGGCGATGAGCACGCCGCCTTTCCTGATCTGGACGGTCAAATTGAGACGTTGGCCTTTTCCCCCTCTGGCAACTGGGTCGCCATCAGCGGGACCAACCAGGTTGCCGTCTATGACGCGCACACGCGAACGCTGGTGACCAGATTGTCGCAGGGCGCCAGGTCTTTGGTTTTTCTCCCGGACGGCAAAACGCTGATCACAGCGGAAGGGGGAAGAATTCATGTGTGGAGCACCGCTGATTGGAAGGAACAATCCGCCTGGGCGGAAGGGCCGGGACCGCTGGCACTTTCCCGCGACGGTTCGTTTTTAGCAATCGCCAGCGGCGACGGCGTGCGCATCCGCGAGACCAGCACGTGGAAGGAAGTGCGGCTATTGCATGAGGCCAGGTCGCCCATGGCATTTTCTCCGGACGGCAGGACCATTGCCACCGCCTCGAAGGCCGGCATCGCGCTGTGGCCGCTGGATCAAGCCGCCGGACCACTGGTATTGACGGATTCAGACACGATATTCTCCAGCAATGAGGCGCCTTTTATCAACCTGCGTCAGGGCTTGGTTTTTTCTGTGGATGGCATTTCCGTGGCCGCGGTGCAAAACGGCCTGACTGGCCGAGGCATTTTTTTGATCGACGTGTGGGACGCACGGACCGGCCAGCAGATGACCGGCTTGCCCGGCGATCCGGAACATATCGAGCACACTGGAGCCATCGTGTCGCTGGCCTTTTCGCCAGACGGCAAAACGCTGGCCACCGCCAGCCTGGATCACACCGTCCGACTATGGGATTTTTCCCGGCGGAAGCGCATTGCCATCTTGCAAGGGCACCCGGCAGAAGTCGCGGCGGTCGCCTTTGCCCCGGATGGCCAGACTCTGGTCTCGGGCGATCGTGTCGGCCATGTGAATTTATGGGCCACACAGCGTTTGAAAGAAGAGGATATTCTGCCCGAAACCAGCCAGCCTCTGGGCTTCTCCAAAGACGGGCGGACCTTGGCGGCACTCACCCTCGATAATGGGGTGGTTTTCTACGATGCCAAAACGAAGCAGCCGAAACTTCAATTTCCGGTTGATGCGGTCAGTCCCGGAAGCATAGCTCCTGTGGCGATCAGCGCCGACCAGCGGACTTTGGCAATAGGGCTTGATGATGGACACGTAAGAATCTGGAACACCGAAACCCGCGAGAGTTCTACTGTGGAGATTTCCGATCGTCCGATCGAGTTCGTTGTGATTTCACCCGATTGCCGGACCTTGATCACGGGCGGGCTCGGCCAGCCAGTGCGCTCCCACGATTTGCTCAACAACACAAGTGTCGCCCTCCCCTTTGAGGCCTCGCGGGTCATCCTCTCTCCCGATGGTCAGTTACTGGCGGCGCTTTCGGCCAGATCGGCCGGCCCGCATCCAGGTCCTCCTCGGCCACAGGCTCCAGGAGCGCCAAGACGGCCGACCCCCAGCCCGCTGCGAATATGGGACCTGACAAAGGGTTCCCTGCGCTTAGAATTGGGAGCAGAGGCCCGATCGGCCCGCGGCGGAGCGTTCTCTCCGGACGGGCGCATCTTTGCCACCGCCGGGTTCGACGACGTAATCCGGTTGTGGGACACAACTTCTGGTGCGCTCTTGGGAAGCTGCACGGGCAACAAGCAAATGGTCATAGCGGTCGCCTTCTCACCCGATGGGAAAACACTGGCGTCAACCGGAGAGGACAGCACGCTGAGGTTGTGGAATGTAGCCACTCGGCAAGAGCTGCTCACACTGTTGCATCTCGGTTCACGGATGACCAAACTCATGTTTTCACCCGATGGCACGGTGCTCGTCGGCGCAGTCAATGCCGCGTCGCAACCAGGGGAACTTCGGTTTTATCGAGCGCCGTTTGCCAGCGAAGCAACGCCCGCTCCCTGAGGGATAGTTCGTAGCTTTATAACAGGTAGCGAAAAGGCTTTTTCGTTTATTTGATCAGGGTTTTGGCATCCATAACACGTCAAGCAGAGGAACTATGAACACAAAACTCAGTTGGATTTGCGCGTTACGCGGCTTTTTTGAACAGGCGGCAAATGGTTTCCGGGAAGGATGGCGCATGGATGAGTTGACGGATTTTGGAGGGGACCTTTTCCAGAGAGTTTAGGGCGTCGTGTAGTTCTTTTCGTACGGCACCGACTTGGATTTGGGCGAAACGTTCTGCCAGAGTTGATCGGCCGTTGAGTAGGATCTTGCGGTAGGTGGGGTTTTCCAAATTGCGGACCAGAGGGGTGTCGGCGATCATGCTTTGGAGGAAACGGCTGATGGAGTTGTGGCCGCACTTGCGCCGGGCCCCGCGGCGAAAGTTGCGAAAAAATCTTTCCATGATGTTATTGGTCCGCTGGGGCGCGATTTGCAAGGGTCCGTTCCTCGTTTTCACAGTGATGGGATCGGCGAAGAGTTTATCTCCATATTTGTCGATCTGCGCCACCATCGCTCGCCAGTGGCCCGAGGATGAGTAATCGGGGCGCGCGCTCACTTTCTTTCGGAACTGTTCGACCGCTTGCTTAATCGAGTGGAGGGCGATGGGATGGTTGCCGGAGTTTAAGCCGGCGGTTTGGCCGGGCTGGGCGATGCGCATCGCGTCCCGTAGTTGATCGAAGACTCCACCTTTGAGATCGATCGCCTCGAGCGTGCTCAGCAAACCCTTGTCGGCGGAGATTTTCTTAAGGTCGCAGGCAAGTTTGAACAATGGGATATTGTCTCGCCACTGGCCCCGCAGATGGATGTCCTTAATCTGTTCGAGTCCTTGGCCCAAAATCCGCAAGCGTTTGGCTAAATGGACCAGCGGCCGATCAAAAGGAAAGCCGTAGCCTTCCCCCTGGGTTTTGCCAGCCAGCGTCCACTGGATCAGGCTGTAGGCGCTGAAGAGCGGGAAGGCCTCCAACTCTTGTGCCGGCAGTGAGCCAGCCTGGACACTCTGACAAAAGCGCTCGACCCGTTCGGGCTGTGCATCCAGTTCGGTTTTGAGACGGCGCGCGTGCTGCCGCAACTTTTCGGTCAGTCCGTAGGAGCGCAAACGCTGGCGCAATTGGTCATAGTCCGAGGCGAGCAAGTCTTTGCCCAGGTCGCGCAGGAAGTGAAAATGACAGATAAAATCCGGGAGGCCCGGGAAGACTTCTTGGACGGCCGCAAGAATGCCCCGGCCCATGTCATGCACCACCGCCACCGGCTTGCCGTAACGGGACTTGAGTTCTTGGAGGAAGGGAACGATCTGCTCGGTTTTCTCGGAAGGAACTTTCACATCGCCCAGGACGATCTCGGAAATGGAATCCAGGCTGCTCATCAACAGGGGCCCGCCACCGTCGCACGTGCCATCCAAGTGCAGAATGTAACCGCCTTGTTGGCTCATGGCTTGGCGCAGGCGCGGGGCGCATTGCCGATGAGCCAGCGCCAGGTAGACCACAAACTTCTTGCCCAGATGCTCGACTTCACTGGCGCTGATGGGAACGTTGTGTCCGGCCAATTCTTCCACGATTTCTCGGGCTTGGCGGTGGCGCAGGAAAAGGGCTTGGCCAACGAAAACCAGCACATCGTAACCGAAGGTGCAACCCGCGGGCACCAATTGGCTCAACTCCTCGGCCCGAGAGATGGCTGGATCCTGGCACGCTGGGCAGGTGAGGAGAGTTTCGTGAGCAATAAAGGAACCCACAGGCAGGGTATGCACCGTTTTGGTCTGCGTTTTGGCCACCTGCAGCGGGGCCTGACAATGGGAGCAGTGCGTCTGGGCAGAGCGAAAGTGCAAGCGTGGCGGCTGGACGAAAAGCGCTGGGGTGGAGTTCTCTCTGGCCAGCTTCTCCCGAAAACCCTGCAGAACTTTCAGCTCGGCGCTACGGGAGTTTTTTTTAGCCCGTGTTCTTGGAAGAACCGCTCGATGTCGTCCGCGCTACAGGAGAGTTTTCGTTGCTGCTGCAGATGGGAGGCGATTTGCTCGAAGCCCAAGGTGGGATTTTTGATGTGCTCGACCAAGACCCAGACGGCTGCCTGTGTGCTCATACGTTGCGCCGTCATGAACCACGACTTCGATGGCTTTTGGGGGCAACGACGAGCCTCCTCAGAATTGAAGGCGGCCGCTTGATTCAGCGCCGTAGTGCGCCGGGTTCCGGTTACTTTTTTGTCCCGCACCCTTTCGAGGAAATAAGTATCGAAATGACCGATTGGAAAGCAACATTCCTGAACTTGATCCAGCAAGGGAAACGTATTCATTACGATGTTCACACGATGCCGACCATCGCTAAAGAGATTCGAGCCGAACTCAACAAGTGGAATTATTTTGACTTCATTTTGGAGCCAGACCGTGACCATCATTTTCTTGTTCCGAAATCAAACTGATAACGGCATGGGAGCAGAGCCTCCGACGAGCACACACCGTAATGACGATCCACGAATCTACGCCAACTCCCGATCTGAAAGCACTCTTCTGCGAACGCTTCCGCTGCCCGCCCTCCGAGTATGAAAAAAGGGCTTTGCGGAAAATGCCTCTACCTTCATGCCAGAATGATTGCCCCCTTGCTGCGCTGGCTCAATCTCGGCTGCTTCGAGCGTGACCTTGTTTTCGTCGATTATTTTGGAAAGGCCAAAAATTGGCAGGAGGTGGCAGCCGAAATCGCCGCCTTGCGCTATCAGGACGCTACCAAGCCGCGCTTTACCCGCAACACACTGCGCCTCCGTGTTTCCGGTCGAAAAGCCAACAAGCTCGCCGCCAAGCTCTTCCCGACCTGAAATCCAACTCCATCCATTCTCTTCTTCCCATTCCGTTTCCGAAGATGGCTGGAGATCGACGGGCTGAAAAATGTCTTGCCCTTTTGGACTTCCCGAATCGCGTGGCACACACTGCCGGTGGAAGTTTGTTTGATCAGATAACCCATCGCACCGGAGTTGGTCGCCTCTTCGACATACGCTTCATCATTGTAAGCCGAAAGCATGATCACTTTGGTGGCAGGCACAGCTTCGAGAATCTGTCGAGTGGCTTGAAAACCGTTGAGCAGCGGCATACTAACGTCCATCAGCACCAATGCAGGGTGAAGTTCTTTAACCATGGCGACCGCCTCCTGGCCGTTTTTCGCTTCCCCTACCACTTCGAGATCAGCTTCCATCTCGATCATCTTGCGAATTCCCTCACGCACAATTGTATGATCTTCGGCCAGCAGGACAGTGGTTCGCTTCATGGATTTTGATACTCAACAACAAGAATTCATTTCAAGTTACGATGCGTGAGTTGCCTCGTTTCCGCTATGGGGTGTTCTACTTGGCATGATTAGGGCGCGGTGGAATGGGCCACCCTTTCCGCACCAACAGTCCGCGACATGGTGCGCCAGGAGCGACTGCCGCGAAAATCGCACCGCCGGGGCGCGTCCTCGTCCCAATGAGCGCCATCGCGGAATGCGAAAAAGCAGGGTTAAGTTCCAGACCGGAAGTGACCGGTTCGTGGCCAAGTGGCTGGAAGGCGATTGTGTTGTCAGGTCGCGCCGTGTCGCTGGAAGTTGGACGGTTACCGCTTCGTAACAGCGGCTTTATCTTAAGGAACGGCATGCGCAGGGGGTGCTGTCTCGCCCGTTGCATTTGCAAATTGATACTCCTCGGGTGTATCGCGGAGAGCGGTTACCGAGAGCTCTCCCGTGGGCGCAGGTGCAGGCGTTCATCCAATCTACTGCCTAGTCCTGGGCATAGAGTACACTCTTGGCACCAAAAAACGACTGAACCAACTCAGCGTTTCCGTAAATCGCGACTAGATCCTCCTCGATCCGTTTGCGCAAGGACTCATTCTGCTTCAAGGGCTTCTTCGA
>Ga0182016_10008524_pt1 | contig 10340 bp, 11 predicted proteins | sample 712S2MmetaG_FD_120491 | JGI IMG/M metagenome (GOLD analysis project Ga0182016, IMG submission 120491) | Permafrost microbial communities from Stordalen Mire, Sweden - 712S2M metaG | ecosystem: Environmental > Terrestrial > Soil > Wetlands > Permafrost | place: Sweden: Stordalen | collected... | reverse complement strand
TGAGGTTGGCCATGGTGCCGGCGAGCATGGCGCGGACGCCTAGCTTGGCGAGGTCGTTGCGGCGTTCGGGGACGAGTGCGCCGATGCCGCCGATCTGCATGCCGATGGAGCCTAGGTTGGCGAAGCCGCAGAGCGCGAAGGTGGCGATGGTGAAGGAGCGAGGCGAGAGCGTGGCCTTCTGGGTGCCGAGGGCGATGTAGGCAATGACTTCGTTGAGGGCCATGCGGGTGCCGAGGAGGTTGCCGATGGCGAGACAGTCGTGCGCGGGGACGCCGATGAGCCAGGCGACTGGCCAGAAGCCGTACCCGAGGATTTGGCCGAGCGATCCGGGGATGAAGGGCAGGCCGCCGTGGACCCAGGTGAGCAGGCTGTCGAGCAGGGCGACGAGGGCGAGGAAGCTGATGAGCATGATGGCCACGTTCATGGCCAGCTTGCCGCCGTCGATGGTGCCACGGGCGATGGCGCCGATGAAGTTTTCATCGCTGTGCATCTCGTCTTTGGGGATGATGACGCGGCCCTCGGTGGCGGGGACTTCGGTCTCAGGGACGAGCATCTTGGCAATGAGGATGGTTCCCGGCGAGGTCATGATGACGGCGGAGAGAAGGTGGCGCGCTTCAATGCCCTGCGAAATGTACATGGCCATGATGCCGCCCGAGACGTGGGCCATGCCGCTGGTCATGATGGTCATGAGCTCAGAGCGGGTTGCGCCTTTGAGGAAGGGCCGGATGGTGAGTGGGGCTTCGGTCTGGCCCATGAAGATGGAGGCCGCGACGTTCATCGATTCAGCGCCGGAGATGCGCATGGTCTTGAGCATGATCCAGGCGAGGCCGCGGATGATGATCTGCATCAGGCCGATGTGATAGAGGACGGCGAAGAACGCGCTGATGAAGATGATGGTGGGCAGGACTTGAAAGGCGAAGATGGAGCCGAGCGAGGTGTTGGGCGTGCCGAGAGCGCCGAAGAGGACTTTGGTTCCGGCGGCGGTGCAGGCGAGCATGGCGTTGACCACGCCGCCGGCCCAGGTCATGAAGCGCTGGCCGTAGTCGAAGCGCAGGACCAGGAATGCAAACGTGAACTGGAGGCCGAGACCCCAGGCGACAGTGCGCCAACGGATTTGGCGGCGATTGGTGGAGCCTAGCCAGGCCGCGACGAGGACGGCAAGAATTCCGAGCACTCCGGTGAATCGATCCAAGTGGGTCTCCTTCGGAGACAGTGGTCAGTGGTTAGTGATTAGTGGTTAGTCTGAGGCAGACGGTCTGTGTCCGTCGCCCCCAGTGATTTCCCATGAAGAGGAAAATGCTTTTTGAAGAGCGCTTCTAGTTCCTCGCTGTGCGGCTCAACTTTGTTAAGCAACTCCACGAAAAAACTGAGTAGGTCGAGCGAGTCTTCAGCCTCTGGATGAACTTGCCGCCTCAGAATGCAAATAACGGCTCGAATCGCTGCCACATCCGGAACATCGGTGCACATGTCCCGGCCACCCCCGCCGAGATCCTTCCAGCAACGCACAATTGCGTCGTTCACGGATTCCGCGCTCGTCGTTCCAGCTGCGTAATCTCTCGCAACTCTGAGCGAGTAGGTGGCAACTGGAGGCATTCGCGCTTCGACCAAGGCCGCGGCATCGATCATGAGAGGAACGCATGATTTACCGAATTCAGCCGGAACATAGATTTCCTCAATCGAGTTGAGGTGCAGATCGAGCTTCTGATTCCGAGTAACTGCCATATGCACACGAGGTTGTTTCGGGAGAGTGGATCGTTGAAGACTACCTTACAGCATTGCGCAGATGGGCTTCAGCATTTTTGGGGGTGAATATGCGGCCGACGAGGGGGACTGCGTGGGGCGGAGTTTTGGACAGGGTAATGGCGCTCTTCAGCAGGGCGAGGGGTTCGGCGAGCATCTCTTCGCGGGTGGTGTAGAGGGTGGCGATGGGCTGGCCTTTTTCGACGCGAGCTCCGAGGCGGGCGTGGAAGAGGATGCCGGCGTGAGGATCGACGGGTTCGCCAGCTTTTTCGCGGCCTGCGCCGGTGCGCTGGACGGCCCAGCCGATCTGGGTTGTATCCATCTCCGAGATGAAGCCGGAATCCCATGCGGGGAGGACGGTTGTGGCTCCGGGGGCATGGAAGTGGGCGTGGTCGTCGAAGACTGAGACGTCCCCACCCTGCGCGTCGATCATTTTGAAGAAGAGGGCGAGGGCGGTGCCGTCGTCGAGGGCGGCTTCGGCGAGTTGATAGCCGGAGTGCGGGGTTTCAGCTTTGCCGCCGAGGTGGATCATCCATCCGGCGAGGATGAGGGAGAGCTCGCGGAGGTCTTCGCTGGTGGCGGGGCGTTTTCCGCGAAGGAGTTCGACGGATTCGACAAGCTCGATCCAGTTGCCGGCGGCAGAGCCAAGGGGCTGGCCCATGTCCGTGAGGAGGGCGACGGTGCGGGTTCCAGCGGCCTCCGCGGTGGCCACCATGAGGGCGGCGAGGAATTCGGAGTCTTTTTGCTCACGCAAAAAGGCGCCGGAGCCGGTTTTGACGTCGAGGACGAGGGCGTTGAGGCCGGCGGCGAGCTTTTTGGAGAGGATGCTGGCGCAGATGAGGCCGGAGTTTTCGACGGTGCCGGTGAGGTCGCGGAGGGCGTAGAGTACGCGGTCGGCGGGGACCAGCGCGGGGGTCTGGCTGACGATGGAACAACCGCAACGCATGAGGACGGATTCGAATTCGGCAAGGGTGAGGGCGGTGCGGAAGCCGGGGATGGATTCGAGTTTGTCGAGAGTCCCGCCGGTGTGGCCGAGGGCGCGGCCCGAGATCATAGGGACGGCGACGCCGCAGGCCGCGGCGAGTGGGGCGACGAGGAAGCTGGTTTTGTCGCCGACACCGCCGGTGGAGTGCTTGTCGACTGCGACCTTGCCGAGACGGGCGGGGGAAAACTTTTCGCCGGAGTCGCGCATGGCGAGGGTGAGAGCACGGACTTCGTCGAATGAGAGGCCGCGAATCCAGGCAGCCATGAGCCAGGCGGCGACCTGCTCAGAGGGGATGGAGCCGGAGGCCGCGCCGGCGGCGACGAAGGCCAGCTCGCGAAGTTCGAGGGCGTGGCCGTCGCGCTTCTTGCGGATGAGGTCGATCATGTGGAGCGGGGAGGCGGCAGGTGCTGGCATGTTTCGCATAGACCAGGAAAACATGAGGATAACGCATCCGAGTCAATCGGGCTGAAGCAGTCGAGCCGATTGCCGATATGTACCTTTTGAGGTACTATCATTTAGAGGCAACTTCGCAGTGAACGAAGAGAAGAGCCTGTTCGTTGTGTTCTTTCGGTCCAAGAGCGGCTCAGAACCGGTGAAAAATTGGCTGATGGATCTTCCGCGCGAGGATCGCCAGGCAGTTGGCCGGAACCTGCGCCTGGTGGAGATGGGATGGCCTATCGGCATGCCGCTTTGCCGGCCGCTCGGCGACGGGCTCTGGGAGGTCCGCTGCACCCTTGGTGGAAGTCGTATTGCGAGGGTGCTCTTCTGCGCCGCTGAAGGACGCATGGTTCTGTTACAAGGGTTCATCAAGAAGACCCAGAAGATACCGGACGCAGAGTTGCGACTGGCGAAGGTGAGAAAGAAGGAGGTTGAGCGAGGATGAAAAGCAATAAGCATATTGGGTCGAAGCTCGATGATTTTCTGAAGCAGGAAGGAATCTATGAGGACGCCACAACCTATGCAGTGAAGGAGATTCTGGCGTGGCAAGTCGGGAAAGCGATGGAAGACCTGGGTATCAGCAAAGCAGAGATGGCGCGCCGCATGGGTACCAGTCGGGCACATCTTGACCGGTTGCTTGACCCGCAGAACGACAAGGTGCAGCTCGATACGATGCAGCGCGCGGCGGCGGTGCTTGGGCGGCGGGTCCTGATTCAATTGGCATAGTTGATTCGACCGTTGGCAATTGCATTGGGAGCAAAGGATTCATGAGCGTGGATCGAGTTCGAAAACTTTTATTCGTTGTGCTGCCTTTGCTCATCTTATTTCTGATCCTTTGGCCGGTTCTTCGCTCCCGACAACTGGAAAACTCCTTTAGCAAAGTCAAGCAAGGTGACACGAAAGATATGGTTGTCCAGACAATGGGCAAACCTTGGAAGGCCGAGGCATGCGGCGAATTCCTTGGAGGGAAATCCACTGACTGTACCGAGGAATTCGTCTTTGCAAACCCTTATGCGCCTTATATCCCCGAATACTGGATCGTAGATTTCAACTCAAATTGGATTGTGATCAGCACCTACTACACAACTTCTCCCTGAGGGGTAATGGGGAGTTGATAATCGACACTTCGAACGGACCGAGCCCACCTGCAGACGTGGGCGTTTTTGTCTACGAGCTATTTCAGTTTCATGTCGAAGGCGAGGGGGAGGATGGCGGAAAAGGGCATGGAGCGAAGACCGTCGGCGGCGGGGAAGAGGACGGGGGCATCAGCGGAGATGAATTCGGCGAGCACCTGGCGACATGCGCCGCAAGGCGGGCTGGCGGCTTGGTTGAGGTTGGCGACGGCGACGGCGGCGATGCGGATTCCGGGACCGAATTGGGAGACAGCGCGAACGAGGGCGGCTCGCTCGGCGCAGAGGGTGAGTCCGTAGCTGACGTTTTCGACGTTGGTGCCGGTGACGATTTCGCCGGTGGTGAGGCGTAGAGCTGCGCCGACGCGGAAGCTGGAGTAGGGCGAGTAAGAGTGGAGAGCTGCCTGTTCAGCACTGGCGAGGAGTTCCGCGAGGGCGGGTTCGAGTGCGGGGGCGGGCGTGTTTTCAAGGCTCATTTGCAGTTCCCAATTTGCTGCCAACGCGGTTTGAATGAATCCTGAGGCTAATGCATGGCGGCCCGGTATGTATAGCAGCAGGGTGTACGGAATTGAGACAGTTTGACGGGATGCAATTCTTGTGGAGCTAAACACTCTCTCATGCTGGGACCTGGTTGTGCGGGCCGGATTCTGCACTGTTCAAAATGTGCGGTTGGAGAAGGGGTTGCTCGGGTTGGCCGTTCAAGTTGAGGTCAAACTCTCCGATAAACGCTCTGACGGCCTGAGTGCGTTGATGTGAGTCAGTTTTCGATTTGAACGATGTGCGGACGATTGCGGGTGCGGAATGGATGATTTAACGAGGGAGTTCCTGATCGAGAGCCAGGAAGGTCTGGACCGGATGGAGCGCTGTCTGACGGAGTTGGAGACCAAGCCGGCGGACACGGAGCTGCTGGGGGAGATTTTTCGCACGGTGCACACAATCAAGGGGACTACGGGATTTCTCGGGTTCACGCGGCTGGAGAAGCTGGCGCACTCGGGGGAGAACTTGCTTGGACTCTTGCGAGAAGGCAAGCTGACGGCGGACGGCCCAATTATTACTGGTTTGCTGCAACTTCAGGACGGACTGCGTTCAATTCTGCGCTTCATCGAGGTTGAGAAGAGCGAAGGCGAAGACACGGATGCGGCGCTCATTGGCCGGCTGGCGGAGTTGCAGGTACCGGCGATGGCGAGCCACCAGGGACGCGGCCGGATCGGGCAGAATGCGGGGACGGCAGTTGTGGACGAGCCGCCGAGAGCTTCTGCAGCATGTTTGATGGCTGAATTGAGAGCTTGCGAATCGGTCACAGAGCGGGCAACGCCAACGGACAAAGAAAATCTAGACAAGCAAGGCCAGGAAAAACAAGACGGAGACGGGCCAGATTCAGCGCAGCCAAGCAAGCAGGGGGGCAAAGACGCAGAAAAGCCCAGGGCCGTTGTAGCGAGTGCGGCAGCGGAGAGCACGTTGCGCGTGGACGTAACGCTATTGAACCGGATGATGAACCTGGTGGGCGAGTTAGTGCTGACGCGTAACCAGGTTTTGCAGGCAACAGCAGGGCAACCAAACCTTACGATGCTCTCGCGCCGGCTGGACATGGTGACGTCGGACTTGCGCGAGTCGGTGATGAAAGCTCGCATGCAGCCGGTGTCGAACATCTTCTCGAAGATGCCGCGCATTGTGCGCGATCTGAGCCAGTCGCTTGGCAAGCGCGTGCGATTGGAGATGGATGGCCAGGAAACGGAACTGGACAAGAGCCTGCTTGAGGCGATCAAGGATCCGTTGACGCATGCGGTTCGAAATTCACTGGACCACGGGTTTGAGGATCCGGATGTGCGCGCGGCGGCAGGCAAGGATCCAGAGGGAACGCTTCGGCTGCGTGCTCTGCAAGAAGGCAGCCACGTGATCATCGAAGTGGGTGACGATGGCGCTGGTATCTCGGTGGAAAGAGTTCGGGCAAAGGCGATTGAGCGGGGACTGATAACGGCGGACCGTTCTGACCGGCTTGGGGAACGGGAACTCTTGCAGTTGATCTTTCTTCCGGGCTTTTCGACAGCGGCGGCAGTGACGAACGTGAGCGGCCGGGGCGTGGGGATGGACGTGGTCCGTACCAACGTGGAGAAGATTGGCGGGAAGGTAGAAATCGATTCGAAGCCGGGCAAGGGAACGACCCTTCGGCTGCGGATTCCCCTGACGCTGGCGATCATTCCGGCATTGATTGTGAGTAGCGTCAAGCAGAGTTTTGCTGTGCCGCAGGGTGCGCTGTTGGAGTTGTTGCATATTCCGCCGGAGGAGGCGTTGAGTGCGATTGAGTGGATGGAAGGCGCGCCGTTGTATCGGCTGCGTGGCAAGCTTTTACCGCTTGTGTTTCTTGACCGGCTGCTGATGCCGGAAGGGGAAGACCGGCCAGTGAATGATCAGGGAAGTTTTATCGCGGTCTTGAATGCTGACGGACGCCGGTTTGGTTTGGTTGTAGATGGTCTTGCCGATCCGGAGGAGATCGTGGTGAAGCCGCTTTCGGCAGTGCTGAAAAAAATCGGGCTGTACTCAGGGGCGACGGTGCTGGGCAACGCGGATCTGGCCCTGATTCTCGATCCGGGGGCGATTGCAGTGAAAGCTGGCGTTACGATGAGCAGCGATGAAGCAGCGGCGCAAGAGGGCGATGAGGAGACGGACGGCCAGAGCGGCAAGAGCATGGACTACTTGCTGGTGGAGATTGCGGAGCGCAAGGCTGCGGTGCCGCTGGGAGATGTTCTGCGAATCGAGCAACTGAAAGTTGCGCGAATTGAGTACATCGGGTATCGGCCGGTGTTGAACTTCGAGGGACAGCTGCTTCCGGTGGAAGATGCTGGAGGGGTGTTGGCGGCGGTGCAGCAAGATCCTGAAGCTCAGATCATCGTGGTGGTGTGCCGCGAGGGGAATCGTCATGTGGGAATTGCGGTGTCGCATGTGTTGGATGTGGCAGCGGGCGGCGATCTGTTTGAGGCGGGCACAAGCAAGCAGGCGGCGGGCGTGACACTGCTGAAAAGCCGAGTAACGGGAGTGGTTGACCTGGGAGCGATTGCGCCTCTTCCAGTGGATGCTAAAGGAGCGAGTGAATGGAGCCAGATGGCGGAGGTCGCGCAATGAGTGTTGCAGGGAGGTTCGTTTCTCGCCGGGAGAAAAAGGTAGAGACACAGTTGGAAATATGCAGTGTGCGTGTGGGGCAGGGATTGTATGGGGTTCCAATCACGCACATTCTGGAGATTGTGGGCAAGGCGAGTCCAAAGCCGGTGCCGCTGGCGCCGAAATTTGTGGGAGGCCTGGTGCACTATCGCGGAGATGTGCTGACGACGGTGAGTTTGCGCCATCTGCTGGGGCTGCCCGCCAAGGATGGCCCGCAGGACATCCTGGTGCTGGAGAACTCGAGCGGATCGATGGGCCTGCTGGTGGACTCAGTGGGCGAGGTGCTGACAGCATCTTCGTCGCAGTATGAGCCGAATCCTTCGACATTGGATGAGCGGCGGCGAGGGTTTTTTGCGGGCGCGTACAAATTGAAGGACAGCCTGCTGGTGATGCTTGATGCAGAGAACCTTGACCCGATGCGCCTGAGCGAAAGCGTGGCTGCGTGATGCATTTCAGCCATACCGGGTGATGGCGCGGAGAAGAAGATGCGAGCGTTGATCGTCGATGATTCCCGATTTGTACGAATTCTCTTGCGTGGAATGCTGGAGGGTTTGGCCTTCGAGTGCGAAGAGGCGGCCGACGGCCAGGCTGGTTTGGACAAGATGCGAGCCGGCCCGGAATTCGATTTGGCGTTGGTGGACTGGAATATGCCGGTGCTGAACGGGTTGGAGATGCTGCAGGGGTTGCGCTCAGAGGGATTCGATCGAGTGAAAGTGATGATGGTGACGACGGAGGCGGAGAACGAATTTATCCTGCGGGCTCTGGATGCGGGAGCCGACGAGTACCTGATGAAGCCATTCGATCAGGAAGGTCTGACGGAGAAACTTGCGCTTATGGACCTTGTGGAGATTTGAGGGATGCCAGCCGCCGGACCAAGACGTATTTTGATTGTCGATGACTCTGCCGTGATGCGCAGTTTGCTGCGCTCGGTGGTGTGTTCGATTGCGGGGTTTGAGGTGGCAGGGACTGCGGCAGACGGCGCATCGGCGCTTGCGAGTGTGGGGGTGCTGCGGCCCGACTTGATTCTGCTGGATGTGGAGATGCCGGTGATGGACGGGTTGGTGACACTGAAGCAACTACGAGCGCGAGGGCACAAGATGCCTGTGGTTATGTGCAGTTCGCTAACTCAGCGTGGAGCAAGAGTCACGCTGGACGCACTGGCGGCCGGCGCTTCGGATTATGTTGCCAAGCCATCAGGGCAGGCGAGCCGCGAGGAAGCAACGAAGAAGCTGGCGCAGGAACTGGGCTCGAAGATGCACGCACTCACGAATCCAACGGCAAATGGCGCGACCGGAATACTTCCAGGGTTGCCTCCAGGCGTGATGGATGGGGCCGCGCGCAGTGTGTTTCCAGCGATTGGGCACGCGTTGCCGATTGCGTTGCAGCCTCGCAGCCAGGCGATTACGACGCAACCGACGGTGCTGGTAATTGGAGCGTCGACTGGAGGTCCGTCCGCTCTGGATGTTGTGTTGACGGCGCTGCCCGCAGATTTTCCGCTGCCAGTGATGGTGGTGCAACATATGCCTGAGCTGTTTACGAAATTGTTTGCCGAGAGGCTGGACGGGCATTGCCGGCTGCGCGCGCGGGAGGCGGAGGAAGGCGATGTTGTGCGGGCTGGAACCATTTATGTGGCGCGCGGAAATTGGCACATGGAGGTGCGCACCGCGGGGCAGAGTGCGGCAAAGGTGACGGTGCATCTGACGCAGGGACCGCTGGAGAATCACTGCCGCCCGGCGGTGGATGTGTTGTTTCGCTCAGCGGCGGCGGTGTACAAATCGGCGGTGCTTGCGGTGGTGATGACGGGGATGGGGTCGGACGGAATGCTGGGTTGCGGGGTAATTCGCGCGGGCGGAGGCGCCGTGATTGCTCAGGATCAGGCGAGCAGCATTGTGTGGGGTATGCCGGGAGCAGTAACGAACGCGGGACTAGCGCACAAGGTGCTGACGCTGGATGCGATTGCGCCCGAAATCATTCGGCTGTGCAGGCCACGGGCAGAAGCGCACGAGCTACGGGAAGCGGTGTAGGGATGGAATTGCTGACAAATGTCGATTACCCCTATCTGCGCCAACTGGTGTTTGGCCTGTCGCAGAACGTGCTGGATCCGTCACGCGACTATCTATTTGAGACACGACTAACGAAGGTGCTGCGCAATCAGGGGCTGAGCCATCTAGACGAACTGGTGGGTCTGCTGAAGCGGCGAAAGGATCCGCAACTTGAGCGATCGATTGCCGAAGCAATGACGATCAACGAGACGAGTTTTTTTCGCGACACGCGCCCATTTGAGCTGCTGCGGACGGAGTTGCTTCCCAAACTGATTGAAGCACGCAAGCATAGAAGGGGACTTCGTTTCTGGAGCGCAGCCTGTTCGACGGGACAAGAGGGGTACAGCCTGGGAATGTTGATGACGGAGCATTTTCCGATGCTGGCGCACTGGAGTATGCGCATTGAGGGGACCGATATTTGCTCAGAGGTGGTGGCGCGGGCGCAGGCGGGCGCATACCACCGGATCGAGATGAACCGCGGGCTGCCAGCACGTTTTGTGGTTCGCTACTTTGACCATCATGGCGAGGACTGGGTGGTGAAGCCGGAGATCAAGAAGATGTGCAACTTCAGGCAGGCGAATCTCTGCGCCCCACAACTGCCTTTCAACCGGATGGACGACCGGTTTGACGTGATCTTTTTGCGCAATGTGATGCTTTACTTTTCGCAGGAGACGCGGAGGGCGCTGCTGGCGAATGTGCACAAAGTGCTGGCGCCGGATGGGATTCTATTCCTGGGATCGAGCGAGCAACCGGCGGATCCTTCGATCTGGACATCAGTGCTGGCGGGGGGGACTTGCCACTTCCGGCCGAGGCAGGCGAACTAGGAGAAAGCTGTCAGCCATCAGCTCT